>Ga0307985_10001323_pt1 | contig 13988 bp, 11 predicted proteins | sample EllFjometageno80_FD_203155 | JGI IMG/M metagenome (GOLD analysis project Ga0307985, IMG submission 203155) | Marine microbial communities from Ellis Fjord, Antarctic Ocean - #80 | ecosystem: Environmental > Aquatic > Marine > Unclassified | place: Southern Ocean | collected 2014-10-09 | reverse complement strand
ATAGGGGATGCCGTCGGTACCGCGCTGGAGTTCAAATCACGCGGTAGTTTCGAGCCTATTGAAGACATGATTGGCGGAGGGCCATTTAACCTTCAGCCCGGCGAATGGACAGATGACACATCAATGGCGCTCTGCCTAGCTACTAGCCTGCTTGACTGCGAAGGTTTCGATGCCAAGGACCAAATGGATAAGTACTGTGCGTGGTGGCAGGATGGCTACCTAAGCAGTAATGGTTGCTGCTTTGATATTGGGATAACTGTCGGAGACGCGCTTATGTCCTACTTAGATACAGGAGAGCCTTTCAGTGGATCGCAAGATCCCTATTCCGCTGGCAATGGCTCAATCATGCGCTTAGCTCCGATTCCTATGTACTACTACCCTGATTTAGAACAAGCGATACATTTTTCTTCCGAAAGCTCTCGAACTACTCATGGCGCTCAGGAATGCTTAGAGGCAACGCAGCTCTTAACAAGATGTTTATTCAACTCCTTTAACGGGGTGCCCAAGGATAGAGTGCTGTTATCTAATGCGCACCCCGAATACAGCTCACCCAAAATAGAAGCAATTTCCCAAGGTGACTATCGGACGAAGAACTCGGATCAAATTTTAGGAACCGGCTATGTAGTAGAAAGCCTAGAGGCCGCTTTTTGGTGCTTTCATACGACGGATTCATTCAGGGAAGCAATTTTGAAAGCATCTAATCTTGGTGGCGATGCCGATACGACAGCAGCTATTTGTGGGCAGATCGCGGGGGCCTATTATGGGATAGAAGGAATTCCTGAGTCATGGCTAGAGCTTTTGGTTATGAAAGAAGAAATCTCTGTTATCGCCGAACGATTATATGAAACCGCTCGGAGGCCCGCTGTATACCAAGTAGAATAAACACCATTGATAATGCCCCCTACTTGATTAGCGAGGAATTTCTACAAGCTACTACTAAAATAATTTCATAATGTTCTGACAACCCGAACTTTCAAAAACGTGTAAATCTGTTTATATACGGCCGACTGAATGAAAGAATTACCACCCTGGGTAGTGTTGCATGTACCTCATGACTCTACTGAGATCCCTGAAAACATTAAGTCCCAATTTATTCTGGACGATTCGAAGTTGAGTGCAGAAATACTTCGTATGACCGACCATCATACCTTGGCTCTTTTTTCTGCTGAGTCTTCAGGCGACTCAATCGTGCGAGCGCCAGTGAGCAGACTTGTAGTTGACGTCGAGCGTTTCGCTGATGACAAGCAAGAACCCATGCATGAACGAGGCATGGGCGTCGTCTACACAAAATCATCAGGAATGAGTGCTCTTCGACGCTCAATAAGTGCTGAAGAGCGCGAAATCTTGATTCAGAAGTATTATAACCCGCACCACAAAAAACTCGAAGACTTAGTAGAGGCAGCCTTAGAAGTTCATGACCGATGCCTTGTTATCGATTGCCATAGCTTTCCGAGCATAGCGCTCCCTTATGAACTTGCTGACCCGCTAGCTTCGCGCCCAGACATTTGTATTGGCACTGATGATTTCCATTCAGACAGGAAATTCGCAGATACTATAGCCAAAAAATTTACAAGCTACGACTGGAAAACATCATTTAACGACCCGTTTTCTGGAGCCCTAGTACCAATCAGCAAATACCACTGTGACCCGCGAGTAAGCGCCATCATGCTAGAAGTAAATCGTCGATTATATGTAAATGAGACTAACGCTGAAAAATTACCAGAATTTGAGAATATAAGAAAAAAGATTAGGGAAGCCTTCGTAATAGCGATTAGCGAGCACTATATCTAGAAAGGGTACTGACAAATTAACTATTCCCGCTCTGAAAATCTAGTACGTAGCAGCTTCTATATTCCCGCTGCCTTTTCCCAAGACGCGAAGGCTCGCCGTCTAAAGAAACGATAGTTCTCAGCTGACACTAAATGCCGCCCAAGATTGAACAAATTGTACACCGCTGCATGCGCACTCAAAAACCGCTGTGCTTTCCGCATTGATTTAAACTTACGCATGCCCCGCTCTCTGACTCTCGTCGATTCGTGCGATAGCTCAGCTCGATTATTGGCATACTGGGTTGTATCGTGAATCGTTTCAGGAATCAGTTCCCTGTGCGCCACGTTATAGCTTCTCAATTTGTCAGTGACAATCTTCCTCGGCTCTCCCTTGGGAGGACTAGGGGACACTAACAGTTTAACAACTTAACGACGCTAGGCTGTTTACTTAATTACCACAATGGGATACTAAGAGTTAGACTTAAGTAGTTAGATTGATAGTGTCCCCAAAACGCTTTTATACCTTACGTCTGTATCAGCAATAGCAGCACCAATAACAGTAGCGCCAACAAAAATAATGAGGGTTATAGCCATGTTGTTAAAACGGTTTCTAAGCAGTTCACTAGTGTTAATCGCGGTAGTTTGCTATCCGCTCTATGCCGACGACCACCTGCCTGTGGTTGCACCGGCAGAAGTTGGCTTCGATGCTGACCGCCTCAAGCGCATCGACACCTTTTTCCAACAGAAGGTAGATGACGGTGAACTCGCCGGCATCGTCACCCTGGTGGCGCGTCACGGCAAGATCGTGCATCACAGCGCCGTGGGCTACCTGGATGTGCAGCGCGAGATACCCATGCGCACCGACTCTATCTTTCGCATCTACTCTATGACCAAGGCCATTGCCACAACCGCGTTGATGCAGCTTTATGAGGAAGGCAGGTTTCAATTGCGGGATCCAGTCTCACGGTATATTCCGGAATTCGCGAACCTACGGGTGTTACGCACTCCCGATGGGCCCCTCGATGAAACCGTGGCCATGGAACGCGAACCCACGGTGCAGGATCTGCTGCGTCACACCGCCGGTCTCTCCCACGGTCTTGGTACCAGCGAATACGATGAGCGTTTCGTGGGCTCGGGCGTTTTCGACACCGACACCTCCCTCGAGGAGATGATAACGCTGCTGTCTGACCTACCGCTGATGAATCAGCCTGGCTCCCAGTACCGCTACAGCGTAGGCCCGGATGTGGCGCTGCGCCTAGTAGAAGTCCTGTCCGGCATGCGCGCCGATGAATATCTGGCCAGCAAACTATTCGAGCCCCTGGCAATGACAGACACCGGCTATTGGGTGGATTCGGACAACGCGTCACGCCTGGGTCCGGTGCACTGGATGCGCAATGGCGAGCTGGTGCCTATCGACAATGAATATAACCATCCTGCAGGTGGAGTGCTGGTGCAGCCTTGGTCCGTGAACAGTTATACCGTTGACCATGGTTTCAATCGCGGCAGCTATGGATTGCTATCCACCGCCGAAGATTACTGGAAGTTCACCCAGGCAATGCTGGATGGGGGCATACTCAACGGTGAGCGGATTCTCGGCTCGCGCACTGTTGATTTCATGTCGTCGAATCACCTCACTGAAGAACAGATCTTCAGCTCAGCAACCGGATTCGGATTGGGTTTTGCCGTGGTCAACGATAAGGGACAGCTTGGCTTTCCCTTCAGTGAAGACACGTTCTACTGGGGTGGGGCCGCTGCCACCACTTTCTGGATCGATCCTGAAGAGGACCTCGTGGTGGTCGGCATGACGCAACACATGGCGGTGCCTGGAACCGGCGACATACGGGGTCAGCTGGCGGCGCTGGTGTATGGTGCTATCGTCGATTAGTAATTAATAATGGGGTCAGAGTAAATATCCAGTAGTCTACGCGCTTTTGCGTTTTCTTCTGGCTGGCCTTACTCGACGTCCAGTCAACACCTCTACTTCAGAAATACAGGGGACAGCTACAATTTGACAACTTAAGGCCTTACACTGGCAATAATAATTAAATGGGGCCCGAGTAAAAATACAGTCCTGTATTTTTACTCGGACCCCATTTAATTAAACTACTGGATATTTACTCTGACCCCAATATTTAACACCGAAAGTAAAATTGGTTAGTAGGTGGGTCGGTAGATATAATGTACTAACGGACAAAGAGCCTGTTATGCAATTGTTATGTTCCCAGTGGAGCTACAAGATATGGAAATCCGAGAAGCTGCCGAGCACGATTTCGATTCGATATGGCCAATTTTTGAGGAAATTGCGTCGGCAGGCAAAACCTATGCTTATGACAGAAGCACTACAAAAGAAGAAGCCTTTAAACTATGGATGGAATATCCGCAGAAGACATTCATATTCGAAGAGAATGGGGAAATACTAGGCACTTATTACATCGCCACGAATCATTCCGGTCCTGGAAACCATGTATGTAATTGTGGCTATATGGTTTCATCAAAAGCAAGAGGCAGAGGACTTGCTACGGCAATGTGCGAGCATTCTCAGAAAATAGCGAAGGGATTAGATTATAAAGCTATGCAGTTCAATTTTGTTGCTGCCTCAAACGAAGGTGCAGTTCGTCTTTGGGAAAAGCTTGGGTTTGAAATAGTTGGTAGGTTGCCAAACGCTTTTAACCACCCAAATCTCGGCTTCGTTGATGCATTAGTTATGTACAAATGGTTTGAAACATAACAAACAAATCAAAAAGGAGGCAGCTACGCTGCCCCTATTATTAAGGGCGTTATGTGTTTCGAATAACTGAAAGATCGCTTGCCCATATCCCAAACTGGAGGAACAGTTGTTGGATCAAGAAATAGACACTTTAATTTTACTGGTAGAAGTTATTGTTGCTTTCGTAGCGTTTTCTTCAATTGTGGCTTCCGTTAAATTGACGATCGGCGAGGACGCCACACCTCATCAGCGTTTGCTGGTTCACTTTTTTACGGAAAGCGGCATGCTAGCAGCATCCGTATGCATCTTGCCTCTCGTCCTAATAGGGTTTCTGGAAGATATATCTCTCGTGACGAGAATTACTTGTGCATATACCTTGGTCTCTGTTGCTCTATATTTGACCTGGTATCTGAAGCGTAGATTTCGGATTAATGCACCCACTCCTCTAGGAAGCACTATCACTATCATAGGGTGGGCCTTGTGGCTGCCGGTGCTCACTATTACCGCAGCCGGAAAAATATGGGAACCTCAACTGGCAATAATTGTAGCTCTAGGGTTCTGGTCAATTATAGGTAGCACTGTAATATTTGTAACATTTCTTGCAACATTTGTTACTGATATCCAAGAAGAGTAATAATACTTGTCCCAAAAAACCAATAGAAGTCCGAAAACCCTGATCGATGCTTCACCAAAAGAATTGAAAAAGTGCGGAAAACTTGAACAAACCTAATAATAGTCGTGGAAAATAATTAAGAATTGGGGTCAGTAAGAATTGGGGTCAGAGTAAATATCCAGTAGTTTACGCGCTTTAAAAAATATCGGGGGATAGCTACAACTTAACAACTTAAGACCCTAAGCGGCCCAATGTGAGCCTTCTGGGTTCACAAATCTCGAATCCTTTATTTCTCTACTTTGTCGCCACTTCTTGACTAATCTGCAAACGAGAAACTATTTCTCACAGGGTGATACCAGTAAATAGAGAGAACACTAAGTTGTTAAGTTGTAGCTATCCCCCTTTATTCTATAAGGCGAGTTAACTTGTCAGTACCGTCTAGGGGTTCACATTGGACAGCGTAGGGCCTTAAGTGGTTAAGTTGTAGCTGTCCCCTCTATTCCACCGTCAGGAGAATGACATGTGTAGCTTCAAGAACCACAAGACCCAAGCTGTTCTGAGCTTGCTGCTAATTTCACTAAACTCGCTAGCCACTGCACAAGTGGCCGACTATACCCCACCGCGCTTGAGCTTTGGCGCACCGGATTTACAGGGTGTTTGGACCTATGAAACCCGCACCGGTCTGCAACGGCCAGATCAGTATGAAGGGGCTGGGCTGGAAATTGACGAAGCTACCATGCTGAGCACGCTGGAACCCACCGATCAGATTCTCGATGACTATCAAAATTTTGGCACCAATAGACGGGACGATGAGACCAATGTGGGCGGTTACGACCCTGCCTACTTTAGCATTGGGGATACCCTGGCACTCATTGACGGCAAGTATCGAACCTCCATCATTGTAGACCCTGCCAACGGCAAGATACCGTTCAAGGAACAGGCCTCTGCCACCAGGCGACAGTTGGCAAAGGCTGTCTATGAATTTCCAGCAGCGCTGGGCCGCAGCGACGGTCCTGAAGGCAGGGCACTATCGGATCGCTGCCTAAAGGCGTTTTCCTCCAGCACGCCTTTTCTGAGCAGCGTGTATAACAACAATATGCAGATCGTACAGAGCCCCGACCATGTGGTGCTTGTAGTAGAGATGGTGCACGACGCGCGCATCGTCAAGATTGATCAGCAACACCGCGACCTGCCCTACAACAAGTGGCTGGGTGATTCGGTAGGCTATTATGAGGATGACACACTGGTAGTTGTCACAAAGAATTTTAACCATTGGGAGGTAGCCAATGGCTTTGGTACCAGCCCATCGGTCAACACAGTTGTTACCGAGCGCTTCCGCCGTGTTGCCGACGAGACAGTTCTGTACTCCTTTACCATCGATGATCCAGACCTCTATACCCAGCCTTGGACAGGCGAAATGCCCATGCGACCTTCTCAGGGCATGTATGAATACTCATGCCATGAAGGCAATCATGCCCTGCCGGGTATTCTCGCCGGCGCGCGCCGGCTGGAGCAGGATGCCGCGAACGAATAAGCCAAATGTCGTCACTCCCCCTAACTCCATTGAATGCGGAAAATTAGGGGACTGTTGGCATATTGCAATGTGTTTTGGATCGTCTCTGGTATCAATTCCCTGTGGGCAACACCGTAACTTCTCAATTTATCCGTTACGATCTTCTGGGGTTCCCCACCATGTTTCCTCAACAGCCGCTTAAAGAACCGCTTTACAGTCTTCCCGTTACGTCTTTTCTGCAGGAACACATCAACAACTTCACCATCTTGATCAACAGCTCTGCACAGATAATATTGCTCACCCTCGATCTTCACGAATACCTCATCAATCAAGTACGTATCGCCATACCCTTGATGCTTTCTTCTCTGTCGATGAGCAAATTTTGGCCCGAACTTGTTGCACCACAGACGAATCGATTCATAGCTCAGCTCGATGCCAAGTTGTGACATCAAATCTTCGATATCACAATGACTGAGATTGAATCGGTGGTAGAGGACAGCGTATTGGATGATTTCAGGTGGGAATCGGTGGCGTTTATAGGTATTTGATTGATTCATACTCCAAATTCTGACAAATTGAAAGTTAACTTGTCAGTACCTATCTTCCTACTTAGTAGGGGATTGAACTGGTATCGAGTTGTCAGCAATGAGAAATTACGCTGGCCACCAAGAACAGTCTGTTAGGAGCATCGCATTATGATTTCAAAACGGCCATTAGTCACTTTACTCACTACCGTAGTCGTTGCTGTTAGTAGCTGCAGTGAACAAGCTATGGAATCAGTCCAAACAGCGGACCAAGATTCACCCAATATCATGCTAATTCTTGCAGATGATTTGGCCTACTCGGATCTCGGCGCTTACGGAAGTGAAATTGAGACGCCCAATATAGATCTCCTAGCGAAACAGGGAGTGATGTTCACCAGGTTCCATACTAGTGCCATGTGTTCTCCATCACGCGCCATGCTATTAACAGGAGTAGACCAACACAAAAATGGTTACGGTACGATGGGGGAATATCTGGCCACTGAACAAAGAGGTCAGCCGGGTTATGAAGGGTACCTAAATAATCAAGTTGTCACAGTCGCGAACATGCTCAAAACTTCTGGCTTCAATACATATATGACAGGAAAATGGCATTTGGGTGACTCGTCTTTGCCTAGCAATCGCGGCTTTGATCGTTCTTTTACTCTACTACAAGGAGCCGGGAGTCACTTTAATAACTCCGGCTACGCGCCACAGCGAACTACAGTGGACTACTACCGAAATGCTGAGCTAGCAGAATTGCCAGATGATTTTTATAGCAGCGATTTCTATACCTCTGAAATGATTCAGTATATTGATGAAGGACTAGACTCCGAGAATCCTTTCTTTGGCTACCTAGCTTTTAGTGCGCCTCATTTCCCTTTACATGCGCCTAGCGACCTTATTGAGAAATATGTCGAGCGCTACCAGGTCGGATGGGACGTCATTCGAAAGCAACGGCATGAATCTCTTAAAACACTTGGGCTTATTGACCAGCAAGCATTGATGGCTAAAAGAATAGAAGGAGTACCCGCCTGGGAAGAGTTAAACACAGAAGAACAGAGATACCAGGCTAAAAAAATGGCCGTCTACGCGGCAATGGTAGATAGCGTCGACCAGAATATCGGCGAACTTATTTCTTATCTAAAATCGATTGATGAATATGAAAACACGGTATTCATTTTCCTGTCGGACAATGGTCCTGAATCAAACGATTTCGCATCAGAACGCACCGTTCCATCGGTCACAGATTGGATAGCTGATACTTTTGACAATAGCTATGAAAACTTGGGTAACGAAGGTAGCTTTATTTATTATGGCAAGCCTTGGGCACATGTCGGGGCGGCAGCTCATAGATTTCACAAAACAGTAATGACTCAGGGGGGAATTAATTCACCATTGATTATTAGCTACCCAAACTCTGTACCACAAAATCGAGTAGTCTCTGAATTTTCGAGTGTTGTAGATATCACTCCAACAATTCTTGAGCTTGCCGGCGCGTCCCACCCTGGAGCACTCTTTCAAGGGAGGTTGGTGCACGGCATGGATGGCCGGTCTGTCTTGCCATACCTTAGAAGTCAGGAAGAAACTATCTATCCTCCTGGAACTGGCAATGGTTTCGAACTTTTTGGTCATAACGCTTTTATTAGTGCGAATTGGAAAATTCTAAGATTAATGGAGCCTTATGGCGATTTTACTTGGGGGCTATATGACCTCGATAAAGACCCTGCCGAACTGAATGACCTTTCGAATCAGTTTCCAGAAAAATTTCAGGAAATGCTGGCGCTCTACGCAGACTATGAATCTCGCAATGATTTAATTCAAGTGCCAGAAGGCTGGAAGATGTTTGAAAACTTAGGGCCTGCACCGACTCCAAATAATTAAAAAATAGACTTACTAATTAATAGAGCGCCGTATTTAATAGTCGTGTTACCTATAAGAATAAAAACCTACACCTATCAGCAGTAATTACATTTGTGGGTTAACTTTTTCTTTTTATAAACCCCGCTCAAGAAGAACTTACTTTTCTAACTATTCAGGGGAATATTCTGAAATAGCGACACCTGGAGAATGTTCAATTCATGTAAGTAAGACCCAACTCATATCTTTATTTTCCCAATTGCAATTCGGCCTAAAGGTACGCACCATTGACAACAGCCGCGCATAAAGCACTTCAAACAAGGAAAATCGTATATGGACAGGGTAAAAAACAAGGTTGTTATCATCACAGGTGCTGCTTCAGGTTTGGGCGAGGCCGATGCTCGTATGCTAGCTGCTGAAGGCGCCAGAGTAGTGATGACGGACATCAATGTAGATGCAGGTCAGACGATTGCCAATGAGATAGGCGCTACATTCTATCAACAAGACGTTGCCCTTGAAGAAAGTTGGCATGACTTGATGGGAAAAGTTGAAGAACACTATGGCCAGCTCGATGCATTAGTAAATAATGCGGGTGTCGGTATCATTGCTGATATTGAAACAACGACCACAGAAGTCTGGCGAAAAACATTAGGCATCCATCTGGATGGCACCTTTTGGGGTTGCCAGTCGGCGATAGCACTCATGAAGAAAAGTGGTGGCGGCTCCATTATTAACATGTCCTCAACCGCAGCCCTTGTAGGCATTCCATCTTTTCTAGCCTATTCTGCAGCCAAAGGTGGTATACGATCGATGACCAAATCAATCGCCATCCACTGCAAGCAGCAAAACCTGAATGTACGCTGCAATTCAGTCCACCCAGGCAGCATCAACACGCCCATGGTTCATAAGGCTTTAAAGAAATTAGTCGGTATCGACATGGCTTCAGAAGAAGATCCGGAAATGATGAGGCAAAAGCTCGGTGTGGGGGAACCCAACGATGTCGCTCATATGATTGTTTACCTTGTTTCAGATGAGTCAAAACATATCAATGGTGCGGAAATGGTCATTGATAACGGTGATACTGTCATTTAACTAGGGGAAAACTCATGAACATCAATGGATTAGTGCACGTTAATATTAATTGCAAAGACTATGATGCCTCGAGAAAGTTTTATGAGATGCTTGGCTTTGAAGAAATGTGGGTTGTGCCACCGACTAATACACCGGAGGTCGCGGCCGCTGTAGGTATGCCGCCCTATCGGGTCAAGGGAGCGTTACTCAGCTTGAAAGGAGCAACGCCGCCGGTCATTATTGACCTACTTGAATGGCAATCACCCATGGACGAGTCCCCTCCCTACTCCCACCTTTACCATATTGGACTGGCACGTATAGCATTTCGAACTACAGACCTTTTGGCAGACCTAAGCTACCTTCGGGGTCAGGGCGTTGAGATCCTTTCTGAACCTGCGACAGTGATGTCAGATAGTACCCACGGTAGCCGGTTTTTTTGTTTTAAGGATCCAGATGGCACCTATCTTGAATTGGTAGAGAGTTTCTAAATCAAATTAGCTCGACGAACCACTATTTTTACAATGGCGTGCCTACAGCTCCAAAAACAGATACATGCACGTTTGCCAAATCGATAGCAGCGCTCATATTGAGACCGGCGTTTTTAATATTCTCGATGGTACCCGCCACGTTATCCGAATCAATTTCATAGATAGCGAGATAACGATAGGGTTGCTCTCCCCATGAATTGACTGCGTTAAGCTCAAAACGCTCGGCAGACAGGAAGCCCTCAACCTTCATCACCTCAGGAAAATGGACATTATCGTACCAATGGTTGAATTCCTGGCCCCGACCTTCGTTAGGGTTGCTCCTTACGATATAAAGGGTTTTCATTTTAGCATCTCACTCCATTTTGGTTATTTTAACTACAATTGAGCGTATTACATGCCCAGGCCGACTAGTAAGTAGATTAAAAACTCTCTGTATACTAAGTCTATGCCGTCCTTTGGTATTGACAAGTGACAGCTGGCATCGATTTAAACTTACGCATGCCCCGTTCTCTGACTCGAGTTGATTCTTGCGGTAGCTCACATCGATTATGAGCATACTGCGATGTGTCGTGGATCGTCCCTGGTATCAGTTCCCTAGGAGCCACTGCGTAACCTCTCAATTTGTCCGTTACTATCTTCCTGAGCTCCCCACCGGTTTCCTTAGCAGCCGCTTAAAGAAGCGCTTTGCGGCCTTTCCGTCACGCCGCTTCCGAAAAAATACGCCCACCACTTCACTGTATTGATCAACAGCCCTCCACAGGTAATGCTGCTGACCGTGGATCTTGACGAATACCTCATCAAAGAAGAACGTATCGCCATACCCCTTATACTTTCGTCTTAATCGATGGCGTTTATAGGTATTTGACTGATTCATGCTCCAAATTTTGACAGATTGAAAGTTACCTTGTCAGTATCTCGCAGGTTGTTGGCGATTGTTGGGTAAATTAGTCATAGGGGGGGCTCATAATCTGTTTGTCCCAGGTTCGAGTCCTCGTGGGCCCACCAACTAAATCAAGAGGTTGCAGCAATAGTGCCTCTTCGACATCAGTAATACTCCCTACAAGACTACACAGCTCCGCGTTTCATTAGCTTATTAGCTTTATCAGGTCGATTGGGGCCTCGTAGCGCCTACGAATCTGCTGAGGTAGGATTAAAAGACAGCAACCTATAAGAAGACTAATGCCACGACTACTAGCACTAATGTTTGCCCTCCTCCTATCTTATGCACCCGAATGGCTGCCGAGGATTCCAACTTTGAGGATATCCTGACTCTCGCAGCACAGGGCGACTTAGAGTCAATATTCAGTGTAGGAGTTCATTACCTCAGCGGAGATGGCGTAACCAAGAACAAAGAAGAAGCTATAAAATGGTTAGAGCTAGCTGCCAATAGCGGACCTTAAGACTGCTGTATTTTTACTCTGACCCTATCTATTTAACCCTATCTATTTAACCCTATCTATTTTGCGGAATGAGCCTGACAATTTGTCCTCCCGCATTGTGTTCGAACAGCACATAAATTGTACCGTCATATCCCTGCTCGACATCCCGAACGCGGCCAATCCCCTCAAAAAGTGTTTCTCGACTTACAAAGCTATTATTCTCGATAGTGATGCGAAACAGGCTGCGTGCTTTCAGTGAACCTACAATAAAGTCGCCACGCCATTCAGGGAACTGTTCGCTGTTTGCAATAATAAAACTGGACACAGCAGGGGAAGGTGTTAGATCCACAACAGGCTGTTCAATGTCTGATAATTCAAAGGCTATCCCCAGATCTTTTCCATATTCAACGGGGGTTCCGTCGTAATCGATTCCCAGGGAGTACAATGGCCAGCCGTAGTTTGCCCCGGGTCGCAAAAGATTTATTTCATCGCCACCGCGCGGACCGTGCTCGCTGCCCCACAACTCACCATTGGCCGCATCGAATTCCAATCCTTGTGGGCTGCGATGGCCGTATGTATAAATGCTGCGATAAACATCGCTGCGGTGTGCAAATGGATTGTCTATCGGGATACTGCCGTCGTCATTCACGCGATGGATTTTGCCACATGGTGTAGTCAAATCCTGAATGCCGCTTGCGTTGCCACCGCACTTCATACCAATGGTGAAATAGACATGACCGAAATTATCAAACGCAGCACGTCCACCGGCACCAATGTCGCCAGCCAGGCCATAATCTTCAATCGGTGCCTGCCAGATAATTTGCTCATCAATCCAGGCGCCGTTCTCTATACGGCCGCGTACTAGCCGGTTCATCGATACAGGGCGTTCTCGTTCACGACTCAAGTCGTTGCAGTCTTCGCAGCGATGACTGTGATAAAGGTAGATCCAACCATTCTCTTCGTAGTTAGGGTGAAGCAGGATATCGAATAGCCATCCCATTCCCCGCTCAATATCGATACGCGATTCAAGTCGATAAATATCATCGAAGGCGTCCGGGGTTCCCTCAATGAGTTCCGATTTTTGCCCATCAGGACTGACAATACGCAGGCCTCTGGTTTTTTCAGTTACCAAAAGGCTGCCATCAGGCAGAGGCGCAATGGAAAACGGCAAAGGGTCAAGATCATCTATCAGGGTGTCTAGGCGGAAATTATGGCTTTCAGTCTCGAATACATTATCTGGAATCAAGAGTGGGGCATCATAATTAGAGGTGACGTAACCGACGTTGGCTCGTGTTTCCAACACATACAGTGCTATACCCTTGATCTCAACCGGCGAGAAAATATCGCGCCAGGCAGGCATGCCCGCCGGTTCATAGCCATTAGTTATGCTGGCAGTGATGTCCGACATGGACTCACCGTGGCTCAGATCGCCACGTAACGGCGAGCCCTGAGGCGCACCTTCCAGGTTTTCACCATGACAAACAGCGCAATTTTCCCGGAATAAATTTCTTGATTCTGTAATGCCAGAATAAGCGGCAGACTCAACCTGAGCGAAGCTTGGAGCAGACACCAGAAAGATGGCTGCCAGAATAAAAGCTGAGACAAATAATTTCGGTTTCATGGTCACTGGACCCTAGTAGCGATTTCTATTGTGTCATGGCTATCGTACTAATTCTTAAAGCCGGTCAAAGTAAAAATGGGGACCAACCTTGTTTTATGGTTGTCTGCTTTCGGCCCAGGCCGAGTAAAAAAACACGATACACCATTGATTGAACCAATATAAGCCTCTGCTCGGTTCCCCAGAGTCATTAATCAAGCCAGTTATAATATCGGTTGTTCTGAAACAACAAATTTTCTCTTCGCCTGTCGTTCGTTAGAAGGCTTGATAACACTTAGTTCCTGCTTTTTTACAGACAAACATAAGCCCTATTCTTGCATCGCCTGCATTAAAGCCATCACACCCATAATACTCATCACACGTTTCATATTGTAGGCCAACACATGCAAATTCATCTCGGTGCTGACATGTTCCAGCGTTCTCATCAAGAAGTGTGTAGATCCCATCCA
>Ga0307985_10001321_pt1 | contig 13993 bp, 12 predicted proteins | sample EllFjometageno80_FD_203155 | JGI IMG/M metagenome (GOLD analysis project Ga0307985, IMG submission 203155) | Marine microbial communities from Ellis Fjord, Antarctic Ocean - #80 | ecosystem: Environmental > Aquatic > Marine > Unclassified | place: Southern Ocean | collected 2014-10-09 | reverse complement strand
CCCTCCCACCCCCCCCCTCATATTTAAATTTCTGCCCCCCCCTTTCTCTTTCAACGATGTCCCCCTCTTTCATCTCCCCCCGCTTCCTCTCCCTCCTCCTCCTCCTTCTCTCCCCCTTCCAAACCCACTCCACAATGTCCTCAACCTCCCTCATCCTCGCCCCCAACAACATCCGCCAACCCCTCGAAATAACCCTCACCTTCACAACCGACTCCACAATTGGCGACACGAACCAAATCCTCCTTTCCATGCCAGGTTACACGAGAGGATCATGCATGAATCTTGATGACGGAGCGAACGAACTCGACCAGACGATCATCAGGAGGAGCCCTAGCGCGAAGTGGAATGGTGAGTAAGCTGGACAAGAAGGCTGCAGGCCGTGGGCCGCCACAGAGGGCTTCTACTGCACTGCTACTGCCTCTGTTCCAACCTTTGCCCCCTTGCTAACACGTTAGGCGGCAGCATACTGGTACGAAGGCACGGTCGCCAACTCGTACTCCGACTCGTACCTAAAATTCATGCCTGCAACCGGCGTGACAATCGGCACTGGAACGCACGTGATTACCGTTGACAAGACGATCAAGGTGAAGCGAAACTGCGGGACGAAGAGTACCGAGGTTCATACGCTGACGGACGAGACGTTGGGGACGAGCACGGTCACGGCGACTAATTTTGTGGGAGGGTGTTATTTTACCAGCACGAGGGTGGACGTGGTTCAGGTGAGCCCGCCGCTGCCCCCTTCTGCTCCACAGTTGGCCGCTGCTTAGGACGGATTGCCCCCTTTCACCCCCTTGTTCGTAACGTGTTTGCGACTCTTGTTCACACCGTGTTTGTGCGCAGCCCCTCGACCGCCAGTGGATGGAAGTCTCCGTGGCCTTCAAGCCCGCCATGAACGTCCTCGCCGGCGAATCCGTGAACTTTAACATGGCCGGGTTCACGAACGGAAACTTCACCGGCCTCACTCACAAAGTGTGGAGTGTCGTCAGAACGGTCTGTGTTGGGAAGGGTGGGTGCAACGACGACACCTTAACGATCGTTGAAGCGGCGAGTGAGGTGAGTCGAGCGGAGGAAGCTTTGCTGCCTTTGCTGCGCCGTATTTCGACTGCTTTTGTTCACACTGCCGCCCCCCTTTGTTCACACATGTGTATGCCCCCCTCTTAACACTCGTATTCTCGTGCAGGTGCTTTTCAAGGCGCTTTGGCTGGAAGGGAGTCCGTTGGCGACTGATACGCATCGTGCGGGGTATGTTAACTCGACGCTTATTCTCAAAGTTGCTGCGGGGCAATCGCTCATTGCCGGGACTACTTACACCGCAACGCTGGATAAGATCACGACTCAGCTCGGAGTCATCTGCTCCATTCCCGAGGACTACGACAAGATTACTATATCGACGAACGCGACGCTAGGTAAGCCCCGCACGAGCGGCTCGGAGCGCTGACAGATGGTTCTGGACGCTCTATGAGCGAACGCATCCGGATCTCGGCAGGGCGCGCTGCAACAACGCCCTGCTGCATCACGACGTCACACTGCCTCCCCACACGTGTGCTGCTTGTTCACACGTGCATTGGCATTGCAGGCGTTGTTAGCAAGGTCGTCGTTGAGCACACTGGCGCGGTGGGGAATGGGTGTAAGCACTTGGGATATTGTAGTGGGCATGGAACGTGCGATTATTGCACGGAGATGTGCACGTGCGAGAAGGAATATGGCGGGGCGGGCGCCATCGTGGACCTTGATATATCGCCTATGTGTGACCAGAGAGTCTGCCCGGCGAACTACGCGTGGGGGAGTATGCCGACGAGCACTAGTATGGGGCACGAAATGATGGAGTGCAGCGGTGCGGGGCACTGTGACAGGAGCAAGGGCACGTGTTTGTGCTTCGAAGGCTTTGCGGGACTGACGTGTGAGCGTCGGACGTGCCCGATCTTGGAGAGCCAGATCTGCGCGGGGCACGGAACGTGCTTGAGTATGAAACAACTTAGTATGAAGCCGGATGCGCTGCCGTTGAGCGACCCGACGAATTTCACATTGCTGAGCGGGCGCACGTACCCGATTTATGGGGGTGGGGGGGGGGGGGCGATCACACAGGGCAACGTGACGTGGGACGAGCGCACGTCGTACCGGTGCCATTGCGACTCGAGCTGGCCGGTTGGGCTCGGGAGCGGAGAGAGGCAGATGGCGGAGTACTTCGGGGCGGCTTGCCAGTTCAAGCGCTGTCCGTCCGGGGACGATCCGATGACGCACAACACGCCGAGCGCGGCGACGCCGGCGTTCACGGAGACGAACTGCGAGGGGGTTCTCGCGGAGGGGGGCAAGGGGGCGGGGAAGGCTGGCAACTTGTGCCACATTGATTGCAGCAACAGAGGTCTGTGCGATCACGACACGGGCACGTGTGAGTGCTTCCAGGGATTCTGGGGGAGTGCGTGCGAGATTCTGAAGGATTTGAACGTAGCCGAAGGCGAATAATGTGGACACAGAGTTTTTACAGAAACTGCATTCTACTACTGCTACGAAGCTCGCCAGCAGCGCCAAGAACATGTTCACGGTCCAGTTTAAACCGCCCAATTCAGCATCGTGCCGAAATTGAATCACGCCAGTGAAATCCGTAATCGTCTTCACAATCCACCTCAACAGCTAAACTAATGAACAGACCGAACGCGCCGTCAATAGGGAACCAGTAATGGAAGTCTCCCCTCACCACCTTCTGCAGGCAGCAGATACAGCGCCATGTCCCTCGCAATCCACATCGCCAAGTACCTCTTCTCCACGAGCATGAGCATGGCTGCACCGAAGCTCCGGATCAACAGTAATAATGAGCTGTTCAGCAGCATGTAGCCGAATTTGACCGTCCGACTGCCACCATCAGGAATGTAGCCGTAAAAGTCGGGCGTTTCCTTCCTCTTCTGATGATCCACGTCGTAGCTGGGGACAGGGGGCAAGTGAAGAGCTTGGTTATTGTTGGCTTTCTTCGGGATACTCTCAGCCACCATCTCCACACATTTGGTCACCACAAGCTCAGTCTTGGCATCGAACGTGCGATGCTCCTCCATATCGTGGTCAGCGTAACACAGCGATATCAGCCCATGGCTGGCTTCATCCCTGTCATCACAAGTCAGAGGGGGGGCTTGAGTTTGAGGAGGTTGTTCCGAGTTCGAAAGAGCATCCGAATGGCCGAAGAGGGGGGGGGCTGGGAGGGAGAACGAAGCTCGATACTCGGACTAGCAAGCCATCACTGAATTCGACCTTGTGGAAATGAAATTCGAGCCGAGCCTGAATTTGACGGGTTATTTGACGGAACCTTTGAAACACATAAGAATGAACCTCGTTGTGCCTGACGTCTGACGTCGGTCGTATTTTCGCGTGCGTAATTGCCAATTGAGTGCTTGTCCATCAACGCTTGCTTATTTATCCCCCCTATGCCCTCCTCACTTGCTAACCACCCCCTCGTTGTTCAGGTAATCCCCCATGATCGCAATCCCCGGCGTCTGGTCAAAGATCTCGTGGAAGTCCCCCTGCTCCCCTGTCTTGAGATCGACGAGATTCCTGGGCTCCTCCTCGTCCCAGTCGCCGTCCCAGCTCTCGCAGTCGCCCACCACCTCAACCTCTCCCAAAACCTCGTCGAAGATCCTCAGAAACTCCTTCGCGTGCTGCGGCGTGAAAACCATCGCCGGCCTCAACCTAATACTGAACGCGCCGCACCCTCCAATCTCCACCCCCCGCTGCCTCATCTCGTAGATCAGTTTGTCTCTCGTGCTCGTGTTGAAGACCGTAACGGCGATGAACGCCCCCTCCCCTCTGATCCTACCGATGATGATCTTGTTGTTCTGCTTGTACTTCTTCTTGATCGCCCACAAACCGTCCAAGATGTAGTCTCCCGTGATCTTCGTGTTCCTGCACGAGTGAAGCGAGTGTTAGAGTGTAGAAGATATAGCCACCACATGTGTATGCCATCGGCGTGTGTGTATGCAGTCTCGCCTCACCTGATCAAATCACTCTTCTTGTACTCGTCCAAGATGGCATCCAACATGAGCATCTTCCCCGGGTCGCCCATCCACGTGTTGAAGATGCGGTAGCCCTCCTTCGGTCTCATCTTCTTCGTGCTAAAGAAGCCCGCAATCTGCGCCTTCTTTGCGAACGTGACAATGTCGGGCGCATCACACTCGTCAAGCCCCCAGTGCTCGTGCGCCCACATCTTCCCCGTCGCGCCCAGCCCCGTCTGCACCTCGTCAACGATGAAAGCCAGGTCGAACTCCTTCGCGAGCGCCCTCAGACTCCTGAAGAACTCCGGGCTCGCGTGGTTGTCCCCGCCCTCCGCCTGAATCGGCTCGATGATCATGCCCGCGATGGTGCTAGAAAGCACGCCGCCGCGCGAGTCCTTGAGAAGTGAGCGGACCTCGTTCAAGCACCTCTTCTCCTCCTCAGCATTCTCGTCAACGTGCCTGTCCAACGGATACAGCAGGTTGGGGAACGGCGCCATCGGCCAATCAAAGTGCGGGATGTCCAGCTTGTGGATCGGCTTGGACCTAGTAGTGGCCAAGCACCCAAACGTGCGCCCGTGGAACGCGCCCGAGAAGGACAGGATGGAGAGGTGCGGGCAGCCGGGCGCCTTGTTGAGCATGGCAGAGTTCAGAGCATCCTGGGAGGGCGCATCGCCATCGCGCACGTTGTCCATGTACCTGCGTCACACATGTGAACAAAGGGGGGCGGGCGGTGTGAACAAAGGGATAAAGGTGTGCGCGAAAGGTTTATGCTCGCTCGTCTGCCTTCACTCGCGTCGCTCGGGCACGTACTTGATGAAAACGGCCTTGAATGCGTTCTCGTTCGCGGTGGAACCGCACGCCATAGTCGTGATGTCCCAGAGGTCGGAGGGTGCCTCGTCGCAGACAGTGCCCTCGAAGTCGTTGTAGCGCGGCATCATCTTGTTCATGAGCGAGGACAGCTTGCCGGGCCAGTCCGTGCCGGGGAGCACTCCGAGCGCTGGCCGGTTGGCCATGACACTCTGCGCCTCCGAAGACGAGAGCGCCGCGAGCACCGCGGGGTGATTGTATCCTGCGCGAGAAGCGAGTGTTAAAGAGGGGGAAATAAGAGTGAGCGAAGCTATCGGATTGGTGCGTTGGTCGCGCCGAGGGTTAACGCCACACACATGTGTTTCTCAGTCTCCGGATCTTACCAAGTGGAAGGCTCGCAATCTGGGAGAAGCAGTCCAAGAGGCGGTTGCCGTCAGCGTCGACGATGTAGTTCCCGAAGGAGGCTTTGTAGTCGACGAAGAAGTGCACCGCGGAGCACTCCTGGCGCGGGTGGGTGAGAAGGGTGAGGGGAAACGGCAGTGCTTGACATTGCCGTGTTTGGCAATGCAGTGGTTGGCAATGCAGTGGTTGACAATGCAGTCTATGACAATGCAGTCTATGACAATGCAGTCTTGTGAATTAAATAGCTCGTAAGGCGGCCAAGGACGCAGTCGTCGTGCATGCAAACGGACAACATGGATCATGCTTATGGCTCATGCGCTCCGGTCAGCGCTCACCTGAATCTCCGTCAGCTTCTCAAAGTACTTGAGTGACATAGGTCCCGGACTGGCAGTGACCATGCTGGGCTCGATTGGGCCCTCGTCTTCGGGACGGACGTAGGTCGTGCCTGCGGGGAAGGAGAGGACAGGGAAGGCCTTGTATGAGGCGAGTGAGGTGGTGGCGATTGCACGGGGGGAGATTGAGCTGCCGGTGGAGGGTGCCAGCAACGAGATTCTGCTGAGGCGAGATGCATGGGGAATACCCGTGCGAAGCATGGTGCGGAAAGTGGTCAGTTGCGGGGAGAGAGGATGAGTTTGAGTAACGAGGGGTTTCGCGGAGAGCTTGAACACTGTTGTTTTGGTGCTTAATGGGCTGATTTTGGAGAGTATGATGCAGTCTTGAGGAGAAAATCGAATCGTAACGTTAAAATCGGTCGAATTCTCAGTTCTGGCACTTACTATCGCGGACAGACGCTTTCTCTGTTTGCCACAAAGCGTTCGCTAAGCCGTTAATTCCATACTGCCCGCCCCCCTCCGCCGTCCCTCAAGCTGACCTTGCCCTCTCCTCCACCCGCGCCGCCGACCTTCCAGTCCCTGCATATGCCGCCGACTTCTCCGCCGCCCACAGGCAACACCTTGACCCAGAGCCCGAGCTCGTCGCCCGCCAAGCTCCCAGCCAAATCCCACTCGAAGTCCCGCCAAGAGCCGTACCCCTCCCCCCCAACGCACTCCCCCGCCCCGATCTTCTGCCACCCTAGCCCGAACCGCTTCCTCGCCAAGCACAACGTGTACCCCGTGACGGGCTTCTTCACGCCGCCCACGTTGACCTTCCCTAGCTTCACCAAACAGCTAACGACCACGTCCCCGCTGAAGCTCACCACGCCGCACTTCATGCACGCCCACTCCCCGCCCCCACCCTGCGCCGCAATGACCCCCCCCCCCTGGCGGCTGACCTCTTTCAGTTCTTCCCGCTCCTCCTCGTCCTCCCCATCGCTCCCGCTTTCGTCCCCATCCCCCATCTCTCCCGCCCCGCCCCCCTCTCGCCCCTCGTCGTTGTTCTCCACCATCGTCCTCAGCTTGACCGGCGCGAGCAGCTGGTCGCTCCCCTTCAAACTGATCAAGTTCTCGCACTCCCGAGCAACCTTCAGCAGCTTCCTCACCCCTTCTCCACTTATCGGGTTGTCCCCGACACAGATGCAGGCTAGCGTACTATTCTCCCTCAGCCCCTTGCCCAAACTTCGGCTCCCCTCGTCCCCGATATCATTACTACTAACATCAAGGAGCGTCAGCGTGTCATTCATCGCCAACATGTTGGCCATCAACTGCGCTCCCGTGCACCCGATGCTATTGCTTGACAAGTTCAAGCTGAGCAGCATGGTCGGCTTGCCCACCAAGTTGTCCGCCAGCATCCGCGCGCCATCAGCCCCCACGAACCCGCCGCTAATATCCAGACTCGTCAACCCGTACATGTTGTTCGCCAAATGCCTGATCGTGTCCTTGTGCAGCTTCGCGTGCACCAACCCCAAGCTCTGAATGCACGCCTTCTTCGCCGCCTCGCCCCCCCCACCACCCAGAAGCTCGCTGCTCTCTCCCCCCCGCCCGCCCTCCCTCACCGCCGCCCTCAACATGTCATTAATGCTCGTCCGCCCAGTAAACTTCGCCAGCTGCAGCGGCGTCGTCTTCATCTCCCCCCCATTCCCCGCCGTCGGACTCGCCCCCCGCGCCAACAACGCCTCGACGCACCCCACCTTCCCATGGCGCACAGCGTGACACAACAACGTATCCCTCTGCTTATTCGGGTTCCTCGTCGCAGCCGCCACCGCCATCGGCCGCTTCGACTTGCTGGACGGCTTGCGCGTCGCCTTGGGATCCTCCGCGGCCGGGAGCGGCGTGTCCAGCACGGCGCCCTCCATCATCGGCGGGATGTTCGCCTCGAAATCCTCCTCACTCTCGTCCGTGATCATCTCGAACAGACTCCTCAATATCACGACCACGTTCTTGTCCCCCGAGTCAGCCTTCTTGGTAGACCTGACGGGAGCCTTCTTCGCGCCCTTCCTAACCACGCCCTCAGCAACCCCCAGCAACCCTTTGACGAACCCCAACGCATTCATCGGTCCCGCCCCGCTAACAACACTCGCTCCTTTCTTCCCCTTCCTAGCCACCGGCGCCGCCCTCTTCCCCCTCTTGCCCGACGCCGCAACAACCACCGGATTCTGATCCACAATCGTGTTATGGTAGTCGAACAAAGTCACCCTCAAACTAACCAGCTTGCCGGCGGCAGCCCTCGCAACGATGGCGGCGCTGTCGCCGGTTTTCTTGGTCCCTCTAGCCTAAGGGGGGGGGCGAGCTGAGTGTTAGTGTGTGGATGTGGATCAGTTGTGCTCCGCTCTGTGCTGCTTCGCGCCAACTCACATTGTTCCCAACGCCCCCCGGCGTCGCCCCCCCCTTTACCCAATCCGCAATGCTGCTCCCCATCGTCGCCTCTGCGGCCGCCAGTACGTTCGCCGACACGTCCAACCACGTCAAGTGATTGTGCAGCACGCCAAACTTAAACACCTTCTCGAACGCGCGCGGGCCGAGATCGTTGAAGGACAAGTCAATGCCAACGAAACCGACCGGCGCAACAGTATGTGGAGGGAGCAGGGGACGATCCAGAGTGACGAGCTGAGCTAGATCCTCGCAGCAGTCATCATTCAGGAAGTTGCTCGACAAGTTAATGCTCCTGACATCACTTAAGTCAGTTAGTTGGAGGACGAGGTCTTTCAGGCCACCGCGGGCCATGCTCACGCCGGACTTGTCGAGGTTCACAAGGTCGCTCTGTGTCAAAGCGACAATGTCGTCCACCACCAGCTCCTCATCCTCCCCTCCCCCTCCAACCCCCCTCAACGTTCTCTTCAAGACTCCAATTTCCTCCCCCATACTGGCCACAATCCGAGAGTTCGCGGCGCGCTCGTACTGGAGCAGCCGGTTCTGCTTGGACACGAGATGCCTGATCGAGTCCATGAGCGGCTCGTCGGTTTTGGAGATGGTGGCAGAGGTTGTTCGGTCACCCTTGTCTGTCAGAGTGTACGGATAATTGGCCGTCTGGGGCTTGAACATGGTGCTGCTGGTTGGGTGTGGGGGCATGGTGGGGCTGCAAACACTGGGTGAGCAAGGGGGAGCAAGGACTAGGAGCGGAGGGTCTTTCTTCGAGCTCGAGAAGTCACTCGAATGTCAATCGAATTCTACCTGCCCTTATAATATCCCGTTTTAAACTTGAAATGCTTCGGTACCTCCGAATTTGTGCCTCCATCTACCTAATAAACTGCTCCAGCAACCCCAAATAGTCCGGGTGCATGTGCGTGCCGTCTAAATCGTATTTCTTGGGCAGCACGTAGCCATCCCCCTTCGGCGCCACCGCGAGCATGTCGTCAAAGCAGTCCATAAAGCTGCCCCAGTCGCACGCGTCCATGGCCCTCTTCAGCGCCAAGTTGTACTTGCAAACGACGCTCCGAGTTTCGTTGAGCACTGGCACGACCGGATGAACCCAGACCTTCGAGAAGCCCATTTCCTTGACGACCTTCTCCGCCTCCTTCATCCAGATGCCCACGCAAACATCGATCCCCGCCTCGACGCTCTCGTACCGGTCCTTCTCCACCGCCAGAAGCAGCCCTTCCCTGCAATCGATCTCGCCGAACACGAACACGACCTCCGCCCCCTTGGGGATCTCTCGAACGACCTTGTGGAAGCTGCACGAGCGTTGCGAGTGTTGTGTTAGTGGCGAGGAGAGCGTGTGTGGCTCGCGTGTGTGGCTCTCGTGTGTGGCTCGCGTGTGTGGCTCGCGTGTGTGGCTCTCGTGTGTGGCTCGCGTGTGTGGCTCGCGTGTGCTGCTCGCAAACGGCGCACCTCTTCTTGGGGTAGAATTCGCTCTCCTCCCTCAAGTGCCAGTGCTTCAAGCCCGTCACCAGTTTCGGAACCAGCAGCCTCTTGTTGATCACCTTCCACGCGGGCGGCAGCGCGTGAGAGTCGCCGCATACGTAGACCGGCGCTCCCGTCGCCGCCTGCCTCTCCGCGCCCCACACGCACTTCCTGGGCCCGTCCACACCGAGCAGCTGGGCGACGCAGCAGTAGTAAGCCGCCTCGTTCCTGATGCTCGTCTTGTGAAGCTCCTCCTTGCTCGCGAGCCTGACAGGTTCGATGAGCTTGATGAGGTCCGGCAGCACCCCCAAGTTCCCGCAGTTGTACAGCACCTTGACCAGCGTGAACAGGAGCGCGAGCAGATCCAGCGCCACGTCAGACAGCTTCTGGCGCGCGGCGTTGTCCGCCTTGCCGATGTTCAAGGGCGCGGCGCCGTCGACCTTGGCATGGCACCGAGCAGAGGCAGTCTCCAGCACCCACTGCATCCTCTGTTGAGAGACCCCTGAGGCGGATCCGAACACGCTCTTCTGGCTCTTGATGATCTTCAGAATCTCGTGGCAGTTCATCGTCTCGCCGCACACTGGCAAGAACTCCTCAAAGTAGCGGAAGCAGTCCTCCCACCGGCCCACAAGCTCCAGCGAGTGAGCATAGTTCAGCGCGTAGCTCGTCGACCGCGGCTGCTGCTCGCTCGCGATGCGCAGCAGCTCGCAGTGCTCCTTGATGGCCCCCGCGTCCCGCGTCACCGTCCCCAGAAACGCGTAAGCCGGCGCCGTCTCGGGCGACGCTGGCAGATTAACTCGGATGTTGTCGATCCCGTCCGCAGTTTTAACCTCCTTCGCGAGCAGCTTCTTTGCCTCCTCGCAGCTCTGGTCCAGCACGATGACGCGCAGCAGGATGGAGACGGCGTCCTCGTTCTTACCCATGCGCGCCGCGAGGTCCGCGTAGTTCAACAGAGCGTCGGTATGCTTCTCGTCCCTCTTAAGAACCATCTCCGTGATGGCGGCCGACTCGTTCACCTTCCCGAGGTTCTTGTGGCACACGCCCATGTACACGATCATGTCGTTCAGCGAGTACGTCAGCTTCTGTATCCCCTTCTCCTGCTCCTTCTTCTCGTTGTCCTGGTAGATCTAGATGCACTTGTGTGAATGTGAATAAAAGTAGAAGAAAGGGAGAGGTGGCGTTCCATATAAGAGCTAGGCGAGAGCTCGGCGAGAGCTCGGCGGGGGGAGGTGGCGTTCCATATAAGCGCTCGGTGAGCGTTCGGCGCTTACCTTCGTCGCGACCTCAAAGACCTCGAGCGCCTCATCGAAGTCCCCCTGCCCCGCGCACGCCCTGCCGCACCAGACGAAGTCGTCGGACGACGCGGTAGTGTTGGACGCATCGGCCATCGACGGCGCGATGATCTTGTGGAAGTGCTTCAGGGCGGTGGACCAGACGGCGTTGGCAAACGCGATCTTGCCGAGCAGACGGAGGGAGGCGTGCGACTCGGGGACGCCCTCGAGCAAGATTCGGGCTTTGCGGTACTGCTTCTTCTTGAACAGCTTCTGGGCGGTGGCGATGGGGTCGGCGGGGGGCTTTGGGGGGGCAGGAGCGGCGGCCGCTGCGGGGGCGGGGGGAGGAGGAGAGGGGCGGGTAGATGATGGAAGACCAACTCTGATAAAGAAGTCTTCACCGTCGGCAAAGTCCGCATAGCTGGCGTCGAGCGCCCTTGTATTCTTCTCGGCGTCATCGTCGTCGGCGAAGATGCTGATTTGATTGCTCGAAATGACGCCGTGCTTGGCACTGTAAGCAGCCAAGAAGAATGAACATAAATCGGGAAGGCTGCAGGCGCCGTGGGACGAGCGGTAGATGCAAGTGAAATCGCGGATGGTCACGCCAGGCGGGGCCGACGTCGAGTCGACGTGCAAATATAATTTGATGGGAGGCATCTTCGTGTTGTGCCGCGTTTCGCTTTTATTGTAGAAAACTCGGGATCAACCGACGCAACCTATATCCTGTACACGGAGCCGTACACAGGCGGCTTCCCTTCTTTTAGATGGCAACAGCCACTCGCTAACTTAGTCCCTCCTCTCCACTACTTCTGCAACGCGCGCGCGCTCAGCTCTGCGGCCTGCCCAGCCTGCATGACCTGGAAGTGCTCCCGCAACGCTCGCTCGGCATCGCTCAAAGCCAGCCTCAGCCCTTCCTCGCCCACCCCTCCGCCCTCCCGAATCCTGTTCTCTGCGATCTCGAACAAGAGGTCGACGGAGTTGTACGGTACGTACTCCACTCCGCCCCTCTCCGGCGTCAACTCCAGCGCCCTCTTCTTCTTCTCCTCCGCTCCCCCCGCTCCTCCGCCGCGCAGCACGTCGCAGCACACGCCGAGCGCCTCCTCGAGCTTGCCAAAGTGCGTGTACAAGAGCATGAGCGCCCTCGCGTTCGAGTCTACCCCCTGGCCCAGCAGCAGCGTCTGGAGCCAGTGCGGCAGATCGCCGCGCCCCTCGTTCATCTCGAGCTGCAACCGCCCAGCCAGAAGCGCGAGGCCGTTCTTGGCGTTGCCGTAGACCTTAATGAGCTTCCTCAGGCAGCACCACGCCGCGCTCTTCACTCTGTCGCTCACGTCGTACTCCTCGCCGTAGATCTCGATCTCGTCGTAGCCGACGAACCCGTCGACGAACCGCTCAACAATCGCGTCGCTTCCCAAGTAGTTCACGCCCTCGACCGCCCTCGACCCCTCGCCGCAAATCAGCACCAAGTGCTGCACGCACGCGGCCAGGTTCGCGTTCATCTCCGCCTCGAACTCACCCCACTTCACCATGTTCAGGTCCAAGGCAGCCGAGAAGAAGCCGCAGCGGCACAGTCGGTCGAAGGCCTCCTCCGCGCTCCCCCCCCCCCCCCCCCCCCCGCTCTCCTCCAACCTCTCACTAGCACGCGCCACCAAAGCCCTCACCCTCAACTCATCAACCCCCAGAACATGCGAAGACCTCGCCTCTTGCTCAGCCTTCGGATCGACAATGAACCGATGCGCTTCCTGCTCCACGCTCTGCAGCGCATGCACCGCCATAATCTCGCTGTAACTCCCGCCCTCCGCGCCCACCGCCGCGCCAGCCGCGCGGCGCCAGTCGCTCCTGCACGCGTGCAGCTCGTAAAGAGCCTCGCTCCAGTTCACATCGGACGCGGCGAGGGTTTCCGCGGCCTTGACTTGCAGCGCAGACACGGCGGTCTCGTACAAGTCAATTGTGGAGCCGTCGCTACACTCCTTGACCCCAAGCGCCTTCCCCATCAGCTCCCCCCTCAACCCCTTCTCCACCATCCTCACACACAGCCGCTTGAACTGCTCCCTGACCCTCGTCCCCTCGTGATTCATGAGGGTCAAATCGTGGCAAGTCGCGAAGTTCTCGAGCTGCAAGTTCCACGCAAACGCCCGCCCTATGACATTCCCCCTCTCAACAAACAACGGCGTGCCGTCAGTCAGCGCCAGAATCGACAACGCCACCCCGCTCGCAAGGGTGGGGTCGGGAATTTCCCCCAACAAGAGCGTCAGATGTGCCACCTTGTATAAAAACAGCGCCATCTGCTGCCGCTTGTACACGTCCTTAACGCCCGCGAATCCCTTGTCGGCCACGACGGACATCCTCGCCACGGCCGCCGCATCAGACGCCGTAGGCGCCGGGCAGGACCGCATTGCCGGCAGCGCCGTCAAGTACTCGGAGGCTCGCTCTTCGATCGTCCCCGGGGCGGCGCCGTGCAGGCCCGTCACCTTCATCAGCACCTTCTTCGCCTCGTCCTCCTCCAGTCCAGAGACCCTCCTCTCAATCTCCTTCACCACCACCTGCACCCCCCTAACACCATCCCCCGGCTGGCCCCTCTTCACCATCGCAACCCCCCTCTCCAAACCCCACTGCACCCCACCAGCCTCTACCACCTCATTCAGCAGCACAACCGACACATCAAATGCGAGCGGGTTGCAAACAATAGGGATCAACCACTGCGTGCGGCCGTGACTCAGCAAATGAGTCAAACACGACAGCAGCTCCGGCGCACCGGCAGCGGCGGGCAGATACCTGCACAGATACGCGACAGTATTCTCCAAAACGCCGCTCGTGAAGCCAATAAGCCTTGCCTCCTTCTCCCTAACGAGGGAGACGAGGGTTTGGACGTGGTCGGGATCCACGTCGATACCCTCGTTCCTCTCCCCAATGACTGGCAGCAGCTTGGAAAGGGCCGCGTGCGCGGCGGCCACCGCGCCCAGAAACAGCGCGTGGCAGAGGGGGGTGGTGAGCAGCGCGTGACTGTTGTGGGGTTGCGGGAGGTTGGAGTTGTTGCAGATGTTATCCGCGAGCGTCTGCATGGGGGGAGGGAGAGAGGGAATGAGTGAGTGAGCGAACGAAGCGAGTGTTGCTTATCACGTGTCTCGCTCAGCTCGCGTTGCTTATAGCGTGTCTCGCTCAGCTCGCGTTGCTTATCGCGTGTCTCGATCAGCTCGTGTCGCTCATCGCGTGTCTCGCTCAGCTGCTTATCGTCGCCTTCCCGCTCTCCTCCTCACCTGCAGTTCCTTCCCCGTCATCAACCTCGGTCTCCCCGGTCCCCCCTGTTCCCAAACCGGTCCCCTGA
>Ga0307985_10001316_pt1 | contig 14030 bp, 12 predicted proteins | sample EllFjometageno80_FD_203155 | JGI IMG/M metagenome (GOLD analysis project Ga0307985, IMG submission 203155) | Marine microbial communities from Ellis Fjord, Antarctic Ocean - #80 | ecosystem: Environmental > Aquatic > Marine > Unclassified | place: Southern Ocean | collected 2014-10-09 | reverse complement strand
AGCGCCGATTGCGTATGTGTACCAGCGGCCTGAACGTCGCCAACCGGAGCGATGAGTGCGATCAGAGCGATGACCACCAGTGCAACGAGCCCACGGTTGCATCGCTGACGAACGATGGCAGGGCCGAAACCGGCCACGACATAGTGCTCGATGACCAACAGCGCCATAACGGCGCTGCCGATAGCGAACCACCACGGGCTGATCCCGGCACCGGACTCGAAGATATGCGCCAGGTTTTGCTGCACCAAAATGATTCTATGTTCCACCGAAAGACCGCACGTGTCCTAGAGGACGAACTTTGGCTTGGCAGCGGGGCGCACGGTCATGGTGAAGTTCACGGTGTCGACCACCTGTCCATCTCGTAGCTCCTCGACCACAATCTCGAAGTCGCCGATCTCGGTCGGCACGCCAAGAATGCTGGGCTGGCCTGCGGTCAACACGGAACCGTCGGGTAACCCAGTAGAGCGATAGGTGGTCTCTGCAGTGCCCGCCCCAACCAGGATGTCGCGGCGCCCGAGAACCGTAGAGAAGTCGTTGATCGGTCGCAGGCTTGCTCGTGGTGCGTCGGCGACCGTCCAGGCAATGGTGGTTTCGATGTCGTTGCCGTCGACCCGAGCGACGATGGTTGATGTCGCGTTACCTGGCATGAGTAGCTCGCCATCGATCTGCCCGCTGGCCGGGTCGATTGTCAGGCCAGCTGGCAGGTCTTTGGCATACCAACGCAACGAGGCTTCGCCGGCAACATCGTTGATCGTTATCGAAATAGAGATCCGGTCGTAGCGAGTCGCAACGACCTCGTCGTTGGGGGCTGCGATAGCCGCATCTGGGCTCGCAAGATCGGACTTGGTCGTAGGTGGCTCCGTGGTTGTATCGACCTCGATATCAACCACCACGACAAACGGATCGAAAGGAAATGGCGTGTTCGTGTCGTGCGCGTAGTAGCTGAACGAATCGGTGCCCTGGTAGTCGAAGTCGGGTCTGTACTCGACCGTGCTGGTCAGCAGGTCAACTCCCGCGGGAACTGACAAGCTGCCGTGTTCAGGGGGATCGACGATCACGTACGCGACCTGGCCTACGGTGCCGAACACCGTGGACTTCAGTGTGATCTCGCCCGGCGCTTGCGCAGGCAGTACACGGGCGTTGTAGGGGCTGACTGCGTATTTGTTCGTCGAGAAAACGATGCCGTTGTTGTCCTCGTTGCTCTCGCGAATCTCGTCGTTTGGGTCGATGGCGGATCCGACCCAGTAACGGCCCGGCAACGTGTTCGGCGTATCGACCCACTGAAACGTGATGCTGGCTTCGTAGATGTCTACCCATCCAGGCGAGATGCCCATGCGCAGGTCGGTCGCATCGGGTTCGTCGATGTTGCAGTACTTGATCTCGTCAAGCAGATAACTAGCGTCGACGCCGCGTTCGATTTGCATCGTGTCAAGAAGTTTGCATCGTGTCAAGAAGACAGAATCCCACCTTGTCGCCGATTTCGACTTGCTCGGTTTGGCCTTCGTTCCACAACGTGTAGGCCGCTGCGTTCATGAGATGGAAATGGTTGTGTCCATCGTCGGTTTCAAATTCCACGCGCGGCTCGCCAACGTTGTGCCACTCCTCGCCATCGAACACGCGCTGCTTGACGCCGCCCTCGATCTGCGGATTGCCAGCTAGGTCCAGCGCTCCTGCACCGATGTTGTGCAAGATGCCGTCGAATGCAAGCGTGCGCATGATCCGGCCATCGACTGGATGGGTGCGGACCTGCTCGATCCAGATGAATAAGGGATCGCTGACCAGGTCGGGAAGGCCCATCGGGCCAATCGTGCTCTGCGCAATGCCGGGGGGTGGGCGCTACGACCGCAGCCAACGCCAGCGCTGTGACCATGGCAACGGGTGCGCGAGCCCGACGCCACCATCCCGGCCGTGCTTGACATGCGCGTGCTCAATCACGAGGACAGCCAGGAATAGAAGAGCGACGCCGGCGACTGCCGTCGACGTCGTTGACCAAGCGGCCTCGCTTGGAATGAGAGCAAGGTGAGGCACGAGCGACGCGATTGTCAGCAAGAAGTGTGGCATCTGTCGCAGCATGTAGCGCGTCGCATCGAACAAAAGTGACGAAGGTCCCGGTCGCGAACCCTGCTGTTCTTGCGACGTGTCTAGCTCGTTGTGGAGCCTGGGTCTAGTTCGTCTTGGTGCGCTCGTTGACCTGTAACCGCTTCACAGCGCCGACCAGGATCTTGCGACCAAGGTTTGCGCTTTCGTCGAGTAACAACATGAATTCTCGTCGGTTCAAGACTTCGACCGTCATAGCTGAAGTCGCGGTAACTGTTGCGGTCCGCGGGGTACCGCTGATGACAGCCAGCTCGCCGAGAAAGTCGCCAGACGCGAGGTGAGCGACCGTTTGGCCATCGATCTCTACCTTGGCAGTGCCAGCGCTGATAATCATGAATTCGCGGCCAGGTTCGCCCTGCCGAGTCAGCGTCGCTCCTTCCTTGACGTCGAGCCCGGTCATGAGCCGTGCCACTGTCTTGAGCTCCCGCTTGGAGAGCTCAGAGAAGATTCCGATTTCGGCGAGGTCGACCCCGCTGCTTGTCTTAGTCACCAGTACTCCTTGTGCCTATCGCGCCGAAACCATAGTGGTCGAACAAACCCTGTGCTGGATCCATCGACGTATGCCCAAGAGGCCGCGCCTGTTTGAGCGTTTCCTGACGTACCTTTGAAAGGTCCATATCGATTCAGGATGTACCGGTGGCGCATAGCGAACACACAGAAACGGACGCAACCTCCCGCTCCGTCTCGGTGCGCCGTATCGGCGTGTACCTCATTGCGGGCCTTGCGCTGCTGTTCGTGCTGTGGTCCATGATCGAGGGGGGAGAGCGTGATCTGTGGACGTTCTCATCGGGGCTTCTTCGACCGGCAGTTGAGTTGCTGCTGCCGTGAACGGGCTAGGCGCAGAACGAATCGGTCGTATTGCAGCAGTGGCGATCGCAGTGCTCGCAGCGATCGGTGCAGTGCTGGTCGATGGCGATCTCGAAGTCATGCTCTTGATGGTGGCTGCCGTGGCTGCAGGGCTCGTGTGCTTCGACACTTCGATGGAACGGCGGCTGCGCAGTTTTGGTCCTTGGGCCTTCTTGAGCGTTGCACCAACACTCAAGACGGTCCCGACCGTCTGGTTCGCACTGCGGTCAGAGAGCGGATTGTCGTTCGAGCGTTACGACCATGGTGGATCGTTGCTATTTGGCCTAAGTATCTTTGTAGCGGTTGCAATGTTGGCTCGGCCAGCGGGCCGCCTTGGGCCATCAGTCGTCAGGTTTGATGTGGCGGTGATTTTTGGGTCCGCAGCCACCGGTGCCCTTGCGGGCGCCTCGGTCGCGTTTCTCGTCGATAGTGGCTTCGGGTCTGCAACCGCTGGACGGTTACTCGAGACACCCACGTGGTTCGTGTTGTCGGGCATCCTCGCCGCGTCACCTATTGCAGCCGGCCATGTTCGGAGCCTGTCGTTTGGTCTGACCGGCGTGTTGTCCACAGCATGCGTCTCTGCGGGACTGCTAGCGATGTCGGTCGCTGGTCGGGAGATCGATGCGGGTTGGTGGGCTGCGCTCTTTGCTGCGCTTGCTGTAAGTGCTGTTGGCGTTGACGGGACGTTGGGCGAGCGAACCGAACGGGATCGACCCTCCAACGTGGCCGTAGTTGTTGCATTGATTGTTGGCCTTGTCGCTGCAGGAAGTGCCGTAGCAGCCCGTAGCGAGCGCACGGCCTGGACACCGGGTTGGGCGCTGCTTGGCCTGATGGCTTTGGCGATGTTTGCCCTGGCCATGGCCAGTAAACCGCTCGACGAGCAAGCGCCAGAGTTAATGGGGCCTCAGGGCAATGGTGTCGACGCAGGTGAGCGCCTGCTTCGAGCTCGTGCCGGCGCTCAACAGGCGTTGCAGCCAGCCCCGTCTATCTCAGCTTTACGAGGAGGGCCTTTACCTCAGGCACCTCCTTCGGAGGTCTCGGGTCCAACACAGTCGGAGTCAGGCCCGGCCGAGTCCAGGGTACGTGATCCATTGGTCGCACTGGTTTCGCTATCAGACGCTGGTCTGGTGGCGTCAGCCCAGGCAGCAGCTGCAGTTCGTATCGCACCACAAACGCAACGGCACGCACTAGCGCCGCTGGCACAAGCCCATCATTTCGATCCGTCCACCGGGCTGCTGTCGGCCGCCGGACTGCAACATGCGATCGCCCAGACATTTGATGTTCCTCGTCATGCCGGCCATATCACCATGCTCCTGTTCATGATCCGCGACCTCGACCGCATCGAGCAAGACCATGGTCGGTTAGCGTCAGCTGCGGTCACACGCGAAGTCGCGGATCGGGTCGGTTCCTTGTTGCCCGAAGGCACAGGTGCCCGATTGGCTAGCTCCGCCTTTGCCGTCGTTTTTCTTGGCGACAGGTCCAACGTGACCGAAACAACCCGATGGCTCGCGCGAGTCCTGCTACAACTGCGTGCCCCCGTCGAGGGAGGCTCGTTTGGCGACAAAATTGACGTCGCAGCGGGTATGGCCCAATGTTATGAAAGTGAAGATGCAGCACAATTCGTCAAACGAGCCAACCTTGGGCTCGCCCGAGCCGTGCAACTCCCGGAACCGACTCTGGTCGCTATGCCCTAAGTCGGCAGCAACCCGGCAACGAACAGAGGCGGTGGCATGACTGACGAAACGGACCTTCAACCTCTTTGGACACCCGCGGACCGGCGAATCAAAGCCACTCGCCTGACTGGGTTCCAAGCCTTTCTTGAGAAGCGGGGTCATGGCCCTTTCGACAGCTTCGAGGGCCTGCACTGGTTCTCGGTCGATCACGCTGAAGAGTTTTGGGATGCCATATGGGATTTCGCCGGCGTCATTGGTTCTAAGGGTGACATCGTCATCGAACACGCTGCGCACATTGCAGATACAAGGTTCTTCCCCAATGCCGAATTGAACATCGCAGAGAACATTCTTCGTCCCAAGAACGATGCCGGCGACCTGCTTCTCGTCGCTTGCGACGAGAGTGGCGTCAACGAACGCATCTCTCGGGGCGAGATGCTGAGTCGTGTTGGGCACATGCAGCAGCTACTTCTGCGCCACGAGGTGGGACTCGGTGACGTTGTTGCCGCATGGCTTCCGAACAGCGCCGCCAGCTATATCGTCATGCTCGCCGCTGCTGGATTAGGCGCGACCTTCGTGTCTACATCCCCCGACTTTGGTGTCGACGGCGTCTTAGACCGTTTCGGCCAAGTCGATCCCAAGGTACTCATTGCGGCAAATGGGTACGTCTATGGCGGGCGCGACTTCGACTGTCTGGATCGTTTGGCTACGGTGCGGGCAGCCTTGCCGAGTCTCGATGCCGTCTACATCGATCAGATCGTCGAGTCACAGACCGATCTGGACCCAACAATTCACGGGGTCCCCCTTGACGAGGCTTTAGACCAGATCGACGTGGCCGAGCCGGTCTTCACCCGCTTGCCGTTCGACCATCCGCTCTATGTTCTGTTCTCATCCGGTACGACCGGTAAACCCAAGCCGATCGTGCACCGGGCCGGTGGTGTGCTGCTCACGCACATGAAAGAACAGCAGTTGGCGTGTGACATTCGGCCAGGCGACAGAGTTTTCTACTTCACCACGACCGGCTGGATGATGTGGAACTGGCTGGCAACAGTGGTGGCCAATCAGGCTGCCATCGTCGTCTATGACGGCAGCCCCGCCCATCCCAGGTTGTCGCGGCTGTTCAGCCTGATCGATGACATCGGGATCACATTCTTCGGCACGTCGGCCAAGTTCATCGAAACCTTGCTCAAGTCCGACGTGAGCATCTCGGAACGTCACGGTCTGACATCGATGCGCACTCTCGCCAGCACGGGGTCACCATTGTCGCCCGAAGGATTCGCATACGTCTACGACGAGATTGCATCCGACGTGCATCTGCTCTCTATGTCTGGCGGCACAGACCTTTGCGGCTGCCTGGTGTCGGGTGACCCGAACGGGCCCGTATTCACAGGTCAGATTCAACGCCCCGTACTTGGTATGGCCGTAGACGTCTTCGACGACGTAGGTCGAGCTGTCGGACCTGGCGTGCAAGGCGAACTGGTGTGTACCAAGGCCTTTCCGTCAATGCCGTTGACCTTTCTTGGAGATGACGGACGCGATCGTTACCGGGCCGCCTACTTCGAGCGGTTCGAGAACGTCTGGCACCAGGGCGACTTCGCCGAATGGACCAAACAGGGTGGCATCGTGATCCACGGCCGCAGCGACGCAACGTTGAATCCTGGCGGCGTTCGGATCGGCACAGCAGAGATTTATGCCCAACTCGAGAAGATCCCAGACGTCCTCGAAGGCTTGGTAATTGGTCAGAGCTACGACGCGGATACTCGCATTGTGCTGTTCGTGCGACTGCGCGACGGTATCGAACTCGATGACAAGCTTGCCGAACGCATTCGGCTGACCATCCGTCATGGAGCAACACCTCGCCACGTTCCTGCCGTTGTGGTCGCCGTCGAGGATCTGCCCCGCACTCGAAGCGGCAAAATCGCCGAGATTGCGGTACGCGAGATCGTGCATGGTCGCCAGGTCAACAATCATTCTGCGCTGGCCAACCCCGAGGTGCTGGCGCTGTTTCAGAACCTCGCCGAACTCAGTTAGGACCCCAAGGAGATACCGAAGTCATTGACCAAGAAACCTCGTAAGAATTCTTGTCTCACCTGGCGAGCCAAGATCGCCAGAAGTGGCTAGTGTTTGCCGCACACGGACGGGGTCCGTGGCGAAGAGGGGAATCTTCATGAATTCACGTCTTGTTCGACTCGTATCAGTGCTTCTGGCGCTAGCGATGGTTGCTGCCGCCTGTGGCGGTGGTGGCGATGCCGAAGACACCGTGTCCGGTGGCGATGCCGAGGCCGTCGACACCAGCGACGGCGCTAATGCAGAGGACGAACCTGTAGACGATGAATCTGTAGACGACGATCTTGCCGATGAACCCGCCGAAACGGAAGACACCGTTGAGCTCATCGAGGTTGACGAAAGCGAAGTTCCCGTCTCCGGCGGCACACTGCGGTACGCCCTCGAGGCCGATGTCGATGGCCTAAACCCTGTCACATCAGCGTTCTCAGCACCTGGCTTACTTATGGGCGTAGCGGTGTTTGACACGCTTGCCATCATCGACGCCAACGACGAGTGGCAGCCGTACCTGGCCGAATCCTTCACGCCAAACGATGATTTCACCGTTTGGACAATGAAACTGCGCGAAGGTGTCACCTTCCACGATGGCGTGGCACTCAACGCCGCCGCGGTCGCCGTGAACTTTGGCACCGTGCTTCAAGATCCACTCGTTGGTTTGGCCGTGCGCCCGTTCTACAACCTGGACAATCCCATCGAGTTGATCGATGACATGACGGTGCAGTACAACCTGTCAGGCGCTAATGCGAACTGGCCAACCAGCCAAACCGGCCAACTTGGCATGGTTGCTTCACCTGCGTGGCTCGAGGCAGCCCTTGCCGACCCCACGCTGAACCAGGCGCCGGTCGGCACAGGCCCATTTGTCTTCGAGAGCCGCAGCGAAGACAGCGTGACTCGTATGGTTCGTAATGAAGCGTGGTGGAATGGCGCTGCATACCTCGATGCTGTCGAGTTCGTCACCGTGACCGACCCAGACACTCGTAACGACCTGCTTCTGCAAGGTGAGGTCCAAGCGTTGCAGACCACAAACGCTGCGTCGATCGACGATCTGCGGAACACCGACGGGATCCAAAACCTGGCTGATGACTCGGGCGACGAGTCGTTCATCATGATGAACTCCACGGCAACCCCGTTCGATGACATTCGAGCCCGCCAGGCGTTGACCTTTGCAACCCCTCGCCAGAACTACATCGACCTGATCGGCCTCGGTATTCAGCAACCTGCCGACCAGATGTTCACCCCATCGAGCCCCTATTACAACCCAGACGTGAAACAAGAGGCCGATCGGCCTGAGCTTGTTGCTGATCTGGTCGCTTCCTACTGCGGTGATTTCCCCGATAGCTGCACCGAGGGCAAGATCGACATGGAATTCCAGTGGTCGGGGCCAAGTGTTGTGCAGACCCGCATTGCCGAGTTACTCGACGAAGGTTGGAGCATTGGCTTCAACGTGAAGTTCCAGGAACTACCCCAGGATGCCCACATCCAAGAAGTCGCCTTCGGCGTGTTCGACGTTGTGACCTGGCGTCAATTCGGTGCGACGAACCCTGCTGATGACCGTGTTTGGCTCGAATGCGCCACTATTGGTGGTATTTCGCTGAACTGGCCGCGATTCTGCGACGAAAGCCGCGATGCTCTCCTAAACGAGCTAGCGCTGGCCACCACGGTTACCGAGCGCCAGCCAATTCTCGCCGAGCTCAGCGAGAAGATTCAACAGGACTACCTGTATGTCTTTGCTCTGCACACGTTGTGGGATCACTCCTTCTCCGAGAACGTGCGTGGCATGTGTGGTCACAAGACCCCAAGTGGTGATGACCTACGCTGCGTGCTCAACGGTCGAACCTGGCTCAGCAACGTTTGGCTGGCGGAATAGCCCAATTAGCAGCCCCACCGATATGAACACCCCACCGATATGAACAATGGTCGCCGATGAGACGCTCATTGCAACGACTAGCGATGGTCGTGCTGCTGCTACTCGCAGTCAGCATGCTGACTTTCGTTGCAATGAATGTCCTCGGCGACCCGTTGTTCAACATCCTTGGGCCGATCGCTGGCGACACTGAGAACCCGGAGAGCATCGCCAAGATCGAGGCAGCCGAGGCACAGTATTACCTCGACAAGCCATTGCCCGAGCGTTACGTCCGTTGGCTAGGTGACTTTGTAACTGGCGATATGGGCGTGCGATTCGCGTCCGACGGCCAGCCGCCTGTCAGTGGATTGATCAAGGAACGCCTGCCGCGGTCACTAGTGCTTATGGGCATGGCCCAAGTCTTGGCCCTGGCCATCGCCATTCCGTGGGGTGTGGCGTCTGCGGCTGGGTCACTTGGCGGTACACCAAGTGGGCCGCGCTCATGGCGCTTCCTGGCCCCGTTCTTTCTCAAGGCGACCGTTATAGCGGCCTTTGCCGCGCTGCTGTTTGGGCCAACCGTCACCGTGGGAGTTGTTGTTTGGTTCGTTGTGCTGCTGAGCGCTCATCAAGTAGCGGGAACCAACTCGGTTGCCAAACGGTTTGTGGACGTGGTCAAACGGCTGGCCCAGAACTTCTCTTCTGCGTTGTCCTTCGGGTTCATCTCGATGCCGAACTTCGCCCTTGCCGTATTCTTGTATTACGTGTTTGCCCTCAAGCTTGGCTTGTTCCCGCTGCGCTATGACGCCTCTGACTCATTCCTCACGCGCATGTGGCAGCTGTTCCTACCTGCGCTCACGTTGTCGCTGCCAGGAGCAGCGGTCTACCAACGGCTGCTTCGTACCGATCTGATCACCACCTTGCAAGAAGACTTCATTCTGATGGCTCGCGCCAAAGGCGTCAGCAAACGCCGGGTTCTCTTTCGCCATGCGCTGCGGCCGTCGATGTTCTCGGTAGTCACGGTGTTTGGCATCAACGCTGGTGCACTGGTTGGTGGTGCCTTGGTCGTCGAGACATTCTTCGGGATTCCCGGCATCGGTACCGCTGTTGTCGAGGCCATTTTGCGAGAAGACTTCCCGGTTGTCCTGGCCATCGTCATGATCGTTGCCGCTGGTTTCGTGATCCTCAACTTCTTGGTCGATCTGTTGTATTCGGTCCTTGATCCTCGGGTGCGCTCATGAGCCAAGATGTTTCTACCGAGGCAGTCCTTGAGGCGGTTGAACCCGAAGCTGCCCAGGAGGCTGGGGTCGCCAAAAAGAAGCTGGGATGGGGCTTCTGGCTTGCCGTTGGCTGGATCGTCCTGATTGTGCTTCTGGCCATCTTTGCGCCATGGCTGCCGCTCAAGGATCCGAACGAGAACTTCATCGATATCCAGGGCAAAGGACGCCCGCCGTATGGGCCCTCTGCCGATCATTGGCTTGGCAGCGACCAGGACGCACGCGACATGCTCAGTCGGACCATCTATGGCGCCCGCGTGTCGCTGGTCGTTGGGTTCTCGGCGGTGGCTTTTGGATTTATTGTTGGCGGCACCGTTGGCCTTGTCAGCGGCTTCGTTCGAGGCATCTTCGACAAGATCACATCGTTCATCATGCTGGTGTTGCTGTCGTTCCCCGCATTGATCTTGGCCATCCTGATCACGTCACTCATGGAGCGCAGCCTGTGGACGATCGCTCTTACGCTCGGCATCTTGTCGGTCGCGCCCGTCGGGCGTTTGGCTCGCGCTGCAAGCCTTGTTTTCGCCGAGCGCGAGTTCGTGCTGGCGGCCCGCACCATGGGCGCCAAACCATCGCACATCATGCTGCGCGAGTTGTTGCCCAACGTGCTCATTCCAATGTCGGCACTTGCCTTGCTCGGCACAGCGATCGCCATCGTGGCCGAAGGCGGCCTGGCATTCCTTGGCCTATCGGTCGAAAAGGGAAGCACCTGGGGCAAGTTGATCTTGACCGGTGCGAACTCGCGTCAGCTCGAGGAAGCTCCCTGGATCGCTTTCGTGCCGATCGCAGCGCTCTTTTTGACGGTGATGGCATTGAACTTCGCAGGCGACCGACTGCGCGATTACTTCGACGTTCGCGAGCTTGCGCTGTGAATAGTCCAAAGACAACCGGTGTCCTGCTCGACGTCAACGAGTATTCGGTGGGTTTTCGTACCGAACGTGGCCTGGCCCAAGTCGTCGACAAGGTGTCGTTTCAGCTTGAACGCGGCAGCACCCTGGGCATCGTGGGCGAGTCCGGGTCGGGCAAGTCGGTGCTCAACCGGTCACTCATGGGCCTGATTTCAAGTAATCGTCAGGTCGAAGAGGGCTCGGCGCTGTTCGATGGCGAAGAGCTCGTAGGTCGTGATCGCCAGAATTTCTGGGGCAACCGCATCGGCATGATCTTCCAAGATCCCATGACGTCGTTGAACCCCGTCATGCGTATCGGTCGTCAGCTATTCGAACCGCTCAGGCAGCACCTGGCAATGAACAAGGAGCAGGCGACCGAACGGGCTGTCGAGCTACTCACCCAGGTTGGCATCCCCGAGCCAAAGCGCCGGCTCCGCCAGTATCCGCACGAACTTTCTGGCGGTATGCGCCAGCGAGTCATGATCGCGATCGCGTTGGCCGGCGAGCCCGAACTACTCATTGCCGACGAACCAACCACGGCGCTCGACGTGACCGTCCAGAAGTACATTCTCGACCTGCTCGGCGAGCTGCAGACCGATATTGGCATGGCGATCATCTTGATCACGCACGACTTAGGCGTTGCCCGTGGCCGAACCGACGACATCATGGAGATGTACGGCGGCCGGGTCATGGAACTGTCGCCCTCCGAAGAACTCTTCAGCGACATGAGCCACCCCTACACCCAGGCCTTGTTCTCGGCGATTCCACGGGTCGATCAGCCAAAACACACCCGGCTCACACCTATATCGGGGGCGCCGCCAGATCCTATTGAACCTCCATCTGGCTGCCGATTCAGTCCTCGTTGCGTGTATGCCCAAGACGATTGCACAACCACGCTGCCCGAACTCCGTGGGTCAGACGAGCACCAATTTGCGTGCTTCTATCCCGTCGGGACCGATGCATCGATGCAGGCGCGATCTACGAACACCACACGTGGACACACCGCTACAGGCCTCAAGATCCAAACTGCGGGGACCAGCTAATGGCCGGCACTGGTAAGGCGCACCTGCGCGACGCAAGCGACATCTTGTTGCGAGTCGAAGACATGGTTGTCGAATTCCCTGTCGACCGCCGCTCGGTTGTTCATGCGGTATCGGGTATCAGCTTTGATGTCGCTAAGGGCGAGACGCTCGGCTTGGTGGGCGAGTCCGGATGCGGCAAGTCCACGACTGCCAAGGCGATCATCCAAATTCCACGGCCCACGTCGGGCACGGTCAACTTCCAAGGAACCGACCTCAACACGCTCGACGATGCCGAGCTGCGTGCCATGCGTTCACAGATCCAGATGATCTTTCAGGATCCGATTGCATCGCTCAACCCCCGTCGCACCGTGCGGCGCATCGTCAGCGAAGGCCTGGTCGTCTCGAACACCACGGTGTCCAAGCCAGGCTGGGCACTGCTCGGACTCGCCGTCATACTTGCCGTTGCCGCAGGTTTCACCTCGCTGTGGGTGCTGCTGGCAGGGCTCTTAGCCGGTCTTGCCGGTGGGTTCATCATCCTCAAGGGCGTCTTCCGCCCATCCATTGGCGGCTGCAGCGACGAACGTGTCGACGAGATCATCACGGCTGTGGGTCTTGATCCGGTCGAGGCGGCCAAGCGTCGGCCCCACGAATACTCAGGTGGGCAGTGCCAGCGAGTGTCTGTTGCACGGACGCTGGTGCTCGATCCCGAGATCGTTATATGCGACGAGCCCGTCTCTGCCCTCGATGTTTCGGTGCAGGCCCAGATCCTGAACATGCTCGAAGATATGAAAGAGCGCTACGGCATCACGCTCGTCTTCATCAGCCATGACCTGTCAGTGGTACGAAACGTCAGCGATCGCCTTGCTGTTATGTATCTCGGCAAGATGTGCGAGATCGGTGATAGCGACCTGATCTACGCCCAACCAGCACACCCGTACACGCAGGTTCTATTAGCGGCGCTGCCAGATCCGACGAATCCCCATGCTGGAGCCGTCGACGCACTCGACTCCGAGTTGCCATCGCCGATCAACCCACCAAGCGGCTGCCGTTTCCGCACCCGATGCCCGCGGGCCGAAGCGATCTGCGCAGAGCAGGAACCACAAATTGCTCAGGTTGGCACCGGTGACCAGTGGGTCGCCTGCCATTTCCCACTCGCCGACGGGTCCTAGCTGGCTCGCGTGCAGGCTCCCGGTGGGCAGTCCCATGGTGGTGCCGACCGCGTGAGGTCCCAGCGTGTGTCTAGCTCGCGAGGTTGTAGAGGCTGCGCGGTTTTGGTTTGGCGTCGCTGCAGGTGATGGCATCGATTTCATGTAGCGCCACTAGATGGCTCATGACGCTAGCTGCAGCGGCGTTGTAGAGCTGAGGAGGCACATGGGTGTACATGCGAAGCACCATCTCCTTGATGGTGTCGATTCCATCGCCCATACACGCCATAATCTGGTCGGTTCTCGCTTCGCGGTGCGCCAGAAGTGCGGGCACGAGTGTTGCTGGATCGGTGATTGGAGCGCCATGGGTGGGGTAGTAGGTCTGCTCAGCCCGAGGCAATAAGAGTCGCAAGCTGTCCATATAGCTGTTCAGGCTGCCGTCCGGTGGCGGAATGATGGTCGTTGACCAGCCCATGACATGGTCACCGCTGAATACCGAATGTTCTTCGCGCAACGCAAAACACAGATGGTTCGAAATATGGCCTGGTGTGTGCAGCGCTTCGAAACTGAAGCCATTGCCCTGGATGACGTCGCCGTGGGCAACCGTGACATCAGGTGCAAAGTCCCAGTCATGGGCATGTTCTGACTTGTAGCCGTCGTCCTCGTCTTCGTCGCTCTTGGTTTTGGTTTCGTCTTCCTCGATCGGGTCGAACCCGAAGCCGGCCTCGTCGTCGTTGGCATCATTGCTGACTTTTGGATCGGGACGGTCGAGCGGATGAGGTCCAAAGGCGTAGGTCGGGGCGTCGATGTGATGTTGCAGAAGCCCTGCGGCAGGGGAGTGGTCGCCATGGGTGTGGGTGATCAGCAGGTGCGTTACGGTGCGACCGTCGATGGCAGCCAGCAGTGCGTCCACGTGGGCATCTTCGGACGGTCCAGGGTCGATAATCGCCACCTGTTCATCGCCCACGATGTAGGTGCCTGTGCCCGTAAAGGTGAACTTGCTGGGATTCTCGCAGGTGACCCGCCGCACCAACGGCGTGATCTGATCTACGGCCCCGTATGTAACGTGGTGGTCGAGGTTGAACTGTGGTCCTGCAGCCATCGCCTGAGACTAGTTCGGGTTCTGCGCAAGGCGGGTAACCAGCCAGTCGACAGCTGAGTCGGCTAGATAGGGTGCCCCGAGGT
>Ga0307985_10001313_pt1 | contig 14063 bp, 2 predicted proteins | sample EllFjometageno80_FD_203155 | JGI IMG/M metagenome (GOLD analysis project Ga0307985, IMG submission 203155) | Marine microbial communities from Ellis Fjord, Antarctic Ocean - #80 | ecosystem: Environmental > Aquatic > Marine > Unclassified | place: Southern Ocean | collected 2014-10-09 | reverse complement strand
GCCACAAATACTGCATAACAAAAATCGCCGAATGCTACCCAACCCTAACAGAGGACAAGGTCTCTGTGTTTGTCAGGAAGACTGACAACTTGCAGAAACTCACGGCTCTGTTTAGTGGGGATGGTCCGACAAAGTTGTTCTGCCACTACCAACCGAAGGTCCACTTGACCGACGCCGGAGACACCGGTCCCCCCTCCCCAACCTCTCCCCAAAAATCCCCCGAACTCTTCTTCTCCTCCGGTGATACCTCGTTCATGTCCTCAAAGTGCTGCTACTTCGTGCGCGTAACAGTCGGCGGTAAGTCTGTCAACACGGATGTCGCCCACGACACGCAGTTGTTGTACGGGGAGATATCCGGGAGTCCCTTGCAGGTGAGTACAAGAGCGAGAGAAGGGGGAAGAGGGGAGGGGGAGGAAGAAGCTGGGGATAAGGATGGGCATGGGCGAGCTTTTTCAGAGGCAAATATTGCTGTCTCAAGCATTTGCAATTCCCGTTGTTTCCACATCTCTTCCCTCGCTCACGATCTTCTCCCAGACCATCGAAGGCCTCCTCTCCGGCTACGGCGATCTCTTCACCCAATCCACCGAGTGGGGCAAGGTCGACTCCGAGCAGAAGGGTGACTTCAACTCCGAGATGGATCACTTCGTCCACATCCTCTCCGAGGCTCTCAAGTCCCTCTCCGGCGGCCTCGAGCTGCGTCGCCCCGACCCCGAGAAGGTTAAGGGGTACGAGCAGCTTGACACGCGCAACTTCCAGCAGAAGATTAGTCAGGTAAGAAACACCAAACACACGCACGTCCCTAACCGGGTTGTACCGCGTTCACCCCCCTTCCTCTTTGTTCACACATCCGTGCGCCCCCCCTTATGTTCACCCCCCCTCCCCAGATGCCCGAAATGATCCCTCACTTCGAGGAGCTCCTCGAGGAGTGGTGCAACCAGATCGAGGAGTACCTCGACAGCAACGCCGACGGCATCACCGACAAGGGTCCCAAGGGCGAGCTCGAGTACTGGCGCAACCGCATGCAGCGCCTCACTTCCATCACCGAGCAGCTCAAGCGCAAGGACTGCAAGACCGTCTTCGGGCTCCTCAGCACCCTCACGAAGGTGTCCGCTGACCTCGCGAAGCAGAAGATTGTCCTTCTGCTCCGCCGGTGGAAGCAGATCGACGTGAACATCACCGAGGCCGCCAACGAGGCGAAGGACAACGTCAAGTACTTGTTCACCCTCGAGCGCTTCATCGAGCCCCTGTACTCTGGCACCGCTAGTACGATCATTGACACTCTCCCCGCGCTCATGAACTCCATCAAGATGATTCACACCATCGCGCGTTACTACAACACGAAGGACCGCATGACGAACCTCTTCTCCAAGATCACCGACCAGATGATCGCCAACTGCAAGCAGTGCATCGAGTCGGGGAAGGACAAGGATTCTCTGTGGGAGAAGGACCCGCAGGAGCTCGTTCGCCAGCTCGAGGCGTGCCTCAAGCTCAACGAGGCGTACCTCGAGCAGTACCGCCTCACGAAGCGCAAGCTCAAGGCCATGCCCAAGGGTAAGCAGTTCGACTTCGAGGAGCACCAGATCTTCGGCAAGTTCGAGCTCTTCTGCCGCCGCATCATCAAGCTCATTGACATGTTCTCGACGATTGAGCAGTTCACGTCCCTTTCCATGAACAAGCTGGAAGGCATGGAGTCCCTCATCGACAGGTTCCACAAGATCAAGAGGGAGTTCAGGTCCAAGGGCCACGATCTGCTCGACTACAAGGAGAACAAGTTCGATCGCGACTACGTTGAGTTCAATGTGCGCATCTCGGACCTCGAGGTCTCCCTGCAGCAGTTCATCAACCAGTCGTTCGACACCATCACTTCCATCGAGCACTCCCTGAACCTCCTGCACAAGTTCCAGACCATCCTGCAGCGCGAGTCGCTCAAGTCTGACCTCGACTCCAAGTTGAACATCATCTTCCAGAACTACGGCATGGAGCTCGAGCAGGTGCAGCAGCTTTACGAGAAGCAGAAGCACGATCCGCCCATCCCCCGCAACCTTCCCCCCGTCGCCGGCAACATCACGTGGTCCCGCCACCTGCTGAAGCGCATCGAGGAGCCGATGAAGCAGTTCGAGTCGAACCAGAACGTGCTCGCTGGGAAGGACGCCAAGCGCATCATCAAGATGTACAACAAGGTCGCGCGCACGCTCGTCGCCTTCGAGTACCTCTGGTACCAGGCGTGGGTGCAGTCCATTGATCAGGCGAAGACTGGCCTCCAGGCCACGCTCATCATTCGCCACCCGGACGACAACAAGCTGTACGTGAACTTCGACCACGAGATCCTCCAGTTGATCCGCGAGGCCAAGTGCCTTGACCGCATGGGCATCGAGATCCCGGAGTCAGCGAAGATCGCACTCTTCCAGGAGGAGAAGTTCAAGACGTTCTACAACCAGCTCCACTGGGCTCTCACCGAGTACGACCGCGTCGTTACTGAGGTCATCCCCGTCACCGCCATGGTGCTTCGCCCTCACTTCAACGACATGGAGTACAAGCTGCGCCCCGGCATGATCACGCTCACGTGGACGTCCATGAACATCGACCAGTACATTCAGCACGTGCACACCGGCCTTCGCAAGCTCGAGGAGCTCGTGTCTAACATCAACGACATCATTGAGAACCGGATCGAGAAGAACCTCAAGATTGTCTCCAAGACTCTTCTCGTAGACCTTCCCGAGCACGCGTCGTTCACTGTGTCCGAGTTCGTTGACATGCAGCAGAACCACATCAAGATCCAGTCGCGTCTTCTTCAGGGCAAGAACACGGAGATCGAGCAGGCCGTCGGCGACCTCATCAGCAAGATCCTGGCGTACATTCTCGACGGCCACGTCGAGACGGTCTCGGAGGACGAGATCGGCAAGCTCCGCAAACACTACAACCACTTCATGTACCAGGCCCTGCTCCACTGCGCGAAGAACTCGATGAACTCGCTCAAGAAGCGCATCGGCTCTCGCCTCGGCACGAACTTCCTGTACGTGAGCCGCCCCTTCTTCGAGGTGGATGTGCAGCTCATGCCGCCCAAGGTGTCGCTCTCGCCCTCCCTGGACGAGATCCAGGAGTGCATCAACCGCTCTGCCCAAGCCATTCTGTCTTGCTTCAAGACAGTCGTGGACTGGGGCTACGATGACATCGCCGAGGAACTCCGCGCCCAGCACACGTTCTTCGAGAAGATCACGAAGGACATTGAGATCGTTCGCGTTGCCTTGCTCCTCACTGGCTGCATCCAGGGCATCCGCAACACCGTCTCCGAGTACCTCGGGTCTTTCGGCCAGTACGACTGGCTCTGGAAGGACGACAAGGACGCCGCGTACAGGAAGTTCGTTGAGACGAACCCCACCCTCGAGGCGTACGAGGAGCAGCTCAAGTCTTTCGGCGACGTCGAGGCGGAGGTCGACCGCGTGCACTCGATGCACATCATCGGCGCGCTTTCCCTCAACACCAAGAACCTCAAGAACTCGTTCGAGCACGAGTGCGACCTCTGGAAGGTTCAGTACTCGGACAACCTCCACCTCGAGGCGAAGACGGACCTCGAGGGCCTCACCGAGTACGTGCGCATGACCACGGGCAAGCTGCAGCGCAAGGTCGAGGACCTCGACTCGCTGCGCTTCATGATGAACCTCCTCAAGGAGGTTCGCGAGAAGGAGTCCGGCATCGAGCTTGAGATCGGTCCCATCATGGACATGTACCAGATGCTCGAGTACTACCTTCCCCCCGGCTTCATGGAGAAGGAGGAGATCGACAAGAAGACCGTGCTGCGCGTCAACTGGAACAAGATGATCAAGCTGGCGCTCGCTCGCACGGGCGAGCTGTCCAAGACACAGATCGGGTTCAAGCGCGGCCTCATGAAGGACATCAGGAATTTCAAGGTCGACGTCCAGCAGTTCCGCGTGGACTTCGTCAAGAACGGCCCCCTCGTGCAGGGCATCCCGCCCTCCGAGGCCGTCGACCGCCTCGCGCGTTTCCGCCAGGAGATGCACATCCGCGAGCGCAAGTTCCTCCTGTACGAATCCGGCGAGGCGCTGTTCGCTCTTCCCCACAACGCGTACCCCGACCTGGTGCAGAACCAGAAGGAGCTCGCGCTCGCCGCCAAGCTCTTCGATCTTTACTCGGAGGTTCTCGGGAACATCAACGAGTGGTCTCAGATGGCCTGGTCCGACTGCGCCTCCAACATGGACGAGATGACGGAGAAGATGGACAACTTCGCCGGCCGCGTCAAGAAGCTCCCCGGCCGCCTTCGCGAGTACCAGTCCTTCGAGGCGCTCAAGAAGAAGATCGAGGACTTCCAGCTCATCCTTCCGCTGCTCCAGGAGCTCTCTAAACCCTCTATCATGGCTCGCCATTGGGAGGAGGTCATGGAGATCTGCGGCACCGAGTGGGATGTTATCGGCAACCCTGAGTTCAAGCTCATCTCGCTCGTCGAGTCCAACCTCGTCGACAAGTGCGAGGAGGTGGAGGAGGTCACTGACGGTGCCGACAAGCAGAAGAAGATAGAGGTCCAGCTTGCTGAGATCTCCGACAAGTGGGGAGTGGACGAGTTCGCCTTCCAGAAGTGGAAGGGGCGCGACGCCGAGGTCATCACCAGGTACCCCATCACCATGGAGGAGCTCGACGAGTCTCAGATGAACCTGCAGACCATGCTCACCATGCGCCACGTCAAGCCGTTCCGCGAGGAGGCGCAGGAGTCTCTCCAGTCGCTCTCCGCTACGACCGAGATCCTCGAGTCGTGGATCAAGGTCCAGATGATGTGGCAGTCCCTCGAGTCCGTCTTCACCGGAGGAGACATTGCTAAGCAGCTCCCCGTCGAGGCCAAGAAGTTCGCCAAAGTCGACAAGGACTGGGCGAAGATCATGTCCAACGCCGCCACGACCCGCAACGTCGTCGAGTGCTGCGCCAACGATCTGCTCAAGAACTCTCTGCCCACCATGTTCTCCGAGCTCGAGAAGTGCCAGAAGTCCCTCGACTGGTACCTCGAGCAGAAGCAGGGCGCCTTCCCGCGTTTCTACTTCGTGTCGAGCGCCAAGCTTCTCATCATCCTCAGTCAGGGCTCCGACCCGACCAAGATGAACGACTACTACGAGAACGTCTTCGACGCCGTGCAGTCCGTCGAGCACGACAAGAAGGACGCCACGATCATCCTCAAGATGAACGGGAGTGGAGGCGACGGTCACGAGATCATCCCCTTCCACACGCCCGTCAAGGCCGTGGGCAACATCGAGGACTGGCTCAAGAGCCTCCTCAAGAACATGATGTGGACCATGAAGGAGCACTCTCGCGCTTGCGCGCAGGGCGTCGTCGACATGGGCTCCGACATTTCTCAGCTCAGAAGCCTCGTCGATCGCTGCATCGGTCAGTTTGCGCTCCTCGCCGTCCAGATCATGTGGACCACCGAGACCCAGACTGCCCTCGAGACGTGCAAGACGAAGAAGTCCGTCATGAAGGACAACGCCGCTCGCCAGATCCAGGTGCTGACCGAGATGAGTAGCTGGTGCCTGCAGGATCTCAAGACCAAGGTCAACCGTAAGAAGATCGAGACTCTGGTGACCGTCCACGTCCACCAGCGTGACATCGCGACTGAGCTCAAGCAGCTCGTCTCGCAGAAGAAGGTCAGCGACCCGAACGACTTCGACTGGCTCAAGCAGGCGCGATTCTACTGGAGGCCGAACGCGGGCGACGATGTCTCCGAGGACGGTGCCACCGTCGTGAGCATCACTGACGTCGACTTCAACTACCAGTACGAGTACCTTGGCTGCAAGGAGCGTCTCGTGATCACCCCCCTCACGGACAAGTGTTACATTACGCTTGCGCAGGCCCTTGGCATGTACTTCGGCGGAGCCCCCGCTGGCCCCGCCGGAACCGGCAAGACCGAGACCACCAAGGATCTCGGTAACACCCTCGGCATCTTCGTCGTCGTCACCAACTGTACCGACCAGATGGCGTACACTGACTGCGCCAAGATCTTCAAGGGTCTGTGCCAGGGCGGCCTTTGGGGCTGCTTCGACGAGTTCAACCGTATCACGCTTCCCGTGCTTTCCGTCGTGGCCCAGCAGGTGCTCGCCATCCAGAACGCTAAGAAGCAGGCTCTGAAGATCTTCCAGTTCCCCGGAGATCCCCAGAACGTCGTCCTCGAGCCCGTGTGCGCGTTCTTCATCACCATGAACCCCGGGTACGCCGGTCGCCAGGAGCTCCCCGAGAACCTCAAGGCCCTGTTCCGCGGAGTTGCCATGATGACGCCCGACTTCGAGATCATCAAGAAGGTGAAGATGTGCTCCGTCGGCTACACCGACTTCGACATTCTCTCCAAGAAGTTCTTCGCCCTTTACGACACGTGTAAGGAGCAGCTCAGTAACCAGCGCCACTACGATTGGGGACTGCGTAACATTCTCTCCGTGCTCCGTACCATGGGCGCGACCAAGCGCGAGAACACCGACAAGCCCGAGGCTGTCCTCGTGTACCGTACCGTCCGCGACATGAACCTCTCCAAGCTCGTGTCTCAGGACGTGCCTCTGTTCCTCTCGCTGCTCGCCGATCTCTTCCCCGGTCTGCCTTCGCCCGCCGCGGGCGGCTACCCCGAGGAGGAAGCCATCCTCAAGTCCGTCGTCGAGGGCTACAACCTCGTCTGGCACGACGCCTGGGTGCTCAAGTGCATCCAGCTGTTCGAGACCACTCGCGTGCGTCACGGAATCATGCTTGTCGGTCCCTCCGGCGGCGGCAAGAGTTGCATCTTCAAGTGCCTCCAGGACACCCTCGAGAAGAGGCACGGCATCCAGTACAAGAACTCTCGCTTCAATCCCAAGGCCATCCGGTCTCAGGAGATGTACGGCGAGACGGACCCGGTCACCGGAGAGTGGACCACTGGAGTCTTCGCCGCCATGTGGGCCAAGTTCAACAACCGTAACCTGTCCTTCATCACGTGGATCATTGCCGACGGCCCGGTCGACGCCATCTGGATTGAGGATCTAAACACCGTGCTTGACGACAACAGGATTCTCACGCTCGCCAACGGCGACCGCATGCCCATGACCGACAACGTCAAGATGATGTTCGAGGTCGAGACTCTCGTGAACGCGTCCCCCGCCACCGTGTCCCGTGCCGGCATCATCTACGTGTCCGACACCGACCTTGACTGGGCGCCGGTTGCTCAGGCGTGGGTGCTGGTTCGCCCGGACGCGGACAGGAAGGAGCTCCTCTCTAGCTTCTTCTCCAAGTGGATGGGCGAGAACACGCCCGTCGACCCCGGACATTGCTACGACTTCCTGAGCCGCAACACCGCGGAGGTCATGAAGGAGGGCCGCGTCGGTCGCGTCTCGTCCCTCTGCCAGCTCTTCCAGGGTCTCACCGAGGGCCCTGGCGCGCCGGCGATCACCGGCTCCAGCACCAAGCAGATGGAGATGTTCTTCCTCTACTCCCTCTGCTGGTCTGTAGGCGGCCTGCTCGAGGCCGAGGATCGCATGAAGTTCGACCAGTGGCTTCGCGACCGCGATTCCGAGAACGTCATGCCCGAGGTTGGGGAGGGCGAGACGATCTTCGAGTACTTCGTGAACTCCGAGACTCTCAACTGGGAGCTGTGGAAGCCCCCGTCTTGGTCGTACCCCGAGGGCGAGAAGCTCGACTTCTCCAACCTTCTCGTGCCTACGATGGACTCCACGCGTGCCCTGTACGTCACCAAGAACATCCATAAGCAGAAGGGCGCCGTGCTCGTCGTCGGCGCTGAGGGTACGGCCAAGACGTCCGTGAACCTCATGTTCCTCGGCGAGCAGGACCCCAAGTCCATGCTCACCAAGAGAATCAACTTCTCTTCCGCCACCACCCCTTTCATGGCCCAGTACTCCATCGAGGCCGAGCTCGACAAGCGCTCCGGCAAGAACTTCGGCCCGCCCAACGGCAAGAGCATGACCATCTTCTTCGACGATGTTTCCATGCCCGAGGTCAACACTTGGGGCGATCAGACCACGCTCGAGCTGGTCCGTCTCACTGTCGAGCAGGGCGGCTTCTGCTTCCTGGACAAGGACAAGCGCGGCGACTTCAAGACTTGCGAGGACCTGCAGTACATCGCTGCCATGCAGCACCCCGGAAGTGGCAAGAACGACATCCCCAACAGGCTGAAGCGCAACTTCTTCATCTTTAACCTCGTGCTGCCCTCCATCACGTCCATCAACGACATTTACGGTCAGATGCTCGCCGGCAGGTTCACCAAGGACGAGTTCGACAAGCCTACTCTTGATGCCGTCAGTCAGCTCACCGCGTCGACGATTAAGGTGTGGAAGATCATGAAGGCGAAGATGCTTCCCACTCCTGCCAAGTTCCACTATGTCTTCAACATGCGCGACCTGTCGCGCGTTTTCCAGGGCGTTCTTCTCGCACCCAAGGAGACCCTCTTGACCGGCGGCACCCGCAAGGCGGAGGGCAAGATGCCGGGCTTCACCCCCCAGACGATGCTCATTGCTTTGTGGAAGCACGAGTGCGACCGCGTGTTCTGCGACAAGCTCACCAACAACAAGGACAAGGATTCGTATGCCAAGTTCGTCAAAGAGATTGCCGAGAACGCCTTCGGTGCCGACACGTACGCCAAGGCGTGGCCCGACACGAGGTACATGGTCGATTTCCTCAAGGAGGACGTCTACGACGACGACGAAGTTCTCATCGAGGAGGCGCCCAAGATTTACGAGGATGGCGGCGACATCAGGTTGATCAGAGCGAAGCTTCTGGAATTTCTCGACAAGTACAACCTCGAGTTCCCGTCAAAGACGATGGAGCTCGTGCTGTTCGAGGATGCTCTGAGGCACTTGCTCAGGATCATCCGTCTCATCGGAACCCCTCGTGGATCCGGTCTGCTGGTCGGCGTCGGTGGCTCCGGAAAGCAGTCCCTCACGCGCCTCGCTTCGTTCATTGCGAGGTCGAAGTGTTTCCAGGTCACGCTCACCAAGCAGTACAACCAGGCATCTTTGCTGGACGACATCAGGCTGATGTACAGGTCCGCCGGGCACAAGAAGATGCCCACCACTTTCCTCTTCACGGAGAGCGAGATCAAGTCCGAGGTCTTCCTCGAGACGATCAACAGTGTGCTCATGACCGGCGAGGTTCCCGGCCTTTTCGCGAAGGACGAGATGATGGCGATGACCGCTGACTTGCGCAACTCTTTCCTTAAGGAGCGCCCCGGCGTCGAGGAGACGCAGGACAACATGAAGGCGTACTTCACGGACTGCGTGAGGGACAACCTGCACATTATGCTGTGCATGAGTCCGCTCAACCCCAAGTTCCCCGTCCGCGCCCGCAAGTTCCCCGGGCTCGTGTCCTCTCCCACCATCGACTGGTTCCTGTCGTGGCCAGAGGAGGCCCTCGTGGCCGTGTCCAAGGGATTCATCCAAGAATACCCGCTTGACTGCACCCCCGAGACCAAGGACAACGTCATGGTCCACATGGGCATGGTCCACAAGTTGGTAGTCGAAGTGTGCGACGAGTACTTCAACAGCATGCGTCGCCAGGTCTACCAGACCCCGAAGAGTTACTTGTCCTTCATCGCCGCGTACAAGGCCATGTACACCATGAAGCTCGAGGAGCTCGCGCACAAGGAGCGCAGTGTTAAGCTCGGGCTGGAGAAGCTTATCCAGGGCGCTTCCGACGTCGAGGCGATGAAGATCGTGTTGGCCGCCGAGCAGGTCAAGCTCGAGGAGGCCACCGTGAGCACCAACATCATGCTCGAGAGTTTGGAGGTCTCCGCCGCCGACGCCAAGGCCGAGGGCGAGCAGGTCATGGCGATCAAGACGAAGTGCGAGGCCGATGCCGCCCGTATCGCGGGCGAGAAGGAGGCGTGTGCCGGCGAGCTCGCCAAGGCCATGCCCTTCGTGCACGAGGCTAACGCAGCTATTGCCAGTATCAACAAGGGTCACATTCAGGAGATCCAGCAGAACAAGAAGCCCACGCCGATCATTCAGATGATCTTCGACTGCATTCTCATTCTGTTCCAAAACCCCATGCATCCCGTGAAGCCTACCAAGTTCACCATCGCCAAGATCGAGTTCCCGTTCTTCGAGAGTTCCTTCACGCCCCACGGCGGCAGTATGCTCGCCAAGGCCACTTTCTTGTCCGACCTGGTCGAGTTCGGCGGCACCGGCAAAGATTTGATGAACGACGAAACCGTTGAGTTCCTGACCGCTTACGTCGACGTCGAGGTCTTCACGCCCAAGAACGCCAAGAGTGCGTCCTCCGCCGCCGAGGGCCTGTGCACCTACGCGCGCGCCATGAAGTTCTACCACGAGGCGAGTAAGATTGTCAAGCCCAAGCTGGAGGCGCTCCAGGTCGCCGAGGGTCAGATGGCCGCCGCGAACAAGGCGCTCGCCGAGGCTGAGAGCAGGCTCGCCGCCTGTAATGAGAAGCTGCAGGGGCTGAAGGACATGTTCGACGCCCAGATGGGCAAGAAGAGAGGCATCGAGGAGGGCGCCATGGCGCTCCAGAAGAAGATGAGCCAGGCCAGTGCGTTGATCAACGGACTGAGTGGAGAGAGGTCGCGTTGGACCGAGGACGCGAGCAACTTCAACGACCAGAAGAAGAGGTTGGTTGGCGACTGTGCCATCGGCTGCGCCTTCGTGAGCTACTGCGGTCCGTTCAACCAGCAGTTCAGGAACTACCTGGTGAACGACAAGTTCACCGCCGACTGCGAGGCCAGGAAGGTGCCCTGCACGAGAAACTTGGATGTTATTGAGTTCTTGGTCGACATAGGAACGATCGGCGACTGGAACATGGAGGGCTTGCCCACCGACCCTCTGTCCAAGCAGAATGGTATCATGGTGACGAAGAGCACGAGGTTCCCGCTGCTGATCGATCCTCAGGGCCAGGCTCTGAACTGGATCAGGAACAGGGAGAAGGACAACCTGCCCATCTGGAACGGCGTGTCCCTCGTTGCGTTGAACGACGGCAAGTTGAAGGACAAGCTCGAGTTCTGCATGAGCGACGGCAAGAGTCTCATCATCATCGGCGTGGAGGACGAGATCGACCCCATGCTCGATCCCGTCCTGGAGAAGCAGTTCATCAAGAAGGGCAAGAAGCTGTTCGTCAGCGTGAGCGACAAGATGATGGACTACGATCCCAACTTCAGGATGTACTTCATCACGAGGCTGCCCAACCCTAATTTCAGCCCCGAGCTGCAGGCGAAGACGACGTTGATCGACTTCACTGTAACGCAGAAGGGTCTCGAGGAGCAGCTGTTGAGTAAGGTCATCGGCAAGGAGCAGAAGGCGCTCGAGGAGCAGCTGAACCAGGTGCTGGAGGAGGTGAACAACAACACCAAGAGTCTCATGCAGCTCGACGCGAGTTTGCTGGAAAGGCTTACGAGCAACACTGGTGACCTGCTGGAGGATGAGGAGCTGATTGCCGTGCTCGCGAACACCAAGGCCAAGGCCGCGGAGGTGAACTTGAAGCTGCTCGCTGCCGACGAGACGAAGCAGAACATTAACGAGAAGCGCGAGCAGTTCAGGCCCGCCGCTACCAGGGGCAGTGTGCTGTACTTCAGCATCGTTGAGATGAGTCTCTGCAACTGCATGTACCAGACGAGTCTGGACCAGTTCTTGGAGCTGTTCATGAGGAGTATGGACGAGGCCGAGAAGGCCGCGTTGGCGAGTAAGAGAGTGGCGAACATCATCGAGACGATGACTTACGTCACGTACCGCTACGTGAACAGAGGGTTGTACGAAGCGGACAAGATGACTTTTATTTTGTTGCTGACGATGAAGATCTTGGTCACCGCGACTCTGCTCAAGCAGAGCGACGTCACGCTGTTCCTGAGGGGAGGCGCCAATCTTGACATCAACAGTGTCAGGAGGAAGCCCTTCGCTTGGCTCAGCAATGATGTGTGGCTCAACGTCATCGAGTTGAGCCAGAGCAACAAGTTCTACAGCAACTTGGCCATGGACATGATCGCGAACGAGGCCATGTGGAAGCGCTGGTACGAGGACAACGAGCCCGAGCAGATGGCGATTCCGGACTACGAAGGAAGGATCGCGGAGCAGACCGACATCGGTCCGTTCTTGAAGCTGTTGCTGGTGAGGAGTCTGAGGGTGGACAGGTGCATCTTGACGTGCAGGGAGTTCTTGAGAGGCACCAAGGAGATGGGACCTGCCTTCACGGAGCCCGTCACGGACACTATCGAGATGGTGTACCAGAGCATGACGCCTCAGGTGCCGGTCATCGTTCTGTTGAGTCGCGGAGCCGACCCAACTGACAGCATCTTCGCCTTGTGCAGGAAGAAGAAGCTCCCACCCCCGACTGTCATCAGTCTGGGCCAGGGCCAGGAGCCCGTGGCCGCCAGGGCGATCAACGCCGGGTGCGTGAACGGCACGTGGGTGCTGCTGCAGAACTGCGAGTTGGGATTGGGTTTGATGAATGAGATGGAGGACATGATCTTGAAGCTCAGGGAGACCATGGACGCCAACTTCAGGCTGTTCATCACCGCGCTGCCTCACCCCGAGTTCCCTCTGGGTTTGCTGCAACTCTGTACCAAGGTTGCCAACGAGCCGCCCGCGGGCCTTAAGGCCGGCATGCTGAGGAGCTACACGCCGGGTGTCATGGTCGACCAGGACAAGATCGAGAGGGTCGAGACGGCGCAGTGGAGGCAGCTGCTGTACGCTCTGTGCTTCCTGCACAGCATTGCGCTGGAGAGGAGGAAGTTCGGGCCCTTGGGCTGGGGCATTCCCTACCAGTACAGTGACGGCGACTTGGAGGCGTGCGTTCTGTTCTTGGAGAAGCACCTGTACAACGGCCCCATCAGTTGGAGTACGTTCCAGTACATGGTCGCCGCCGTGCAGTACGGAGGTAAGATCACGGACAGTTTGGATGTCAGGATGTTCAGGATCTACACGGAGGAGTGGCTCACGCCCAAGACGTGCGACGAGGTTTACACGTACAACCCCGCGGTGCCGATTCTGAAGATCCCCGGAGACTTCAAGTATGTCATTCCCACCGATTTGGAGCACACCAAGTACGTCGAGTACTTGAGTAGCTTCCCGGAAGTGGACAGTCCCGAGATCTTCGGCCTGCACCCGAACGCGGACCTGACTTTCAGAGTCAAGGAGGTCACTGCGTTGTTCGCGACGCTGGGAGCCACGCAGCCCAAGGGCGGCGGCGGCGATGGGGGGGTGAGCAGGGAGGACGTCGTCTACGAGAAGTGCACCGACTTGCAGGAGAGGCTGCCTGAGGACCACAACGAGGACGACTACAAGGTCAAGATCCAGAAGTTGGGCGGAATGGCCATCCCGATGAACATCTTCTTGTTCCAGGAGCTGCAGAGACTGCAGAACGTTATTGCCAAGGTGAGGTTCGTCTTGGCGCAGCTGCAGCTGGCCATCAAGGGCGAGGTCGTGATGACCGGTGAGTTGCAGGAGACGTTGGACAGCATGTTCGACGCGAGGGTGCCCCACTACTGGGAGAACACCTTGACAGGCGACGAGTTCAGTTGGAGGCTGCCCACTTTGGGGCTGTGGTTCACATCCTTCCTTAGCAGGGACGACCAGGACAGGACTTGGTTGAACGAGGGCAGGCCCAACACCTTCTGGCTGACTGGGTTCTTCAACCCGAACGGCTGCTTGACCGCCATGAAGCAGGAGGTCACGAGGAAGCACAAGGCCGAGAAGTGGGCGCTGGACGACGTGTGCTACCACACAGAGGTCACGGAATTCGTCAAGGAGGAGCAGGTCAGGAGCCCGCCTCCCGAGGGCATTTACATCCACGGCTTGTTCTTGGACGGAGGCGCCTGGGGCAAGCACGAGGGCACGCTCGTGGAGAGCGCGCCCAAGATTCTCTTCGTCGGATTGCCGGTGCTGTTCGTCACGGGCAACATCAAGAAGGACGAGGAGACCTTCAAGAAGGGCTACTTCGGAAGTCACGGGGCCTACGAGTGCCCGTGCTACAAGTATGCCCAGAGGACGGACAGGTACTTCATCTTCTACGTCAACTTGAAGTGCACCGCCGAGAAGTACCCCAACTACTGGGCGCTGAGGGGCGTCGCCTTGCTGTGCAACACGTAAGGAGTT
>Ga0307985_10001312_pt1 | contig 14065 bp, 9 predicted proteins | sample EllFjometageno80_FD_203155 | JGI IMG/M metagenome (GOLD analysis project Ga0307985, IMG submission 203155) | Marine microbial communities from Ellis Fjord, Antarctic Ocean - #80 | ecosystem: Environmental > Aquatic > Marine > Unclassified | place: Southern Ocean | collected 2014-10-09 | reverse complement strand
GGTCTCCCTCCAAACTGATCAGTGCCATGGACACTCCCCCCCCCCAAGTCCATGACCACTACTATCACACGACAACCGCCTACCCCCCCTCCCCCTTCGGCCTCACCAAGTCCAGCACCACGTCTGTCCACACCGACACCCACACCGTAAAATCCACCATCCTCCAAAACCTCACCGACCTCCTCCCCGACTCTACCACCAATCCAAACAACCACCCCGGCCGGCACGTGTTTGAGTGCCTGGTACTGCAGGGCAAGTCGGCGAGCGGCAAACCGAGGCGGGCGAAGTGCCTGTTCTCGCTGCAACTCGACGTTAAACCCACCAGTCCTGAGGCTGAGAATGAGAGTGTCACTGAGATTACCATCTCCACTGTAACTGACAGCCTCTCCCCCTCCCCTGTGCCCATCTCGGGCGTAATCAAACTCTCCGCAGCCCCTCACGGCACCACCCAACTCACGCTCTCCCTGACGCTGGAGGGTGGCATCGCATCAACCTCCTCCGCCGGTTCCTTTATTCCTCGCGCGAAGACGCTCGGCAATGCTCGGGCCGTTGTCGGGCTTTCCTCAGCCTCGCCAAGCCCCCCGAATAGCAATGCCCTCGACCACCTCCTCTCCCTCGTCCCCATCCTCCACTCGCGGTTCGCCCGCTACGATGTTATAGATCGCTTGCGCTACACTGCCTTCTCGTCGCATATCTCGCGCCCCTTCCCCATTCAACCCCACGAGGACTTGCTCGTCACCGCCTCAGCAGCCGCCATGGCCGCCACCGGCACCTGGAAGTGCATCGCCGGCTCGGTCCGCGAGCCCGTCGAGTACTTCCACAAGACCGCCGACAACGCGACGTGGGGCAAAGCCGTCGCCACCGTCGACGCGTCCGCCACAAGCGTCCTGGCCTACCAGCGAACGCTCTCCAGCTACAGGACGATGCAGAATCACATCAAGTCAGAAGGCGCCGCCGCTCTCTGGAGAGTCGTCGACGTCCCCAACTCCCGGTCCTTGTTCTACGTGAACATGGTCCGCCTCGGCCTCGGCGTGTCCCACCGAGTCTTCGGCACTTGGTTCTCCTGGCGAGAAGAAGCCGACGGGTCTTTCCTCCTCGCGTTCGCGCCGCTCGACGAATACGCGGCCGAAGCCCTATCCGAGAAGTCGAAGGCCCTCGAGCGCATATCCGAGCGGAGAATAGAGCTCAAAGCGAGAAGAGACCGAGCCGGCACGTCATCCGACGCCAACGTATTCGCGAGAGACATGACGGAGGTACAAGGCATGATTGACGGGCTGGATGACGTGACGAGCAAGGACGCCGACGGAGCAAGAGAGGTGAGGACGAGCATGCTTGTCCCCTTTGTTCACACACACACACACATGTGTGTGTGTATGCGTGAGAGTGTTGAGCGTTTGTTGCACCCTTTGTTCATGGTGTGCTTAGTGTGTGTGCTTAGTGTGCGTGCTTAGTGTGTGTGCTTAGTGTGTGTGCTTAGTGTGTGTGCTTAGTGTGTGTGCTTAGTGCGTGTGCTTAGTGTGTGTGCTTAGTGTGTGTGCTTAGTGTGTGCTTTGTGTGTGTGTGCGCCCTCGCTTCGCTCGCGCAGAGCGCTGCTCGCTGCTCGATCTGGCCACTCTTGTTCACACCGCCGCCCCACACATGTGTGTGCATTTGTTTACACATGTGCGTCCTCTCCCACAGAGGAAAGAACGCGTTCAAACCTTGAACGGCATCATCACAAATGACCCTCTTGCCGCAAAGGCGATTCGCGGCACGTCTCGCGGCTGCTGGCGCTTCAGGCCTCTCGCACCCTCCGTCTGCGAAGTGACGTACGTTGTGTGCGTGCAACTTGGGGGTGTCATTCCAAAGGAGTTACTCGCGCTTCGCAAGAAGCGGACTCTTGCCGTAGTTCAGCGAATCCAAGACATGTTCGAGCGCAACGGCCGCGTTGTCGACGCCGAGATGCGCGCCGCGTTCCCCTCCCCACCACCGCTTGCCGACCTGAACGACGAGCAGAAGGCAATAGTCGAGAGCTGCCAGGCGATGGAGACAAGGGAAGACGGCGTTTGGGAAACTCTTTCCTCCCCCTCGCCGTTTGTCGACATGTGGTGCAAGAAAATGCCCGCCAAGAGGGGCCAGCGATCAATCGCCCTCGGGAAGGCAACTGCAGTCCTCGACTGTTCGGCGCGTGACGCGTTGGCGTGTTTCTTCGCCGTTGTGAGCAGGGAAAATCTGCGAATCAGCTCCGAGCAGGGACATCCAGCTCGCCTAGTTCAGAGACGGACCGGCTCGAATGACGCGGTCGTCGCCACTATCAAGAAGATGCCGTTCCCTCTGAAAAACCGAGAGTTTGTGAACCGCCAGGTGGCCGCCACTGACACAAACGGCGATTTCCTCGTCGTAACTGCTCCGACGAACGAAGTGATTGATTACGGAATGAAGACGAACACTGTTCGCGGAGTGGCCAGATTCCTCATGCGGCTCATGCCCGAGGGCCATGAACAGTGCAAGGTGACGTACCATATGTATCTTGACGCTGGCGGTCGCATTCCGACGTTTGTCGTGAACGGGAAGATCTCCCTCGCTCTCGGCGCAGTCGGCGAACTGCGAGAGGAGTTCCAACGCGACGATGAGATCGACCAGGTGAAGCAGGACGAGCTCGCTAGAATCATCAAGGAGGAGCCGCAAACTTACACCGCTGACGAAGACATCCTCGTGAACAGAGTTCACGTCAAGCTCGGCATGCTCGAATGGGAACATTTCGAGGAGCTCGAGTCGCCCGACCAGTTCGTTAAGATGGGCAAGATCTTTACTGAGGGCAGTCACAGCGTCGTCATCCGCGCGAGCGTGACTATTGACGCGACGGCAGAGCAGTGCGCGGCTTGGGAGATGTGTCATACGAGCAGAGAGAGAATGCGCGATTATGGGACCCTGCCACGCTCTCTCACGAATATCAACGACCACAGCGGCGTGTACCACATGGCTATAGACAGCAATATTCCCGGATTGCAGCCGCGAGAATTCCTTTCCTCGCTGGTCTGGCGGCGGCAAGGAGACGAGTTCACTGCGGCTTACGAGCCTACCGACCGTCCAGACTTCCCGCTTAACCCATCTTGGGTTCGAGGAACGTCGACAGTGCACGCCGTGTACAGGAACCTGCAGGCAGTCGAAGGCATACCGCAGTCGCGATTAACGTGGACGCAGCAAGTAGACATCGGAGGAGTTATCCCCAAGTTCGTGGCGAATGGGCAAACAGTGAATCAACTCATGTACTTGAGCGCGATGAGGAAGAACTTTGACAAGAGCCTGGACATTGAAGGCACGACGAGGGCGCAGAACGTTGAGATTATCACAAGCCACGCGACGGCGTACTCGTCGGAGGAGGAGCTGGCTCTCGAGGACGGGATGCAGCTCTTTGCCGACTTCAACGATTTGCCGTCCAAGAGTGTCACCATGGCCTCGCCAGAGAAGAAGGTCGCAGTCGAGATCGAAGACGGGGTCTGGGGAGGATGGAGCTGGGCGACCGCGACTGTGCGGGCCAACCCAGAAGAGGTGCTGGCGAGGGTGTGGGATCAGACGAAGCGCTCGCTCAAGTATGCGAATGTGGAGACTTTCATCGAGGAGCGACCCAACGCGCACAGCCAGCTTGTCTACGTCGAGATCGCAACGCCCAAGATCATCGCGGATAGAGCCCTGTTGGCGAGAATGCTGTGGAAGAAGACAAACGATGGGTACATCTTCGTGCTGAGGCCAGAAGAGAGTGCAGCACGGCCGACCCAAGAGGGGGGATTCGTTAGGGTCATCTTGTCCATGACTATAAAGCTCACGAGGAAGAACGACACGACGACTACCTTCCAGTACGCGAGTCATGCTGAATATGGGGGAAGAGAAGTTATGCCGTTTTTCTTGAGGAAGACCGGGGCAATCTTGGTGAACCGAGCCCTGGGCAGGAACATGGAGCGCGCAACGAACTCTGTGGAGTTCTTCCAAGCGCTGAGGGGGGTGGAGGCGTGGGACGCGGATGACGGGCGGATCGTGGGGGAGATCTTGTGCACCAAAACAGCGGCCGAGAAGCAACGGGAGAAGGGCGAGTCCAAGGTGGAGGCGAGGATGCGGGCGCACTTCAGCAAGTTCCAGGGATTGAGCGAAATCTCGAAAAAACACGAGTTCTTTCGGCCGATGATTACGCGGGTGGTCGAGAACAAACTAAGGACGGCGGGCGACGTGAAGAGTAAGCTGTGCAGCTTGAGCGTGAAGGAGGGACGGACCATTGGGGCGGGGCTAGCGCTGGCCATGGCGACCAACTTGACGGCCGAGGTGGGAGTGGATGGGTGGATATTGAAACACAAGGCGCTACAAGAATTTGACCTAGCGGAGGCGTGGTTCAGACCTATGATGAACGCCGTAACGAAAAAGCTTCTGGGGCAGGTCTCGTGGGGGCTCAAGATGCGCGTGATCATGGGCGCTGGGCTCAGCGTTATAGACATGGCGACCGACATCTTCGTGATCGTGGGGTACATGGGGAAGGAGGGGACGAAGGGGTACGGCTGGAGTTTGTTAGGTATGATTGGTGCTTGCATGGCGCTGCAGCTGATCATTGTGTTTCTGCAGCATAGGAAGAGGCCTCTGAAGATGCTTGGGGAGATGGTGATTGTGCTGACGGGGCTTAAGCCAGGATTTGATGCATTTAACGTGTGCTCGGGGAAAGCGATGGGCGAGTACAGCGTGTTCGATGCGAAGGAGGAGATGGTGTTCACCAAGGGTATTGAGATGATCTGTGAGAGTATTCCGGGGTGCGTACTTCAGATGTTCGCAATCCTGAAGAGCGGAGACAGATCGCGACCTGCGATTGCGAGTATTGCGGTCTCGGCGCTCACGACGGGTTTTAGTTCCTCTTCGATCTCATTCGATTTTGATGGTAAGAAATCCTCCGCGTGCACTTGTATCCAAAGCTGTATTAACTCTTCCCAGTTGATCCGCAGGCGAGGAAGGAGGCGCCCAAGTTTTACGGCTACATTCCAGACGGCGGAGGGCGGACAGTGATATTCGGCTGCATGCTGCTGAATAGCTCGCTGCTGCTGCTGGTACGGAGCTTCAGTGCGGCTATGCTCATGCTCGTGAATATGCGCTACTTCTTGCTGTGCATGGCAGGAGACATGGCGCTGTATTTGCTGCTGAAGGTGGCGAGGGGCGACTTCCATTACTGGGTCCCAGTAGACGGCGCGTTGGGTCTGGTCTTTAGCTTGGTGGCTAGGGTGATTGTGAAGACGATTACTGATTTCACGGGCGTGATTCAGATGCGCCATCCTGGAGAGTTGGGAGGATTGTACTGGACTGTGAACATGTTCTTGGCGCTGCTGGTGAGCTTCGTGAGCGTCTGGGTGTACTTTCAGAACGGCGGGGAGGAGGTGAACGAGAGAGAAGCGTTGACTTTGGTGGGCTGCATGAGCGGAGCGTGGTTGATTACTTTTCTGCTGTTCTTGCTGGTGATGAAGAAGGGGTATCGAAGGACGTTCTTTGCCTCAAAGACCGGGAAACAAAACACTCAGAACTACTTCCTGCTCGGAGCTGACGATTCAGTGAAGTCGATTGTGGTGAAAAACAATAAGAAGCAATGGAAAGACATCCGAGAGGACGTTAAGGAGTGGGTGCAAGCCAACTACTGGAGGTGGGACGAGGAGCGACCCGCTTGGTTCACCGACGCGTGGCTCTCGAAGGTTCCGCCTTCTTTCATTCCCAGCGAGGGCAGGGGAGCAGCCAAGGAAATCCGGGCCAGCGCCCGTCGCCGCTCCAACTTCGCGCTCGTAGCGCAGGAGGACGAAGAGAAGACGAGCGCTGTCCTTCCAGTAGTAGCGTGATAAATACTCAATATCACTGAATGATGTTGCGACACGCAATTTGCGAGCGAGTTACGCGGAATGGCCGGCCCAGGAAGCGCAACTCGCTTCGCCAGTCACGGAGGAGAGCTATTCGCGCACGCTCTACCGCACACACACTCGTCTCTTCGCTTCGCACGACCAAGACCTTATTCCAAAATTAACACAACCTAGCTCTACACCTTACTTTGATTTTACACACTATCCCGCTACCCCCCCAACCCGCAACCCTGACTCCGCTCACAGCTCGTGGTGCGTCATCAGGTCGAAGAGCCTCATGAAGAAGTTGAGGGTGAGCACGGCGCACAGGACCACAGCGATCACGACGGGTCCCAGCGGGTCGTCCCACCTCCCCGGCACCCTGAGCTTGATCCTCTCAGCGCGCCACAGGAACGTGTGCAGCGCGTAGACGCAGAACCCGAGCGCAACGGGCAGCAGCAGAATGCCGTAGAACTGGATGATAGCGTCGTTGGCGGCGAACGCCAACACGCCGCTCGCCACTCCGGACAGCAGCACGCCCATGTGCAGCCAGTGCAGGAACGTGCGCTCGTTTGCGAAGAACACCTTGGGCTCGACCTTCTGGATGCTCGTCGCCGCGGCCTCCTCCCCCACGAAGCCTCCGCACACGGACGTCGGCCACAAGCTGCACTCGCAGTCCCCCTCCTCGTCGTCGTCCTCGTCGTCCCCGTACGCGTTCTGGTAGCTCGTGCCGTAATTCTCGTACTTCTGTCCGAACGCCTTGCTGACGTCGTCGACCTTTTGCTGGCTCGTCCTGCCGATGACGCCCCCGCGCTTCTCGGCGGTGGTGCCGTGGGGCAGCAGGTGGCCGTAGATCTGGTTGGCTCCGGGGCCCGCGGCGGTCCTGTTCCCGTACTCGTTGTCGCTGTTCGCCAGGATATGCCCGGACCCGCTCGCGATGATGCTTTCCTTGATGCTGTTGTCGTCGATCCAGTAAGGCACCGCCTGCACGTCCTCGGACTGGAGCGTGGCGCAGCCGTGAATGAACTTGGAGAACTTGTGCACCTCGTACAACATGCCAGAGTTCTGGAGCTCGGTCACCCACTCGGGGCACTGCGAGCCCTCCTTGACCTCCAGCTTGACCTCGAGCACGGCGTGCGGGAAGCGCGCGATCTCCGTGTTCTGGATCGGCACGCTGGGGTCGCGGTGCCAGCGCTTGCCGTTCTCGAGGTCGTACCCGCGCTCCGAAATCATGCACAAATTCGTGTCTAGCGAGACACGCACAGTAGCGTCGAAAGGAATCTGGAACGCCGTGCGCATGTACTGCGTGCGCATCGTGGGCACCAGCAGCTTAGTGTCGATCGCCTGCGTGATTTCGCGAACCAGCAGCTCCCAGTCAGCAATCTCCTCGGCGCTTTTGCCCGAGTCCATCATCTTGTTGCGGTGCTTGACGCGGTCGAACGTGCCGTTCATAATGGACTGTACGTCGCTCTCCTTGACAATGAACCTCTCCTTTACGCTAACCTCCCCCGTCCACGAGTCCCTGTGCGTCTTGCGCTCCACGAAGATGGTCTCCGGCTTGCCACTCCCGTACCACCGCAGCCTCACCGCGATCGCTCCAGGCGTCTTGTCGAGCCTGCCGTGGTACAGCTCCAAGCTCGGGTTGTCGAGGTACACGCTGTTAGTGAGCTGAGAGTCCGTCTCCCCCGTCGCAGTCTTCTGCAGAAACACGGGCAAGTGCTGCAGCACGGCGTACCTGCGAGCGTGAGCGAGGGTTAACGGGAGGGGAGGCACACACACCTCTGGCCCAGAACATTTAAGTCGGCGTGAAAAGCGGCAGCGAATTCGGGTGTTTTGATTGACGTGTTTGCTTTGATTGGCGTGTCTGTTTTCGCAGAGCGGCCCGTCGTTGTTAGAGCCGGATGCGTGCAGGTGTTCGCGAGTGAGTACCGGTAGAGCTCGCTAATAAGATATGCTCGCTTCGCTCGCGCGCTTCGCTCGCTAATGAGACATGCTCTCTTCGCTGGTGCATCTCTCGTTTTGATGTGTAAGCTCGCGCCGCTCCTGCACGTACTTGACCTTGGAAACGTCCTCCGTGTTCACCCAGTACTTAGTCGTCGACCTCATGAACGACTGCGCCCCTCCTTCGACCTCCTTCGCCTTGTGATCGCCGCGAAGCAGCGCGTAGAGGGCGGACAGGCGCACTACTATGTCGGAGTAGTCGCCTCTAACCCACTTCTGCGCGTGCATGCGACCGACGTAGAACGCCTTGCACTTGTTAGGGAGGTTCTTGTCGTGCTTCTTGAGGATCTTGTGGAAGCCAGTGAAGTTCAAGTTGACGTACTTCTCAAGCATGAGGAACTCGTCGCCGATGGAATCGACCTGAGCTTTGATGGCAGTGGTGATGGAGGGATCGAGGTGATTGGCGTCATCTCCAGTAGACCCGCCCTTGACGCGAACCTGCTTCAAGTTATTGTCCACCATCTCCAACCCCAGCCTCAAGTTCTTCACCTGAGTGAAGAGAGGGGCGGCGTGAGCAACACTACGGGTTAATAACGCTTCGCGCCTCGCTCGCGCTTCGCGCTTCACTCACCTTCTCAATCGTGAACTTCTCCACCTTGCCCAACTCCACGTCCATGGCCACAAAGAATGCCTCGTCAGTGACATCAACATCATACCCTCCCTTCAACTCAATCGGCATCCCCAGCCTGTTAGTCGGCGGCTGCACACTCAAGCTAACCTGCCTTGTCTCCATGTCGATCGCGGCCCCGTCCAGCTGCTGCGAGGAGAGCTTCTTGATGATGGTCTTGAGACCGGCATAGTCCAGGTAGGACGTGGGGGGGTAGGAGGGCTCCTGCTGGGAAAGGAGTTGCTGTCCAAACTTCATTACTGCATACAAATATGTGTGAGTAAAAGGCGAGATCGTGATAGGGCGCCGTTAGGGCCCCATTGTTCACATGGGAAGTGGCATCCGGAGAAAGTGGAAAAGCTATGTTGTGTCATGGGACCTAGTTTCGGCAATCAACAACAGCCGGGCAGTCAACAACAGCAGAGCGTGTACTCGGCGTACATGAACAGCTTGCAGCTATTAGTCCTTAAAAAGGTCGGCACTCACGAGTCTCTCTAACTTACAATAAGTGGATAATTTGCTGGCCGGCCAATGGTCTTGATTGGGAATTGGATTCCAACAAGGGAACCAAGGGAATCTGTTGCGGTACACGAGCAGCAGCTTCTGTGAACAGCAGCTTCTGTGAAAAACAGCTTCTGTGCCATGTGTGCCATGTCGTCGTTGTTCCAAGGCCTGCCACCGTTTGTGTGACTGTACGGCGTCACCCCAGACACTAACGTTCATTCCAAATATATATATTTTACAGTAAGACACATTGCGCCACAAAGACGACACTTAACACGTCTCTCTCTCTCTCTCTCTCTCTCCCCGCTGTTAACCCTAACAAATCGGAGCGCATCACAGCCCTTCTTAACCCTTCAGTTGGATCTCAGTTAAGATCTTGCTGAAAATTTAACACAAACCTCTTCCCCCCATGCCAACCGCAATGGACATCGACGACGGTGCGCCGCTCACATCCTCCAAGCTCACCCCTTCCGCCTCCTTCTCCATGAACTTAAGCTATACTTCTTCCCACGCTTACGATGGAACTCTCAAGACCATCTCCACTGCTGCCAACACGCTCTCTACCAAACTTATTGGGAGGAGTCATTTGGTTACGGGATTGCATGTTAGCATTGTCACGAGTGTGCTCGCGAATATCACGACGGCGTGGTCGTTGACTGTTATGGTGCTACTCTTCTTCGGCGACGTGCAGGTGAGAAAACATAGAATTGAGGATGGGGGGCGAGGGGAAATGGCTGAGATACATCATGGCTGGGATACCAGGATGGTGAAGCACTGCGCGAGCACAGCGCGAGCACAGCGCGAGCACGGCACTTTATCTTTACCATCGACTCACCATCATCACATCTTCCCGACACTCTCCCCCCCCCTTTGTTCACACCCCCCGTCCCCTTTGTTTACACATATTGCGTGGCCTTTGTTCGCTCATGTACATTGCTTACACATGCATATGTCCCCAGACCTCCGCCCCCCCCTGCCAGCTGGCCGCCGCGCTCATGCTTATCGCCGTCGGAATCGCCACCGAGGCCATGCTTCGCACCCTCATCATCAACCATGTCGGCAACTGGATGATCCGCCGCGCCAAGTTCGCCATCTCCAAGACGCTCACCACCCTCGACGCTTCCGCCGAGGCCGACATCATGGCCCACCTTGCCGCCTTCCGCACCCTTTACATCAACAACTGGGTCTCCTCCACCTCCCGTTACCTCACGGAAGTCGTAGCGATCCTGATCATCCTCGCCTTCTCCCCCCTGCTCTTCCTCGCCGCGCTGCTCCTCGCCGCCTTCTCCAAGCTCTTCGCCTTCCTCGACGACTACTACCTCGTCAACGAGCAGATGAAAGCCAACGGCATCTCGGTCGGATCCTCCGCATCCCAGTACGAAGAGGCCAACCGCTTCTTCCACAACGCCACCTCCGCCCACCACATTGTCGTCCGCCTCGCCCACGTCCTCTTCTCTTACATGTCCCCCGTAATCTTCTTCCTGCTCGCCGCCTACCAGTCAACCCACAACATCTCCCTCTCTTACGCCATGTGCTCCTGCGTCTTCTACCTCCTCGCGGCCCGCTGCCACCTCCTCCAGCACGACGCGACGCTCCACGTCATCAGGAATCTCTACCACGCCGAGCGCGTGGTCACGTTTCACAAGACCAACGACGACCTTTTCAACATGCTCATTGACAACGAGGAGGCGACCAACTTGCCGTACTCGGAGAACAAGAAGGCAAGTCCGCCCCCACCCCCCTAAGCTACATGCGCTCCATTCTTCCTTCGGTCACACACGAGTTTGTTCGTTGGTCGCCACGATCCGCTCAAAAGGCGCCACGAGCCGCTCGAAACGTGCTATTTGCTCACAAATAGCGCGTTCTGGCGCCTATCGCTCGCTACCGGCGCGTTCTGGCGCTTCTCGCTCACGGATAGCGCGTCTTGAAACGCTCTTAGCGCTAACCGAATGCCCTCCCCCCCTTGTTCACACATGTGTAAGGCATGTGTGCCCTTGCTCACACCATATTTCTGCCCCAGTCCTCCGCCCTCACCACCACCCACTCCGAGAAAGCCGGCCTCTTATTCACCGGCGCCACCATCTTGGCGCTCTTCGTGTTCGCCATCTCATTGCTCGCGACCGCCGACATGAAGTGCCAGCCGATGGCGGTCACGTGCGGCGTGGTTCCCACCGACGGAAGCACGGTCATCATCGACGTGCCCACTGAGTTCACTCTCAGGGGTTGCGCCATGGTGCCCACGATTGCCGAGACGCTCACGACGTGCACGGAGGCGCTTCTCTCCACGCAGAACGCGCCGGACGAGGCCGATTCCTCGCTGGACGAGGAGGAGGCGGAGGACTTCGAGTTCGAGGCGGAAGCGCTCGCCGAAGCGCAGTCCGCTGCCGACGCCCCCCCCATGAGCCAGTCCGAGGTCGTGACCGTCGCAGCGTCCTTCCCGTCCTGGTCGGGATCCCAGCAGTTCTTGCAGACAGTGTACCAGCCTCACCCCACCGAAGACCTCGACTCGGACGGCCGTCGCCTCACTGCAGCCACCACCACCGCGTCCGCTGGCGCCCCGATGTCGGCTCACGAGGTCGACGTGAACGGGGACGCAGTCAAGCATTTTTACTCTGTGACGCTCACCGTCGGAACGTCTGTATCTGATGGCTCGAACGTTGACGTCTCCGCGAGTCTTGTTGGGATGGATGGAACTGCGACGGAGCCTGTGCACGTTGGTGGCAAGTGGGAGAAGGGACAGAGTTACACGACGATTATTGAGTCCACGACGAAGGTTACGAACATCAAGGGGATTGACCTCGTTAGTGGCGGGAAGAACGGGTTGAAGTTCACGGACGTCGTCGTGGATGGAGTGTACAAGATTTCGGAGCCGATGGCGACCATGTTGAAGTGCCGCGGATCCAAGAGGAAGGGCACGTACAACTGCGGGAAGACGATTCCGCTGAAGGCGTACCGCCTCACGATTGAGATTGGGACGGGTCGCAACGACAAGTCGCCCGATAGACTCAGCGCCGTGCTCATTGACACTGCTGGCGTTGAGCATCCGGAGTTCGATTTGGGCGGGGACTGGCTGGTCGGCGACGTCCGCACGGTCGCGATCCCGAGACTCACGGAGGTTGGCGCCATCGCGTCCATCCGTCTCATCACCCACAAGAAGAACGGTCTCAAGATTGACAAGCTCACGCTGGATAGCACTTACCACTCGTCCGTCGCGTCCGAGCTCAACCTGAGTCTCAAGTGCAGCAAGAAAGGATCCGGATACGGCACCGATCCGTCCTGCCAGCGCACTGTCACGATGGCCACCATCGACCCGGCGGCAGACGTAGGAGACGGCCACAGCACCTCGTGTGCGCCGGAGTGCGACCTCAGAGCTCAAGATTCCGCGCTCGCTTTCTCAACCCTCATGCCCGAGCAGGCGTGGACGAGCGGCACCCAGGAGCTCACGTACGGGTTCGGAACGGTCTGGAACGACTGCGCGATGGGCGGACCTGTCAGGTTTTCGTACGTGCGCGAGGATTACTCCAAGCGAAGCGAGCGTATCCCAACCCGAGCCTTGTTTCACGCAGTGTGCGCGGGCTCCTTTGCAATCTCGTTTACTCAGGCTCGCCTTGTTCCACTCCCGTCATCCCTAGCCTTGTTCACGTAATGTGCGTGGGCTCCGTCACACATGCTCGCTCACTCTCAATCTCTCACTCTCAATCACTCACTCTTAATCACTCACTCTCAATCAATCACTCTCAATCGCTCACTCTCAATCACTCACGCTCGCTTCGCTCGCAGGTACGAGAACAGGTGTGACCAGGGGTGCGCGACGCGCGCGCACACGTTCAGGCTCAGTCCGACTTCGGAGAACGGCGTCACGCTCCACGGCGACTGCCAGCAGAAGAACGGCAAGTCGTACCCCAAGTGGTGCACTGATCCGGATGTTGAGGGCACGCCTTTCTCGATGGAGGGCGTTAAGGTGTCGGGAGCGGGAGGGCAGAAGGAGCTGTGCCCGCAGTCCAAGTACAGGCTCGCGCACGATCGTGGGCACCAGATTCCGGCGAATGCTTTTGACGGCGATGCGGATACTTGCGAGGCCACCAACCACATGACGAACATCCAGCCCCAGGCGGACAAGATGAACCGCGGCGCGTGGCTCAAGACGGAGATGATGGTCGAGTGCTGGAGGAACAAGAAGCCCACCACTGTGCTCGGCGGCGCCGTCTTTCTGGGCGACGACACCACCGGCGTCGGCGTCCCAGAGTGGGGCGACTGGGACAGGACCGACTGGTTCATGGACAGCCACAACGTGAAGAACCCGGCTTATTTTTGGAAGGTCATCGTCACCCGCGCTGTACCCGAGAGCAGCATCGAGGAACACAGGGTGCAGAGCCACATCGCGTTCTGGATGCCCAACCACGAGAGCGCCAAGGCGAGCAAGGTGAACAGCTACGTGGTTACTATCGCGCAGCTGAAGGCGAACTTGGCGGCTTGGGGGCATCCCGAGGAGTTTGTCTTGGGGGACAGTCTCGAGGCGGCCGAAGTTTGGGCGGACCCTGCTGGCTGCAACAGGATGTAGGCTTGGCAGTTAGTAGCGAGGGAGTAGAGTATTTGGATAATGATAGACGACGAACGTGTTTGTTCGCGAATGAAGTTCTTGTCACAAACACAAACTTCGTATCGTCCTATTACTTCACGCCGACTCCGCTTTCAAGTCCTTCTCGCAAGTCCACGACTGGTCAAAGACGGTGGCGTGGCGCTTCTGGCGCGTGAGAACAGCGCCCTTGAACACCGACGTGTACGAGCATCCTGGCAAGAGACAGAGGTGCGTCTTCTTCTCACCGAGAATGGCATCAACAGCGGGCAGATGGAGCTCCTCCTCGACCTCCTCGACTCCACTTTCCGCTAGGGTCGCGGCGCTGCGCGGCTCCTTCTCCATCTTCCAAACCCGCAGCACAGAGAGCGACCTCCTCATTAAACCGCGCGCTGAAGGCGGCTCTGCACTCGGGCCGAGAACGCGAGCGACGGCGAGAGCTGCTTCCACGGCGGTGTTAAAACTACCGCGCAACCTCCGCTTGCCTAGTACATGCGCACCCAAGGGCTTGCCACGCGTGCGTGCGTTGTGTGAAGTACCTCC
>Ga0307985_10001311_pt1 | contig 14065 bp, 10 predicted proteins | sample EllFjometageno80_FD_203155 | JGI IMG/M metagenome (GOLD analysis project Ga0307985, IMG submission 203155) | Marine microbial communities from Ellis Fjord, Antarctic Ocean - #80 | ecosystem: Environmental > Aquatic > Marine > Unclassified | place: Southern Ocean | collected 2014-10-09 | reverse complement strand
ACAAAACAGTAGACAAATTACTGCCTTTGACAATGAACTGAGATTGATTAAACTCTATAAATATAGGCTTTCAAGGCATACGTGGTGCTGACATAGGGCAATGACCTACCTCCGGCCACCATTTAAGTCGGCCGTGCCTGCGGCCCTCTTTAAGCCCCAGAAACGCACGATTGGGTTGCCCTACTGGTGGCGCAGCATCGCCTTTGCGGCACCACTTTTACTCTGTTCCGTTACTCTCACGCCATTTTTTCCTATCAACCCATTTTACGAGCGCTCACCATGATTAAGAAATTACGTTACCTTGCAGTGGCGATACTGGCTGCTGGACTTGTCGGCTGTGCCTCTGAGCCACCGAGAGAAGTATCCTCCGTGTCGTCCTCTAAGACGAAAGCATTGAACGAGCCAAAAATCAGTAAAGCCAGCACAGATGGCTTAAATATCACCTATATAGAAGCGTCCATGGGTTTCGATGGCGGATGTAATCCCTACAAGTCCTTTAGCTCTGAACTCAACCAATGCAGTGAGTTGCCAGAAAATGTTGCAAAGATGGCCATAGATCATTGTGAAAAGTACGACAAAAAAGCGATGTTTCACGGCAACGGCACTAGCCTTTTGCAGATGACAGTTTCTAAGTTTACCTGCGACAAGAAAGATTAAAGCCAGCCATCCCTAAACCACTAATCTTCTACTGCGCCGGTAAGCGTCCACTGCCCGATTAATAAATCGGCAATGCGATCAGCCCAACAGTCAGTAGCACGGCAGACCCCAGCCAAAAATGCCATTGACCATACAAAGGATCACCACGTCACAGGGTTTCAAATTTCAATCGTCATCAACCGTTACCCTAATTCGACCTTTGGAAAGGGAGGTTTATAACGACTATTGCGGATACGCAATACGGTAATCGGCGGGTAAGTCTAACGCTTTTAAGGCAGCCGGCATGCCAAAGACACTTAAACCAAATTCCAAACCACAGATGGGGCTGGTGATCCTCTCATGCCTTTCATATAGGATCTCGTTTACAGCGACATTTTCCGGATCGTGAACTCGCACTACCGTCAATGAACCAAGTTCCAGCCCGTAACTCGTAACATCTCTTGCAGCGATAGCACCGTATGCGCGATCGGTATCATCAAGGCTCGCAGCAGTAACCGCACTGACGTCAAAACATACCCCCTTAAGCTGACCGGCAAGGGAGTTGCCTTTTAAGACATTTTTCATCGCAACGATTATTTCAGCGCTCTTGTAAATGCCGTAATGACGAGTAAACAATATCCCTTCTTCACTAATATAGCCTTGGTGCATTTACGCAAACTTCTTTTTCTAAAATACTCTTGCAGCTTGTCACAAACACATAAGCAAAGGCAATATTGACTTTCAGGATGTTCAATGTTTGCAAGAGAATATGAGCAAGCGCTGAGAAGAACTCGAATGGCGAAACGTCTAATACAATCCAAATTCGTCGTAACTCGCCACCTTATTGGCGCAACGTCTTGATGCAAAGATATGACACCCACTGACTTGGACTCAACGACTCAAACGCGTCTTCAATATCGATATTACCGTATGTCTCTTGTGCGTTGGCTCTATGCGCGTTATCACTGATATTATCGACCCAGACATAATCTAAATAATCCTATATCACATCGAACCGCAACCACCACCGACTAAGCCTACTAATCACATTCATTCTTAATGCGCCTGAGTTAAAAGGTCAGAATCTCCCCTGCTCTTTAAAAAATCGGCTAAGTAATCAACCCAACAGCCTGTAAGACGTCAGACGCAGACCTAAACCATAACAGCCATTGATTAACCCAAGGACCACCACGTCACGGCGTCTTAAATTTAAATTATCGTCAGCGGTCACCCTACATGACGTTCTTTGGAAAATGGGGTTGATAACAACTATTTTCAGGCGTGAGCGTGTCGCCAAACTGTCTAGTTGTTCCTTGAATTTAACGGCCTGATCTCGAATCACATTTGTCTTGGTTGAAATTGCCTGATGTGCCAAGATATTCGCAATATTTGCAAGAAAACCCAGGTTGATGTGTCGGGCAGCCTACTAGGTTATCGCTTCGAATGAGCGAGCTATTGCCTTAGACCTTTGCTCTGCACAGGCAGAATGTCCTTTATCGCTTATGCGAAGGATGACTCAGATCAATTTCTTGCTTATTGCAGCCCAATATTGTTACGGAGCGGTTGGGAGTGATACGGCTGTCTTTCCTTCTGGTGGGGTTATATTTCTCATCCTCTTAATATAGGCCATCACTTCTGGGCAACTGCCTATACTCGCTTTGTGTCTTGGCAGTTTATTCTACTCACTGTTTAGGTATCGGCGTATCTTCGCATTTGGTAAGCAGATGCGCGAGCTGATTAGAAAGCAAGAGCATGTTTTTATTACATTCTTTCATTAATAAATCCGCAGCTTTAAGTGTTTCTTTATTCATAACAATCTGCTGATTACGATCTTCGATTGCTTTCAACGCGCCTCGATAACGTTGCTTGTTTACTTCTGCTTCGTCCAGCGCAAGCTGCAAAGCAGCCTGAAATCTGTCCATCCTCTCAAACATGTCTTCATGTACACCCGCTTGCGACAGCAACTTAGCACCTTTACCAAAAACGACGTAAGTCGGAGACCAGTCAAACGCCTGCCAGACTTTAGTTAACTGCAAGGCACTAGGGCTTCGCGCTCTCACTGAACCGGCCTTGGCAAACCAGGAGCCCACTTGTGACTCCGTAAAGCCAAGGTTTAAAAAATCATCGCGGGTCTTGCCCGTCAAAGCCATCAATTCGTAACTGCGTACCTGCCGCGAATTTCTAGCTTCCTCTAAATCTTTGGACATTATTGATTTGTCTCTGTCTTTAGCGTGTATACACGCTTTGTGTCTTGGCAGTTTATTCTACTCACTGTTTAGGTATCGCCGTATCTTCGCATTTGGTAAGCAGATGAGCGAGCTGATTAGAAAGCAAGAGCATGTTTTTATTACATTCTTTCATTAATAAATCCGCAGCTTTAAGTGTTTCTTTATCCATAACAATCTGCTGATTACGATCTTCGATTGTTTTCAACGCGCCTCGATAACGTTGCTTGTTTACTTCTGCTTCGTCCAGCGCAAGCTGCAAAGCAGCCTGAAATCTGTCCATCCTCTCAAAGATGTCTTCATGTACACCCACTTGCGACAGCAACTTAGCACCTTTACCAAAAACGACGTAAGTCGGAGACCAGTCAAACGCATGCCAGATTTTAGTTAACTGTAAGGCACTAGGGCTTCGCGCTCTCACTGAACCGGCCTTGGCAAACCAGGAACCCACTTGTGACTCCGTAAAGCCAAGGTTTAAAAAATCATCGCGGGTCTTGCCCGTAAGGGACATCAACTCATTTATGCGGACCAAACGCGTATTTCTAGCTTCGTTCAGATCTATGGACATTATTGCTTTGGCATTTATGTTAATTATCAGCTTCTCAACTTACGGCAAGCCCAGCGCATACACAAATGTTAGGTTGTCGATGGAGCCGCTAGAGTTAAAATTAACGCGCATAAAACTTGTTTTATGAGCTAATTTTAAATTCATGGAGACCGATGTACTAAAAAAAAGGGATCAACAGTGGCGTTGCGCACTGAAAAGTTTAAAAAGAGCCAATATATTCAACTTACCGAATGAATGGGGCCAAATCATGTCTAATAACGAGTCCTCGCAGGAGCCAGTAAAAATTGGCGAAGCCCTATTAAGGGTCGGCAACGAAACGGTGCTGCTGATTGATGATGAACCTATGATGATCAGATTAGTCACCAAAATGTTTACAAAGTCTGGCTACAAGGTTGTCAGCTTTCTTGATGCCAAAAAGGCGTTGCTACACTTTGCCACCCAGGGCCAGGATTACGATTTAGTAATAACCGATTACGACATGCCGAATCTGAATGGAAATGAACTAGCGGAACAATTGAACGGCATACTTCCCAATATTCCCATTATTCTAATGACAGGCTGTGATAAATTCGTAAATGAGCAATCACGTCATTTTCGCAGCATTGTTGGAGTGTTAAAGAAACCTTTCAAGCACCAAGAGATTAATAACCTTCTTACAAAGGCGTTGAATACTTAACAGGATAGGAAGTTTAACCGCATTTATCCCAGATTCGACAAGCATCTTCATTGAGGGTTTTGCGAAAAGACGTCCGTGGGGTAGTTTTTCGGTAGAGGATGGTCAGCGTCTGATTAGCTAATGATGCACTGTCTTAAAGGGCCCCGGGTTAATCACTGAAAACATTTATATTCCGCGCAAACTTGATTTGGCCGTATATCCACGATTTTTTTTGTTAGCTAGCTGTAGTTGGGCTAGCGCTTCCTTATCAACGAATGCATCACTTCTTTTTGATTTCTAATTTTAAAAAAACAGATGCAGAGCCTGTTTCTCCATGAAAAAGCCAGCCTCTAACGGCATCTCCAATCCGGCAAGTACCCCTTCTTTTATTTTACGTCTCGCCATTCGCAGCTGCTTGGCAATAAATCCGACTGTATTGATAACGTAACTCGGCGAGGAAAAATAAAAGGAGCGCTGGCATTAGCCTTATTCGACCGACCTTTGATAATACGGTCTATATTCCCTCTCCTGCTCCCTCACCCTATTGGGTAAGTAACGCCGATGACCCTTTAATCTAGCGGTGTCGTGGCAGAAACTAACAGGATCGTTTTTTTGCAAAATAAGATTGAAAAAACGCCGAGCATGGCCCGGCGTTTTTAATAGCAAGCGCAATAATATGCTAGTCCGAACAGATTATTCTGGCGGGGTGCGGATGACCAGATTACGGATTTCAGTCATGTCTTCCATCGCGAAGCGAATACCTTCTCTGCCAATCCCTGAATCTTTTACGCCGCCATAAGGCATATTGTCAACACGATAGGATGGCACATCGCCGACGACGACGCCGCCAACTTCCATTTCATCCCATGCCTGCTGCACTTTGTAGAAGTCGCGGGTAAAGATGCCGGCCTGCAAACCAAATTTGCTGTCATTTACCATCGAAATGGCGTCGCCCCAAGTCGAGAATTTTTGAAGAACGGCTGCAGGGCCGAAGGCCTCTTCCACACAGAGTTCCTGATCGAGCGGAACATTTTCCAATAAGGTTGCATCTAACATCGCGCCGTTGCGCGTGCCACCACAGAGGATCTTTCCGCCAGCAGCAGCGGCAGACTCTATCCAGCCGTGTAAGCGAGCCGCCTCTTTTTCAGAAATCATCGGCCCGATAAAAGTCTCACGCAGCTTCGGATCGCCTTTAATTAACGTGGCCGTTTTGGCAACCAATTTTGCTTTCATCACATCATAAATATCTTCATGGATCATGATGCGCTGAACGCCTATGCAGGATTGGCCGGACTGGTAGAAGGCACCGAAGATAATGCGGTTGACGGCATCGTCAAGGTTTTTTGTATCCGCATCGACGACAACAGCGGCGTTACCGCCGAGTTCCAGTACAACCTTCTTCTTGCCACAACGTGCCTTCAAATCCCAGCCAACATCGGGTGAGCCGGTAAACGACAACAGCTTAAGCCGGTCATCGACGGTAAAAAGATCAGCACCATCGCGCGAACAAGCGAGGATTGAGAATGCGCCTTCAGGCAGGTCTGTTTCGGCCAAAACCTCGCCCATAATGATTGCCCCCAACGGGGTGCGTGAGGCAGGTTTCATCACAAATGGGCAGCCGACAGCCAGTGCCGGTGCAATCTTGTGCGCAGCGAGGTTAAGTGGGAAATTAAACGGCGAAATGAAAGAGCAAGGACCGATTGGCACGCGCTTCCACATGCCCTGGTAGCCTTTTGCACGGGGCGAGATATCCAACGCCTGCAATTCACCGTGCATGCGCGTCGATTCCTCGGCGGCGATTTGAAAGGTGTCGATCAGTCGAGTCACTTCACCCTCGGCATCATTGATCGGCTTGCCGGCTTCAATGCATAGCGCCATGGCCAGCTCGTCGAATCGTTCCTTAAAACGGGTGACACAGTGCTCTAGCACCGCCTTTTTTTCGTAGGATGGCATTTTCGCCATGGGTTCAGTCGCACGAACCGCACCTGCGATGGCTTCGTCGATGGCCTTGGGGTCAGCCAGCGCGCAGCGCGTGGCAACTTCACCGGTATACTTGTCGGTGACTTCAAGGTCCTCGTTGGCGTAAACCGCTTTGTTGTTCAGATAGTAGGGATATTTGGCCTGAAGCGTCGACATTGACGGTCTCCTTGGAGTATCAGATGTTAGAAATGACAAGGGGCCCGCAAGCCCCTTGTGGTTTTCAGCAGAACTATATCGACGCTGAGTGTTTCTTGATGTCGATGTTGAGTATCTGGTCGTTGTCTACATAATCAACGGGACAATCGATCAAATGCACACCTGGCGTGGAAAGCGCTGTGTTTAGGATCCCAGGCAGAGCCTCGGCCGATTCAACCCGATGACCGATACCACCGTAGGCTTCCACGTATTTGACGAAATCGGGGTTACCGTACTGCAGACCCCAATCGTCAAAGCCCATGTTAGCTTGCTTCCAACGAATCATGCCGAATGAGTTATCGTTAAGGATCAATACAGCAATGTTCATCTTCTCACGGACGGCTGTTTCCAGCTCCTGCGAGTTCATCATGAATCCACCATCACCGCAGATCGCCAGCACCTTGCGATCAGGATAGACCATGTGTGCCGCCATCGCTGATGGCAGGCCAGCGCCCATTGTAGCCAACGCATTATCCAGCAGCACAGTATTGGGCTGATGGGCGCGGTAGTTTCGGGCAAACCAGATTTTGTAGACGCCGTTGTCGAGGCAGATCATACCGTCGTCCGGCAGTGCGTCGCGAACTAACTTAACGACATGTTGTGGATAGCAAGGGAAGCGTGCGTCGTCTGAGCCCGCCAAGATGTTCGCGTCGTGATGTTCGCGAACGGCCATCATGCGGGTAAAATCCCAGCCGGCTTCCGCGCTCGTCTTAACACCGTTCTTCAGTTCCCAAATGGCGTTACCAACGTCGCCGATTACCTCTATTTGAGGGAAGTAGACAGGATCAACTTCCGCAGTATTATATGAAATATGGATGACCTCGGTGCCACCTCTCTTCATAAAGAACGGCGGCTTTTCGATCACATCATGACCGATATTGAGGATCAAATCGGCGGCCTCGATTGCACGGTGGACATAGTCGCCTGCAGACAGCGCGGCACAACCCATGAACAACGGATGCCGCTCATCAACCACGCCTTTACCAAGCTGGGTAGTGACGAATGGGATGCCGGTTTTGTCGATAAATTCCGTCAGCATCTTCGACGTCATTTTACGGTTACCGCCAGCACCGATGATGAGGATTGGCGATTTCGCGTCGTGCATCTTTTCCAGTGCCATAGTGATGGACTTAGACTCTGGTACAGGACGACGTACCGCCGATTTTGGAATCGGCCGCTCTTCTGTTTGTTCGTCAGCGATATCTTCTGGCAGCTCAATATGAACAGCACCTGGCTTTTCTTCCTCAGCAAGCCGGTAAGCTTCACGGATACGCGACGGAATGTTATCACCAGCAACCAAGGTGACCGCGTACTTCGTGATCGGCTTCATCATCTCGACAACGTCGAGGATTTGAAATCGGCCCTGTTTTGATTTTTTCACTGGTTTTTGACCGGTAATCATCATCATTGGCATGCCACCCAGCTGAGCATAAGCTGCTGCAGTAGTGAAATTTGTTGCGCCGGGGCCAAGCGTCGAAACACAAACGCCGGCCTTGCCGGTCAGCCGACCGTATACAGAGGCCATAAAGCCAGCGCCCTGCTCGTGGCGAGTAAGTACTAGTTTGATTTTTTTCGAACGGCTGAGACTGTCGAGGAAATCAAGGTTCTCTTCTCCCGGAATGCCAAAAACATATTCGCACCCTTCGGCTTCGAGACATTCAATAAATAGATCCGATGCTTTCGTCATAGTTCCCTCTGTTTTTGCTTGCGGGCATAAATAAGCCCTTTGTTTTTTAATTAACCACCTTACAGAAAGACATGTGAAATTAGTAATATTTCTTAGCTAAATCACCCAAAAAATAGCTCGGAGCCCCTAATAAATTGCTGGCAGCGATGCTCCGTAACAGAAGTTAGGAAATCTATTAATTCACTACCGTTAATATGGAACTAGATTAATAGCTTACAAACCACCGCACCTAGAATAGGCATTAAAGGGTCTATGAAACAGTAAGGTGACGACAGCAGGAAATGTAGGTCGTTGACTAAAGGATGGCTGTCCAGAATTTTGCTAAATTTTGTTAGCTCCTTGCAGATTTACTGCCGCATCTTACCCCGACCCCAGAGCTACAAAATTTTAATGTCGTTGAATTAGATCAATCCAAACTGTCGCTTTACGCTGGTTTTTCTATGATACTTTGTCTTTTCAAGCAATCATAATGGCAATGTAAAAATTAGCGTTAGAACCGCTAAATCTGATTTCTTTTGCTCGCAGAGGAACGTTCAACACGAAGCCGACTCAAGAAAGGCTGTTTAAAAAGGGCGCTGCGGACATCCACTAACCCGCTAAGGGAGCTCAATGAAACTCGTCTACTCACATTCTAATTCTATGATCATAGGCGCCATGTCTGGTTCGTTGAATCAGGACGGTATTGAAACCGAAATTCGCAACGATATTCTGGGCGGCGCGGCAGGAGAAATTGCTCCCGGTGACACTTGGATAGAGCTTTGGGTCGTGAATTCGGCTCAAGCTAAAGCAGCCACGCAGCGGATCAAAGAGATACTAGAGCAACCAAAGCATGAAGACTGGTTATGTCATCGCTGCCAAGAATCGAACCCAGCAAATTTTGACGTGTGCTGGCAATGCGGAGAGACGACTTAACGCTCTAATGCTTTTTCCCCAACTAAGTTTTATACGCGACAAAGCGGAGTAACTGACGTCTAATTTTTTGCATAATTAGTGAGGGAGAAATTCAGGGCATTCGCTAGCTCGTTAGAGCTCACATGAATTTTGCACAATGGTTTACAAGCCATCAATCCTAGTACCGAACTAACGACACTCAGGCGTGTAAGTTATTGGCTGCTGAAAAGGCAACTGTGTAACTAAATAGCGGGTGTCTTAGTACTTCTCTATATTGATGCGCTTTAAGCTATCTGACTCTGCTCGAGCCAAAAATATAACTTAGATCAAAATAAAACATGAATAAAAGTTGACATAACTCAGCGTTCCAAATAGCTTACCGCCCTATGAAATCTGCCTTCTCAAAAAACTTATCAATACTCGTGCTCAGCTTAATGCTGAGCCTGCCGGGTTTTGTGATTGCCGACCATATACACGAGACCACAGCAGAAGAGATCAATTGTGAACTTTGCACTCATACGGGCAGCGATGTCGCACTTGATAATGCGAAAAATGACTTGTCTGCGCCAGCGCGACAAAAAGCTCAGAGCTTTTCGCGCCGTTTCGCCATTTCTACTGAACTCCTTCACCGACACCCACGCGGCCCACCTCTCCATAGCTAAAAAAGATCAATTTGCATCTTGGAAGCTAATGAAAAGCAGCGCATAAACCTTTCTACGCTCTGCCGAAATTCCGACGCGACTTTGTCCGCGGCATCTCTTTTTCAAGCTTAAAGATGTTCTAAACCCCTTTTAGCAGGAGAAACCATGAAATCCTTACACCCTATATTTTTATCGATTAGTACTGTATGCGCGGGTGCCGTGATGGCAGCTGAAGACCCACAAGAATCTCACGGGATTCACGTCTACGAAGAAGAAATCGTTGTTAGTGCACCCTTTCAAAGAAACGAGGCCAATACGGCTTTACCCATCAATGTTTTGACAGGCGAGGCGCTACGACGGGAAGTAGAAGATGAGCTGGGTAATACATTAAAAAACCAAATAGGCATACATAGCACAAGCTTTGGTCCCGGCGTGGGTCAAGCAGTCATACGCGGTCAGTCTGGCAACAGAGTGCAAGTCATGCAGAACAGTGTAAACAACATTGATGTGTCGGCAGTGAGTCCGGACCATACAAATGGCGTTGAAGCGGCACTCGCTTCACGTATAGAAGTAATTAGAGGGCCTTCAACCCTACTCTATGGCAATGGTGCCGTCGGTGGCATTGTGAACGTTATCGATGATCGCATTATAGAATCCAGTTTAGACAAACCTGAGTTCGTCATTGAGCAAAGCCATAACACTGTTAATGATGGTGACAAAACAGTGGCGAAGTTCAACGGCTCCTTTGGCATAGTAAATCTGCACCTTGATGCTTTTACGCGAGATAATAACAATGTCGATATCAATGGATTCGCGATCGATGAGACGGCACTCGAACTTGAAGAAGAAGCACATGAAGGTGAAGAGCATGAGGATGAAGGTCACGAAGAAGAAGAAATAACCAATAGTAAGGGTTATATCGCAAACAGCGATGCGAAATCTGATGGCTATACAATTGGTACTTCTATCTCTGGCGAGCAAGGCTTTATTGGTCTGTCAGTCGCAACCTTAGACAGCAACTATGGTTTACCTGGAGGCACGCACGGTCATCATGAAGAAGAGCACGGTGACGAACACGAAGATGAGCATGGCGCTGATGAGCACGGCGACGAAGAAGAAGGCGAGGATTTTGTACGGATAGACATGGAGCAAACCCGCTACGATTTAAAGGGTGAGTATCGTTTTGAAAGTGGCTTTTTTGAGCAGTTCCAAGCAAGTGTAAATTACACCGACTACGAACACTCTGAACTTGAGATTGAGTCTGATGGCACAGCTTTCGTCGGCACGGTATACAGTAACGAAGGCTATGAAGGCCGGTTTACCGCAACCCACAGACAGGTAGGTAAACTACAAGGTGTTTGGGGTTTGCAATTATCCAATACGGAGTTTAGTGCCTTGGGTGAGGAAGCTTTCATTCCCAAGACCGATAGCACCGGCTTTTCAGTATTTGCCATTGAACGTATTGATGCTGAGCGTATGAGTTGGGAATTCGGCTACCGGTACGGCTACAATGAGACTGACCCCGGAGAAAATTGTGATCGGGACGAAAGCACCCATAGCCTTTCTGCCAGCATGCTCTATGACATTAATTCAGACAGCAACATCATGATCGGGCTGTCTAGCTCGGAGCGAGCGCCAACACTGGAAGAGCGTTATTCCAATGTTCAAATCAATGCGTGTACCACCTCCTCCGACCCTGAAGACCTCGTCGCTCATGTCGCGACCGGGCGACTCGAAATAGGCAACGCTAATCTAGACAAAGAAAAGGCAACAAATATTGAAATCGGTTTTCGCCAACATAGTGGCAAACTAACCGGCGAGTTTGGCGTCTACTACAACGAGATTAGCGATTATATTTTTCTTGAAGACAGTGGCGAGTTCGAAGAACAAACCATCTCCTCCTATACTGCTGACGATGCCACCTTCTATGGGGTAGAAGGTCGCCTGTCCTATGCAGCGTTGCAAAGTGAATACGGTGAGTTGGATCTTTCCTTGCAGGGAGATTTAGTCAAGGCAAGTTTCGATGACGGCGGTGATGTGCCGAGAATTCCACCTGCGCGCTTTGGTGTTGGCGTTGCTTGGCATGCAACCGCATGGTCAGTTGATTTGAAGCTAACGGAAGTATTCGACCAGAAAGATACAGCAATCGGAGAGTTCGAAACCGAAGGATATACAGCGTTGGAGCTATACGCTGATTATCATATCGACCTCAGTAGTGGTGAGCTGCTGTTTTTTGCTAAGGGGAGCAACCTGCTAGACGAAGAAATCAGGAATCACACATCCTTTTTGAAAAACTTTTCACCCGAGCCGGGTCGTGGTGTGCGGCTAGGTGTTCGCTATACATACTAATTAACTTGGTTTGATCACAAAAGGGTGCTTGGCAGCACCCCTTACCTCGCGGCTTGAATAGCCTTCGGTCAATACTTTGAATCTATTCAGCCGCCATATCCCCTCCTCTGTGCACAAAGGTGTTGCCTATAAATAATTGCAACCCGAGATCAACTGCTTGAAGTCTAATCTGAGGCATCTCATTGTTCCAAAGCCCAGCACATAATCTTCTAATGTTCGATCTCGTAACGCTCGACAGGTGCAGAGTACTGTTCTATTTCGCTAGTGCCTTCACTTGATCCTTAAACGCATCTGTTCTCAAGACCGCTCAGAATTTCACAGTACAGAATCTTCAGCCAGTAGTTCTGCCACTCGTCGATTGTTATTCGCTTTCGATAAGCTGGCTGCCTTTTCGATCGATTTGTACCCATCTGAACGCGCATGCCAGTTGAGTAATACCTCCGCAGAAAAGACGTCGGTAGATGTGCATCAATCAGCTAGATCCGAGCGACCTATATCGAGCTAAAATTACCAGCTGTATTAAGCTATATTTAGCTCTTTTTGCCATCTAAAAATACCCCAAAATCTTCCCTTACTAGGCAGCTAAATGTATCTATGCTATATTTTGTACAACTCAAACACCTTGTAATCAGCAACAAAAGTCATACTGCATGGATTCCCCGATAAAACAACGCGCACCGCTTCTTACCATTACTGAAGCGGCAACATTTCTAAACGTAAGCAAAGCAACAATTCGGCGGTGGACCGATGATGGCCGCTTGGCTTGTTCACGAATAGGTTCGCGCAATGAGCGTAGATTCATTCAGGCTGACTTGGCTCAATTGATCACAAAACCTGAATTAACATCTGAGCCAAAGCCCCAGCCTGCGAAACGCCCAAGCGAAACTGAAAAAAACCATTCCAATACAGTGCCCGAGTCTAATTCAGGCCATCACTGTATTGTCAGCGATACCATCGAGGAGGAATGGGCCAGCCTCGCGCCTGCCATTCTGAAAGCCCTCGATGAGGGCGCGCAAGTTTTAATAGTGGATGTGTTAGAGCGTGCAAAAAGGCTGGAAGGTTTGCTAAAGGCGAACGGGATCAGCATGCGAAAGTTATTGGACTCCCATACCCTGCAGTGTGTATCGATTGATGATTCTTATTTTTTGAGTGGTGAATTTCGCTGGGATAGATCGGTTGCCTTTATTGAGTCGGCTATCCTGGCTGCTAAGGCCCGAGGCTTTGAGCAAATACTGGTTGTTGGCGCAGACAGCGGACAGGCTGAGTCGATAGGCCTGAGCTACGTTGATGAGATGAAAAAATACGAGTTGGGTTTGGATGCTATGTTGACCAGGTACCCCGGCGCGTCTGTTCTATGCCCCTATACAGCCAGCGAGATTAGTGCGCAGCTAATGATTCAAGGTTTTCTGACACATCCGCAGATGTGTATTCACGCGACGCCTGTGCCAGGGCTTCTTGGGCAGGTAGCCCTATAATCCGCGGGATTTTAACGCGCAATAATAAAAGTAACGGAGAAAGTTATGACCCAAGCTCTATATGAATATCGTCCCAAGGATGTTGATGAACTTGTCGTAAGGGATTTCGCTTTCGATTTTCCAGCGAATATGGACCCAGTATGGGCGCCAGACAACGCTGTACGCTCGCATTTGTTTAACGGTTTTTCTCTAACCATGCCCTACCTTGAACCCTACCTGATACGATCAACGCTGCGGGCGCGCGAGCACATAACGGACCCGGAGTTACTGGAAGATCTGGCTGGCTTTAATCGCCAGGAGGCAAATCATTTCAAATGCCATCGTAAGTACAATGCCTTGTTAAAAGCCAATGGTTACCCGGAGTTGGAGCGGGTCGAGAATCATATGACCAAAGCTTACGCGCGCCTTGAACAAAAAAGCTTAACCACGCAGTTAGCCTACTCCGCCGGGTTTGAGTCAATGACAAACGGTTTTACTCATTGGTTTGTCAACAAACGGGTATCACTTTTTGGCGGCGCAGACCCGCATGTTAGTTCCTTCTGGATCATGCATATGATTGAAGAAGCTGAGCACAAAACCGTTGCTCATGATGCCTATATGGCCTATTCAGGCAAATACCTGCCCCGCTTTATCGGTGTTTTTCATGGCAGTTGGCATGTACTAGGACTGGGGTTTTGGGCGATGTGTGTTGCGCTTAAAAAAGACAAAATAATGTATCGTCCAAAAACCTTATTTCAAATAGCCAAAGAAATGGCCAGCATGT
>Ga0307985_10001310_pt1 | contig 14070 bp, 11 predicted proteins | sample EllFjometageno80_FD_203155 | JGI IMG/M metagenome (GOLD analysis project Ga0307985, IMG submission 203155) | Marine microbial communities from Ellis Fjord, Antarctic Ocean - #80 | ecosystem: Environmental > Aquatic > Marine > Unclassified | place: Southern Ocean | collected 2014-10-09 | reverse complement strand
CCCTCCCCAAGGCCGCTCCTCCCCTCCCCACAGGAAAGCCCAAGCCGGCCGCGAATGCCCCCGCCGCCCAATCAGAAGCCATTCGCAAGGCTTCCTTCTCCGGCCGTTCCATGGCCCGCGCCTCCGGGAACACGAACTGGGTCGAGAAGGTAACAATTGACGGCGCCCACTACTACTATAACCCTTCAACGGAAGCTGTGGCATGGGACAAGCCCGACTGCCTCAAATCTAGGGAGGAGATGGAGACGGACTCCGGCGAGTGGGTGTGGGTGTCGGACCCCAACGAGGTGTGGATCCCCGCACGCGTCCTCGACCGTCCCGCTGGCGGGAACGTCGCAGTCCAACTCCAATCCGGGCAACGCCGCACCGTAACCCCGTCCAAGGACGAGCCCCTCTGGCCCCTCCTCCTCTCCTCCCTCCGTCACGTCGAGGACGATCTCGTAATGATGGACGATCTGAACCAAGGGCTACTCATGCACGCCGTCAAGGAGCGTTATAAGAGTGACGATATTTACACGTGGGTCGGCGCTAACCACTCTGGTAAGTTAAAGGACATTCGCGACTAAGCTAAGACGACGCAAGACGAGAGTGATGCCGACAAGGACACTAAGCCACGCAGAGCACACTAAGCCACACACGCCACACACGTCACACACGCCACGCATCCCACACACACCGCGCATCCCACACACGCCACGCATCCCACACACGCCACACACGCCACACACGCCACACACGCCACACACATTTGTGTTCTCCCCCTTCTCCCCCCTTGTGTATTGCCCCTTTGTTCACACATGTGTACGGCAGTCCTCGTCTCGGTCAACCCCTTCAAGACTCTTCCCATCTATACCGTCTCGAGCATGGAGGAGCACTCCAAGCCGTCCCCGAACCGCCTCCCCCCCCCACACACCTTCGCCATCGCCCAGTCCGCGTACATGAAGCTGAAGCTCGAGTGCCAGAACCAGTCCGTGCTGATCTCCGGCGAGTCCGGCGCCGGCAAGACTGAGGCGACGAAGCAGTGCCTGAGCTTCCTCGCGGAGGTCGCCGGGAGCGAGAACAACGTCGAGCAGAGGATTCTGAACGCGAATCCGGTGCTGGAGGCGTTCGGGAACGCCAAGACGCTGCGCAACAACAACTCCTCCCGCTTCGGGAGGTGGATGGAGGTGCAGATTAACGAGAGGGGGGCGATTTGCGGGTGCAGGATTGAGAACTACTTGCTGGAGAAGGCGAGGGTTAGCAAGCAGACGAACGGGGAGAGGAACTACCACATCTTCTACCAGCTGTGCGTGAGTGGCGTGGGAGCGAAGTTCGGGCTCACCAAACCTACCGATTACAGGTACCTGAACCAGTCTGGGTGCGAGAGCGTCCGCGGGATCGACGACACGGCGGACTTTAACGACGTCGCGCTCGCGCTGTCGCAGCTCGGGTTCTCGGAGGAGGAGATGGACGAGCTTTTCGGGATGACCTGCGCGGTCTTGCATCTGGGCAATGTCGCGTTCAAGTCCGACGGCGACCAGGGGTCCCAGATTGACAGTAGTTGCGGCAGCGCCCTCGACGACGCGGCCAAGTTCCTCGGCGTTGACGGTACCAAGCTGGCGACGTGCCTGTGCGAGCGATCGATCGAGGTTCGCGGCGAGAAGAACCGCATCCTGCACTCGCCCGAGGAGGCTACCGAGGCGGCCGACTCGCTCGGGAAGGCGGTTTACAGCATGATGTTCGACTGGCTGGTCAAGAGGATCAACGACGCTGTCCGTGACACTGATCCGACCGACGACGCGTCCAGGAGGTTCATTGGCATTCTCGACATTTTTGGCTTCGAGATCTTCAAGATCAACTCGTTTGAGCAGCTGTGCATCAACTTCTGCAACGAGAAGCTGCAGCAGCACTTCAACACGAACACGTTCAAGGAGGAGGAGAACGTGTACACGAGCGAGGGGATCAAGTTCGAGAAGGTTCCGTTCATCGACAACCAGCCGGTGCTCGACCTTATCGAGAAGAAGCCCATTGGGTTGCTCGTTCTGTTGGACGAGGAGATCCGCCTGCCCAAGGGCAGCGACTCCAAGTGGCTCGAGAAGTGCGACAACCAGCACAGCAAGCACGAGTGCTGGCTGAGCGACAAGTCGGCTAGGATGCACATGGACAAGACGAGCTTCACCGTGAGGCACTACGCCGGCGACGTTTCTTACAACTCGGAGAATTTCTACGACAAGAACAAGGACGCTCTGTTCAGAGACTCGTACGACATGATGGCGGCGAGCACGTTCAGCGTGGCCAGGGCGACGTTCCCTCCCAAGGACAACGCGCCTAGAAAGATCACTTCAATTTCCGGCCAGTTCCGAATGCAGCTGAACGACCTGATGAAGGTCGTGAACGGAACCGAGCCGCACTACATTAGGTGCGTGAAGCCGAACGACGCCAAGAAGCCCAACCAGTTCGACACCAAGATGAGCCTGGAGCAGCTCACTTACGCTGGCGTGTTCGAGGCTGTCAAGATCAGGAAGAGCGGGTTCCCGTTCAGGCTGCTGCACAAGAGCTTCGTGGCGCGCTACCGGTGCCTGGCGAAGGGCAGGACGCAGATCCCGGTGAGCGGGGGCGACGACAGGGAGACGGCGAAGAAGATCATGGGCTACCTTCCACAGAACTTCGACGAGGTTCAGATCGGCAACACCATGGTGCTGTACCGGGCCGACGAGCACAGGATCCTCGAGCTGTTGAGGAATTTGGCGCTCGAGCTCATCGTGCCGGTGGCTCAGAGAGGCGCGAGGAAGGGGCTTGGCAGGAAGTACATGCAGTACTTGAGGCAGTGCAAAAAGATCTGCCAGGACGCCGTTGACGTGGGGAACGACGTGAAGGTTCTGGACACGGCCGTCGCCAAGACCAACGAGATTCTCGGACCTATGCGGAACCTGTTCAGCTTCGAGTTCAAGGAGTTGCAAGTGTGCAAGGACTTGAGGTTCAAGCTGCAGGAGAGGGTGGAGCTCACCAAGATCATGCAGCCGCTGGTCGGCAAGGAGCCCATGGACGTGTACCAGGAGCTGGGCTGCGCTATCGTCAGAGCCAACAAGATCAAGGACATCCCGGGCACCGCCGCGGACATGGACGTCGAGAAGACGTGCAGGGAGATGCTCCAGAGTTGCGCTGGGCCGAGGATCGACCCTCTCGCCGAGGAGGCCCTGTGGCTGCTCAAGAAGGATGCCATGAGGGACGTCTTGGCGCAAGCCGAGGAGATCGGGTACAGCACGCCCCAGATCGAGGAGATCAAGATCAAGCTTGCGCTGGGAGAGGACAAGTTCGTCATGCTGCAGCTCAAGAGGGCCAACGAGATGCACGACCCCGACCGCGTCATCAACAGAGAGATCAAGCTGAAGGAGCTGTACTTGGACGCGTACGGTGCCATGTTCACGCTGGACAAGTTCGCGCTGCTCAGGGACGCCGACGAGTGGGCGTCGATGAAGCTGTTCGGGTTCGCGTTCAACAAGGACCAGATCGCGGCCGGGTTCCTGTACCACACGAGCAGCCCTATCCATGCGAGTTTGACGCAGCTCGAGGGCCCTGTCGCGAAGGAGGCCACCAAGCAGTTCAGGAACATCATGGGCTACATGGGCGACAGGAAGTACCAGTATCCGGACACATTGGCGCAGGAGGTGATCGCGTGCGGTCTTGAGACTGTCGAGCTGCGGGCGGAGCTGTACGTCCAGGTCATGAAGCAGCTGATCGACAACCCGAGTTACGCGAGCGAGAGCAAGGGGTGGGAGCTCATGAGCCTGTTTTTGAGCACCTTCCCGCCGCCGAGCTCCATCGAGAACGTGCTCGCCATGTTTATCAGGGAGCACTGCGACGACGAGAAGAAGGAGAAGTACACCCAGAGCCTGCACATGATCATTTACGGCGGAGCGAGGAGGAAGCGCATGAGTCTGAGCGAGATCCCGCACTGCGTGGCCGACTTCTTCCAGAAGCCGGTCAGCGAGAGGTACCAGGCCGCCGACTTCGTGGGCCAGGCCAGTAGCAAGAACTTGGCTGGGCCGGGGGTGGAGACGCCCGTGGCGGCGGACAAGCCGGCACCGCCTCCGAAGCCGGAGGCGGGCGCCAAGAAGGCGCCGCCGCCGCCGCCACCGCCTGCCGCGGCAGGGGAGCCCACGGCAACTACGCTGTTCGACTATTTGCCCGGAGACCAGGACGGCATGCTGAACTTGCACAAGGGCGACGTGTGCGATGTCCTGAACAAGGAAGACAGCGAGTGGTGGTTGGTGAAGAGGGGAGGCATCGAGGGGTGGGTGCCAGCGACGTACGTGCGGATGAACTAGAGAGGAGGGGAGAGAGAGGGATGGAGGGAAGGGGGAGGGTATAGTTTAGAAAAAAGGTTTGGTTGAGTTCAAAAATCTATTCCTCTTACTGGCACGCGAGCCTTGGTTGGGAGCGCTTTGGAAGATGATCCGGCGCCGCTGAACCGAGACCGCATTGCTTGCAATTTAGCTGCCTCCGTTTTCTTTACCCACGCCTTCGCCTTTCCCTTGATGTCGCCGGTGGCCAGCGCATCGCGACCGCCGAAGCCGAAGACGTCGAGCTTGAGTCCGGCGGACACGATGTTCCAGTCGATCTCGAATTTTCTTGTCGAATCAATAGCTTTTTCCCACACAGATTGAGGGATACTGTACGAGAGCACGTCCAAGCAGATCTCGATTGCCTCGAGGATGGCGGAGATTTGGGGGGCCGTGAGCTTTTTGCGGGTGTCGGTGTCCGGGTTCTGGTCCAGGGCGTTCATGGAGCTCTCGTAGGACTCGTCGTCGAGGGCAGCTTGCGCGCGCTTGCGCTCCTTCTCGCGAAGCTGGGCCACCTCGTCCTCCAAGCGCAGCTCCATGTCGCGAATGTTGTGCTGTATTTTTTGGTTTACGAGACGAATGCGTGAGTCGAAGTGCGGCTTGCGGCCGAGCTCAGTGATGGCGCTGAGGACAGAGATGATGGTTGAGGACTCCACGAGGACGGCAGGCGAGTTGTCGAGAAGCTTGGTGATGACCGTCAACACTCCAGCGTCTTCGAGCTCGACCCGGTTCTCGGGCACGCGAGCCATGTTGGTCACGCACGCCGCGCCCCACCGCTGACCGCTCGTGTTGGCTTTGCCGAACTCGGCAAACAACTCAAGGGCGTGCACGATGGCAGCGTTGGCGCCTTCCTTCCCAGCCAAGCGAGCGTTGATCGCGTTCTGGGTCATGAGCGCGAGCAGCCACAGGGAGTAGACGGTGTGAGAAGTGGAGTCGGGGTGGGCACGCATGACTGCGACAGTGTGGGCCACGATGCCGAGGGCGCCGAACTTCGAGATCGCTTCGACTTGGGAGAGGTATTTGCCGTGCTGCACGTGGGTGCCGAGGAGGATGCGCACGCAGGTCCGCATAGCTTGGGTCTGGATTTCAACGTCGTTTCGGTACGACTGCATGAGCATCACCACCGCTTCCACGCCCGAGGCCTCGGCGTTTTGAAGCAGGTCGCGAGCGCGCTCGGCGTCTACCGGGCCAATGGTCGCGAGGGAGCGGGAGATGCCGATGGGGGTGCGGGAGGCGTTGAGCAGCGTGTCGAGGTCTTGCTTGGCCGCCGCCATGGACATCTGGGGGCGGCAAACGCGGTGTGAATAAGCCACAAACAGGTGTGAACAAAGGGCGGTGGCGGCGAGAACAAGCGCGCAGCGAAAGCGCCAAAATGAGCTCCAGTAAATCAGCTGGAACTCCTAGGCATTCACGGCGGGGGCTTACCTTCCGGAAATTGGCAGACGTCACCTTCACCTCCGTGGAGTCCGCCTCGGCGTCGTGCTCGACTTGCTTCGTGACGTCCTCCCGCATCCGCATGAAGGCGCGGGTGAGCAGGTATCCCTCGTGGCACCAGTCGATGGGTTTGTTGTTGAGGGTGCTCGTGCGGCCGGTGTGGATTCCGATAACCTTGTACGTAAGTTCGTCGGGGTAGAGCTTGATAAGGACGGCACCGGCGGAGATGCGGTGGGTGTCGAGGGTGGGGTCGATGCGGTAGTATATTTTGGAGTCCGCAATCACGTGGATTTTTACTGTTCGACTGTGAGGGTGCTGGGCGTCGTGGGCGTCCGGGTACTGGAGGACGGTGAGGGTGTCGCCAACCGATACGAGGGGTGGCTTCCATTGTCCGAACTCGGAGTCGGAGGAAGACGTGGAGGAACAAGGAGAAAAGGGGGGGTCGGACGCAGGAGTTGGTTGAGCTTCCCCCCGCAGGGGGAGGGAGGGGGAAGAGTCCGAGTCCGAGTCCGAGTCCGAGTCGGTGCCTTCGCCCACAGCGGCAAAGAGGGCCTGCTGGAGAACCGACGCTCGAGGGGGGCGGAGGCGCCGCTTTTGGTCTTCTTTAGCGGCCTGCTCATTGGCCCGCTGCGTGGCCTGTTTCGCGTACAGCTCAGCTTTCAGCTTGCGCTGCTTCTTGTTGTTTTTTCGCTCCTCGTACTGCTGCCTCACCGCGGCTCTCGCCTCGCGCTCAACGGCGCGCTTCTGCTTCTCCTTTTTTCGCACGGCGCGCAATGCCTGACGTTGCCGGCGAGCAGCGCCTTTGGAATCCGCGCCGGAGATTGCGGACGACATGAGCATGGAGAAGTTCTCGCCGCCGTCGTCAGAGGACGAGGACGAGGAGGAGGAGGAGTCTTCGTCGGAAATGTCGGAGAGGGGGGCGTTGAGGTCCAGGAGGTCTACGGCGGTGAACTCTGTCACTGGCTCGGGGAGCTTGGGGCGGGAAAGGGGCGGGAGGAAGTTGGCAGAGAAGTCGAGGACGAGATTCTCCGCAGACTCGGTCGTGAGGTGAGAGAGCAAGGTGTGGTCGTGGTGCGTCATCTTCGTGGGGTCCTTTGCCGAAAGAGTCGCCTTTTCTGTCTCGTAGAGAGAGGGCAGGTAGGAGAACGTGTCGGGATCCAGGGGCACGCCGGGCGGGATGGGGAGCATGCTCGTCGGGTCGAAGAACGTAATCTTGGCGTGCCTTGCAATGAAAGGATTGTAGAGCAGGTTCCTGGTGCAGTATGTCATGTGTGAACAAGGGGCAGACGGCGTGAAAGAAGGACGAGCGATGTGCCACACGCCACAAACATGTGTGAACAAAAGGGCGATCGATGTGCCACACACACGTGTGAACAAGAGGGGGCGAGCGTGAACAAAAGGACGAGAGATGGGATTTCGTTCATCCATCGTTCATCCATCGGTTTTCGCATCATTCATCCATCGGTCTTCGCATCGTTCGCCACACGCTTCGCTTCGTTTCGCTTCAGCTCTGCTCACCTGGTAGAGATGACTGTCAAACCGTCTTTCGTTCCGATTGCGTCCTTCCGGTGCATGCGGCACAGAAGCCCCGTGCCAGTCCACAGCGGGTGGCCCGCGTTCGCGCCGTGGTCGTGCATTGTGATCTTCACGACGTTGCGCAGGATGGTGGTGTAGGAGAGCTCGATCGCCTCTGAATTGCTTTTCAAGAGGAGGGCGGCCTGCTTCTTGGCGGCTTGTTTTTGTGCCAGAGCTTCCATGGAGAAGGGGGGCGAGGGGGGGGGGGCGAGGGGGGAGGCGAGAGCGAGGGGGAAGGGAGGGGGGGAGGAAGGTGCAGGAGAGGTGTTGGAATTTGAGGGGAGGTGTTACGTCGTTGCAGGCAGCATTTCAACCCAAATTAAACAACATGCACACAAATGCAAGGCACTATGACGCAAACTCAGTAATCCCCAATTTTCCTTCAAAAACATTACATCATTACTTAGCGTCGTGTCATGTTTCCGTCTTGTCCTGTCATGTCGGCAACATCGCCTTCTCCTTCCGTCTCGCCATCGATAGCTTCAGCACCAGCGCCCCAACGAACAATCCCATTCCCGTAACGTGCCACATCGTGCAGGGCTTGGCAAAGATCATGAAGCTCAAAAACAACGTGCACGCCTTCCGAGCCGTGCTCGTCATGGACATACTCAACGCCCCGAAGTGCTTCGTGATAGCGCCCGCAAGGCTCGTCCCCAAATAACCTGTCGTCACGTACAGAAACACCAGCCCCACCTTCATCCTGACACTATACGCCGCTCCCCCCTCAATCATCGGTCCATCGCTTGTCATAAACTCAACGCCCGCCCAAAGCTCCCCCGTCGCAACGGCCGTCGCAAACATGACAACGCTCGCGAGTGTGTAAATGGCGAAAAGCAGCTCATCTTGCGGCATGTTGTTCGTAGTCATGATCATCTCGTTAGTGTTGTTGATGGCACCGTCTACGACCAAACTCCCGAGTAGCATGAACACTCCGAGGATGCTAAACACGGATGTGTGGTCCGTCGTAGCGTCCGCGTAGATGAATATACTAAGGCCGAGCACCATCATTGCAACGGTAACGTAGTCAGATCGCTTATGCCTCTTCTTCATAATGATAGTCGCGAAGAGCATGGTGAAGATCACTCGGGAGGACTTGAGGAGAACTTTTACGGTGTAGTGAACGTAGGCCATGGCGCAGTTCGTCAGGCCGAGATCGAGAGAGCGCAGCGCCGCGAGGATCAGGAACTGGGTGGTGGGGATGGACGTGTATATCGACTGAGGATTTACATGTGTGAGCCATACGCGAACAAATAATACGCCCGACGACAAACCACCCACCCAACGGTGCGAACTACGTTCAGGACGCCGGCCACTTCGCCACTTCGCAACTTCGCCTCTGCTTTCTCTCCTTCTCTTCTTCTCTCCGTCTCGCTCTCCCGCTTCTCCAGGCTCTCACCTTTAACTTATTAAGTTTCATTCCCACCCTCCCCCTTCCATCCTCCCCTTTAACACCTAGAGTCACAACCACCCCCGCCCAGCCCCCATACCCTGCGAACGTAACGAAGCTCAGAAAGAACGGCAAATGTCCTGCGAAGATGTGCACAACCAGCTCCTCTTGTAGAGCGCCGTAGATGAGCGAGAAGAACATTAAGCACGACGCGATGATGAGGTATTGCGTTTGATGGCGATAGGAGGAGAGATCGAGGGAGAGGACTACTAGCTGCTGGTTATGTAGCCTTGATCCGGGGGAAGTAGGTTGTGGTGATCGGTTGACAGCAGTGTGTCCTGTTTGTCCATTCACGTTTCCATTAGGGATTGATAGGTTGGAAGGGCGCTTGTGAATGCCGGGTTTTACGGAACTGGTTGCTCGCACAGGCCCTCCGGCAGCGTCCGGATCCCCCATATCCCTGTCCCTCGCTCCGTCACCAGCAGTGTCGTCACCCTCGTCACCCTCGTCTTCATTGCCTTCATTGAAACCATTGTCGTCCTCTTCATTGTCGGAGAAGGAACCGAGCGTGGAGTAAATTGCGTCGGAGAAGCTGTCGGCGCGCGTCTTTAATGGGGGATACGGGTAGGTCATTCCCACCTGGGTGATGATGCCAGAGTTTAGAGAGCAGAGAAGGATGGAGAAAAGGGAGAAAAGGGAGAAAGAGTTGAGAAGTGTTGAGTTTGTGGCCTGAGTTTGTGGGGAGGGCCTGGTGGGGAGGGTGGTTGAGTGTGTTGAGTGTGGTTGAGTGTGTTGGGTTAACCCTTTAGTTTGTGGGGAGGGCTGAGAGGGTAATAATCCAAGACATCTTTTCATATCATTGGCGAGTCGCTTAGCCACCGCCCGATCTTACAGCGCAATTTGCCCCCCCCTAAGCCGTGATACTACTTAGCGTTTACTTATCTATCTAATCTAATCTATCTAACCTTTTTTTTCCTTTACATGTGCGTTAATGTGTTTTGTTAGTGTATTAGGATTGTTGGAGGTAGCCGTTGTTTTGTGCGAGCAGCGAGCAGTTTTGAACGTGTTGAAAGCACTGTTGTTTAATGAACGGCGAGGAGGCGACAAACACACATCTGCTTGTCTGCGTTTACTACAACTAGAACCATACACATTAAACCGAACGGATAACCTGAACAACCTACAACTCTCCCGTCCCTGATCCCCACCACATCCCTCCTTCCACTCTCAGTCCTTCTCACTGTCTGCCCTTTCCCACATCCTCAAGACACGTTCCACTCAACTCTCCCACGAGCCGTACATTCACGCTACCTGCTTTCCTTTCTGACAACACATACGCAACATATACGCAACATATACGCAACAAACACCGTTAACAACGCCATGTTCAAGCTTGTGACTGCAGCACGGCAACCCCAACGTGCCCTACACCTTTCTCTAAGATGCCTCACAACCTCAATCTCATCAACCCCATCAACCCCATCAACCCCATCAACCCCCTCCTCTCCCCCCACCCCCCCCACATCTCTTTTTACCACCGACACAAGCCTCCAACTCCAACAGATTCTCACTACCCTCAAGTTCAAGTCGCCACGAGGAACTCCAACCACTCCCGTTCTCAAGAAACATCGCGGCTCTCGCCCCCGATCCGGCGAACACGAGGACTTCCTCACCGCCATGACGGCCGTTATCGACACAGAGGCAACCACGGGCAAGCTCGGTAGCCGAACAAACGCCAACTCCTACGCGTTCCTCAACGCGTACTCGCGACTCGGCCACACTTCCAAGGCTTACTCATTCTTCAACATACGCAGAGAGCTCAACTATTCACTCACTCCCTTCAAGGACGAAAACGGCGACGTAACTCAACCCAACGACGCTCTCCTCCTAATCCGATCCATGCGCCATTCCAACGCAATCACCAACACCTCCTGGTCCCTCATGAACGATCCCGAGCCTGTCATTGACACAGTCCTCCTATCCATGCGCAACTCCAAAACGAAACTAACCAAGCCCTTCGTCGCGGAACTATTGGAGGTGTTTGCCCGCGCCGCAACCGTCCCATTCCGCGGAACATCAGCTCGTGACAACGACCGTCATCGCAAATCCATGTGTCTCAAAGCAGTCCGTTACCACCGCAAGCTCACGAACCACGGCATGCCGGGGTTATCCGCGGTGGGAAGTGACGTGGTTATCGCGAATGTTATGGTGAAGGTGCATAGTAGAGCGGGGTTATTGGAGGTGGCGGAGGGGCATTGGGAGGATTGGTTTAAGGTGAGTGTGTGTGTGTGGGGGGGGTGTATGTATATATGTGTGAAGCATATGTGTATATGCACATTGGTGTGGCATGGGGTAACACGACCATGGTTCACTGTTCAATCCCATCGTAACCCCCTTGCTCACTACCTTGTTCCCCGCAGAACTTTTCGCCGGACTCCGTGTCATACAACACGGTACTGTGGGGGTACGCGAAGGCGGGACAGACCTTCAAGACCAAGTCGTGGCTCACGAGCATGACCAACGCGGGTGTTGCGCCGACTGTCGATACCGCCGAGGCCGTCGTGAGGGGGGGAGTGGTTAACGGGGATTTACAGGGGGCGGTCGAGGACGTGCAGAACTTGTGGAACCAGCACAAGGTGCTGGTTAGCGCCAAGTCCGTTACGGACTTGCTGGACGCGTGCTTGAAGTCGGGGGAGGAGTTCGAGGCGAAGCGGCTGCTGTACTTTATTCTGCAGGTGTTTGATTCGCAGCGGGGAGAGTATGTTGCGGTCGACGATCATCAGGTCAGAAGGGTGGTGGCGAGCTGGATGAGAGATGGCAAGCTGGAGAGGGACAGCCTGGTCAAGCTGTTCGAGAAGCACGGGTTCGTGCTTGCCTTCGACGAGGAGGGAAACTTAAAGGAGTGAAGGCGCAAAGGCGTAGTGGCGTTACCAAGGCGTGCTCAAGACGTACTAATCTGAACCCCATCTTCTCTATTCAACTATCTAAACTATTCTAACGTGCCTGCCTGCTACGACTTGCGTCCTACTCCATCGGATCTTCCCACTGACTCGCTTGAGTTTCGTAATTAACCCAGTAGAAGCGCTGGTACTCGTCGTCCCACTTCTTCTCGTAAAGCTCCTCCACCTCCTTCCTTTTCTCCTCCAGTAGATCGCGCTCCTTCTGAGACAGTGACCGAGAGACTATCTTCCGAAGGCTCCTGCTCGCCGAGAACGCCGCCTTCTTCGGCACGGGCACCGAAGGAGGGAGGACCATAGCCACAGAGCTGGTCTGCTCCTCTGACCTTCACGGTCTCCACATCCGTGATTTCCTCGGACGGCGACTTCTTCCTACTACCCACGGCGATTTTGCGCTTCTCCTTTGGCTTGTACTTCTTGAGGTTCTCCACCTTGCCACTCTTGGCGTGCTCCCTCGCGACCTCCTGCTTCAGTGTCCGGTTCTTCTCTACCAGCTCCCGCTGCTATTCACCATCTCGTCTAGCTTCTCCTCCAGCTCAAGAAAAGCTCTATATTACTTGTGTCGAGTCCTGGTCAAGCGGCAATTGCCGAACCACAATCTCGCCAAACTCCTCCAGCACGTTCTCTCTGACGAGCTCGAAGAGCTGCTTCAAAGACGGGAGTCGGCGGTAATCTGCTCCCACCTTGATCACGGCCTCGAGCTTGTGCTGGTCAGAGAGCACCGGACACGCCAGGTCACACAGGCGTCCGACGGAGTGCGTGCGCGAGAAGAACATGTAGGCCTCGGTGATGGTGTCGCCGGAGTCGGTCTCGTCGACGACTGAGACCTTGAAGTGCAGGCGGTCTTGAGGCTCGACCTTGAGAGGACAGGTGGCGCGCGACTTCATCAGCATCTGGAGCACCTTGCCAGTGGTCTTCTTCTTCTTGGACTTCGCGTTGGCGGCCGACGCTGTGGCCAGACGCGAGTCGAGCGACGCCAGGCGCCGGGCGGCGGCCTGAGCTGCGAGAACGGATGGCGCTGCGGCCGGCATCTCCTTGTTGGTCATGTCTGGCGCCTTGGTCGCCCGTGATGTAATGTTCGACATGATCTGGGACGGAGCGAGCAGGCGACCGGTCGTGTCGTGCGTAGTGGACGTCACCACGGGGCCCACCGACGCGTGCGAAATAGCCGCGTCATTCCGAAGCGAGTCATGTACAGCGCTGGTTGCATGGCTCAGGGGCGCGCCGAGCGGCAGTACAGAGAACGTCGCCGACGGCCAGAGCGAGAGAGAGTGCAGCGTGGACGAGGGTTCAGTGCCGAGGTCCAGGAGTGAAGGAGGGTTGCTGGAGGTGTTCACTACCTTGTGAGACAATCCCAAGGCAACAGAAGAGGGCAGCAGAGGCGCCAGAAATAGCAGCAGCTCGGAGAAGCAAGAGTCCGACGAGAGGGTCACGGAAATAGAGGGGATTGAAGGCGTCATTGTGGGGAAGGAAAAGGTCAGCGTTGAGGGAGAGAAAGAAGACATGGAAGAGCAGATGATGGACTTGCTTGAGGGGAAGAAGAAAGATACTGTCGGAGGTAGTCAGGGGATCGGCCGTTGTAGGCGACTAGGGTCGGATAACTGGTAGGTAGTAGGGGAGTCTGAATGAAGCGAATGAGCGGATGGGGTAGTGAGTAGCGGCCGTCGCAGTGATGATGATTGGCGAAAATCGGTGCTTCGCCGACAACGCGACGCTCAACAAGCACCGCAAAGTACGAGTGAGGCATATACGCGAGAGCTGCCAATCCTCGCCAACCACGCGCTAGTTCGACAACGTCCCCCACTCCCCTAGCTGACCAACTTGTGCTGGCACGGCCGCCCCCTGCCCCTTTCTGCATTCCAGGGTAACGCATTGAAGCATTGAAGGGCCAAAAAGGAAATTTAATTAATAATTTCCCGGGGTCCCCACGCGAGCCTACCTCCTCCCCCAGCATGGGCAACATCTGCTGCGGCGGCGGCGATGACGTGGTTGACACTGGCGGCGGCACCAAGCAGACAGCGTTCAAGGGCCAGGGCAACCGCCTTGGAACTGGCAATGAGCCCAGGTCTTATCAGTCTGTGACTGCCCCTGAGCCCCTGCCTGCGCCTGCTGTGGACCCCAACGTCTCGTCTGCCGACCGCGACCGGATTCGCGCCGAGCGGGCGGCTGCAGCGGAGGCTCGCTTGAAGGCCACTGGCGTGGACCCGAAGAAGAAGAAGAAGAAGACCAATGACCCAATCCGTGGCCCCAATTCCGAGCCCCTCATGCGCTGGTCCTAGGCCGCTTAACTGAAATCTCAATTTCTCTACTACTACTCTATCTATTCTTCTCCACCCCCACCCCCCTTCTGCCTATCTAAACTAATAATCTACAATGCGAACTGCTTTCCACGCAC
>Ga0307985_10001309_pt1 | contig 14072 bp, 12 predicted proteins | sample EllFjometageno80_FD_203155 | JGI IMG/M metagenome (GOLD analysis project Ga0307985, IMG submission 203155) | Marine microbial communities from Ellis Fjord, Antarctic Ocean - #80 | ecosystem: Environmental > Aquatic > Marine > Unclassified | place: Southern Ocean | collected 2014-10-09 | reverse complement strand
GGGTGCCATATAGGCCTCGCGAACCTCGCTGTTGTTGCAGCTCGAAGTTTGCGTTGGTCTGGGTTAGGTGCAGGAAGTCCTTCATGAGATGGACTCTTTCTCGTGTCGTTGATGGATGGTCGGGATGATCCGAGCGACCCGACGGGCTGCGTTAACTGGTTCAAGGCTCTGAAAGATGGCCGCCTGCACGATCGCTCCGTCGATCAGCACGCCCATCGCTGCTGGGTCAGAGCTGTGCTGGGCGAGGGTGTGAATGAGGTACGCCTTGTGTGTTTCGATGATGGTGCGGTGCTCGGCGGTCAACTCGTGCATCTCTAAGAGCGTGTTTATGAAGCCACAACCGCGGTAGTTCGTCTCGGTAAGCCAGGCTTCGAGCACATCGAACACGGCGTCGGTCCCAGCTCGACCAGCAGCGATGCTCGTGGCGACTTCTGCATCGAACCAGTGCGTCCACTCGTGGTGTCGATACGTGAGCCAGCCCGTGATCAAGTCACCTTTCCCCGCGTACAGCGAGTACAAACGCCGCAGCGAGACCCCGGCAGAGTCACGGATGTCGGCCATGGTGATTGCGGCCACCCCGTGCGGATAGAAGAGTTCGTCGGCTGCCGCCAAGATACGTGCATCGGCCTCGTCGAGTGTGAGCGTTGGGGCACTCATCGCAGAGGAACCCCGGTTGTATCCAGCGCTGGGCGGACACCGAATATCTGGCGATCCGATTCGTCGATAGCGATGTCATTGATGCTTGCCTCTCTGCGCCGCATCAAGCCATGCTCGTCAAACTCCCAGTTCTCGTTGCCATAGGAGCGCCACCATTGACCGTCTAGGTCCTTACTCTCGTACTGGAACCGAACGGCAATCCGGTTGCCAGCGAACGTCCACAAGTCCTTTCGGAGCGCGTAGTCGGTCTCGCGGGCCCACTTCAGGGTCAGGAACTCGCGGATGGCGTGGCGCCCGATAAGGAAGGTATCCCGATTGCGCCATTCGGATTCTGGTGAATACGCCATCGACACCTTTTCCGGGTCGCGACTGTTCCAGGCGGATTCAGCGCCACGCACCTTCCTCCACGCAGTCTCTTCGGTAAAGGGTGGCAGCGGCAGCTTCTGTTCGGTCATGAGCATTCCAGTGAGAATAGTTATTCTCACTGGAACCCAACGAGGACCTTGGGCCATTCCCGTTGCGGCGAATTATTTGCTGATGGCTCGAGCCTTGGCAGCCACTTCCTTGGAGCGAAGCCGGCTATATTCGGCAGCGAGAAGCCGGGTCGAATCACGTTCCTCTGCGATGTAGCGTCCGAGCAGTCCGCCCGTGATCGGGTCAATCGTCTTGTCGTTGAACATGCTGTCGAAAACGTCGATCTTGGGCGACGGCTTGCCGAGTTTGAAAGCACGGAACTTCTGTGGGTCGGTCTTACTCGTCGATGCCGCTACATCGATAGCTTTCTCGGAACTTGATGTATCTGGCCAACGAACGTCGTAGCCAAGTTCGAGCATTCGCTTCGCAAACGCCTTGCCGTGTTCGCCTTCGCGCATAGCCACGAAACGGAGCGTCTTCGCCAGACGTTTGTCCTTCGTGGTGTCCGCCCAAGTGAGTAGCAACGGTTCGGCTGCTGTTTCGGCTACAGCGAGTGCGTTTAGCAAGCCAAGAAATGTGGGTTTTAGAGAAGGAGCCATGACTTAGTATCGCACGAGTCAGCCTGGTGAGCCCATCTATGACACTGGTCACGTTCAGCACTTCTGCAACAGCACTGACCTACGGTAGGTGTTGCGCCGGACGACAACGTGTCTGGTGGGTTCGCAGAGAAGCACCGGTTTCGCTTTCTCAACGTGAGCCTCACGTAGAGAAATGACCCCGACATATCGTCCGGGGCAAAACTGAAACCCGAACCTGGCAGCAGCCCTGAACGCTGCGCCTTGGAGCCTTCTGTGTCCACTAATTCCCCCACCTTCGCTGACCTCGGCGTACCGCAATCGATTTGTGATGCCTTGGCGCGCCAAGACATTCACACACCGTTCGAAATTCAAACCGCGACACTTGCTGATGGCCTTGCCGGACGAGACGTGCTGGGCCGTGCCCCTACGGGTTCCGGTAAGACGATCGCCTTTGGTATCCCCATTGTCGCCAATCTCCCGAAGGCACGCCCCCACTTCCCCACCGCACTCATCCTTGCGCCAACTCGAGAACTCGCCGACCAGATTCACGTAGAACTTGCATCGTTCTCGAAACCAGTCAAGGTCGGAGTCGTCTACGGCGGTGTCGGTTACGGCAAGCAGATGCGGCTACTCGAGCAGGGTGTCGACGTTCTTGTTGCCTGCCCTGGTCGCCTCGAAGACCTAATCGAACGCGGCGATGTCGACCTTTCTGATGTCGAGCGAGTTGTGCTCGACGAAGCTGACCGCATGGCCGACATGGGCTTCATGCCCGCCGTGCGCCGCATCCTTGACCAGACCTACAACGACCGCCAGACCGTGCTGTTCTCGGCGACGCTCGATGGCGACGTCGCCAAGCTGACCCGGGACTACCAAAAGAACCCGGTCCGCCACGAAGTCGGCGAATCAACACCTGACATCACGTTGGCCGACCACCTCTTCTGGAAGATGGACAAGGCAGAGCGCACCGAAGTCACAGCTTTGGCCGTGACTGCGGAATGGCCTGCAATCATCTTCTGCCGCACCCGTCACGGCTGTGACCGGTTGACGAAGCAGTTGACCAAGCTCGGCGTCGACGCCGTAGCCATTCATGGCGGCCGCAGCCAGAACCAGCGCACCCGTGCGCTCGACGACTTCACCACATCGCGAGCCCAGGCTCTGGTGGCCACAGACGTTGCCGCTCGCGGTATTCACGTCGATGGCGTGACCCTGGTCGTGCACTACGACCCGCCAGAAGATCACAAGACCTATGTGCACCGTTCAGGGCGTACAGCCCGTGCAGGTGCTGGTGGCGTCGTTGTTTCGATGCTTACGTCGGATCAGATGAAGGACGCTCGTGGCGTCATGCGCAAGATCGACTTGAACGAGCCGATTACCGAACCATCGATCGATTACATCCGGGCGCTAGCCAGTGGCGGCCCCAAGCCAGAGCGAGCAGCCGCACGCGAACCACAGAGCGACAACGCAGGTTCAAACCGAGGCGGAGCCAAAGGCAAAGGCAAGGGCGGCCGTCACAAGAACCAGCGTCACAACACCAACAGCGGCTCAAACAAGTCCGGTGGTAACAGGTCCAGCGGAAACAGCGCTGGCGGTAACGGCGGCGGCAACGCCAGTGGCCGTCGCAAGCCCAAGAGCCAGGGCCAAGGTTCGAAGCCCGGCGGTCAGCGTTCTGGCGGTCAGCGTTCTGGTGGTCAGCGTTCTGGTGGCCAGAAGGCTGGCGCCAACCGCTCTCGTTCCTCCAACGGCTAGCTCGGCGACGCCAGCCACCTAGCGGGTCATTTGAGCAGCCGCCGATAAGCCGTCAACGCAAGTTGGCGAACAGTCCATCGGCAACATCTGATCCGACACCTACTGTCCTACGGCGTCGGTGTCTGCAACATCATGCTGCAGACACCGACTTCGAGGGAGAGACAGACGCCACATATCGACAGCCCTGCCCGGCTCGAAGCCGAAGTATGGAAGTAGTTGTCGCCTCCGGGCTGCCGCCCCAGTCCCGAAGCGGCCGTCCGCTGCAGTTCCCTTCGACCCATTCACACGCCTGACCTCAGGGCGTTGTGGTGGCGCCCGAATCGAATCGGTACTCGACAAGCAAGGTAGGCAACCACACCCGCCGTTGCCATCGAACACTGAAACGATCCGCCAGCTATGTACAGGCTGCATGGATCGTCAGGTGTCATCGTGACTCCCTTTTGTAGAGCCGCAGTTTGCCGCGAATTGACTATCAGCGCACTGTTCTTCGCGGTTCCACGACGAAGACACAACCGCGACGCGATTTCTTCATCGCTGAGTTGCTCCTCGAAGCGAAGGAACCCGATTCGTCCACGCAGTTCAGTCGCTGGTGGGTCGTGGTCTTTCTGATTCACAACCCGACTGTGGTGAACCTGGCTTTCCCAAGCGTTTTCGGAGAACCGTCCGCGAATCGGTGTGCACTAGGTTTGACCCTATGCACATCGATTTGATGACCGGCGCAAACCGCTGGGACGAAACCGCAGATCTAGCCCGCCGCCTCGAAGGGGCTGGCTTTTCTGGGCTTCTCTTTACCGAAACAAGCCAAGTGCCATGGATGCAGATCGCAGCGGCCGCAATGGCGGCCCCCGATCTGACATTCACGACTGGCATTGCCGTGGCGTTCCCTCGCAGTCCGATGGTTTCGGCTGCCGTTGCCTACGAACTCGCTGACAACACAAACGGTCGTTTCCGGCTGGGGCTAGGCAGCCAGGTGCGGGCTCACATTGAGCGCCGTTATAGCGCCGAGTTCGACCGCCCCGCTGCTCGTCTGCGGGACTATGTGCTGGCGGTCAAGGCATGCTGGCGAGCGTTCAACCGAGACGAACGTTTGGAGCACGATGGCGAGTTCTACTCGATGTCGCTTCTGCCCCGTGACTGGTCGCCCCGAGCTCATGAGCACCCGATGAAGGTGGATGTCTCGGCCGTCGGCCCGATCATGACTCGCGTGGCCGGCGAGGTTGCCGATGGCGTGCATGTACATCCCTTGCACTCGATGCCCTATATCGAGAACCGACTCCTGCCCGGGCTGGCCGAAGGCGCTGCAAAGGCTTCTCGAAGTATCGACGACATCGACCTGATTATTCCGGTGTTCGCCTGTCCTGGTGACACTCACGAAGAACGAGCGCCCTACATTGCCCAGGCCAAGCGACAAATTGCGTTCTACGGAAGCACGCCGAACTATGCCTTCCAGTTCGAGGACCTGGGCTACGAGGGTGTTACCAGTCGGATCCGGGCAAAGATGAAAGCCGGCGAGCTCGACGCACTGGGCGACGAAATCAGCGACGAGATGCTCGACCAGTACGGCCTGGTAGCGAACTGGGATGACATGGCCGACCGGCTCATCGACCGTTACAAGGGCACCGCCAGCCGAGTCGTGATGTATCTAGGACAACAGCAAATCCGTCATGACGATAAGCATCTGGGCAAGTGGGCCGAAGTCGCCCGCGCTGTGCGGAACGGTTAAGAGACACCCCAGCGAGTCGTTTCGACTGACGGCAGGTCCAGCGTGAAGGTCCGACTCCTCCGTGGCACCACCGGTTCCACCACGAAGACGAAGCAATCGACGCGCCTTTCACAGGCATCTACGTGGCCAACGCTCGCGACACCTACCTCGCGGACGTGAACGACGATATGACCCGTAGTCTCTCCTAACACCGCTACTGGGTCTGAGGATGATGCATGTCGAGTGAAGATCGGGCCACCGCGTTCGTACGAAGGACGGACGCATCGTTACGCGACCTTGACCGCGCCGAAGAACTCTGGACGGCATCGATCCGCTCGAGCACCGAGGAGATCCGGCTGCACGGTTTACCCCTCCAGTTGGACAACGCAATCAGGAGGGTCGCTGGCCCGTTTGAGACGTGGGCCAACTTGGATCCATCTCAGGTCGAGGTTGTCATGGCACGTGGGCCCATAAATCTGCTCTGGGTGGTCAGTGCCCACCCGTCGGGTCGAGTACGAGAAGCCTTTGTCCACCAGACCAAGCACCTCGCGAACGATCGCATACTTCCGCATCTCGCCAACCGTTCGATCGACTTCGTGCCGCAAATTCGCGAGCTGGCCAGCCCGTTGCTCATAACTCGGCTCGACGCAGTTCTCGCCGAATATTCTGGACCGGATCGCCCAGCGGTGCTGCCTACTCCGGTGCACATCGCCGTCAACAAGCTTCTCGCGCCGCGGACGGGCATGGTGAGTCCACCGTTGCTACAAATGTGTATCGACCTCGCCAAGACAGCTGGCATGCCTCAACCGCGAAGTTTTCGAGGCGGCGGCATGGCCAAGATGCTCCATCGGTGCAATCAAACATTGGACGCCACGTCAGACCCCGAAATCACGGTCGCTATCGAAGCGCTCATTGCCTACTTCAACCAGGCACCACCCGCGTGATCAGAGCTAGCTAGGCCAAGCTGTCCTCGGTTCTCACCACCGCCGGTCGAGGAAGAAATGACCGGCACAACCACCCGGCGAGTGTCACGATCCACTGCTCGCTTGAAAGTCTTCTCTCGTTAAGAAAAAGTGCCCGGGACGGGACTTGAACCCGTACGAGGGTTGCCCCTCTGGGGGGTTTAAGCCCCCTGCGTCTGCCAATTCCGCCACCCGGGCCAGCGGGGTAATGCTAGACCGGTGACAGGCTCATTCTGTACTGGATTGTCAACGTTTATGCAGCGGCCTCGGTTGGAGCGCTGAAGATCTCCCACAAGTCGTCTCGGGCACGAGAGGCTGCAGCACCACCGAGATCATTAATGTGCACAATTCCGTCGATCATGTCGGCCAACACGGCATTCCACGGTCGGCTGCGAAATGCTATGGCGATCACCGCTTGCCCGTCGGCCCGATGCCGGATCGTGCGACTCACTCCGACAATGCGGGGCGGCGATTTGAATACGGGAGTAGTCAGCCCAAGCGACCTGGCGCGACCGGCCAACGAACGAGCTGCTTCTCCAAATTGGACTGACTGTGACTCCACCACATAACCACTATCGCGCCAGGGTGTGACATCGCCGATTTCCAGCCGTGTCGACAGTCAAACTAGCCATCTTTTTGGTCGCTCTGGCGGGCCAATGCGCTGGCTTGGGCCATCCAGTCGTCGCGTTCGATGCGACCCTTTAAGGTTTCGAGCCGAGCGTCGACCCGGGCTATGTCGGCCTTGGTAAAGGCCGCGATCTGTTCGAACGTATAGATGCGCTGCGCATGCAGCATGCGTTCGAGCTTCGGACCGACACCGCTAATGAGCTTGAGGTCGTCTCGTCGGCCACCCCCAGCGGCTGACGCAGCTTTCTTTGCTGCGGCCTTCTTGGCAGGAGCAACCGCCTTCTTCGCAACCGCCTTCTTCGCAACGGCCTTCTTGGCGGTTGCTTTCTTGGTGGTGGCTTTCTTGGTAGAAGCAGCTGACTGGGCGACACGCTTCTCGGCGACCGAAGCTGCCCGCTCGGCGTTACGAGCGCGGGTTGCAGCATCGCGAGCTGCCTGCTTGGCGGTGGCTCCTGCAGCTGCCAGCTTGTTAGCACGTTCAACAGCACGCTCGGCGTTACGAGACTGGGTTGCAGCAACACGCTCGGCGTCAATTGCCTGCTTCTGTGCAGTGCGAAGCAGAGCCGCAGCTTCCTTCGACGTGTCGGCTTGGGCGCGTTCACCAGCCTTTGCGGCTTCGGCTGAAGCCCTTTCGATAGCCTTTGCTTGCTCGGCGGCCGTCTTCTCGACGGCCTTCACCTGTTCAGCAGCCGCCTTCTGAGCGTCGACAGTGGCTCGCTGGGAAGCCTTTGCTGCAGCAGCAGCGCTCTTGTCCGCAGCCTGCTGCGTCTCAGCAACCGACCGTTCGGCGGCTCGGATACGGGTCAGTGCGCCTTGCTCGGCCTGTTCGGCCTGCGCAACCAAAGCCGTCTGAGCATCATTGGCCACGCGTCGGGCGTCGACCGCCTCGATTAGCTCAAGCTGGGTGGTGGCGAGCTTCTGGTTCGCCGCTGTTAGGTCAGCTGCAATCTGCAAACTCTCACCGGCGACGGTTCGGGCGTGCTCGGCATCTTCATCGGCTGACGCGAGGGCCTGCTCGGCTCGTTGCACCTTCAGCTGTGAGGTAAGAAGTGCGCTCTCTGCCTCGTCGGCTCGCGAACGAGTCGAGATGAGGGTGTCACGAGCATCATCGAGGTCGGCACGAATCGCGTCGACCTCTTCTTGCTGGACTCGCTGCACCGAGTTCTCTTTCTGCAATGCCGCAGCGCTCTCGGCCTCAGCCCGAAGGCCAGTGACTTGGGCACGAAGTGCTGCCATACGATCAAGGTCGACTCGAGCTGCGGCTAGTTCGGACCGCATCGATCCGGCCTCGGCCGCATCGTGGGAGCGGTCCGCTGCCAATGCTTGAGTCGCTTCGAGCTCGGCATGACTTGACGCCAACGCCTGCTCGGCTCCCTGTGCTCGTTCGACGGTTGCTTTGTACTCAGCACGGAGCAGGCCAAGCTGCTCTTCGAGCGCTTGCACTTCTTGGGTTGCGGCTGCAGCTTGCTCTGTCTCGGCAGCCCGCAGAGCCTCGGCAACCTGCGTTTCAAACGTCGACGCTCGGCTCTGGGCTTCGACAACCTGGGCGGCGAGTTCTGTGGCCCGACTCTGGGCCTGCGCTATTTGGCCTTCGAGCTCGCCAGCACGCCCCTGGGCGTGACCGATCTTACCCTCGAGATCAGATGCACGACTCTGTGCAACCTTGACCTCAGCTTCGGCTTCGGTCGCCCGGCGCTCAAGTTCTGGAAGCTGAGCAGCAGAGTCGACAGAAGCGCCCGATGCCTGTTCGGAACGAACGGCGGCTTGGTCAAGTGCGCCTTGCAACGACGTGATCTGCCCTTCGAGTGCTGCTGTGCGGGTTTCTGCAATCGATGTAGCACTCTGTGACTGCTCGATTTCAGCGGTCATACGCTGAGCTGTGCTGTCGGCTTCGACCAGTCGAGCTTCGAGGTCATTCACTCGCTCGACAGCCTCTTGCGCATCGACAAGACGTTGCTCAAGATCAGGAACCTTGGCGGCTAGCTGACGGAGTTCTGCCGCCTCGGACTCGAGATCAGCTAAACGGTTAGAATCGGCCCGCAAAGTAAGAACTTCGGACTGGAACGCAGCCGACTCCTCGCTGGTGTGCTCGCCACCGGCGAGTTGGATTTCGAGCTCGTTGATACGGCGTAGCAATTCGACTGGATTGGTGCCCGCGTCGATATTGGCGACAGTCTGATCGAGCTGCGCTGCCTCGGCTTGGACTTTTTCGAGGTCTGCATGGACTCCATCGAGGCGGGCCTGATCGGCCGGCGGAAGCTGTGTACGTGCGTCGCTGCGCATCTCGTCGAGTTCGCCTTCGAGTTCGGCCGCCCGGGCATTGGTCGAATCGAGCTGTGCCCGGAACACGGCAGCCTCGCCGCGGGCCGCTTCGAGATCATATTTATGGTCGTCGACCAAGCTGCGAGCAGCTTTAAGTAACTGTTCTTGCTCAATCGCAGCACTGCGAGCGCCCTCGAGCCGCTCTTCACGCTCAGTAGATGCGGCCTTGACGCCTTCCAGTTCAGCTTCGATCTCATAGACACGCTCGGCGTCGGCTTGTAGGTCGGCGACCCGCTGCTGAAGTGCTGCAAGTTCGCTCGCTGACTCGGCGCGGGCGGCTCGGAGTTCACGCTCGAGTTCTGCTAGCGAGTCTCCGGACTCGTCGACTGGAGACTCGGCTTCGAGCTGCACATCTCGCTCGGCGCGAAGGGCTTCGAGTTGTGCTTCGAGACCTGCAACTCGGCCAGCTTCGACTTCGAGATCTGCTACGCGGCCCTCGACCACACTGGTCTGGTCGAGGCGGCCCCGCAACTGGCCAACTTCGGATTCGAGTTCGGTAATACGCGCCGAGGAGGCCGATAACATTACAGCCTCGGCATCAGCATTAGCCAAGGTCAGATCTTCGATTCGTGCTTCCAGGTCCAAAACCCGGGCGGCCTCTTGTTGGGTCGCAGACAGACGAGCGAGCAGATCCTCGACCTCAGCCGATGTCGAGGACGTTGGCGTGGTCATACCACCATCCAACGTGCCGTTATCCACGAGCTGGCCAGCCTCGGAGAGGCCGGTGTCAATGTCGAGCGATGCATCTAGGTGCCGATCAGACATGCTCGGAAGCACGATTTCGAGGGGCCCCGGCGCATCGATCCGGACGGTGTTCGATGCATCAAACGCCGCGACACCCTGCACATCGGCAGATGGCGGGGTGTCGGCGCTGTCCTCGATTGCAACTGCCTGAGCCTGAGCTTTTACTTCAAGCTCTCGCATCGCTGCCTCAAGCTCTGCTACCTGGCGAACCCGAGCATCGAGATCGGCGGTGAGTTGGAGTTGGCGATTGGACGACGTGCCGTCGACTTCGGCTTGTTTGAGCTGGGTCTGGGCGGTTTCCCCATCGCCCGAATTGACCGCAGTGCGGCCTCGCGTCAGTAGCCACATCATCAGTAGGCCGAGCACAAAGGCCAGCGCAAGCCAACCAATGATCTCAAATGCGGTGTAGAGCATGATCAGTTCCCTTCAACGACGAGCATGACCCGTTGGTTGGCGGCCCGTCCCTGTTCGGTCGAGTTGTCGCCGATCGGGGCCTGGGCCCCAAAGCCACGAGCTGTCAACAGTGATGCGTCAACACCTCGATCAATTAAGTACGTAACGACCGCTTCAGCCCGGTCCTGGCTGAGCAGCAAGTTGACATCAGGGTCGCCGACATTGTTTGTGTGCCCTTGGACCTGCACCGGTCCGCCGGAAAAGCCTTGGAGCCGATCGGCGATGCCATCCAGCACGGTGGTGTCTTGAGCAGTAAATCGAGCAGTTCCTGGTGCGAACGTGAGAGCGCCAAGATCCAAGCCCGCGACAACCTCGTGAAGTGTCGGTGGAGCCGGCGTCGGCTCGGGTTCAGGCGTCGGTGGACCCGGCGTCGGCTCGGGTTCAGGCGTCGGTGGAACCGGCGTCGGTTCGGGCTTAGCGGTCGGCTCGGGCTCAGCGGAGGGTTGCGGTGCAGATACATCGTCGAGTGAAACCGCGATGGTCGGTTGGCCGACAAGCTCCACTGAGCGCACGCCGTCGATCCCAGTGAGTTTGTTCGTCAGCTGGTCCCGGTCAAAGGACGCAGCCACTACGTCGGGAAGCTCCACGGTTACATCTCGTCCGTCGGCAGTGACCACCGCTCCTGGCGCATCAGCGCCGACGACGGTTGCGGCGTGACTGGCAAGATCAGATTGGATACCACCAAGCCCTGCAAAGCCGTACCGACCCGTGGTGTTCAGCGTGAGTGCCAGCGCACAGACCGCGGCAAAACCGAGGAGGCAGAGGAAAACACCGAGCTTGCGAGGCGTGCTCATGTGGCTCCTTCTCACGGTGTGTACACGGATGGTCGTATTGCCGATCCTGAGGTCGGTAACACCGGCCAAAGACTACTCCGTCCTAGAGTCCGATACGTGAGTGAAACAACACCAAACGCGCTTCTTGGTCTGAACGAAGCCCAAGAGCGCGTGGTTCAGGAATTAGGAGCGACGGGGGAACAGCGCCCGGTCTTCCCCGAGGGCCTTGCTGCGGGGCTGCGCGAACGGCTCTCCACGGGCCTGCAATCAGTTGCAGCCAGCCTTGACGATAGCGACAATCTGTTCATCAGCAAGTTCCTGCTTAGTCAGGTTTTGGGCTGCGAAGCCCGCCATATCCATGAGCTACAGCGAGAATTTGCTTGGAGTGTTCCGGTCGCTCGAGGCACGGTTGCGCACAAGGCAATCGAGCTGTCCGTTCACTGGCGAACAGTACCCATTGCAAACGAACTCGTTGACCAATCAATAGCGACCCTGACCAACAATGGCTCGCCGATCGCTGACTATCTGCTTCATCTCGCGGAAGCCGAGCGAGCCCAGCTGCGCAGTGAAGCCGTCAACTCCACGCAAGCCTTCCTCGATGGGTTCCCTCCTCTGCGGGCCAAGCCACAATGGCGCCCCGCTGTCGAAGTCCGTGGCCGCTACGAGTTCCTGAACAGCAAGCTGGTGCTGTCGGGCAAGGTCGACCTGACCTTAGGAGGTCCAACAGGTGACCGCAGCGGGCGAGTCTTCATCGACCTAAAGACTGGCCGCCGCAGCCGCACCCACGTCGACGATCTGCGGTACTACGCGTTGATCGAAACCGTACGATACGGCACTCCTCCGCGTGCGCTGGCCAGCTACTACCTCGACGAATCACGCCTCAGCGTCGAAACCGTGTCACAAGACCTGCTCTGGAGCGCAGCAGACCGAGTCATCGCCGGCGTCGAGCGCCACCAAACCCTGCTCAGCGGCGACGACGCTCCTATCTACCGCCCAGGTATCGCGTGTCGCTGGTGCCCGATGCAGAGCGGATGTGAGACCGGCAAGGCCTGGTTGGCCGCCGCCGACGAAGACGAACTCCAGATTCTGTCCTAGCGCTTATCAATGGCCTGACCCGCGGTAAACCAGGCATTAGGACGTCAGCCAGGTTGGGACAAGATCGTCTTGACGCACGTCCCACTCTTCGCTTGTTATAGCGAAGCGAATGTGGTCTTCCCATGCGCCGTTGATCTGCAGGTACTTCTCGGCGACACCCTCGGCCCGCACGTTCAGCTTCTCGACAACGCGCCGGCTTGCGGTGTTGCGCGGGATGATCGAGATCTGCAGCCGGTGCAGGTTCAGCTCGTCAAACCCGAACTGCATGAGCGCAACCAGCGCTTCGGGTGTGTAGCCGTGACCGGCCTGGCGGTGATCGATCCAGTAGCCGACATAGGCATTCTGATGCGCACCCCGATGAATCGAGCTCAGGTTCATCTCGCCCGCGAACTGGTTATCGACGAAAACACCGAAACTAAACCCCGCGCCGGCCTGACGATCGCGTCGACGGGCATCACAGCGAACCAGGAACGCAGACCGTTCTCGAACCGCGTCGGGCGCATTCGCTGGTCGTGACGGCTCCCACTTGAGCAGCCATTCCTCGTTCGCAAGGCGTACTTCTCGCCATTGTTCAAAGTCTTCCTCGCGCAAGGGTCGCATCGTGATGCGCTTGCCTGTCAGCCAGGGTGCCGGTTGCGGAGCAGGGTCGCGACGCCGCATCATGGCCGACCGTTCTGTTGCGCATCGTTGTGCTGCACGCTGCGGGCCAGCCCGTCAAGAATGTCAGATTCGCTGGCGAGCAGGCTGTCGAGATCGAGGTGACGCATAGTCCGTACCAGGATGGCCATACCACCCACGATCGTATCGACTCGGCCGGCAGGCAAGCCTGGGTTAAATGCCCGAGCTTCTCGGTCTTCGGTCGCCAATGTGCGGAACACATCTTCGGCGGCTTCACGAGTCAGCGTGAAGTGATGGATCTGCTCACGGTCGTATTCGGGGATCCCGATTTCGACAGCGACGGCGGTTGAAATGGTGCCTGCGACGCCCACCACGGTCTTGGCCTGGTGCACTTGGGGAAGTTTGCGGTTGACATCATCGAGCCACGTACCCGCATAGGTCACACAGTTCGACAGCTCTTCGGCTTTCGGCGGATCACTCTCGATGTACAGGTCGGTGAGGCGGACCGAGCCGATATCCAACGACACCGCTGCTTCGAAGCTCTCGTGGCCGTAGGAGAACTCGGTCGATGCTCCCCCAATATCGATCACCAGAAACGGCCCATCAGCAGGATCGAGCTCCCGAGTTGCTCCCAGGAAGGTCAATTCGCCTTCGGCAGTTCCAGACAGCACCTCGGCTGGTGAACCAACGATCTGTGCCGCCGCTGCGATGAATTCGGCGCTATTGGACGCATCACGAGCTGCAGCAGTTGCAGCGACACGTACCCGGCCAGGGTCGACCTGATGCTCATCAAGCAACGCTCGGTAGCGGTGCAGCGCTGCATAGACGCGCTCAAGTGCTTCGGGCTGAAGCGCACCTGTTGCGTCCAAGCCTTGACCCAGCTTGGTCAGCTCAACCTGGCGCACGAGTGCAGCATCGCCACGCATGATCAGTAGTCGGGTCGAGTGTGACCCGCAGTCGATGGCGGCGTATGGCTCTTCAGACATTAGTGATCTCCGGGTCGGCCAGTCGATCCGCGACCCACTGGCCTACTGGATCGTCGCCACCTGCCAGGAAATAGGCGTAGTGGGCGTGCAGACACTTGACACCGATTCGGGTGCCGCCGACCCCAGCACTCGGTCGGTGGCCTTCGTAATCGGCAGGGATGAGCTCGTCACGCTCGGCCCGGTAGGCCTGATGGGCAGCGATCAAGGCATCGGCATCGACCGCGGCCTCAGCAACGTCGACCGCACCCGACGATTCGAGTCGGCTGACGACCAGACGATCGTGTGGCGATACCAACCAATACAGCGTCGGCATTGGCCGCCCGGTGCCAAGAATAGGCGCATTCCTGAGAACTCGTGGTGTGCCATCGTCATGGCGCAACACGATCTCAAAATGG
>Ga0307985_10001308_pt1 | contig 14073 bp, 13 predicted proteins | sample EllFjometageno80_FD_203155 | JGI IMG/M metagenome (GOLD analysis project Ga0307985, IMG submission 203155) | Marine microbial communities from Ellis Fjord, Antarctic Ocean - #80 | ecosystem: Environmental > Aquatic > Marine > Unclassified | place: Southern Ocean | collected 2014-10-09 | reverse complement strand
GACGGACGACGATTATGATGATTACAGTAGTGACGAGGACAGTGACGAGGAGGAGGAGATGGAGGAGAAGGTCAAGGTTGTGTACGTGTGGTACATGCCCAAGGGCAAGAACCAGTGGAAGCTGGCGGTGACGATTCTGTTCAGTCCTTTTATTGCGTTGATGGTCGGGTTCATCTCAGTCTGGAGGATCGTTCTTGTGAAGATCAGCAGGCCCGCCCTGGAGAAGCTGCAGAAGAGGGACGCCAAGGGCGTCGAGCTGAGCACGGAGGTCAGCGCCGGAGAGGGAGAGTGGGCGGGCAAGGTCATGGACATCGTGAACAGGGTCAACGAGCACACGAACAAGATCAACGCCGCCCAGAGGGCGGAGATGCAAGAGCAGATGAGAGTGATGAAGAACGAGAACGTGCACTTGGAGGCCAAGCTGGACGTCATCATGAAGAACATTGAGATTTTGATGGAGTCGCAGGGCAAGAAGGCGGTTAAGGCTACCAAGGCTAGCTCGGTGTTCGGGCTGTCGGGTTTCGGGAAGAAGATGAAGGCGAAGAAGTGAGCCACGTAAGAGGGAGAGGGAGAGGGTGTGGGGGTAATACTGTAGATAGAAGAGAGATTGAAGACGAAAACACACAAGGCACAGTTCGCTGTCAGCTGAAAATTTAGGCCGGATTTTATAAGGGCCAGATCTCTGACTCCAGATCTCTGCACTAGATACAACCTTCTCTCCAGCAATGCTTCCCCTCCCCTCCTCCCTCTTCCTCTTCCTCCTCCTCCTCCTCTCCCCCTTCGCCCGGTCATGGGAGATGGACATAGGTTTTTCCAGTAAAGGTAAGGGATAAGGAAGGTGACCGGATGTTGGATATTGAACATTTAATATTTATTTTGAGGTCTCACCATGTGTGGGCATGTCACAAACACACATGTCACACACTTACACACACATGTGTGTAGCTCGCACTAACTGTACTTGTGTGGCTAACACTCTCTTCGCTCGTGTAACACTCTCTTCTCTCGCTTAGGCCCGCAAGTATGCCTCTCCTCCTCCCATGTGGTCGGCACTGGCGTGAATGCCATGTGTCACCACCGCAACAAAACTTACATCGGCGGCCTCTTCAACAGAATCGGCAACTCTGCCGCTAACTCGTTTGCAGTCTTGGGCGAGAACGACACGTTGACGCACTTGGGTTGGGTGGGAGCTGACACTTCTATCGAGAACGTTCAAAGGAAGGGCACTGGCGCCAACTACGCCGGCATCATTACGACCATTGCTTGCGGAGAGGACGACGACTTCATTTACATCGGCGGCTTGTTCCAGAACGTCTCCAACGCGGAACCGTACGATATTGCTGACGACGCGTACATGAGCACCGAGGACAATTCGAACAAGAAGGAACAGAAGGACTCGGTCGGTTTCATCGTCAAGTAAGCCACACACGCGCGCGCGCGTGCACATACCACACACACACACCACACACGCACACCACAAACATCGACTGGTCTAACACTCGCTTCGCTCGTGCAGCAACCTTGCACGCTTCAACACCATCACGAAGAAGCTCGAGCCGATGCGTCTCAATTTGACTGAATCGGAGACGCAGAGTATGAATGAAGGCGGGTGGGTGGACGGCAACACCACCAAGCGCATCGGCTTCACGCACCACGGCGGATGCAGTCGGGAGGGCTGCGACGGCAACGAGATGGCGCTCGTGAGGACCATTGCGTGTGCTGCTAACAACGGCCGGAGCTGCGATATCATGTTCGTTGGGGGCTACTTCAGTGACGCGATGGGGACCGAGGCGAGTTCCATTGCGAGGATTAACCAGGTAAGCGACGCGGCACACATTGTACACGGCAGATATTGTACACGGCAGATATTGTACGCAGCAGATATTGCACACGACTGAGATTGCACTCTCCCTTTGTCCCCCTGTTGTTGCTCAACCTTTTTGTTGCTTAACCTTCGTTGCTTACACTTACAAACTAATCACGCTGTAACAGAGGGATCCCGAGGAGATCACAGTTTCTACGATGGAAATCAACCCCGCGTTCACCAACACGTCGAGCGACCAAGTAAGCCCCCCCCTTGTAGGGCTCACAGCACGTCGATCAAAACACGCTGATCAAAGCAAGCCGAACAAAATTCGCCGAACAACACGCCGCCCCCTTGTCACCGACTTATAACTTCTGGGCCTGGTGTGTGTGTGTGTGTGTGCGTGTGCTATAATATATATATGTGTGTGGCTCACACAGCGCATTCTATCTCTTCTCAGGACGGCGTGGAGGGCGTGGTGATGACCATCACTCCCATGTCCGAGTCCAAGGTGGTGTTCGGCGGGATCTACCAGGGCAAGGCTGGAGCCGCCTCCCCGTACATGATGAACACGTGGGACTCGTTGTCCGGCGTGAACTGCGTCATAAACAGTTTCATGGGCCAGCTGGAGCAGTGCCAGTCCCCCCACCCGCCCATGTCGTGCTGCGAGTCCGCCCTCGGCACGATCTACTCGAGCCTTAAAATCGCGGAGGACGAGTTCGTGGTTGGGGGGGAGTTCTTCAACACGCTCGGGCTCGAGGTAGGCACCGAGATCGACCCCACCACGCTCAAGCCCACGGCGAGTCTCAACGTGGGGTATCAGAACTTGGCGGTTTTGAGCCTCGCGACGTACGCGCAATCCGGACATGTTGTCACGCCGCCCAGTGACTTGAGCAACTCGACGAGGGATCTCGTGGGCGGGCCGGACGGGAGCGTTCTGTCGTTGTCCTGCGGCGAGTGGGAAGCGGGCCGCTGCGTTGAGATCATCGCTGGCGGATCGTTCGGATCTTGGGAGAAGTTCGATGTTGACGAGGACCTTGCTATTACGAAGACGAGGGAGTTCTGGACGCCGCAGGGACTGTTCAAGCTGGTTTGGGACAAGGACTCGGAGAGGTACGCACCGGCGCAGTTGGTGCCCGAGGAGCAGGCCGCTGAAGTCGGGAACATCTTCAACTCGCAGTCCGAAACGCCGCACTCGGTCAACACGGTGTTCAAGGACGCGAATTCGTCTTCGATTTTCGTCGGCGGCAACTTCCCCCGCTTCAACAATATGTTCAAGTTCGTGGACGGCGGCGCCAAAGCCGGCTTCCACTCCCTCCCCGCCCCCGGCGGCCCCAACGACGACGGTACCGGCCTGAACGCGAAGTCCTACGAACTCATCCACAGCGAGGAGTCGGAGTTCGCGGGCTGTACACAGTACAACGTGGACAGGTTCAACGCCGAGTCAGCGTTCACCGGCGCGGGGTTCTGCTGCCGCAGGGGTTCGTACTGCCCGCAGGAAACCATCGACATTCAGTGCCCGAGCGGGTGGGGGTACTCTTGCAACCAGGGGGGTGCCGGTGCTTGCCCGGAGGGCTTCTACTGCCCCACGGCCGGAGAAAAGTATATCTGCCCGGTCAATCACGTTTGTGTTATGGGCTCCAACCATCCTCGCGGCTGCATGTTCTGGGAGAAGTGCGAGGCTGAGGGCTTGACGCGGCCCTTGAAGGCCTCGGGTTTCATTTTTGCGTCCATGGTGCTGGGGATTATGTTCACCATCTTGATCGTGGGCGTGCGCATTCAGCACACGTGCGTTGTGAAGGGGAGGATGGGCACCGACAAGAGGTTCGCGGAGCGCTTCAACGCATTTGCAAGGAACTTGGGATCGAACAACAGCAGCGATAGGCAATCCGGCGACACGACGATGTCGCCGATGGGCAACTATTTGGGGGAAGACGGCGACGACGTGGTCGTTGGAGACAGAGAAGATACCGAGGACGGCATCCAGCTGAGCGAGGGCCGAAGGGGCTCCATGATCAGGAGCTCCGAAACGGGACGCCAGATGAAGATCGATCTGAGCTTCGAGAACTTGAGCGTCACGCTCGTCAACAAGATGAAGATCCTGCAGGACGTCACGGGCACGCTCGAGAGCGGCAAAATGACGGCCATCATGGGTCCCAGCGGATGCGGCAAGAGCACGCTGCTGAATGCTCTCACCAGCAGGATCAGGGGCGGGGGGAAGGTCGGGGGAAACGTGTGGATCAACGGCGAGACCAGGTAGGTTTTTACACGCTCGCCACACTCACACACCGCGCGCCACACACACACATCGCGCGCCACATACCTCTCGCCCATAACTTGACATGAGCTTGTGGCGGTGTCCGCTTGATGTTCTGCTTGCTCTTGTACAAAGCGTTGATAAGAACGGGGCGCATGGAGTGCAAGAGCGAGCCTCCACGTCCCCTCCCAGCGAGCCCCCGCATTTCCTCTCACCTTTCTAACCCTTCTTTACCCTAACAGGTCGCTGATGAGCATTCAGCACCTGGTCGGCTTCGTGCCGCAGGAAGATACGATGTACCGGGACTTGACTGTTCGGGAGACGCTCAGGTTCAACGCAAGGCTGAAGGCGGACCCTCGGATGACCAGGGCGGAGAGGCGGGCTTTTGTCAACGAGGTGGTGGACATTTTGGGACTGAAGCACGTGCAGCACAGCGTCATCGGCGACGAAATGACGCGAGGCATTAGCGGCGGCCAGAGGAAGAGGGTCAACATCGGCATAGAGCTCATGGGAAGCCCGCTGGTGCTTTTCCTGGACGAGCCGACGAGTGGCCTGGACGCCACCACGACGCAGATGCTGATCGACAGTCTGGAGACGCTCGCGAATCTGGGGCTCACGATTGCCATGGTCATTCACCAGCCGAGGATGGAGGTCTTGAAGAAGATCCACAACTTGGTGCTGTTGCAGAGGGGAGGACACGAGGTGTACGTTGGAGAGACCGAGAAGGCTTTGACGTATTTCAAGGACCAGGTCGGCGTCGACCTGCCCAACCAGACTTCTCCCGCCGACTTCTTTCTGGACCTCATCACGGCGGACCAGGACAAGCACGACGTGCTGGACGAGGAAGGGACGCTGGTTGACAAGTGGGCCAAGTACAAGAGCGAGAGGCCCGCGTTTGTACACGACCGGGACGAGTACAAGGACAGGGTGGTGCCGGCGAGGCACAGGCCAGGCACGTTCTACCAGATCAGGACCGTCTACAAGAGAAGCGTCGTGCAAGTGTTCAACGCCGCGGGGCTGCACTTCGTCGACGCCCTGCTGTACATTATGGCTGGAGCGGTGGCCGGGATCGTCGCCAGCGACGACACGTTCATGGGCAACCAGATCGTCATGATGATCAACGGCATGGTCAGCGTGGTGGCGGCGCTCAAGGTGTTCGGGGGCGAGATGCACATCTTCAAGCGAGAGATGATGGCCGGAGTTAGCAGCTTGGCTTATTTCACCGGCAAGGTGATGGCTCATTTCCCACTGATCTTGATGAGCCCCATCTTCTTCTTGAGCACCTACTTCAGGATGGCGTACCCGAAGAACGATTTGGGGGATCTTTACTGCATCATTCTGTGCGGCATGCTCAGCGGCAGCGGGCTGGGCTACTTCATCAGCAGCGTCATGAGCGAGAAGAACGCTACCATTCTGGGGGTCATCAGCGGCTTGATGGGCATTCTGTTCGCGGGCATCAACCCCAGCTTGAAGGACTTCAGCACGACTTCGATCGGGTGGATCATGGTCACGTTTAACTACGGTAGCTGGATGACGGGAGCGCTCTTCATTCGCGAGAGCAAGAGTGTCTTCGCGGCAGGCTTCACGGCAAGCATCGGGTGGCTGGGGGAGAAGGGATTCCACGATGTGGACCACACCAAGATTTACAGCCAGAATGACATCTACGAGGCGCAGTTGAGGCTGGCGGAGATCTACAGAGACAAGCTCTTGTTCATGGTTTCGCAGTATTTGTGGTACATGGTGGGCGCTTACTTCGTGTTCTTCTACGCAGCGAAGAAGGAGCAGGGATTGATTGGGGTCGATGCAGTCGTGCAGGGATTCAGAAATGGCTTTTATGACCCCTTCTTGAACTATCTCAAGTACGGACAGTGGAGCACCGAGCTGAGCAGGAGGGAGATGGACGGGATGGATGAGCAGAGGAGACAGAAGCGGGCCAAAACGACGGCGGCGAGGAAAGTCAGGAAGGAGGGGGGGAGGGGGGTGGCTGAGCACGCGCAGATGGAGAAGGTTTAGATAAGGGCGTAGATAGAACGCGAGTAAATAGAAGCCACACGAGTGAGCAAAAGGCAGCCCGCATACATGTGTGAACGAGGGGGCAGCGGTACACTAGCAAAATGCGCAAGGAGCCGGTCGTTCTGAGCACACGCACATGCGCGGACAAGGGCGGAGGTGGGAGCAAACGGCACAATGAGTAGGTCGTTGTGCGCCGGTCGTTGGGCGCCGGTCGTTGTGCGCCGGTCGTTGGGCGCCGGTCGTTGGGCGCCGGTCGTTGGGCGCCGGTCGTTGGGCGCCGGTCGTTGGGCGCCGGTCGTTGGGCGCCGGTCGTTGGGCGCCGGTCGTTGTGCGTCGGTCGTTCTTCGCCAGTCGTTCCGAAGGTTGTGGGCAGTCGGGATTTCCATTAAGATAAAGACGAATTACGGCTCAGCGTTAACGTTTGGCGCCCCCGTTCGGCTTCGTGTGCCTTCTCCTTACTCTCGTGTTGCTCATCTCCTCCATCTCCTTGATCTGCCTCCCCCTCTTCGCCTTCCTCTCGTTCTCGTTCGTGCTCTCCGTCTCGCGGAGCTGCGTCGCGCCTGCCTGGTGCGAAGTTTCGCACATAGTCAGCAGGTTTAGCGACGTGGTGATGGACTTGGTGAGGGCGGATGGGAGGGTCGCGGACGGGTACTTTCGTGACGTCGAGTGCAACTTCGCAACAGTAGACGTAGGAGTTATCGCGACAGTCAGGCGGTACGGGGCAGGGTGGGATTCCAGCGTCGATAGCGTTACAGTGGTGTCAGTGCTGGAGATGTGCAAGACGTCGGACTGGTAGAACGGGAGGAAACGGTGTTTGTGAGTGAGAGTGCAGTGCCGGGTGTTGCGAGGCGCGTGGATGCTGAAGGCGGGGCAGTAGGAGGTGAAGTGCTTGCTCGTCAGGAGGGCGTTGATGGCTGCGGTGGACGGCGTTGCGGCGAACGCGTGAGTGGAGCTATGAGAGCTTGCGCAGGAGGGCGGAGACGCGCTGAGGGCGGGTTGCAGCAGCTTGGATAGCTTCCGGGTATTGAGTGGCTTGAGAGAGTACACGTGCGTCGGTCTAGGGCGGAGAAGGAGGGCGGGCACGGCGAGGAGCAGCAGGATGAGCAGAACTGGGGTGGCTCGTCTCGAGAACAAGGCTGCGAAGAAGGGAAGGAGGTTGGGGAGGCGGATGGGGAAGGAGGCCGCAGAGGGACTTGCACGCGAGGACGCGCGGCGATTCTTCGCCAGCAGAGAGGACAGCTCGTCACTCGTAATTCCTTGGCCTGTGGCAAGGGTCTCGAGAGTCACAGTAGGGTTGGTGGACTGTGTGATGGTGCTGTCCAACTTGGAGAGAGAGTCTCGGTATGTTTGTGAGAGAGGGAGGGGCTCGTCTGATGCGTCTGCGGGTGTCCACGTTGCCTCAAGGGAAGAACAGAGTGTGAAGCATGTCAGGAAGAGGAGGAAGAGAGGGAGGAGCATGGCGACTGGGGTCGGATAACCGATAGGTCGGAGAGGTCTGAATGAAGCGGATGAGCGGATGGGGGGGGCGAGTTGCTGCCGTCTTGGTTATGATGATTGGCGGAAATCGCCATCTCGCCGACAACGCGACGCTCAACTCAACTAGCACCGCAAAGCAACGAGTGAGGCATCTACGAGAGAGCTGCCAATGCGAGCCTACCACTCTCTAGTTCACCACCGCCAACCACTACCCTAGCTAACCAACTGGAGCTGGTACGGCCACCCCCTGCCCCCCTTTCAGCGACACTGCAAACCTTCAAACGAGCGACAAGCAAACACCTCCACTACCCACGCTCACTCTCGCCGCTCCCGCAGGACGATGAGTGCCCTGTTCGTGCTCGTGTGCAGCAGGCAGTGGCAGGTGGCCATCAATCATATCATATCTCTCGCAGGCGGTGACGCGGCCGATCAGATTTTCTTCCAAGACGGCTCCGGATTGACTCCCATCATGGAGGCCTGTTTCTACTTGGCGCCACTGGAGCTTGTTCAGCTGATGATCGCGAAGGCCAAGCTCAGTGAGAGGAAGAGGTGCCTGGTGGCCATCACCACCAACGGCGGGAACACGGCCCTTCATTGGGCTGCTTGCAAGCATAGCGACCCCGCAATTCTCGAGCTCTTGATCCGCGAGCACCCGCTGGCGCTGCAGACAACCGATAACTACGGTCACACTCCCCTGCAGGACGCCACCTTCTACGGTCGCCCCGCCGCGTTCACCTCCCTCCTCGTCGACACCACCAACGCCCTCGCCGCAAGCGACTACGCCGCCCTCGCCGCCCGCGTCCACGGCGACGAGCGTACCCTCCGCTGCCTCGCCCTTACTCCCGACCGCCTCGCAGTCCGCGTCAGTCTCCTCCTCTGCCTCAAGACCGTGCACCCCGACGCGTCCGTCACTCCCACGGAACCTCTCGACCTCCGCCTCGCCCACGCGCGTCTGTGCAAGGACGTTTGGAGCGACATACTCTCGTTCCTGTAGAAGCTGAGAGGAGAAGTAAGTGTCGAAGGCAGCTATGTTTGTGATCAGCTTGTTATGCGACACGTTCCCGTTCAGTACCCATTTATTTGTGCAAGCAATTGCGGGGCTTGTTGAAAAATAACTTCTACTTCTGGTGTGTGGCTCGCACACGTGTGCGTGGTTAAAAGGTTAATTGGCTAGTTGATATTCTTCCCGTCCTCCACCTGCCGCTTCCCTCCGCTCTTCTCGACGATCTTAACGTCGCCAATCGTGCACTCGTGCGAGATGGCCTTGACCATGTCGTAAACAGTTAGCGACGCGACCACGGCGCCTGTCATGGCCTCCATTTCTACACCGGTCTTTCCGTCGCACTTGACGCTGCATGAGATGTCTATCCTCGAGTAATCGACGGCATTATCGATGGTGGGGAAGGAGAGCTCGACTTCTGCGTGGGAGAGCGCTAGGGGGTGGCAGAGCGGGATCAAGGTGGACGTGTGCTTGGTGCCCATGATCCCGGCGAGGCGAGCGATGTCGAATACGGGGCCCTTGGCAGTGGCTGGTGAAGTTGCTGAGGACTGGGAGAAGGCGGACGCGACGGAGGGAGCGAGGTGGACCGATGAGAGCGCAGTGGCAGTTCTAGTGGTTGCGCTTTTGCGCGATACGTCGACCATGGAGAAAGTGGACGAGGTTGCGCTCTTTGGGGTCAAGTGGGTGAAGCCGTGAGGATGGGAGGGAGGGGGGGGGGGGTGATGAGGCGACGACGACATGTGCTGGGGCGGGGAGGAGGTCTGGTGGATGGGATCATGGTCGGGCTGGCCTAACATTTCGTTGATCTTGTCGAGTTCTGAAGAATTGAGTGACGAACTGCCATGGTCCTTGCTGCCCCACGCGCCAACCTCGTCGTCTGTGAATCCAAAGAGCTCGTCTCTCTCCGCCTGCATGTCAGCCATCTGCTGCTGGAAATCAGCATGGAGATCGGTGGGAGGGGTTGTTGTTAGGGTCCGGGCGAGAAGGGGTTGAAGAGAATTGTTGAGAGCGGACAAGAGGCGAGGCTGGCGGGGAAATGTTCGGGACGCGGTTTGGATAGCGAGCATGCTTGCGACGTCGCAGGCTGGCGTAATAGTGACGGCCCTGCCAGTTCTTGAGGCCTCTCGCGTCAATGCACCTGTGTGTTTGTGGGTGCACCAATCTTCGCTCATGACGTCGCTCGTGGCGTCGCTAAAGGCCAGAGCGGTGCCGCATAACAAGCAGATCGCAAACATGGCTGCCTTCGACACTTACTTCTCCTCTCAGCTTCTACACGAACTCGAGGATGACGCTCGAAACGTCCTTGCACAGACGCGCGTGGGCGAGGCGGAGGTCGAGAGGTTCCTTGTACGTGACGAGGACGTCGGGGTGCACGTTCTTGAGGCAGAGGAGGAGCGAGGTGCGGACGGCGATGCGGGCGGCGTGGGGGGGGGAGGGGGGGCAGCGGAGGGCGAACGCGGAGCCGTGGACGCGGGCGGCGAGGGCGGCGTAGTCGCTTGCGGCGAGGGCGGCATAGTCGCTTGCGGCGAGGGCGGCATAGTCGCTTGCGGCGAGGGCGTTGGTGGCGTCGGTGACGAGGGAGATGATAGGGGCGGAGCTGTTGTTGAGGGTGGCGATCTACAGGGGAGTGTGGCCGCTGCTAGTGGTTGCGCTTAGCGCCAGCGGGTGCTCGCGGATCAAGAGCTCGACAACGGCAGGCGCTGTGGAGCCAAGCAGCGCAATGAAGGGCAGTGAACCCATTGTTGATGGTGACGGTCGGCAGGCACCTCTTCCTCGAGTCGAGCTTGGCCTTCGTGATCATCAGCTGATAGAGTTCCTGTGGAGCATCGTTGAGACAGGCGATCATGATGGCACTCCATCCGTCGTCGTTCTGGTTGAAGAGTTGATAGGCCGCGTCACCGTCTGCGAGGGATTGGATATGGGTGATAGCCACCTGCCACTGCTGGTTTGTCTCGAGCTCATACAGGGAACTCATCGTCCTGCGGGAGCGGCGAGGGTGAGCGTGAGGAGTGGAGGTGTTTGCTTGTGGCTCGTTTGAAGGTTTGCAGTATCGCTGAAAGGGGGGCAGGGGGTGGCTGTACCAGCTCCCGTTGGTCAGCTAGGGGAGTGGGTGATTGTGGTCGACTAGCTTGTGGTTGGTGAGGATTGGCAGCTCTCGCGTAGATGCCCCACTCGTTGCTTTGCGGTGCTTGTTGAGCGTCGCGTTGTCGGTGAGATGGCGATTTTCGCCAATCATTGTAAGCTGCGACGGCCGCTACTCACTTCCCTATCCGCTCAGCCGTTTCGTCAGACCTCTCCGACCTACCGGTTATCCCACCACAGTCGCCTACAACGCGCAGCTCCTTCCGTCCCCCTCAACGGCCAACCAATTTTGAACCGGCAGTGATCAAATTACCAACCCATGTTCAGCTCCTTGACGGCCGCCGCAACCAAGATATCAGGCGAGAAGGTCCTTAACCTCGCAGAACGCCTTGGCGAGCTCGTCGCCCCTCCTCTGGACGACGAAGAGGATGACTACGATCCCTCATCCCAAATGCAGTTTGCCCCACTCTCTGGAGGTTCTCTCCCCCCTCCCCCTCTGTCCGACAGTGACTGCGCCACATGCCCCGCGCTACTCAAGCAAATCGAATCTCTTCAATACGAGCTGCAGAATCTGGAGTCCCACAAGAGCGAGGAGAGCTCGTCTCTGCAATCCATGGTCCTGCTGGTGAGAGAAGTGGGGGATGATAAGAGATCCGAGCGAGCAGCGTTGTGAAGGAGAGGGCTGGCCTTATATTCCACGCTCACGTACTCGCTTTTCAAAGCCGCGACCGGCGAACGACCGGCGAGCTCAGGACGCCCAGCTCCCACTTTGTTCACTTCGCAGCCCCCTTTGTCCACACATGTGTGTGGCCCCCTTTGTTCACACGTGTGTGCGCCCCCAGCTCTCCACCGAGAACTCTGATCTGAAGCAGTCCGTGGCGTCCGCTGCCTCCTTCGAGGAGAACAACAGGACTCTGGAATCTTCCATGCTCTCCCTGCAGCAGATCAAGAGCGAGCTGGCGGTGCAGCTGGTCGAAGAGAAAGCCACCTCGCAGCAGCTCCGACAGCAGCTCTCCCAACCCCAGCCCTCCCCCCCTCCCGCCTCGTCCCCTCCCGCCTCGTCCCCTCCCTCGCTCCCTCAAACCCCGGCGTCCAAGGCGGTGCAGTCGGCGTCCGAGTCGGAGTCTCACGAGCTCCAATTGCTCAAGGAGATGCGGGACCAGGAGCGAGAAGAAGAGCTATCGTCGCGAGAAAAGAAGCTCGAAGAGGAGCGCGATCGGTCATCGTCGGAAATGTCGTCGCTGAAAGCGAAGCTGGTGCAGTCCCAGCGCGCGGCCCAGAATGCGAGCGTGGAAACATCCCGGAAGGAGCAGGAGATTGCCGACTTGAAGCAAAAGCTGACCCAGCTAACGACCGAGAGCGCTCAGAACGACAGTGCGGCTGAATTAACGCAGCTCCGGGAGGCCCTCGCTGCGGAGAAGGAGACGAGCGTCATGCGGCTGACTCGCGTGCAGAATGAATCCTCCATCGGCATCAAGAAGGCGTCCGACGACACTGCGAGGTCGCTGCAAGAGAACACCCAACTGCACGAGGTGATAAAGAACATGAAAATGGCCATGTCGCGATCCAGCGACGACTCGGCGACGTACGAGAAAATGTACACCGATCTGCAGCAGGAGTACGTGCCACACGATCGAAGCGAGTGCACAAGCGAAGCGAGTGTTAAAGATATTGTGGGGTGGACTGCATGGCAAGAATACGGCGAGAAGAGAAGCAAGCGACCGGCTAGAATCGACCGGCTCCAAAACGCGGGCTCCCGGCTCAAAACGCCCGCTCCCAGCTCAAAACGCCCGCTCCCGGACGGTTGCTTGCTCCTCGTCGGTCGCTTGCTCCTCGTCGGTCGCTGACACTCGCACTCTCCCACCCCAGGTACAAGGGCGTCTTGGAAGAGCTTCAACAGATGAAAGTTGAGAAGGAGGAGGCCGAGGCCGCCGTCGAGAGCCTCGAGAGCGAGGCCGAGAAGAACGCCGGGTCGTCCATGGAGATGAAGCTGAACAGGGAGGAGTTGACGAGGAAAACTGAGGAGGTGAAGAAACTCACAGCCGAGCGCGACAACGCGGTGAAGAACGCGCACGAGACGGGGAATAGGTTCGCCGCGAGCGCTGCGGATCTGGAGATTGCTGTCGCAGCACAGACTGCCTCCTCCCGGGCGATGGACAAGCTGGAGGCGGCGATGGTTAGTCTGCAGAACGAGAGGGACCAAGAACTGAGCATGGTCGAGGAGTCGCACGCCGAGCTCATAACTGGAGAGAGGAGGGCGTTTGAGGTCAAGATCGTGGCCATGGAGGAGCTTTACAAGAGCAAGGAGCGGGGATTGGTGGAGAAGATGAAGGGGGTAAGACCCGCACTCACACGCCGATGGCATGCACCGGTGGCAAGTGCCGATGGCCGCTGAAAAGAAGCGGCGAGGTGGTGCTGAAAACGCGCAGCGAAGAGCGCGCTTTGGACCGTTACGCGTGCTTCGGCGCTTGCTTACAACGACCTTGAAAAGATGTCTCCTGCGCTTCCCTTCGTAACCGTTCTTCCTTCCCTCTAACACTCTCCTCGTCAGGACGTTGACGTGGAGAGCCGCAAGTTGGCCGACTTTGAAAGGAAGCACGCGGCGATGAGGGCGGAGAACGTGAGCTTGAGGCGGTCGCTTGACGAGGCGATTAAAAGGCTGCAGCAGAGCACGGAGGATGTTATTGACAGGGCGGTTATTAAAAGCATGCTGCTGGATTGGCATAGCAAGGTGGGGGGCAAGAGAATGCAGGTTATGGAGGTGATTTGCAGCATTCTGAACATGAGCGAGGAGGAGAAGGGACAGTGCGAGGTGTGGGGCAAGCGGGCGGGGGAAGAAGGGGGGCTGGTGGGCAAGGTCTTTGTGCCTTTGCCAGAGGGAGTGGTCAAGAACGAGGATTTGGCGGGCGACACGGTGAAGGACAAATTTCTGAGCTTCTTGATGAGCGAGACAGGAGATATTTGAGTAGTCACGTATTTGAGTAGTCACATTTGACAGCAAAACTAACAACTACATTAGGAGGGAGGGGACGCGAGGAGGGAGGGGCTCAGGAGATGGTACAATAGGGACACTCTTCCAGGCTCGTCCTCTGTAGGCGATAGTATCCGGTGCAGCGCCAACTCGTGCATCCGTAGGGCAGCTGATGCCTCAAATCACTCTACTGTAATGTGAATGAGATCTGATCTCAGGTGTCAACGCAAAGAACGAGTAAGATAGAGCTATATTGTGCTTGTCAGTCCATGTATGTATGCTCTTCCCCCCCCAGTTGCCATTCTTTATTCTTCTCCTACCTCGTACTTGTTTTTCGTTTCTCCCTCTCCCCGTTAGTAAAAGCATCCCATCCTTCAACTTCTCCCCGCCATTTAAACCTCGTACCGTCGCCCGTTCCCGACTTATGTCATGATCCAACTTATTGCATCTTACATGAGATAGTGGGAATG
>Ga0307985_10001307_pt1 | contig 14088 bp, 22 predicted proteins | sample EllFjometageno80_FD_203155 | JGI IMG/M metagenome (GOLD analysis project Ga0307985, IMG submission 203155) | Marine microbial communities from Ellis Fjord, Antarctic Ocean - #80 | ecosystem: Environmental > Aquatic > Marine > Unclassified | place: Southern Ocean | collected 2014-10-09 | reverse complement strand
TATGGATATAAAATTTATAAAATTTTATGTATGTATGGGAATTTCTCTAGCAGCATCAGCTGTGGGTTTAATAATATTATTTGCATAAAAATAGAAAATATGGCAAAATATGAGAATTAAGCAAGTGGGCATTCTTCTTTATTTGTAAATAATTTGTCATTTATTTTAAAAAAAATCAAAATTTTTAATTATTTTAAAACAGATCAAATATTATTAGGGTATAAAATAAATCAAAATTAAGAAAATGACTGAATGTCCAACGTGTAAGTTATCCATGGAGTCACATTCAACTGAAGAGTTGATGGAATGTTGTATGAAGCAAGTGGGGGAAGAGTTTGGAGAAGAGCAAAAAGGCACATGTCCCAATTGTAAACACGAAATTAAAGAGCATTCAGATAAAGGATTGGCAGAATGTACAATAGAATTTTTAAAATCGGCAAGTAATAGTTTAAGATAAGATTAAACAATAGAGAATAAGAGGCTACGTGTTGAATCAATTAACAAAAAAAATTATTAATGAGTTTTCACCAATGTGGACAAATAAACAAGTATGGGAATTTGAAGAGATTAATGAAAATTTAAGTTTTGATATGCTTTACGCAGAACCAGGCAAATATGATGAAAATTTATGGAAATCAAAATCAACACATTTTGATTCAGATGTTAGGGATGTAGCTGTTAGAACATTTGATAATTTATTGGAAGGTGAAGAATTGTGGGTAGCAAGTAAAGGTAAAAAACAACTAGATAAAAAATTTATTCCATATCTAATGGCCACTATTGTAGACACCATGATTGAGGAAGAGGTTTGCCTTAATCTCAGAGAGGATAAGGATTGTTTAGTAATATCAATCGATAGGAACGCAGATGTGATTGATTGTAAAGAATTTTTTGAAGCATTTTACCATTTAGCAACTGGGTTCAATTATGATACAGATACAGGAATTCCAGAGGATCAGACAGAGGCAGAGATGTACTTAACAAGATTACAAGAAGAATTTGATGAAAAAATGAAAGATATGCTTGGAGACATGTACCTACCAGGAAATAATGATCCAGATACAATTAATGCAGAAGTATAGGTAAAATACAAGAAAAAAAACAAGTAAACATGTCAGAAAGAAAACCATTTAGAAAATTTCGAAACACGGGACCTACTTTAACCATAGAACAAAAAATAGAGCAGTTTATTTTAAGAAATTCAAAAAATGGTTATTTTACAAAAGTATCTACAATCAATTTTAAATTTGAAATTTCAGAAAGCAAAGCATGGGAAGTAGTTGGAGAATTATTATTTAATGGAAACATAGAATCAATACATGATCAAAATACAGGGGATATGAAATTATGCGAATATGAAAAAACGTATCAGATAATGGAATTAGAAAGAATTAGAAATAGAGACAGATTTAGAAATAAGAAAAAATCACCTCTAAAATCAAATAAAAAACCAATTAAAAAAGAAAATAAATAAAACACAAAACGCTTAATTTGTCATAATAACTGATACACGTGATGGATGAAGAAAATTTTCCAGTTCAATGCCATCCAATAATTATACCAAAGAAAAAAAAGGAAGTTATTAAAAATGAAACAGTGTAAAATATGCGGTAGTCCATTAGGTAAGGAACCAACAACTGAAGAATTAGAAGCACATTGGAAAAAACATCACAGTTGGCATTGGGAATCAAATAATGAAAAAACACCAGAAGAGGCATTACTAAAAAAACAGAGTTAAAATAAAATTACAAACAATATGTAAAATAAACTAGTGGTAAAAAAAATTATAAAATAAAAAAACAGCCATTTTGTTGCACTAGGATAATTTGTACGATTATGTTTTATACTACTAAAATTGAAATTGATCAAATTGGTTTCAAAAAATATTGTTGCTCTATTAGCAATTGTCGCATTAGCTACAACGTTGGGAATTTCACCAGCATTAGCAGATTGGGATAAAACAAAATACCCAAATATTGAAGGAACCATTCCAGTTGAAAATAACGAAGATTACTCAAATCTAAATCAAATTACATTAGTAGATGCAATGACCATTGCTGAAAACAATATAACAGATAGCAAAAGCATGTATGCAAAACTTTCTTCAATTAACGGATATTTGGTTTACAAAGTAGTCATGACAAATGATGACCACGAATACAGCAAAGTTCTAGTTGATGCAGGTAATGGAGATGTGCTTTATGTCACAGATGCAAAATCTTTTGATTCCAACAAAAAGAAAAAACATAGTGATGACAAAAATGACAAAACTCACGACAAAAGAATGAAAGATTACTACAAAGACATGACACCAGAACAAATTGCTGAAAAGAAAAAACAGTTTAAAGAAATGGGGGAGGCCTGGAAGTCATTATCAATTCCAGATAAAGCTGCAATGATTATGCACTTTATGCAAATGAAATTACAATGGGACGTAATGTCTGATGGAGAAAAGGAAGAACAAAAACTTGAAATGAAAAATAAATGGAAAGGACTACTAACAGCATCACCTGAAGAAAAGAAACAAAAACTTGAAGACTATGTTAAGTCAATAAAGTAAAATTAGAAATATATTCAATTATTGTTTTTTGTCAGTTTTTTGTAATTAAATGAAATAATATTAGTCTGTTAATCTTATCCCCACCACCAAAATCTCTTAGTGACTTTGATTAGGGATTTGATACCTGCAATATTTTTAGGGTTCAATTCAATTTCTTTGTGTTCGGCTAAAACGTGTTCTTTAACCATTGACATTAGTTCTTCTTCATTATTTGTTGTTGATGAGGCTGACCAACTACAATCTTTGCCTGCGTCTTTACAACTAATTGATTTTGTCATAATTATGTAATCTTTTGTGGTTATTTATCTAATAGGCCAAATTACCAAATAGGCCAAAGAAATTATTATTTATTTTTAGCAGCTGCATCTAAGTATTTTTGAACCTCTTCAACATCCTTGTCACCTCTACCTGAAAGGGTTACAACGATAGATTCAGAAGGTTTTCCTTTTTTTGCAACTTTCATTGCTTCAGAAATAGCATGAGCAGATTCTAAAGCAGGAATAATACCCTCAGTTCTAGTAAGAGTTAGAAATGCATCCAATACTTCAGCATCAGTAGCGGAGTGATATTTTACACGCTTGGTGTCTTTGTAGTATGCATGTTCAGGTCCAACTCCAGGATAATCCAATCCAGCTGAAATGCTATGTGTTTCAGTGATTTGACCCTCGTTATCTTGAAGTAAATATGTCATCATTCCGTGAAGTACACCTTTACTTCCTGCAGATAATGTTGCAGAATGTAATTTTGATTTCAGCCCCTTACCGGCAGCTTCAACTCCAATAATTTCAGCACTTGTATCAACTAAAGGGTAAAACGTACCAATTGCATTAGAACCGCCACCAACACATGCAATTACAACATCAGGATCTTTATTGTTAATTTTTTTCATTTGTGATTTAATTTCATTACCAATTACACTTTGGAAATCTCTAACCATTACAGGATATGGGTGTGGTCCAACTGCAGAACCTAGCAAGTAATACGTATTCTCTACATTTGTAATCCAATCTCTAATTGCTTCATTAATTGCATCTTTTAGTGTCTTGGAACCGGACTTTACAGGATGTACTTTAGAACCTAGCATATTCATGCGGTAGACATTTTGTTTTTGTCGAATTGTATCCTTGTACCCCATGTACACTTCAGCCTTTAATCCCAATGCAGCACATGCCATTGCAGTTGCAACACCGTGTTGGCCAGCACCAGTTTCAGCGATAATTCTTTTTTTGTTCATTTTTTTTGCTAAAAGTGCCTGACCTAAAGTATTGTTAATTTTATGAGCTCCTCCATGCAATAGATCCTCACGTTTAAGATAGATTTTAGCACCACCTAATTTTTCAGATAAATTCTTTGCATAGTATAGTGGAGTAGGTCTTCCAGCATACACTTTTAGATAATAATCTAATTCCTGTTTGAATTTTCTGTCATCTTTAAATTTTAAATAATTTTCTTCCAATTCCTCAATAGCAGGAACTAAAGTTTCTGGAATGTATTGCCCACCAAATTCCCCAAATCTGCCGTTTTTAGGATATTTCATATTGTAATCATTCAAAAATTACCACTTCCGATATTAAATACTACTCATGCCCAATAGACTAGTGTTACAATGATTTTTACGTTCTTTATTGATAATTCTTGAAAAATCAGGCACGAAAATCAGGAATAATTTCCTAAATAGTTACTACTTTTGGAATAATTTTAAATTTCTTGTATTGAAGAAATTCCATAATTTTTGTAAATTAACAAAAAAATCAAAATAGTAATCAGCCCATATAGTCATCCACTGATAACGACATCAAAAGTAATACCATTTTTTTCCCTGACATCTAGGCACTTGTTGATTACTATGTAAGATATAGTGAAGGATAAAATAAAAATATTAATTTTAAATTCTTAACATTTGTTGATTTTTAAAAGAAAAAAATTACAAACGTTTAAAAAAATGATGGTGAAGTTTATCTTTTAATTATCATAATAATATCATATGAATACATCTCAAGCATATGTCGTACTTCATACAAACAAAGGAGAAGAATACAATGTCTTGAAAAATTTAAGTCACATTCCAGAAGTAATAGAAGCAGATGTAGTGTTTGGATTCTATGATGTTTTATGTAAAATTGAATCAGATGAATATGCTTCTTTAGAAAAAGTGATTACAAAGACAATTAGATCAGTGCCACACATTAAAACTAGTATGACTCTAAATGTCATCTCAGAACAAGACTAGAGCAATATTTTTAAATTCTTAAAACATAATAAGATAAAAAATAATTCTAACGCGTGAGTAAAAAGAATACCAGCACGATTACATTTAGAATAGATGAAGATTTTGACGAGCACCTTAGAAAAATTGCAAAAGAGCAAAAAGTTAGCCTTAACACTTTAGCCAACCAAATTTTTGGAAATTATTTAGATTTGGATGTGTATATGGAAAAATTTGGAGTGATGATGATGAGCAAAAAAGTGTTCAAAATGTTTTTAGATAAAACAGGTGTTGCAGAACTCAAACTTTTAGCTCTTGATGCCGGTTCAAACGAACCTAAAGAGTTTATTTTATTCAAATGGAAAGAAATTACATCTGAAAACGTATCTACATTTATGAAAATTTATTGTGAGCATTGTGGATACGGGCAATGTGATCTTGAACAATCAGAAAACAAGATATCACTAAGCGTACGTCATAACTTTGGGAAAAAAGGATCAGTATACCTTGGCTCATTTCTAACTGCAGTAGTAACATCTACGTTAAATCGTGAATGTAGCACAATAGAATCTGATGAATCCATAACTATCTCTTTTGTAAATTGATTGCAAATGATTGCAAATGATACATGTTAGTTAAATGCAATTTTTGAAACATTATAGTATGAACACAAATCAGCATACAAAACAAGATGTGACAATTAGCGATACTTTAAAGCAAAAGATTGACATGACAAAACATCTCAAAGAAAACAACACCACTTACAAATCTCATTGGTGGAGAGCAATGTCTATGGCAACAGCATTGTTTGTTCATGCTTGGATTCCCTCATTGTTTCCAACATATGCTTCAGATAAAATGAATCATCGATAATTTCTTGATTTGGATATTTTTTTAAATAGATTTAAAATAATTAGAATTTATGAATTGTCCTGATTGTAAGCATGAAAAAGGAAATTGTTCCTGCATTTGTTGTTGTTCTATATCTAAAATTGGGTGCCCATCTTGCATTTTACCTGTATTGGCATATAGGCAGATTAAAAAAATTCTTAGAAAAATAAAAACATAGGATTTAATTTTTCTGATATTGATTTTAACTACAAAGATAAATTCTATTCAATCGATACACTTTTTTTACGATCAAACTTTGCTTCAACTTTTCTAATCACCACATATAACGTGGATAAATTTTCAGTTAGTAAATTTGATGGGAAAAATGTTGCACCATACCCATCTCCTTTTCTTGTAATGAATCCATTTTTCTCCAACACATCAATACTATGTGTTACTGTTTTGTAATCCAATTCTAATTGTTTAGATAATTCATTTGGATTTTTAGGCTCTTCAGTAATGGCACAAATAATTCTCAATCGGGTAAATCGCCCTCCCATTCCCGTAAATACTGTAGAAAACTTTTCTTTCATTTGTTTATCGACTTTGATCTCTTCATAATTTACAACATCTTTGAATATCTTACTTCTACACAGTGAGTCAAATGGCATTATGTTGTTAATATTTTAAAAATTAAACAATATAATTTTAATTCCTAATTTGGGAATTTACTTTAATACCCAATTTCTAATTTCATACTTAATGACTAAAAACGTACAAAAAATTAGCCTACTTGCAATAATTCCAATTATTGCAATTGCTATGACCTTTGTTCCTTTAACTGAGATCCATGCACAAAATCTTAATCCGGAAAAAATTTGTGGAGATCGTCTGTGTGATTCTGGTGATTCTAAAAATGCTGAAGATGAACGTAAAAAAATGAGAGAACTTTTTTTATCTTCTTCATCAACTGAAATTGTAAAAACAACTGTTGTTGCAGAATCTGAAAAACAAATAGAGCCTGGTAATCTTTTAAAATTATCTCGTGCAAGTGTTGCGACAGACATTCCATTACATTTAGGATACTATGATGGAGATTCAGTTTATTTCATAATTACTGATGCAAGTGATGAAAAACATGCTAAAATAATTTCTGAAAAACAAGGATGGAATGTTGAAGTAGCACCACCACTTGAAAACACTCCAAAAGAAGCACTATCTACAGCATACCTGTTTGTAAATGGTGTAAATGGTGAAGGAATTCACGGGTATCAAAGTGAAGTAGTCACTAGTACTCCTGCACAAACTGAAACGTATAGTGCATTGACTTCTCACGTACATGTAATATGGACTGATGAAAATAATGCTAGAGTTTTAGACTCTGAGCAAGCAGTAATTGATGCTGAGACGAATGGTGAAGTAACGCTAGTAAAACTTCCAGTAGTTTTGAACATGCCGCAAATTGTTTGGCCTGATGGCCAAATGACAATTAAAGAAGACAAGACACTAACTGATTCTACCCCTTATGGTAAAGCACAAGTTTTAGACATTGATTTAGATGAAATGACTGTAACTTTTGTAGCTCATAGAGGTTGGGGTCCTGATGGTAGAACCATTTACTATATTGTAACTGATGCTACCCCTTCAGGCCCTGCAAAAATGATGGGAGTCATTAATGCTCCAACATTAGCATCAACTCTTGCTAGTTCTTCTGCAATTGATTTGTTTCAATTCAAAAATGGGATTGCTGGTTCTGGTCCATTAGGATTCCAGCCAGGGATTGCTGCAGGTGCACCAGGTGATGAAAACTATTCGCCACTATGGAGAATATTCATGATTAAATGGATTGATCCAGAAAACGCAGTAGTTTTAGAAACCATGGATGACATTAGCTACTACCAACAACAAGGTCTAATAGAAATTGGAATGGCGCGACCAATGAACAGTGATCATATAGTAAACTGTCCATTTATTGATCCATTCCAATAATTTTTTTATTCTAATTTTTAAAATTAATTTTAGTATGACATGAGTTATTGTAAAAAAAGGCACTCCACCCTAGCATTACGGATTGGAAAGGAAATACTCTTTTTTAAAACTATCAAGTAATTGCAGTTTTGATTAATGATGAGGTATTGCAACAAGGATGTGGAGAACAAGATTCACTCATAAAAATACAGCATATGGTACATCTCTTTTGTCCAGAAGCATATCTGCCAATTTGTCTTGACTTGAGATCTTTGTATTGTTTACATTTACCTGTACAATAACGCATTATAGATCATCATGACATGTTCCAAAATAAACATAGGTTAACAAAGTTAACTTGTATCCGATGTATTCTAACTAGATTTCTTGTTCGTTGATTATATTCAAGGTCATACTAGATTCAAGGTGAGGTAAGGATCTTATTACTTTGGTAATTACATTCTCCATTATTTTTTCATTTGTTGTCATCACCTTACAAATAACATCATAGAACCCAAAAATCACATCAGCCTCTTTGACTTCTGGTATATGGCTAAGATTTCGTAATGTAGTATATTCTTCACCTCTATCACAATGAATTACAACATATGCCTGAGCTAAATTTTGTCCTAAAATCACACCAATTAATTTCTCAGGTGATTGAAAAAAATCCTCTGATTCTGAACGGGTTAGGGTCATTGTAGAGTGAATTTTAGGTATTTTACGTATATGTTCTGTAATGTTCTTGCTCATTTTCTCTTCTGACTCTGATTCTATTTGAGCAATTATATCGTAAAGACCAAGTGTGCCGTGAACTTCTTTAATCCATTTAATTGATTTTAATGCTGAAATTATTTCTCTCTCTGCCCCCAAATCACAATTCATTAGAACATATGTTTTTACCATTTTTAACAACTCTATTTTTTCAAAGTCAACTTACAACTAAAGTACAAAATAATTGGTTTCAAAATATATGAAATGTATTGTAATTGCCATATCCATCGACGTCTCATAAATTTATTTTAAAAAAGGTGATTATTAATTAAAAAGATGATTGTCAATTATGATTATAACTATTTTGAATAAATTTTTGTAGTGCAGTATAAACAAACATTTTATTTTTAAAATACTTTTTAAAATTTTGTGGCTTATTGTATTGGTAAATGTAGGGAGTTTAACGCACTCAAACCTATTGGAATTACTATGTATGCAATAGGACAAAAAAGGTAAAAAAATTATTCATTTGATAATATTTTATGGCCTTGTTGTAATAGTCAACTAATATCTGCCCAAGATGTAGGAACGAGACATTATCACGCATAATTGGAAAAAATTAATCAAATGTAGGAATAAAATACTTTTCATAACAATTCTTGGAACAAAATTTACTTCCAATAAATTCATAATTTTTTTCACATGTAATGCAATTATTGTTTTTATTTTTATTCCCTTTTAGATCATAGGCTGTAACTGTTTCATTTTGTTTTACCTCTCTCGGTTTACCCCATTCATTTTCATCATGGCCCATACATTGTCCATCATTTTTATTTCCTGGAAATTTTGGTATTTTTTTAACATCCATAAAAGTTTCATTCAATAAATAATGTATTAAGAAGATGATTACACTGCACTGTTTTTTTTAAAGATTGTTGAGGATGACAGAATTCTAGGCAGATCTGAACAAATCTAATTTTAAAAGAGCCACCCTCAGACATTTTCTTAATTTTTAATACTTAACTTGATGAGTTAATTGTCATGGGTGATACTAATTATCCTACTGTAACTACACCCACTCTCCAGGGATGTAATGAACAATAGTAATTGTATATTCCTTTTTCTTTAAATTTAAATTCAAATGTTTCTCCTGTATCTAATGGAACACTATTGAATAATCCAATGATTTTTCCAAATTCATCTTGACTTTGTACTGTATGCTTTACTATGTCATCATTAATCCATTGAACGGTGGTCATTGGATTTATTTCTAGATTTAGTGGTAAGTAAAAAGATCCGCCTGAAACAACGTAATTTCCATTAGGTATTATGATTTGTTCCAGTTGATTTCTTTTTGTTGTATCATCATCATTTAATATTAAAATATCCTGTTCAATTAAAAATTTAATCGAATTTAAAAATTCTATTTCTGTAATGTCGCCTTGACCATACCATAATGCATTGTTTTTCACCCAATTAGGCACAGATTCTGCATTTACTAAATTTATTGAGAATGAAATTAAAAAGATTGAAAACATTATTCCTATAGATATTTTTAAAATAGATTGTTTCATTTTTAATTTTTTATCCACCATGACCAAATTATTGATATATACATCCAATTCATTAATTTCTAATTCTTAATTTAAAATATAAAAAATCAGAATACAGTGCAAGACAATGCAAACATCAGTGTTATAACGGATTTTTTTAAAAATATTACATGCAAGAATTGATTCAAACACACAAAATTGCTGATAATGTAAAACAACAAATTATCTTAGAAAGTCTTTCAGATAAATATTGTAAACAGATTTTAAAAAATACCATTAAAAAACCAAAATCGGCAATGATGATATCATATGAGGAAAATATTCCTTTAAGTACCGTTTATAGAAAATTACAAAAACTGTATGATGGAAAATTACTAACAATTTCAGGTGAACTAAACATAGATGGAAAAAAGCATTTTCTTTATATGAGTAAAATTAAGAATATCATAGTTCATTGTAATTTAGAAGAAACTACAGTAGAATGTATTGCAAATAATACGAAACAAGAAGATATCGATTAATATCAGACGGAATCATGATAAAGATTGAAAAGATGAATGCTTCAAAAAGACAAACCCATGTAAATAAAAAACATCCTACCAGAAGTATCACTTATAGATTATCTGAAAAATTAATTACAGAACTAGAAACAGAAGCAAGTCAAAAAGGTATATCTCAAAATGTTTTAGTTAAACAGATTTTAGAAAAATATATTCAATGGGATAGATTTTCACAAAAAATTGGGTTGATTCCAGTTCCTGTAGGAATTTTACAATCTTTAGGAGATGATTTAGACGGACAAGATATTGATGAAATAATTAATTTAATTTTTCCCACGATTAAAGACACTGTAATGTTCATCAAAGGAGGTTATGATCTAAAGCGATGTATTGAAACGCTTGAAGATTACATGAGAGCTTCTGGTATGAATTCAGATCACAGAGTTAATGGAGATGTCCACACATTTCTCATTCAACATGATTTAGGTACTAAATGGTCTGTATTTACCGAACAATTACTAAAACAAATATTTCGAAGTTTTTTACCAGATAAAGAATTAGATTTTCAAACTACTGATTCAACTGTAATTTTAAACGTCTCACTAGGTTCTGATTTTAATGAACATGATTTTTAAAGTTGAAATTTAGTTTATCCATTAAAATACATGTTCAATTTAGTTAAATAATGCAGTTGGATCCACATCTAAAAACTAAAAAAATTAAAGATTTAATGTCACATGCAACTCTTTCGTTAGAATCAACTGCAACTGCATCTGATGCAGCTAAAATAATGGAAACGTGTAACGTAAAAGCAGTTGTAGTAGTTGAAAACAATAAATTAATTGGAATAGTTACAGATAGAGACTATACAATAAAAATTGGTTCTCATGCATATCCAATTGATACCCCCATTAGCAGATTAATGAGTTGCCCTTTAATTTCAATTGATCAAGATTGTGAAATAATAATTGCCCTTAATTTAATGAAAAAAAATAAAATTAATAAATTACCTGTGACATCAAATGAAAAGATTGTGGGAATGATTAGCATGGATGATTTTAGGATCTAATTCAGTAATTATCAAGATTGACAATCATATTGTAATATTTAATATTTGATTCAATAAGATTATTTACAAACTTTGTTTTAGTAGCCGTATGAAAATAGGTTTGTAATTTCCCATAAAAATAGGGATTAAAAATCTCTATTTTTTATTTAATGTTAAATTTTTTAAGATAGGGGTTAATATCACCACCTAAATGTATCGAATAATCATTTCTTTCTCAGAGTTGGAATCATCTACTACCAGTGCAAAATGATACAAAGGAAACCTCTTTTTGTATTCCCTCATGAAACTCCAGGCAACGTCATTTGTTTTAAATTCAGTACGTAATCCGTCAATAATGGATTTTTCCCCAAACACATCAAAACAAATTAAATGATAATTTTTTGGAAAATTACGTGGTCGTGCTCGAAGTAACCATGTAACTGCAAACAATAATGCAGCCACTATTACAAAAATTGTGCCTATTTCTTTAAAAAATGAATAAAATACATGAGGAAGAATCCTACCAAACAACTCTACCAAAAAATGTGAAAAAGATACAACCATTATTCCAGGAATAATTATTACTTTGAGCATACAGGGAATATTAAATTTGTACATGCGGTTTACAATAGATAAAATAGTATTTATTTTTATTCAGATTCTTCTTTGTTTTCATCTAATTCTTCTTTGTTTTCATCTAATTCGGGTTCAACAAATTCTAAAATTTCAACTCTCCATATTTTATTTTTATTCATGATTATTCATTATTCATGATTATTCATTATTCATGATTATTCATCATTATTCATTATTGTCAACATTGAGAATCACTCCGATGATTTCATCACTAGTCTTAATGGAGAATGTAGAATCTGAAGTTATATCACTTGGACTATCTGTAATTGCATTAAACATTGGAATGTATCTTGGTATTCCAGCTGTATTGATTGTCGGAATTAGAAAAGCTATTTTTTAAAACAGAAATTAATTTATGAATATTTTACTAGATTGTTAATAACGTAATTTTTAGAAACACTAACTTTAGTCAACATTTCATATTGAGTTCACCAATTTTCTTACTTGCTCTTCAATATTATCGCTTTTCATTATACTTGAACCTATCAAAAACGCGTTGGCACCAGACTTTTTTAGATATTGAATATCTTCAGAGGTGTTAATTCCACTTTCAGATAAAATAAGTCTTGAATCATCATACCCCGATAAGACGGATTCGGTAGTTTTAAGATTAATTTCTAAAGTATCCAAATTTCGGTTATTGATTCCGATAATATCAGCTTCAGTTTTCAATGCATTTTGGAATTCTTCTTTAGTGTGAACTTCAAGTAAAATATTCAAACCTTGTTTATGTCCATAACCTATGAACTCATCAATATCTGCAAGAAATTTTTGATCAAAGAGAGATTGAATCACTAGCATGTAATCAGCACCAATTTTTTTTGCAGTGTCAATCTGAATTTTATCAATCATGATGTCTTTCATAAGTAGCGGCACATCTACTGCTTGTCTTACTTTGATGAAATAATCTGGAGAACCATTAAACAAATGTGGCTGAGTCAAGATAGACAATGCCTTTGAACCGCCAGCAATCATCTGTTTTGCAATAATCACAGGATCACCAACGGTCCTAATTTTACCTAATGATGGGGATGCAAATTTTACTTCAGTAAGCAATGTAGCATGAGGATTAGATGTAATAATTTGTTTAAAATCTTGATTAGATTTTTGTAAATTTACATCCACATCATACACACCATCATCAATTGCAGTCTGAGAGTTTGCTACTAATTTTTTTAAAATATTTTCAGCCATCTATAATCTCCTTTAATTTTTCAATGTTGCCAGTACTAGCCACAAATTTCTCCAATAACCCCATAGCCTTGCCATCAATTATTGTATTTAATGCAAGTTCTATACCCTCCTCAAAACTATTTACGACATTTCCAACCAATAATCCTGCTGCTGCATTTAGGGCAGTAGTTTCAATCATAGGTTGGTTAGCAGTATTATTCAAGACACCAACAAAAGACTCGATTGCATTTTGTTTTGTTTTAATTTGAATATCATGTAGGGATGATTTATGCAAACCAAAAAATTCAGGATCAATAGAATTAACAGTGATAATATTATTTTTTAAAATACATACGCTATTTGTGGAACTAGTAGAAAATTCATCCATACCATCATTGGAACGTACAGTCATTATATTTTCTACACCTTTTCTTTTAAGAATATGAGGTAATCTAGTAAGAAATTCATTTGAGAAAACACCAACAAGTTGATTTTTTACATTTGCAGGGTTTGATAAGGGCCCAAGTAAATTAAACGCAGTCCTAGTTGCCAATTGTTTTCTAGCTAAAGAGACGTTTTTCATTGCAGGATGAAATTTTTGTGCAAACATAAAACAAATTCCATGGCTTTCTAAAATTTTTGCGACATCAGAAGGTTCAGCATTTAGATCATAACCAAAATATTCAAAAATATCAGCACTGCCAGAAATGCCAGAACTGGAGCGGTTGCCATGTTTAGCAACAATCCCGCCAGCAGCTGCAACTACAAATGAAGCAGTAGTAGAAATATTGAATGTTTGAAGTTTATCGCCACCTGTTCCACACATGTCAATAACAGTTCCTTGATTTTTAGGCGTAATTTTTAGAGATAATTCCTGCATTTTATCGAGCATTCCCAAT
>Ga0307985_10001306_pt1 | contig 14089 bp, 1 predicted proteins | sample EllFjometageno80_FD_203155 | JGI IMG/M metagenome (GOLD analysis project Ga0307985, IMG submission 203155) | Marine microbial communities from Ellis Fjord, Antarctic Ocean - #80 | ecosystem: Environmental > Aquatic > Marine > Unclassified | place: Southern Ocean | collected 2014-10-09 | reverse complement strand
GGTGTGGTCGGATGCTACTCAGACGACCGAGGTTGACGACGCTGCTTACGATGCGACTCTTTACAAGAGTAACACCGTCGCCCCGCTGGGTGGGACATTCAAGTTGGGCTGGGGCGATTCGTGTTACGAGAAGGTGGAGTCCAAGTACGGTCGCGAGCGCGCCGAAGTCATTTGTGACGAGTTCCCGACCACGATCGTTCTCAACTACGACGCTACCGCGCAGGAGGTCGAGGATGCTCTCGAGGAGCTGCCTGCCATCGTGGATGTTGTCGTGACTCGATCTCACGACTTGAACGACCTCCAGGAGCACAAGATCCCCATGACGAGCGGCATCGTCGGCATCAACTACAACTACTATATCCAGTTCAGGGAAGTTTACCTTAACATGACCAGCGCCGTCAGCGAAACGTACTTCGAGGACAAGTACAATTCGGTCGGCAACAACCTCGGAAGTGACGACATGGACAACAAGGACTCTTACTTGTGGGCCGCTGGCGACATTCCGATGTTGAGCGTCGACGGCAGCAGTCTTACGGGCACCGCTGGCTACGACCAGGCTTGCGTCGTTGGCAGCCAGTACCCGCACCACCTGGACGTTTACACTACGTTGCACGGTTACACTACGCACCCCGACAGCTCCCCTAACACCCAGAGCATGTATCCGTGCAGGCCATACAACATCAGAAGCTACGAGCTCGTCAAGGGTGTGGACCAGGACGTCGGCGGAGTCGTTTCGCTGGAGGTGAGCATCAACGGCGGCGTCGACTACAACCAGAACAATGTCAGGACCAGCAGCTTTAAGTACCTCCCCGTCGCGCGAGTGACTGGTTTGCAGCCGGACCATGGGCCGACGAGCGGCTTCACCGAGGTTGTCGTGTTTGGCGTCAACTTTAAGAAGAGCAGTTTGCTGAGCTGCAGGTTCGGCACCAGCGACGTCTTCGGGAGTGGCCGACACGCGTACTACGTCGTGCCGGCGGCGCAGTGGTTCAACGACACTTGCATCATGTGCCTCAGTCCCCAGGCGCTCACAGGCGGTGACGTGTGGGTCGAGGTGAGCAACAACGGGGGCGGCGGTTTCGCGAACTTCACGAGTAGCGACAGCACTACCGAGAACTTGAAGAGCGTCGCGACTAAGTTCACGTATACTGAACCCGTGGTGATTGAGCGCTTCGAGCCCATCAGTGGCCCCGTGAGCGGCAACTTCAGCGTCACGGTCTACGGCGGCCCCTTCGTTGACACTGACGAGCTGCGGTGCCGGTTCGGCGACAAGTCGACCGTTGGCAAGTATCTCGACTCCAAGAGCATTCAGTGCTTCACTCCGTACTTGGATCAACCGATGACGACAGTTCTGGAGGTCACCAACAACGACCAAGACTACAGCAACCAGAGGCTCAGCTTCGACTTTTACCAGGACACTAGACTGAGCAGGATCATGCCCGTGAACGGCCCCGCTGTCCACGCTGGCACGCTTGTCGACGTGTACGGCGACAACTTCAGGAACACTTCCGCCACGCTTTGTCGGTTCGGATTGGTTGAGATTCCCGCCGTCTACATTTCGAGCCACCAGCTCAAGTGCGAGACGCCGCCGCTGCACGAAGACAGCGGAGGGCTTTGGTATGTTGCTCTGAGTGAGCAGTACAACAGGTACCCCGATCCTGCGCATGGCGACGTCAAGCTGTTCCCGACTGCTCATCACTACCCGCTGTACTACAGCAGGCTGGTGAGCTTGGAGGTGACGAATAATGGTCAGGATTACAGTGACAGCGGTATCACGTACCTTTACCAGGAAGACGCGGTCGTTTCCGGAGTGTACAACAACCACGGTCCTTTCAGCGGCGATACTCCGATTTTCGTTCACGGCGACAATTTCGTGAACAGCACTCTCTTGACGTGCAGGATCGGAGGAGCTGTGGTCGATGCGGTCTTCATGAACCAGCAAACCATCATGTGCTTCACGCCTCCGAGGTCAGCCGTCGAGAGCAAGCACAATTACTTGAGTCACGGCGAGATCAGAAGCGAGACCATGCCTCACGCTCAGGACTACAAGATTCGCGGCGACGGCATGGCCACGAACGAGGTCTACGTGGAAGTTAGTAACAATGGCGTGGACTTCACGTTCGACAGGGTGACGTTCACGTACACCGAGGGCGTCGCACCGGGCAAGTACTTGCCCGGCGATGACGACCTGACGGTCCTGGAGTGCCCCCGCGGTGCGTTCTGTCCCGGTCGCGGTCAGACGAACTTCACGCTCTGTCCAAGGGGCACGTATCAGCCGCTCAGGAGTCAAGCGGCGTGCTTGCGGTGCCCGGTCGGCTACATGTGCCCGGAGGATGGCTTGCCTGTGCCCAGGATTTGTCCCGCTGGATTCGTATGCGACGTCACCGGCATTGAGACTGCGGACCAGCCGTGCCCTGAGGGTCACTTCTGTTTGCAGGGCACTGCTACTTCGAGTACCAGCTGCGGTCATCCGATGTTGAGCAGCGAGTTGTTCCCCAGTTTGACTCACGCCGAACGGCCGAGGACGCTCCGAAAAGGCCGCGACGAGCAGGGCTTCGACTTTTTGCTGGGCGCGAGGAATTCTGCTTGCTGGAACAACATGACGAGCGACTTCGGACTGCAGTCAGGCGACATGCCCGCTAGGGTTTGGGCCGAGCGTCATTTGCTGCCGTTGGACGAGAACAGCCCTTTCAATCCCATAAGGGGGAGGTACTGTCTGGATGACTCGTGCATGAAGTTGGAAGACGCCGACGACTTGACGGTGGTGGACACTAGCTTCGATTACAGCAGTCAGGGCTTTTCGCTCCGCCGCCCCGTCCCGTGTCCTGCTGGCATGTACTGCCATCCTGGAACAGCGGTCAACATGACCAGTATCAACGATTTTACTACGCCGCAACCGTGTAGCGAGAGCATGTACTGCCCCGAAGGCAGCATCGACCCGCTAGGAAGCGGCGAGTGCCCAAGAGGGTTCTACTGCCCTTTCGCCAAAAAGTTGCCGTGCCCCGTTGGAACTTATTGTCCGCGCGATGGGCATTGGGACCCGCTTCCGTGCCCACCGAGTACTTTTAATGCCATGACTGGGCAGCTGAAGTGCAGCCAGTGTCCCGCGGGGTTCATTTGCCCAGGCTTCGGGCGCTTGCAGCCCGCGACGTGCCCCGCTGGATTTGCGTGCACTGCTGAGCAGCTCACAAGCCCCAACGTCCGATGCCCGGCTGGTTTCTACTGTCCTTCAGGATCGGTGACGGGCGATCCCTTCAGAAACGACACCACGCTGAGGCCGTACCCGTGTGCCGCTGGTTCTTACTGTCTTGGCGGCGTTGGCTACGACGAGACGAGAATCGGCGATTTCTTGTACAGTCGGCCGTGTACTGAGGGTTTCTACTGCGAGCTCGCGAGTGTCGGCCCCAAGGGTTCTGGGTTGTGTCCCGCTGGATTCTTGTGCCCTCAGGGCACGAGCAACCCCGTACCCACACCGAAGGGTTACTTCGCCGCGAGTAAGGGTACCGTGCAGGCCGCCGCGTGCTTGCCCGGGTACTATGCGCCAACCATTCAAACAGAGGAGTGTTATCCGTGTCCCCCCGGTACTCTGTGCGAGGTCGACGGATTGTTCGAGGCCGAGATCTGCCCTCCTGGCACTTACAGAAGTACGCTGGCTGCCGACGGACTTCCCTGCTCTGCGTGTCCTCAGGGAACTTGGAGCAAGAACTGGCAGATGAGGGAGCAGGGCGAGTGTACTCGTTGCCCTACTGGCGTCGTGTGTCCCGTCGAGGGAATGACGCAGCCGTGCGGCAAGAGCGACTTGCCGATGCCGTTCGAACCCGTCGTTAACTTGAACGGGCTTCCGGTGCCCGAGTACAACTACCCCGTTTACGACATGCCGCCCAGTTTCTCGCTGTACGAGTGCTTGAAGATGAACCCCGGGTACACCGAGAGGACCATTGATCCTTTCTACCAAGTGTACTTCTTCGGCGAGCTGGTGCCGCCGTACATCGATGTGTTGGGAAGAGGCGCTCATTTCAGGAGCAGCAGCTCGTTCAGTCTGTTGTACCAGGCCAGTCCGAAGTGCTACAAGAATTCCCAGAGGTATGGTAGCATTCTGTACCAGAGAATCAGTGATTACTACGGTCCTCAGTACGATATTCAGACTGGGTACAGTCACCAGGGTTACGGCGACAGTAGCACGTACAACCAGGTCTACGGAGATGCCCCCCCTCCTGGCTTCGACCCGGACGTCGACACGATGAAATACTTCCACGGTGAAGGCACCGTGTACATTGATTTGCCTCACGCGCGTATTTTCGAGCCTACTTTCAATTGCACGCCGGGTTTCCATATCATGAACGAGACGCTGAACCCCAGAACAGAGTCTGTTGTTTTCACGGATCCCGCGCACGATTCTGGAGGGTACGACTTGGAGAAGTGTCCTGACTGGAACGATGAGCTCGGCTGTTATCAGGATTTGGCGTATGTGTTGCACGAGGAGGGTGCCTGCTGCGTGATTCCTGCTGGCGTGCAGAGGGCTATCGGCCAGGCTGACGATCAGTTTTACTTGGGCACGTGCGAAAGTGACGTGATCTGTAAGGACGACGCCTTGGGAGAAGCTGAAGCGTGCAGTCAGGGTAACGTGTGCGACGAGATGACGACTACTGCCCAGATGAACAACTACATCTGTCGCGAAGGATACTATTGCGACTTCGGCACCACGCCCGACTCGAGCCTTGAGGCGCCCAGGGGGCAGTTCAGCAGGATGTGTCCCAGGGAGCATTTCTGTCCCGACGGCACCGGTCTGGGGCAAGCGTTTTTGAATTTGTGTCCCGAGGGCCACTTCTGTCCCACAGGCACGGGCAACCCGTTCGTGGGCGCCATTGCCAACGACGCTATTAACAGAGGTTTGAGCGCGGACATCAGCAACCCGTATATTGACAGGACTCATTTGAAGTACCTAGGCGACGACGATGTGCGGGTGATCGGTGACCACGAGAGGAGGTGCTTCAACGGCGTGGACGCCGACTTGAAGCAGAGGGACGACGTCAACTGGCGCGCCGTCGGCGAGGACATGAACAACCCGCATCTGACATTCTTGAGGGAAATGAAGGTGCCTAACGAGTACGTGAACAGCTCGTTTTTGCCCCCGTACAACAAGGAGGAGGGCCTGCGAGGGGGGAAAGAGAAGGGCGCGTACCGGCCTTACATCATGAACCACGCGCTCAAGAACGGCATTACCTGCGCTAGGGACAACAAGTGGATGCTCGTGAGTGACAACATCGCCATGAGAGAGTGCGACTGTCTGCGCCAGATGTTCGTCGTTGCTAGCGTTTACAGGTTCTGGAAGTGCAGCAGCGTTGAGCACATGGACAATTTGGGGCTAGCTAGTGTCAACAGCGTTTTTAACAACGGTGCCGTGAAGGTCACCGACGCTACAGACAAGAACTTCAAAGGAAAGAGAGACTTCTGGTTCGATCGACTTCACTTGAGCAAGGAGTTGGCTGTGGATATGGACGAGACGCTGGAGGATAGGGGCTTGAAGTGGAGCGCCGATAATGGCAGGGTGTGCGAGTGGGATTTGTCCGGTGGGGATCAGCTGTTCGGTTTGAAGTACGGCAGGATTCCGTCGCACGGAGGAAACGAGAGGTTTTATGACCCGCCGTTGTCTAACTCGTTCCCTTTCGACAACTTCAAGTATAACGAGGAGACAGGGAAAGTGTTTTTGGAGGAGAGCGGTTCTGGGGAAGACGATGTGAAAGTCGACTTCACCGTCCAGTTCACGTGGAAGCAGGAGAGAACGTTCGAGTACTACGAGCAGCTGAAGGATGCCGTTCACGAAGAGTACGTTTCTGAGATGGACCAAATGGTGTATAAGGGAGCAGGCGGGGATAGGACCAACCTCGATCCTTACATTTACGACTTGAACTACGCCGTGAGGATGATTGAGGAGTTCGGCGATAAGTTGGACGAGATCATCTTCTTCCGCGAGAAGGACTTCTCCGATTTGGAAGGCGTCGGGTTCTTGACGATGAGCAAGGAAGGCGCAGAGTTCTGGGACAGTCCTGATATGTTCGAGAACAACGGCACGAACGTGCTAGATATTGTGCCGGGCAGGTTGGATTCTTGCGGGTGCCAGAACCTGTTCAAGTGCCCCAACGGGACCAAGAGCCAGGTCAAGAGTGAGAGTAGTTTCGATTGCGAGATTCCCGAGATTCCCGAGGTGCTCAGGCGTATCAGCGCCGTGCCGATTTGGTACTGGCAGGACATGAACGAGACCTACGGAGACTTTGGCACTAACAAGTACGAGGAGTTCGCCGAGTATAAGGTCCACGGCTTTGTCGCTGACCCCGACATGCCGAGCAAGTACATGAACAGCACTGAATTCATGGACATCGGAGACATCGACAACCCGGGCGACGCCTTGGGCACGCTGAAGATGAAGACGGGCGAGGTCGCTACTTACACTCTGAACTTGACGGGCTTGCCCAACAACATCACGTACAACGAGCACTACCGCGTTAGTGCGTACATGGGTTGCAAGCCGTGCCCGAACAGATATGTCTGCTCGTACGACGACGATCCCAAGGGCAAGTGCGACGGCTACCCGCAGTTCGACAAGCAGTACGAGAACTTCAACAACTGCTTGCAGAGGGAGAAGAAGATGGTCTGCGTTACCAACGAGACGAAGTCTGCCTTCTTGGGCGAAGCTGGGGTGGACGGCTGTCTGGAAGTGAAAGCCATGTACGACAGCGGGTACTATCCGTTGACGCACGAGAAGTCGCTCCTCGACCCTCTCTCGAACAACCCCGTAATCACTGCCATTCCTCAGAGCGAGATCGACGAGTTTTATGCTACGTTCTTGATCTACGAGGAGCCCGATTTGTACAAGTGTTTGAACACACCTTACTTTTGCGAGGAGCAGAACTGGCCTTACATGACGTGGAGGCGAATCTGCAAGGACGACCCTGATCCCGAGAACACGGACTACTATAATTGCAAGGAGTACGAGAATTACCAGAACTTCGAGAGATGGGCGCATGAGCAGTGCGCCTTGGTAGAGGAGCTGCCCTACAACGATCTGACTGCTGAGTGCTTGCCGGAGGGCTTTGAGATCATTAAGAACCCGGAGAAGATCTATTTGGAGAACTTCATGGCCGAGTTTGATTACTTGCCTAGTGAAGACAACTTGATTACGCCCCCGTTGGGGATCTTCGTGATGGACAGGTCGATACAGGAAGATGGTGTGGGCTACATGGAAACAGGCACTTATCCTATCGAGCAGTACAACAAGTGGCACCGGAATTTGGCCGCGGACACAAATGTGGAGGCTGAGGCTACGTGGACCGAGCTGGGACTGGAGCTGGAGTGGCAGATGGAGAATAAGCAAGTGCCCCGGTACCAGATGGTGGATATTTTGGTGGGCAGCATGCCGCTTGTGGCTCTGGGCAAGTTGAGGATCCTGAACAGTCAGGAGGTCACTGACCCCGTTTACGAGAATGTAGATTGGATGGTCGTTGAGGGATGCTGTGCTTGCCAGCCTAGCTTCATGCCCGAGTTTTTTCAGAGGAATGTGGACGACAAGGGTGAGAGCGACAACGGCTTCCCCGACAACAAGCACCAGTTCGTCCAGTTCACGGCTCTGGCCATGCACGATTTGGACCTGACTGTCGCCATCGAGCTTTTGCACGGGCGGTACTATGTTGATTTCGACAACTACTTCGGGCGGTATGACCAGTCTGAGTTCCACTTGCACACACCGCAACGCTTCCAGTACAAGACGAGCGCGCCAAGTGAAATCAATTCGGGCGGAGATTACGTCGAGACGAGCACGAACATGTGGCTTAGTGTTTTGGAGTTCAACTACATGAGTGGGACAGACAACCCGACCGCGCTGGAGTTGCCGCTGAACCTTCCCATCAAGGATCACAACCGAGACATGGAGAACGACTTGCTGCTGAGCAGGCCGTGCGCTATCGGCATCGGGGACCCCGCTTACTACGACAAGGTGGCCGAGAGGAAGCAGCAAGTCGAGCAGATCAAACTATTCAGCGAGTGGATGGAAGAGAGCGCGGGGGAGGGGAATTTCACGGGCAGCGTCAACTTAATGGTCGCGCCTGTTGATTACGAGGGCAGGGAGGATCTGATGAGGAATGAGCCCTACTCGGTCAGAGATCCCATCGGAATCGTGGGTTTGAGTAATTTGTGGTGGAACGAAGGAGACAGCATGCCGCACGGCGCGGATCAAGAGATGAGCGACTTCGATTTCTTGACGCTGCCGTACTTTCCTTACTTCAGTAACTGCAACGGCTACGATAGTTACATGAGCATCAGTAGGATTATCGAGGACCACCCCGAGTGCATCAGGTACGATTTCCTGGACACAAGTTATGTCAGTCCCTACCCGTGGGAGGGCAAGACAGTTCCTCTTAGTGACCACTGCGAGAGAGATTTGACTAACTTCGAGATGTACAACGAGGACGGCACGTACAAGACGCTGAGAAAGAGGAAGGGCGTGGACATCACGTGTAAGTTCGAAGAAAGCGTAGAGACCGCCACGGGAGGTCTGAGGTGGTACGAGGCCGAGGCGGACACTATCTTGTACAGGATCACCAAGGAGCCGCAGAATCTGAAGGACGCGCTGGAGGCGAAGTACGACGAAAACGGGCTGGTGGTTGAGAGGTGGGGTAGGAGGGAAGTTGTGGACAGGGAGAGGACAGGGTATTTCCTGGTTCCCGTCAAGGTGCACGAGGAGAGGCCAGGCGTGAGGAACACGATTCCGTTGAACGTGCTGTTCAGGGTCCAGTACTATCAGAAGGATTACGGGTTCAAGACTCTAGTGAGTGCCGAGATGATCTACGACAACCAGTGCACGACGGTCAAGCCCAGCATTTTCGGCGGGAACCAGAACATTTTGAACGGCATGGAGGACCAGGGCATTTTCCCGTGCGCGGTTGACATTACTGGCGACATCTACAGTTACGAGTACAACCTCGAGTTCCACTTCCACGCCCTCGACTGGTTCGAGCTGCTGAACCGGTTCGAGTTCGAGAGTGACGTGTACATTGCGTTCTTCTCGTTGGTCGGAGTGATGAGCATCTTGAACGCCTCCTTGATTTGGTCGGTGAATAGGCTGCTGACGAAGTTGAGGCATCCCCCCAGTTTCCACGCCATGACACTGGTTAGCATTGTCATGGACGCGCCCGTGTTCGGCTGCTGTCTGGCCGCCCTTCCTTACATGATCAGTGTTTACTTCGTTAAGTACTGGTTCGAGAGCGCCAGCGCGATTCCGCCGGGCTGGTTCGCGGTCGAGGATCCCGACAAGAACGCCGAGAGCACTATTGCGGACTTGGCGTTCGAGAGCTTCGCGGGGGATTGGCAGGACGGCATGGCCTTGACGATGGACAGGATTGAAATGTACCGGACGGGAAGGACGGGGGGCGCGTTGTTGGCGATTGGGCTGTACACGACTATTTTGAGCGTCGCTTTGATCGTGCCGGACTGGATGGACGAGCACCAGGAGGATAATCAGGGAGCCGAGGTGGGCGCCGCTGCGAATGACTTGGACGACGACGACGACGAGGAGGTCATGGAGCAAAGTCCTGTGTGGACGCCCATGCTGTGGAAGAGAAGTCACTTGATTTGGGGTAGCCTGTGCTTGGAGGTGTTCTTGATGATCATCTGGGAGTTCAGCTACAGTTCAATTTTCGAGGAGTACGTGTACCAGTTCATCATGGTTTTCAAGCTGATACAGATGCTCATGGATATTATCATGGGCGATTTGCTGAGGGAGCATCTGATGAACGCGCCTTTGGTTGTGATTATTGAAGTCAGTGAGATTCTTGTTACCATGGGAGCCAGTGATTTCATGGATTTCACATTCAGTTACTTTGTGGAGCTGAGTGTCATGGTCATGGAGAGGCTCTACTTGGACCCGGCGCTGAAGACGATAACGAAGTACTGGCCCAAGTGGAGGATGCAGCTGGTTAGGAGGTTCGCGAAGAGAAAGAGGCTGACTAGGGCTCAGAAGCACGCCGAGGAGATGGAGTGGAGGAGGATCATTGAGGAGATCGAGTTGGAGAGCGAGGGCATTGAGCCGTTGCTCGACAGTTACAGTGTGTACAGCGTGGAGGTCACCGGGGGTATTTGTGCGCTTTTCGTGAACTGGTTCCTGATGCAGTACTACCAGTTGACGCAGATGCCTGTTAACTACGGTATCAGGCAGAACGAGATGGTGTTCTACACCATTTTCGCCGGTTACTTAATTCCGTACAGTTTCTTGATGGACATGTTCATCTTGAACACGCAGGAACTGATTCACGGGTGGAAGGTGTACGACTATGTTAGTTACCAGAGGTACAGGTTCAGTACGAGGGAGAAGCGGTGGATGTTGAGGAGCGAGACGCTGGACGAGAGTATCGCGGAGGGCATGCAGACGTTAGACTTGATGTGCTTCAGCAGTCAGTATTACTTCCTGTTGGCTCTGTTCGCGCTGGGCATGTTGAATAACATGTTCGCGATTACTATCTTCTTGAGGAGCGGCTACAACCTTTTTGGTGACCCGTGCATGCCCATGATTATGATGCTGACGTTCTTGTTCTGCGAGGGTTTGAAGAACGTCCTGCTGTACTGCGCTGATATCCAGATAAGGCAGTTCGGCTGGAGGGGGCTGTGGAAGACCAAGCAGATCGAGGGAACAGTTGACGACGACGTCGCGGCGAAGTTAGCTATTGGAGAGGGCAGGCAGGCCGATCTGGAGCAGGAGAGGCTGGAGCTGCAAGCGCTCAACAGTGAGCGGTTTAGGCACAGGTTCTTAGAGAGGAACAGGCCGTGGATCTTGCAGCATTTGGTGGAGCTGCTGACGCCGAGGAGCTTGGACAGTATTGGGCCGGACGGCAGGCCCGTGGTTGAGTACATCAGGGACGTCTACGCGGAGCTGATGGCCATGGGAGAGGGCGCGAGAAAGCCGGGTGACAAGAGTGACATCAGCAGCGACGAGGAGGATGAGCTGGAGGACATACGCAGGGCCTGGCCGAGGAAGCCGCTGGAGGGCCCGAGTCTGGCCATGGCGCGATTGTGGCTGGAGAAGGCGCGGAAGAGGAGGGCCTTCAGCAAATTGGTGAGCGGGATCGTTCAGAGCCACAAGGTGGAAGCTTGCGAGGTTTGTAGCAGGACGGAGGATTCCGGGGCACTGCTCGCTGTCGGGCTCGCCACCAATGGGGAGTTCGACCCTTATGCCATCGATCGCTTAATCGCGGAGTTCGAGAAGGCTTACAGTGTGAGCGAGAAGGATCCGAACTTGTGGAAGGCGTTTTTCAGGCAGAAGGCACAGTACATCACTCGGTGCAACTTCTGCTTGGACAAGATGGAGCAGGAGCGCCTCAAGAGAGAGGCCAAGCTGCCCGGCGCGGGCAGAGCAACGCGGCCGGACGACATTAGTAGTGACGAGAGCGACGAGGAGGTGGTCTTTGACCAGGTGTTCGTTACAGGCGCTAGTAATGAGGGCAAGATGCTGAACAAGTGGTTGCTCGCGGCGAGAAAGAGGATCGGGGGGGTGTTCCCGAGGCCGGACGCGAGGAAGCAGATGGAGAGGCATGCGGAGAAGATGCGCAAGAGGAAGCTGCAGGGAGGGAAGGACAAGATTGCGGGCATGGACAACGTGGATAAGGAGGCCGAGTCGAGGGCCAAGAAGTGGGAGGTGGAGCTGACCGCGGCGGGGAAGGCGCTGGCGGTGAGGTGGCTGCGACAGGGGAGAGAGAGCGTGGGGAAGAAGTTCAGGAGCAGGGGCGAGGAGCTGAGAGAGAGCGTTATGAACTACGTGGAGAGGATGCCGGAGGAGGACGACTGGTTCTTCGGGGCGGCGTTGAGGATCGAGGGGACCAACTTGAGGGAGGACGGCAGTCAGCTGATGCTGGACAGGAGGAGTCTGGAGGCAGACGAGGCGGTCAAGAAGAGAAAGATTGAGTTGGATTATAACGAGTTCGAGAAGGAGAAGCAGAAGGTGATAGACGAGGATAAGAGGGCGTTCGAGCAGAAGATGGCCGAGGCGCAGGACAGGGTGCAGATCGAGGTGGAGCTGAGGACGAGGGAACTGAACCGGCTGATGGAGGAGCGGAAGGGGGACAACGAGGCCACGGAGAAGCTGGCGAGGGAGGAGGAGGGCGCCGTTAGTTCCGAGATGATGGAGGAGCACAGGAACTCAATTATCGAACTTGAGGAATTGATCAGCGGCGAGAGTACGAGGGCGGAGATGGCGCACCAGAAGACGGAGGCCAGCGAAAGGGCCGTGTTTGACAGGAAGGAGATTCTGATGATCCAGACGGTCACGGACAGGAGGATCTTGGCGGCGGATAACATCCAGAGGATTCAGAGGGAGACCATGGCCAGGATCAAGGGTGAGGAGACCAGCTGGCAGAGCAGGGCAGCCAGATGGTTGGGGACCGCGACGAGGAAGGTCGTGCTCAAGGAGCAGGAGGACGCGGAGACGGCCGTGGCGGCCAGGAGGAAGAAGAGGAGGGGTTAGGGAGAATGGATATATATAGCAGAGGAGGATGTTGTTGAGTCTACCACGTACGAAGCTTTTGATTTGCTCGTTTGAAGGAATAGCTGATTTTGCTTTTTCGTCCCCCTCAATTTCTGGTACGCATTGCCCGCGATTCGTTTTTGACGGCACTCCCGACGCTGCGCATCCTGCCCGAATTCCCGCGGCTATTCCATAGCAGCAAGCTCTTCCTTCCGAGCGACCGAAGACGGAAGTTTGGGGGTGCCCGGAAGCCGGAAGCCGGAAGTCTTTCTATCTCTCATGTTTTGAATGTGCCAAAAAATATTCTGCTTCTCTTTAACACAACTCTCCAGCACAACATGCCGAAGCGTCGAGATGAGCACCGCTCCGCCGTCAATCGCGATAACTACAAGTCCGACTCGTCCGGAGACGAGGGCGATCCATCAGCCAGCTGGATCATGAACAAGGCCTCTGACAGTAAGCTCGCGAGGAGGAAGATTGTCAAAGTCACCCGCAAGAACGCGCATCCCGCTCAGCCCCGTGCCATGTTTGCGCCTACCCCCGTCGCCGATCCTGGCTTTGCCATTTCCGATGCTAGTCCCTTTCTGTCCACCACATTGTTAGGGTCAGGAGTAAACTCGTCTAAGTTCGCAGCCCCTGGTGCGGCGCAAGCGCAAGCCGGCAACCCATTCGCTGCGACGACCCTCCTTCCCACCAGTCCGATCGCTCCTTTCACGACCGCTCCCTCCACGATCTCGCTCTCAGCATCCCTCAACCTCCCCACCACAAAAACGTCCTCCATCCACCCACGCGATTCAATCTTCAACCTCCTGGCGTCCCTCGGTCGCCTGTCCGCCCACTTCTACCTTTTCCCAAACCCGCCAAACAAGGATGCTGACTACACCGCCAACCTCACGCAGGCTCTCGTCGCCGTCTTCAATGCCCTCCACAACGTGGCAGTGCAGACCGAAAAGGACTTGGGCAGCGAGGTCATGGCCAAGTTCGCCCTGAACGCCAAGAAGTATCCTTCCGATCTCTGCAAAGGAAAGGCTGGCAAGTACACCGACTACGCCGTCTCGACCGGCGTTACCGCCGACATCTCCACGCAGATCACCGCCGTAGCCTTCGCCTCGCCCACCATCACTTCAATCGCTGAACACACTCGAGCGTTTGTCAAGGCGAGGCAATGGGAGCAGTTCCACACGCCCCGCAACGTGCTGCTCGCGCTCACCGGCGAGGTGGGCGAGCTGTGCGAGATCTTCCAGTGGAAGGGCGACGGCGAGTACGAGACGGACCCGACCGCCAAGAAGGTGAAGTTCGACGGCGCTTACGGAACCGAAGAGACGATGCAGATTGGCCAGGAGCTCGCCGACTGCGCCATCTATCTTGTAAGGCTCGCTGACCTTTGCGGCGTCGACTTGGAGGCTGCCATCAAGGCGCAAAGTAAATAAGGGCGAGCTTTTGGAAGGACAATGTGTTTCATTTATTATAACTAAACTGGACGGACATGTGGTTCCGGACTCGCCTCGCACAGTGTGTGTGTGCTCACGAAGTGTGTGTGTGTGCCCCTTACAGCGAGCTGATCTCGCCCTTGAGGCCGGCGCTGAA
>Ga0307985_10001305_pt1 | contig 14094 bp, 10 predicted proteins | sample EllFjometageno80_FD_203155 | JGI IMG/M metagenome (GOLD analysis project Ga0307985, IMG submission 203155) | Marine microbial communities from Ellis Fjord, Antarctic Ocean - #80 | ecosystem: Environmental > Aquatic > Marine > Unclassified | place: Southern Ocean | collected 2014-10-09 | reverse complement strand
CAACGCCGCGAACCCGCGAAGGCTCTTCACCGTCGCGCTCTATCCTCTTTCGTCAGTCGAAGTGCAAACGATCGCCGGCTCTCCCGCCGGCCTCCTCGAGAACCAGTGCGGCAAGAAGGACGCCATGCCGCCCCTCACCTCCCTCTTCTCCAATCCCACCGGCGTCGCCGCCGCCCTCAACCGGTCCCTCACCGATTCGACCCTCCTCTACGTCGCCGACCGCAACAATCACGCCATCCGCGCCGTCTCGGCGACTTGCTCGTTCGTCTGCGAGAACATGGGATCGTGCGTCGGTCCCGACATCTGCCAGTGTCAGCCTGGCTGGGAGGGCCTCGACTGCACCCGACCAGTCTGCGCGTCTTCGTGCGCGACCAACGAGCTCTGCACTGGCCCCACAGCCCCCGACGAGTGCACGTGCAAGCCTGGTTATTCTGGCCTTTCCTGCGACAAGGCGCTGTGCGTTCAGGAGTGCGGGAACGGGGGCGCGTGCGAGGCGCCGGACACTTGCGGATGCACTCTAGGGTGGATTGACTCGAACTGCACGACGCCGGTGTGCACGCAGACGTGTGGGAACAGGGGAAACTGCACGTCGCCGGACACGTGCTCGTGCCCGTACGATTGGACTGGCCCTGATTGCCGCGTTCCTGTGTGCGACCAGACGTGTGAGAATGGCGCGTTTTGCGTCGCGCCGAACACTTGCGACTGCCCCCCCCAGTGGTCCGGGCACGACTGCTCGCTGCCGGTTTGCCATCAGGGATTCTTTAGGCCCAACCCGTCCAAGGCGGAGGCCGCCGATCTCACCTTCCCGACGTTCTGGAACGAGTACAAGTCCTGCAACGTCTCCGACTGGTGCGAGTCCACCGACACGTTCGACTGCTTGCAACAAGACCGGCTCTTCGACCCGACCGAGATCCCGTTCGGCGTCTACGAGCGGTGGAAGACCGGGCGTAAGGAGAAGGGAGAGAAGGGAGCCTCTGGCTGCACGTTCATCGAGCTTGGCGAGAACATCCACTCGCCCTTCCCTTACGTGAACGCGGCCGACCAGTCCACCACCCCTTACCACCGCCACACGCCCAAGACTCCTTACGAGTACCTCTCGTCGCCCCGCCTCCCGCACAACGCGTTCATCGCGCCCACGGACTACCAGACGCAGCCGTGGAAGTACACGATGGACCGGCAGGTCGCGGCCGTCGAGTGGGTCAACACGACGCAGGGCGTCTACGTTTGCGCTAACGGCGGCAACTGCACGGCTCCCGACGTCTGCGTGTGCGCGCCGGGATGGATCGGATTCGACTGCCGCACTCCCGTGTGCACACAGGGTTACTACGAGGAGCCCGAGGTGCAGAATCAGTTCATCAGAGGCACCAACTTGGACTCCGAGCTCCAGTACTTCGAGCCGTTCTTGGGGGAGAACAACTACCGGCTCGATCCCAACTCTCTCGGCGGCGAGGGCTACAGGTGAGGAAGCGAGCAAGCGCGTGGCCGCCCGCCCGACCGACCGAGATGCACTCTGCTCACTCCATGTTCACGCCGCCCCCCCTCTTGTTTATACATCTGTTCACACCGTGTTTGTGGCTCAGCAATCCCAACTTTACCGTGTATTGGGAGACGTACCTGAATAAGACGCACAAGGTGCGGTACCCCGTGAACCACAAGGGCATGCCGTACTTGGCTCAGGGCAGCGACGTGGCCGACCCGAGCAACCAGCAGGGCGGCTACTCGTGCTCCGTGCGCTCGGTGACGCAGTGGGAGGACTACCGCAGCGGGTTCATTCTCGAGCACCCCAACTACTTCTCGCGCTACATGGACCGCAAGGTCGAGGGCGACTTCAACATGTACAGCAACTGGACCGGCATGGAGTGGCCGCCGGTGCACTGGAAGAGCCACCGACAGGAGTACAAGGGCGGGCAGCTGAAGCAGAACCAAGGCCAAGTGTCGTACAACTCGGAGGGCTTGCCCAGTCAGAAGGTGACAGTAAGTACTCTGAACATGGACAAGAAGGAGGTGTTCTACACGTACACTGATCAGGGGTACCGACGAGACGGCGATTGGACGTTGATGGGAAACAATTGGACGAAGGGCACGTGCATCATGGAGTTCAACAGAACTTGTCCCGGCAAGCCCGAGAAGGCGTTCGACTTGGAGGCTGGCTTGCCAGTGAAGGAGCACGGCCTGTTCGTGCAGGACACTGACCTCGCGTTCCGGCCGCGCATCACGTATGACGACGAGAAGGCGCACGCGTTCGGGCGGTGGTTCCAGGAGGGCGGCGAGTGCGTCGACCAAGTCGTGCGAGGATGCTACAACAACGGCACGTGTGTCGCGCCGGACACGTGCGAGTGCTCGCCGGGCTGGTCGGGATATGACTGCACGGTACCGATCTGCGAGCAGACGTGCGCTCACAACGGCAACTGCACCCTCCCGGACACGTGCACGTGCGAGAAGGGGTGGGAGGGGCACGACTGCAGGTGAGTCAGCGGAACGAGCGATGGCGATGGCGCGCCCCCATTGCCCCCCACACACTACTGACCCCCCCCCCCGCAGCATTGCCGTGTGTGCTCAGGAGTGCAACAACTTCGGCGAGTGCGTCGCGCCGGACACGTGCAAGTGCACGCAGTGGCCCAACGTATTCTACGACGGTTTCGAGGGTGGGGGGCGACCCAACTTCAGAAAGAGCAACGGCGACGCGCAGATGACCGGGTGGACGGGGTATGACTGCAGCGTGCCCATCTGCGTGCAGGCGGAGCGCTTCAAGCTCAACGTGAACCAGGACGGCCTGACCGACGAGCAAATCACGAACGCCATGACCGAGCTGGGCGGGCACGGCAAGGACGGGAAGCTCGTATGTACCGACGTGAGGTGTCACGCGTACAACGCCATGGTGACGCAGAATGACGGCACGAGCTTCCAGACGGGCTGCGGATACGACCCCATCGACACGGGCTGCTGCGACGCCGTCGACCCGAACATTGACGTGAATGAGAACGGCGAGGCCATCTTCGGAGAGCTCGTGCATTTCGTTTGCCACGAATGCAGGCCGGAGTTTCGAGAGAGAACTCCGCACAACGTCACGTGCCGAGGCATGATCATCGACAGCTTCCGGTACGACAGCACGGAGGACGTGGAGGAGCGGTTCAAGGTCGGTCGGGACGACCCCGCCGGCAACGATCCCAACATGTGTGGGCGCAACCATAATCCCGGCGGGCCCATGGGAGTGGACGAGGACGGGAACCCGACGAACAACGAGTATTACGTCACTTACTTGGCGGACGTGGGACCCGAGTACTCGAGTCAGAACGGCATGAGCAACTTGACCAGCGACACGTTCCTGTGCAATCGGTACTTTTGGGAGCAGGGCGATTTCATCGATGACGCGGGGTTGGGGGAATTGGAGGGCATGGGCACTGACTTCGGCTTGCAGAGCGGGAGGCACGTCAGAGTGAACTATCCCAACTACATCAAGAAGGTCGACGAGCACGGATTCGCCGTCACGGACGAGCTGGGGTACGACATTTGGGACACCGGACCGACGATCACGGGGGAGGGAATCTTCGAGTGCTACAACGGAGGATCGTGTTTGGGGCCGGACCAGTGCTCGTGCAAGGACGGCTGGGCTGGCCCAGACTGCAACGAGCCGTTGTGCCGGCACATGCAGGCCGACAGCAGGTGAGGCCCACGTCATCACACACATGTGCGAACAAATGGGGCGGCGGTGTGCCGTACATACGTGTGAAGAAAGGACAGAGCTGTTTGCGATGCCAATGTGCTCCGCTATTACTACTCTCCCCTTTCATCTACTAACTCTCACTTCGCTCGTGCAGCATCGTCGGGTGCTTGAACGGCGGCGTGTGCAGCAACAAGGACGACTGCACGTGCATCCAGACCGTGAGCGTGCTGTGGAAAAAGTATGAGGAGGCGCAGAGGGGGCTCACTGGATGGACGGGGACCGACTGCAGCATGCCCGTTTGCATGCAGGGCTACTACGATCCCTTCTGCAAGATGGACGCCGCACCGGGAGGAGAGGGGTGCTATCGGTGCGCCAACGACGGCTTGTGCACCGGTCCGGACTACTGCCAGTGCGCGAAGGGGTGGACGGGGTACGACTGCCGGACGCCGGTCTGCGAGGTCGTGAGCGACTTCCTCATCAGGAAGCAGCTGGCGACGATCGACGAAGAGAAAGTGCACACGTTCGAGACCGATCCTTGCAGCTTGAGCGACATTTACAAGCCCACGGTGGTGGAGGGGGGCGAGTACTACAGCGGTAACTGCACGCTGCCCAACATGTGCACGTGCCACTGCTTTGCCGCATACTCGCCCGACATGTGCACCGTTATGGAGAACGACGCGTGCGACGCGCCGTGGCAGGACCTCGACCTGTACATGGTGAGGAACGTGTTGGCGCCGAACGAGATGTTCGGGTCGAGGGACTGCAGCCGCGGATACGAGGGCATCGTGGACACCAAGAACAGATACATGAGCTGCCACATGACCATCGTCGAGGGGAGCTGGGTCAACAAGAACACCTTTGACTTGCTGCTGTGGATCAGCTTGGGGAGCATGTTCTTAACGGGCGCTTGGATCTACTTGAGGCGGCGATACAAGAGGAAGCTGGTGCTGAGCAAGATCGAGAGAAGGAAGAGCAGGAGGAGTTCCGAGGAGAGCGTCACGGGGGCCGACAACAGCGCTTTCACGTACTAGACGGGGGATCGGGGATGTAGGAGTATTAGATAAAGCTTAGAGACAGATTTGTGTACACTATACTCACTCGTGGAGGTCGTGCTCGTTTCTAACCCTTCATAACCCGTCATTTTCTAACCCAAATACTCAAAAGACGCCCCTGCTCAATGCGGTTACAAAACACTATCGATCACTTCAATCACCCTCCAAAAAAATGAGTTACAGCCCATTTGCTGACACCACGGACGCAAAACGCATTTTTCGCCCTTTTTGGCTTTTTGGACGAATATGGTATTTTTGTTGTTGCTGTTGTAACTCTTTTTTGTTGTTGAGGGTGATTGAAGTGGTCAATAGTGTTCTGAAACCATGAGCAGGCGCGTATTTTGAGCGTCCGTTCATCTTTTTCGGAATTCCATAACGAACACGACCTCCACAAATGAGTATAGGTTTACATATACATATCCGAGATTGCGTGTCTACAGTCGACTTCAGCTTCGCTCGTGTACCACGGACTCCCTCTTCTTCTTGATGTCCTTCAACGTCCCTCTACTAGTTCCCTTTAATACTCTCCAGCTCCTCCTGAATCTCCTCCCTGATCGAGAACTCTTTGAACCTCGTTTCCTTAACTTGCACCAAGTTAGCGAGCCCCCACTCGTCAACAGCCACCTCGCTCACGAAGTCCCCCGCTCGAAGATTCTGTGTTATGTTAAACCCGCCCACGATGTACCCGAACGGCGCGTAGTGCCCATCAAGCCCCCTCCCGATCAGCTCCCTGTCCTCCTCGTTGAGTACGAAGAACTCGCTGCTCCCCATCCCCGACTTGGCGTTGGGGTGGTTCATCGCGACGAGGCCTGGTATTCTGAAGTCCACCACGGGTTTCTTTCCCAGCACAGCGTTGTTCTCGTTCTCGTTCGCCGCGTGACCGTAAACCGGCGCGATCCTCCTCCCCAACGAACCAAGCCTCACCTGCTCAATCCTCGCGACCTCCAGCGGAATCCGTCTCGGCTTAGCGGTGAACGGGTCAACGAATCCCTCGTTGAAGAGCCCGAGGACGGGTATCGCGGTGAACGGCGCGGCGGGAGTGTCGGCGAGGGTCGAGGGGGAGTAGAAAGTTTCGAGGTCGAGGTCGTTCAGGCGCCTGTAGTGGCGTTTGATACGCTTGATTGATCTGGTGGAGGAGCGGTTGGGGGTGTGCGATGGCGAGGTCGGCGGCGCCGTGAAGACGGGCTTCGTCCGCATTCTTACAGACAGGCCAGTGTAGAAACCCCGCTTTGCGAGATCGACAAAGTTCCCGGCCGATATCGGCGCGAGGAAGCCGTCGGCCACGATTGTGATCGTGCCGAGTGCTTGCGAGGACATGGCCGTGCGGATGGTTAGCGTGCTGAACAGGGGAACGAGGCTGGCGATTCCGGTGGGGCGACGGAGAGTTAGAGTAACTCTCGCGCGGCCTTTGAGGCGAGGTAGCGTCTCGTACGCGGGTCCGTCGCTCGGGACGGCGTACGGGAACTCGTCGACCATGAGCTCGCCGACGTCGGCGAGGCAGAGGAGGGCGCATTTGGACTCGGCGTAGAGCGCTGCGAGATCGCGGTTGGAGATGGCGGCGATGAGGAGCATTAGGGCAGCGCGCATTTCTGAGAGGGCGTTCTCCGCGCGCTCCGACTTGAGGATCGTTATGAGAGTGTCCTCTGCGGTTGCTGTGGTGAGCGACGGCTCAAGATCTTCCCGGTTCGCGTCGAAGAATTCGAGGATAGAGTACGACTTCTTTAGCTGCTCTCTCCAGGTATTGTCAGAGGTATTGTCAGAGGTATTGTCAGAGGAAGTTGTTGAGAGAGCGGCGAGCTTTTCGATGGAGTCGCGGAGGGAATTGAAGTTGCTGTTGGTGATCGGGAGGAGATTGAGGAGGCATTCTTCGGACGACAGGGTGGGGGTCGTCACGGCCAGAGGAAGGATTGCAGATGGAGTGGCAGAGGGAAGTGTTGATTGGGCATTGGAAAGGGAGGGCGTTACGACAGCGGCTGCACTCGGCACGGCGGCAGCAGTGAGGGGGAAGGTCAGAGAACTCAGGATTAGAGTTCGGCGAGTTGTTGCATGAGGAGTAGTAGGAGTAGTAGGAGTAGAAGGAGGAGGCATTGGAGCATTGTTTTGCAGTGGCAGGCCCAGGAACAGGAGGAGGAATGAAATTAGCAACGCTAGCGCGCGCAACATCGCGAATGTTGCGGGTCGGCGATGGGCTGCCGTGATGCGTGAATCAATGTGCTTGGAGATAACGAGCGGCGTATCGTCAGGTGCTTGAAATGACGAAATAGAAAAGTGTTACATTTTTACAGCAGCACTCAACGCGTACGCTGCACACATAGACGCGGGAGCGCAAACGGGTTGCGGGGGAACGCGTGGCCTGCAACGGACGCAGTGCCGTCTCGCAAAAAGTCATCCCTTGTGTTGCCGGTGCCGCTAGCCGCGTACCGATCCCCAGGGTGCCTCGTTAAATATTGTACTGGATCCAGTCCTTGTCTTGGCTGACATAACGTACTGGGGGTGGGCTCATTCGGAATATTGGCGACGCTCGTTGCAGACGCACGCCCCCCCCCCTTTACGCCCCGTTGGCAACATCTACAGCGGCTCCCTCCCCCCTCCTCCAATCCATCCATCTTTCAATCTCTACAAAAACTCCGGTCCAATGCCACCCCCCTGCACCCCAACCTCCCTCCCCTACGGCCTCCTCCCCTCCTCCTCCCTCACCACAACAGCAGGCTACGCCACGCCGCAGCAGTCCGCAGTCTGCGGCGCCTGCCACGTAACCTTCTCCCCACCCCACCTCACCAATTCCACTCCACCCACTACCACACCTGCAGCAATACACTACAACCCATACCGACTTATACCATCACTACATAGGAGTTTCTACTTTGACGAGAAGAAGGGGTACAACGCGCAAGTCACGTGGTACCAGAAGTGTCCGCTCGGGTACACGCGTAGCCACTGGTTCAATGGTGTCTGCACCATGCCATTATCTTCAGGGTCGGGTGGGCCGACGTTCTATGACGAGGTGTGTGTGGAGGATGGGGAGTGTAGAGGGAATAGGTTCTTGGAGGGGAGGGGGGGGATGTGGTGTGTCGAGGGACGGTGTAGACTGAGGGAGGAGCGGGTGCGGTACAACAGTGACAGTGGGGGACGCAGCACACGCGAACACTGCTGGTGCAAAGCCGGCGTGAACGATACGACGGTGCGGAGCTGCGTCGACTACAGCTGCTATGGTTGGGTGTGCGACTTAAACACGCACACAGAGGACTCGTATCAGTGCAGGTTCCCGCGCAACGAACAGGTGGACGCGGCCGTTATGTTTCCCGCCGAAGATGGGTGCAGTAACTGCGAGTTCGCGGACGGGCCGTGCTGCTTGTATGAGGCGGGGAGCTTCAACATGGGCGGCGACTTGGAGATTGACAGAGCGGGGATTGCTTACGCGGCACTGGTTTGCTTTGTGGGGGTGCTGGTTGTGCCGCTTAGTATGTGGGGGGTGAGGTTGCGAAAGAGGTGGGGGAGGGGATCGATCGATGGAAGCGAAGGAGGGAGCGGGATAAGGGGGAGTGGCCGGAGGAGCTTTGCGTTTGATGCCGAGTGCGGGGAGGTCGTGGAGATGGAGGAAGTTGGGACGGCGCAGACAGTAAGGAATCCGATTGTTGAGGGCATGGAGGCGGCATCTGATGAGAATGTGGAGAGGGTTGAGAGCAGTTGCGCTAACTAGAGCGCTTGATGTTGAAAAGAGACTAGAGACTACTCGTTTACTACGCTCCAAACCGACTTCTGGTTCGCCAACCACTTTTGATACTGCTTTTCCGGCATCATGATGCACCCCAAGCTCACCAACTTAAGCAGAATCCCCTGCGTCGCCATCTCCTCGGCCCTCGGAATGATCCGTTTCTCTAGCGAGTACGCGATCAGAGAAGGCATGTCGAGCAAGCTCTGGCCCAACTGGTCGCTGTCAATGCCGACGGACTTGAAGTACTCGATGGTCGGTATTATGTTCGCGGACAGCGACTGGCCGAGGATTTGCGGCATGGAGGTCAGTAGTGAGCGGATCTCGGCGTTGGTGTAGTTGAATTCAGTGCGGAAGTACGTGATCTTGGGCGCGAGGTTGCCCTCGACGGACAACCACAGTAGCGGCGGGAACATGTGTATGATCCGAACTAAATCCCCCGTGTTGGTCTGCAGCGACAACGCAGACTTCAGAAACGTCACGGTTGGCTTGAGGTTGTTCTCTATCGAGCACGTAATCACCTGGGGGTATTTCAGAATTATCCGACGCACTTGAGCGGCATTGCAGCCGATGGAGAGGAGGTAGTCCACCGTAGGCATGACCTTGTCGGTTATCGAGTAGGCGAGAACCGTGGGCATCAGAGAGACTACTGCGCCGAACTCAGTCTGGGTCATGTTGAGGGAAGTCTGGAAGTAGTCCGCCTTCGCGGAGAGGATGGCTAGGGAGTACCCCAGCAGGTGCGGAGAGTGCATCACGATTCTCCGGAGGCGCGAGTTCTGCGTGACGAGGGGGAGCTAGGTATACACACGTGTGAGCCATAAATAAGTGCGCCATACGCCCGTAAGCATGTGTGCCATACGCCCACGAACAAAGGACCATACGCATGCGTTCACAAAGCTCCGGTCGGGTACGGCGTCCCATCAACTTGTGCTTGTCGCTCATTCGCCGTCGGTCTCACGCCGCTCCTCGGCCGCCTTCCCGGCACTCACATCCGGCTCAATAACGCTCGTCCTGAACCAGTTCACAGTCCTCCTCAACGTAGCCCTCCGGTACCTCATGATGCTCGGGTTGGCTCTTATGATCAACCGTACGTCGGCCTTGCTCGCTTGGAGAGAAACTTGGAGGTAGTCGAGGTTGGAGTGCAGCTCGTCGGCGAAGAGGACGGCGAAGAGCTTGGGGTGGGACAGGAGCATGGTGCGGACGGTGGGGGCGGGGAGGTGGAGGGTGTGCAGGAGGTAGTCGAGCTTGGCTTCAATGTCAACGGCGTGGAGTTGAGGGTGGCGGAGGAACTTTCGGACGAGGAGAGGGTGATCTGCGAGTTCTAGTGTGTTGACGAGGAGTTTGAGGTACTTGGACATGGGTTTGGGGGGCAGCGGTACGGGTGTCGGTGCGGCAATGCCATCGAGGAGCTTGGATGTCTGCAAGGTCTCGAGGTGGTTCAGCTGCCGGAGGGAGGCTTTCGGCTTGGCTTTGGCAGAAAGGTGGCTGGAAAATGGAGGGGTGGAAGATAGAGGGCTGGGGGATGGAGGAGGCGAGGCGAGGTGAAATGGCACCGCTGCATAGGGCAGCAGTAGGACAATGATGGCTAGTAAGTACTTGACCATGGTGTTGATGATGTTAGGGTTGAGCAGGTGGTATTGATGGGCACTATTAATGGGCAGGGTATAAGGGGGGATTGGTAGTAGACGCCCTGCTCGCAACGGCTGTTCTTTCAGCAACTCGAGGATAGCGGAAGACTGCTGCGGGCGAAGCGAGTCGGTGCGGAGGGAGGGGCAAGGAGGAATTACAGTGGACCAGGGACTTTTACCCCTGGTTGAGGAGCAGAGTGTTTGTTGGAGATTTTGGACGAGCCAAGGCAACAGGAACAGTGCTTGCGAGCTCTACCTTCCAATGGCACTCGCGCTCGGTTCATGCGATAGATATCTCTAGTGCTCTCTTATCGCCACGCGCACGCTATATGCGTGCGCCTTAATCGCTCGGCGCAAACGATAGAACAATGATGAACAATGATGAACAACTCCTCACTCATAACTCATAACACTAATTTGCTCGGGTTAAACCATAATTCTAATTTCCTCACTATCCACGAAAATCCTAACACTAATCTCCTCACTATCCATGAAAAACGTTTTTCAATTCAGCGCCGCCACCGATCGCTAGCGATTTCGCCGACGAGGGCAAGTTGGGCTTGCTCACGTACTGCACTGCACTTGGTGCCTGCTCGTCCTTATCGCTTCACAGTACCACACTGTGCCAGAGGTGTACAGGCTCTCGCACAACTTTGCGTGCTCGTGTGGTCTGAGAAAACCCTCCATTTTACTATCTCGTAGACCCCTCCCCACACGTGCGTTGTTTCGAGGGCTGCGCGAGAGCGGTCGAAATCGCGGAGGAGACGGACTGATTGAGCTATTTGCTGGAGTGACGGAGCCAGAGCGACGACACCTGAGGAGCCAATGCTATGCCCGACATGCTTCTGAGAGTATCGATGTGGATGGGGCCACTGCTATGCCGTGCGAGGAACCAATCGACGCTGGTTGAACACACCAGCGACACACACAATGAACTTTTGCGACTGATGCGAACCTGCTACTGTTGCTTACTTGTTACCTCCTGGGTGTCAGGATGTTTTCTTATTACTTCCGGATGGTTTCTTCCAGGGTCCCTACCCCTACCTCTTACCCTCCTACTAACCCCCCATACCCCTCAGTCCTTAACTTATAACCATGTCCCGCTGGGCCGACGACGATGACGACATCATTCCTACCACCACCCGTACCCCTCTCGGCAAGGACAACACCTGCATTGAGGTCAAGTACTCCATAGACGCTGCCACCGGCCTCCGCCGAGAGACGACCACGAAGCTGCTCATCACAACCGTCACCAAGCGCCAGTCCCACCGCGTCAAGGCAAGGAAAGAGCGCATGACGTACTTCGGCGTCGCCTGCGCCGAGCAGGAGAACGTGACCATCCAGTCGCGCGACGAGATGGCCATTGAGAATCCCAAGAACGAGGACGCTGAGGGGCCGGACGGGGAGGACCCGAGCAAGGCGCTCGCGGGCAACCTCAACGCGTTCTGGGCGAAGCAGCAGCGCCGTCAGTTGGAGCGGAAGTACGACGTGACGGACGGGGGAGACGAGGAGGAAGCGGAGGGAGCGCCGGGCGCGGGCGGCAAGTATGTGCCGCCGAGCCAGCGTGCTGGCCTGTCTTCCGCTGGAGGCAAGTCTCTCGCGTCCATGGAGGTGAGTACGGATCTGAGGCTATGACGGACGAGGCGTTGCTGCAACCAGGAGGCTGCGCGCGACGCTGCGTGCGACCCCACCAACACACTTCGTGAATTTGTTCACACCTGTTTTTGAGTGTTTGTTCACACCGTCTTTGCGTAGGCCGCGCTCGGACCCGACGACGGAAGCCGCAAGTTCGACGACCGCGACGCCAACACCATCAGGTGTACTAATATCAGCGAGGACACCTCAGAGAGCAACTTACAAGATCTGTTCAGCCCGTTCGGTCGCATCAGTAGGGTCTACTTGGCCAAGGACAGAGAGACCATGACGAGTAGGGGATTTGCGTTCATATCTTTCGTCCATCACGACGACGCCGCCAACGCTATGACTGCCCTCCAAGGGTACGGTTACGATCACTTGATCCTCAAGCTCGAGTGGGCAAGGCCGAGTGGAAGTGGGGGAGAGAAGGGCAACGCTGGAGCGGAGACGACCACGTTCAGGAGTGGCTACGGAAAGGCGCTGGCGCAGGACACGAAGGAGAAGGTTAGCTTTGCGAGTAACTTGACTGCCAACAGGTAGAATGAGAAAGAAAGAAAGATAAGTGGGGTCGTGTTAACTTAACGAACGTTGGTTATACTGAATGGAGAGAGGCGTGAAGAGGCATACAGGACGTGGCGCAGTACGTGGCCGCCATTGGGAGACGCGAGGGCGACATTAAAGAAATGGTGCGAACGCACGCCGCGTCGCCGTCGTGCTTGTTTTGCTAAAAATGTCATGCACTACAAGTTCTCGCGTGTCCTCGCGTGCGCTCGCGTGCGCTCGCGTGTGCTCAGAGAAACGTCATAATGAGCGACGAGAAGTTGTCGTTGAGCAGTTCGAGCTGCGTGTCGAGCTCGAGGCCGGTCGCTGGCGCCTCGTTGCGCAGTTGCGCAGGCGCCTGCTGCGGTGGACGTTAACGTAGCCGTGCTTGATGCAGAGGAGGAGCGACACGCGGACTGCGAGGCGGAGGGGGAAGGCGAGGCGGGCGAGGGACAGCCTGTCGCCGTGGACGCGAGCGGCGAGGGCGGCGATGTTGCCGGCGGCGAGGACAGCTGTGGCGGAGGTGAGGAGGGAGGTGATAGCGGCGGGGCGGTTGTGGAGGATGGCGACCTGCGTAGTTTGCTTGTGGTTTGTATATCTACCTGACAAATTGTCCTTCACCCTTCACCAGTGCACATCACTCAATCTCCCTCGCCTTCGCCTTCGCCTCACCGATGAGCCTCCTCTATCCTGGCCCGGCCCAACCATCCCCCGTGTTGACCCCCACCAGCTCTCTCGTTGCCCCCCCCGCTCCTTCCAACAGCATCGTAGCCACCACGGCTTCCTCAATCACCCTTATACTTCCCAACATTGCACCCCACACCCTTCTCACTGTACCCGGCACGGCAAACAAGCTCTCGTCCGCCGTGGTCATCACTCCCGCAGTCGAGCAGATCAACGCTGGTGCTCCTACTGGCCCGCCTGTCTCGTACTACGTTGCCCTAACAAGCTCCTCAATTTTAAAGGTCTTTCCCTCTTCTGTTTCCACTATCCCCACCACCCCCGCAGCCACATCCTTCATGAACTCGATCTTCAAAACCGCCACCTTATCCTGCTACTCGCCTCCCCCGAAATCAACTGGCAAGGCCGTCCTCATGTCCACCACTCCAACCACTGCCCTTGTTGCATTTTTGTCTCCAACAAATAACCTCTTACAACTCCTCCACATTACCCCAGAAATTACCATCCTACCAACACCAACCCTCACCACAGATGCCGACACCCTCATGACCTCCGATGCCAGCGTGTCTCGCAAATCCCGTCGCATGCCGTCCAAAAAGTCTCCCAAATCCGCACCATCCCCCGACAAGATACACGCCATCACCGCCGAGGCAACGACGTACACCATCCTCCACTCTGCACCCGATGCAACCACATTGACCATCTCCACCTTTGAGTACACCGGTCCCCTCGTCACCACCGCCACTCTCTCTATCGCAAGCCCCGAAAACACGTTCACCCATGTCCCGCAATACAACGTTGTCATTGAATCGTCCGGCGTCGGATCTATCCTGCGCTGCGTTGCGAATGATCGAGCCGTCAGCGTGGGGCTTGGGTCGGTGCGAATGCAGTCACCGACGTGCTTCCTGCTTGGGTATGAGGGGACGGTTGCATTGTATTACTGGGGGAGGGCGGCTGTACCAGTTGAGACGGTTACGGTTGGCGTTACGGTTGCGGCGTTTAGTTGGGATGGGAGGGTGGTTTATGGGAAGGATGGGGGATGGTGCGAGGTTGGTGAGGGTGGAGGGGGAGGGGTGTTGTTAAAGAGCGTCGTGAGGAGGGAGAGGGGGCGTGGGGGGGACATGGTGCGAATGGTATTGGAGGGGGACGAAATGGAGGAGGTGAAGGGGGGGCGGGAGGAGG
>Ga0307985_10001303_pt1 | contig 14126 bp, 14 predicted proteins | sample EllFjometageno80_FD_203155 | JGI IMG/M metagenome (GOLD analysis project Ga0307985, IMG submission 203155) | Marine microbial communities from Ellis Fjord, Antarctic Ocean - #80 | ecosystem: Environmental > Aquatic > Marine > Unclassified | place: Southern Ocean | collected 2014-10-09 | reverse complement strand
GGCATTTATATATTTTGGAAACTCCTTTGTTTAGAGTTCGAAACAAAAAAGAAACGATTTATTGTTACACGGAAGAAGAACGAGTTAGTGCAATAGATAAGTTAAAGCCAAAACATGAAATCACTAGATTTAAGGGGTTGGGGGAGATCTCTCCTGATGAGTTTAAACATTTTATCGGTAATGACATCCGTTTAGAGCCTGTAATGCTTGATAAGAGTATTAGCATAGAAGATTTGTTGTCTTTTTATATGGGAAAAAACACACCCAATAGACAAGAATTTATTATTAATAATTTGAAAGTAGAATTGGATAAAGTTGTTGAATAAATTACTTTATTAAACTATAATAATAATTACGTAGCATAATTATGAGCGAAGAGTTGGAACACAATGATGATGAAATAAATTCTAATGAAAACCATAGTGAAGATACCATTACGAAAGTTACCGGTATGTACAAGGATTGGTTTTTAGATTATGCTTCGTATGTTATTTTAGAACGTGCTGTTCCTGCTATTGAAGATGGGTTTAAGCCTGTACAAAGAAGAATCATGCAGTCTCTTAAAGATTTGGATGATGGTAGGTATAATAAAGTAGCAAACATTGTAGGACATACCATGCAGTATCATCCACACGGAGATATGAGTATTGCTGATGCAATGGTGCAGATTGGTCAAAAAGACATATTAATTGATACACAAGGAAATTGGGGTAATATATTAACAGGGGACAGGGCTGCCGCATCTCGTTATATTGAAGCAAGACTTTCTAAATTTGCACTGGATGTTGTTTACAATCCAAAAAATACCGATTGGCAAGCTTCTTATGATGGTCGTAGAAAGGAACCTATAAATCTTCCTGTTAAATTCCCTTTGTTATTAGCGCAAGGAGCAGAAGGAATTGCGGTAGGTCTATCAACAAAAGTATTACCGCATAACTTTATTGAATTAATTGATGCTTCCATTAAGCATTTACAAGGAAAACGCTTTCAGATATTTCCAGATTTCCCTACGGGTGGAATCGCAGATGTAACTAATTACAATAGTGGTTTAAGAGGTGGTAAGATACGTTCTAGGGCTAGGATCAATAGCCATAGTAAAAATATGTTAGTGGTCACCGAAATTCCTTTTGGAACTACAACTTCATCATTGATAGACTCTATTTTAAAGGCCAATGAAAAGGGGAAAATAAAAATTAAAAAAATTGAAGATAATACGGCTGCTGAGGTAGAGATATTAATTCATTTACCTGCTGGTATTTCTCCAGATAAAACAATAGATGCATTATATGCTTTTACAAAATGTGAAACTCCTATTTCACCATTAGGTTGTGTAATTGAAGATAACAAGCCATTGTTTGTTGGGGTGAATGATATGTTGAAAACTTCAACAGATAGAACAGTACAGCTTTTAAAAAGTGAATTAGAGATTCAATTAAATGAATTAGAGGGACAATGGCATTTTGCTTCTTTAGAACGAATATTTATAGAAAACCGAATTTATCGCGATATTGAAGAAGAAGAAACATGGGAAGGAGTAATTTCAGCTATAGATAAAGGATTAAAGCCTCATATTTCGCATTTAAAAAGATCTGTTGTTGAAGAAGATATCGTGCGTTTAACTGAAATTAGAATTAAGCGTATTTCTAAGTTCGATATCGATAAAGCGCAACAAAAAATAGATACACTTGAAGAAAGAATCGCTGAGATTGTGCATCACTTAGCTAATTTAATAGCGTATGCTATCGATTATTTTAAAAGATTAATTACGGATTACGGAAAAGGTAGAGAACGAAAAACTGAAATTCGTGTTTTCGATGATATCGAAGCAACCAAAGTAGTCATTAGAAACACGAAGCTATACGTTAATAGGGAAGAAGGATTTGTTGGGACAAGCCTTAGGAAAGATGAGTATATAACCGATTGTAGTGATATAGATGATATTATAGTTTTTACGGAAGAGGGCAAGATGATGGTCACTAAAGTTGGCTCCAAAACATTTATAGGAAAAGATATCATCTACGTAGCAGTTTTTAAGAAAAAAGATACTCGAACCATCTATAATCTTATTTATAGAGATGGGGCAAAAGGTGCTTCTTATGTTAAACGCTTTGCGGTAACATCAATAACGCGTGATAAAGAATATGATTTAACAAAGGGTACTAAAACAAGTAAATCTTTGTATTTTTCAGCAAATCCAAATGGCGAAGCCGAATTAGTTACTGTATTACTAAGGCAATCTGGGAATATTAAAAAACTAAAATTCGATGTAGACTTTTCAGATATGATTGTTAAGGGAAGAGCTTCTAGGGGGAATATTGTGACTAAATATTCTGTAAAGAGAATTGAACTTAAAGAAAAAGGTCTTTCAACATTAAAGCCTAGAAAGATTTGGTTTGATGAAACAGTACAGCGTTTAAATGTAGATCAAAGAGGGGAGCTCTTAGGAGATTTTACCAGTGATGACCGACTGTTAGTGATTGATCAAAAAGGTATTGTAAAGACAGTAGTTCCCGAGATGACATTGCATTTTAATGATGAAATGATCGTATTGGAAAAATGGGAACCTAAAAAACCAATTACCGTCATTTATTGGGAGGGAGAAAAAGAACTTTTCTATGTAAAACGCTTTTTAATTGATTATCCAGATAAAGAAGAATTAGTGATCACAGATCACCCAAAGTCTTATTTAGAGACTGTTTTTACAGATCAGCGACCCGTAGTAGAATTGGTTTTTACTAAAAAGAGAGGAAAGGACCGTGAAGAGAATTCAGAAATTAACTTGGAAGAATTCATTTCTATAAAAGGAATAACCGCTTTAGGAAATCAATTAACTAAAGGTAAAATAATTGAAATTAACACTAAAGAGCCTTTGTTTTATGACTCCCCAGATCAAACTCCCATTGAAGATATGGAAGTGGTAGAAGAAGAAACCGTGCTTATTGCAACAAAAATTGATGACCTTCCATTAGAACAAAATTCTAATACGGAAACATCTGATGTTAAAAAAGAGGAGCTAAATGATGAAGCACCGAATCCAGAAACTAATGGTGAAGGACAAACATTCTTATTTTAAATAAATTATTAAAATTGCCATTAAAATTTTTTAGCTAAAAGGCAATATGATTGATGCTACTGGTGGTAAGCTCTATTAATAGAAGTGCGGTTCGGTTTTCAATAATGCACTATTTTTTTAAAGACTTTAAATACAATCGTTCCACTTTTTCTCTTGCCCAAGGTGTTTTCCTTAAAAATGTTAAGCTCGATTTAATAGTAGGGTTGGAGTTAAAGCTGTTTATTTTAATCTTTCCACCCAATTCATGCCAACCATAAGTGTCCACTAGGTGTTCTAAGATTGTCTTTAATGTAATTCCGTGTAATGGATTGTTGGCTTGTTGTTTTTGTGTCATAATATAGTGCGTAATCCTTCATAGACAACTATGCTTACAGCGTTTGCAAGATTGATACTTCTTACTTTATCGCTTTGCAAAGGAATTTTATAAGTGCGATCTAGGTTGTTTTTTATAATTTCTGAGGATAAGCCTTTAGATTCCTTACCAAAAATTAAAAACATATTTTCTGTATAATTAATATCCCAATATAATTTTTCACCATGACTTGATAGGAAAGCCAATTCTGCATGCTGGTTTTTGTTTAAAAATTCATTAAAATCTTCGTAGATAAAAAGAGAAATGTGCTTCCAATAATCCAGTCCTGCTCGTTTTAATCTAGCATCAGATAATTCAAATCCAAATGGTTTTATTAAATGTAAATTAGATCCAGATGCCAAACTTAAACGTCCAATATTACCTGTATTAGTGTGTATTTCTGGTTCAACAAGTACAATATTTAGCGGCATTAGTCTATTTTTTTAGCGGTTCCTTTTTGTTTTTTAGTATCACCCACGATATTGTATTCAAAAACATAGCTATTTCCTTTAGTTGTTAGTATTTTCATATGGATTGCTTTCTCTTCTGCCATATTCTTTGGATTGATTTTTTTTACAATGTATTCACAATCATTTATCCAACGAATGGAGGAGCTGTCCGATTTACCCTTAAAGTAATCTATTTCTAAAGTGTCATTGCGAGTAAACGTGGTGCTAAGCACTTCGGTACCTATTAAAGCTTTATACTCAAAAGTACCCGTTTTAAAGTCTTGGCAATTCCGTTCAGGATTATAGCAGCTGAAAATTAAAAAAGTAAGTAAAAGGCTTGATATAAATCGCATTGAATAATATTTACTGCTAAATTCCGAATTTTAAGCGATATATCTTAATTATTATAGGATTTAAACGTGCCATTTTTAAAGAAAACGACAATTCTGTCTACATCAGTATCATTAAATGAGTTTGAAATAGCCTTTGGGAAAGTATCTTCTGTTGTTAAACTGTCATCTTTTTCTGTAAGATGCGTATTTTTAGAAATTGCAGGTGTAGAAGTAGGAGTGCTTTTAACTGACGGAAAAGATCCTTTTCCATTTAACAGCCAATACAATTCTACTTCCGGAAATTTCTGAAGCAGCTTCATTACAAAATCTAAACTTGGCTTGTTCCTGCCAGATAGGAGGTGAGAAATGGTGGACCTATTAAAGCTGATTTGATTGGATAATTCTGTAGCAGAAATGTTATAAAAATCAAGGATTTTTTGAAGTCTATTTCCAAAATCTAAACTGTTTACCATTGTAAATTTATAAGATGAGTGTTAATGTTTACAAATGTAATATATTAACATTAGAATTCAAAGAATGAATGTAAATATCCCTAATATAGTTAAACTATTACTTTATAATGTATTGTATAACTTATTGAAATACAAGATATAATATGTATAAATATAACTTATAGTGTTTTTTTTTGATTTTCTACAGATATGAATGACTGTTTGTTTACAAAACTAAACACCAGGAGCTATAATTACTGGTTACAGATGTAAACTCCACATTGTTTACCTTTGTAGAAGAACAATTTTAAGAATGAAAATAGAAGCTTGGTATTCCAATAATTTTGAGCCATTAATAAGTGGTCGATATATCACCTTGGAGCATATAAAACCACTACTAGAAAAATATAAAAATCACTATGAAATTTCTATACTTGGTGTTTCGGAATTAGGAAAAGAAATACCAATGTTAAAAATTGGAACTGGTAAAAAGAAAGTACTTGCATGGTCGCAAATGCATGGAAATGAATCTACCACTACGAAGTCAATCTTTGATTTTTTAAAATTTGTCACTCAAAAAGATGCTTTTAAAGACGAAATAAGAGCCTTTCTAAATGATTTCACGATATACATTATTCCTATATTAAACCCTGACGGAGCGAGCTTATATACTCGAAATAATGCAAATAATATTGATTTAAACCGTGAGGCTCAAGATTTATCTCAAAATGAAAGCAAGGTTTTAATGAACGCCTTTAATGCATTGAAACCAGATTTATGTATGAATTTGCACGGACAACGAACAATTTATGGATTGGAAACTAAGAAGCCAGCAACTGTGTCTTTTTTGTCACCTTCTTCAACTATTGAAAGAGAAGTTACAAAATCTAGGAGAATAGCTATGGAACTGATTGTGGGTTTAAATGAATATTTGCAAAAATTGATACCAGGACAAGTTGGTAGGTACGATGATTCCTTTAATGCTAATTGTTTTGGTGATGCTTTTCAAATGAAAGGAGTTCCGGTAATCTTATTTGAGGCAGGGCATATAGGTTATGATTATAGGAGAGAAAAAACAAGAGCGTATCTGTTTTATGCTTTCATCAATTTGTTTGGGATTACAAAGCAAGATCATTTTCCGATTAATTATAAAAACTATTTTTTAATTCCTGAAAATAAAAAGAACTATTATGATTATATTCTAAGAAATGTATTGGTTAATGACAGTATTAAACCGACTTCAATTGCAATTCAATTTACAGAATCACTAGAAAATGAAACCATAAAATTTATTCCAAAAATTGCTAAAATTGGAGCATTAGATGGTTTTTATGGACATCTTGAAAAAGATGGGAATAATTCAGAAATATTAGTGAATTCTCAAAATAATATAGAAATAGGCTTAAATGTTTCTGTTATTAATAATAAAAACGATAAATCATTGGTTTATTTTTATGAAAAAAATTACTTATTTTAATTTTAGTTAGTAAATTTGTAAAAAAATTAGATAAAATAAATAATGGGAAAATTTAAATTAGACGATACTGATCATGAAATTCTAGATATGTTGATTGAAAACACTAGAATCCCCTTTACAGATATCGCAAAGAAGTTGGATGTTTCAGCTGGAACTGTTCACGTAAGAGTGCGTAAAATGGAAGATGTGAAGTTAATTACAGGATCTTCGTTGACAATAGATTATAAAAAACTGGGATATTCGTTTATCGCTTATGTAGGTATATTTCTTAATAAAACATCTCAAACACAATTTGTTTTGGAAAGAATTAATGAAATCCCTTTTGTAACCGTTGCTCATGTTACTACTGGTAAATTTAATATATTTTGTAAAATACGTGCAAAAGATACCAATCAAGCAAAAAATATTATTTATCAATTAGATGATATTGAAGGGGTTACAAGAACAGAGACCATGATATCTTTAGAAGAAAGTATCAATGATAAAAAACGTTTGATGCATTCTATTTTTAAAGAATTTTAAAAAAATAATAAATTATTAAAGCTACCTCTTGTGATGAGCAAGAGGTTTTTTTATTTAAAAAAAATTACTAAAAATGAAGATTTCTGATCTTAGCTCAAATGAATACCATTTATATTTCAAAACTTATTTGGATAAAGTTAATGACTTACCATTATTAGATTCTTTAGTCAATGGCAAGCTTGAGACTATTAATTTTTTTAAAAGCATTCCAAGATCGAAATTGGAGTATCGATATGAAGAAAACAAATGGACCATTAAAGAGATTTTAATTCATATTATTGACACGGAAAGAGTTTTTAATTATAGAGCCTTGCAGTTCGCGCGTTCTGATAATGCTAATTTAGAAGGCTTTGACGAAAATGAATTTGTTCGTAATGCCGATTTAAATACAAGGACTATTGATAGTATTTTGGAAGAATATAGCATTGTTAGAGATGCTTCAATTGTATTGTTTAAAAATTTTTCGGAAGACAGTTTGAAACGAATTGGAAAAGCTAGTAATAATTCCTTATCGGTTAGAGCAGCAGGTTTTTTAATTTGTGGTCATGAAACACACCATAAAGAAGTAATAGGGGAGCGTTATTTATAGTTTTTGTAATATTCAAAAGCTTCTAAAATTAATAAATTAGAAACTTCACAGTTTAATTGATGACTGCCAATATCGTTTAATAGAACAAATAAAACCTTGCCATTATAATTTTTTTTGTCAAATTTTAATAATTCAATTACAGCATTAATAGCTTCCTTGTTAAATAGAGATTTATTAAACCATTTATTAATATGATGACTGATATCTGATAGTGTTTGTTCTGGAAACCCCAATTGCTTATGGGAGATATAAGTTGTTAATACCATGCCAATCGCAATTGCTTCACCATGTAATAAAGCAGGGAATTTGTTTTGGTCTAAACTATAAGATTCAATTGCATGACCTAAGGTGTGTCCATAGTTTAATGTTTTTCTTAGGTTTTTCTCAAATGGATCTTTTGTAATGACGTCATTTTTAATCAAAACAGATTCCCAAATTAAATCTTCCAATTCATCCATTTTTAAAATATCAAAACTTTTTACTTTATCCCAGTATTCTCTTGAATGGATTAAACCATGTTTTATCATTTCTGCTAAACCTGATGCCATTTGATTTTTAGGTAATGTCTTTAAAAAATCGATATTAATTAGCACCATTTCTGGATTGTTAATAATTCCTATTTGGTTTTTCAGCAAACCCAAATCAACCCCATTTTTCCCTCCTACAGAAGCATCAACCATAGCAAGGAGTGTTGTTGGAACATTTATAAAAAACAACCCTCTTTTAAAAGTAGAAGCAACAAATCCGCCCAAATCTGTAACAACACCACCTCCAAGGTTGATGATTAAACTATTCCTATCTGCTACATTTTCAGAAAGTTCATTCCAAAGAAGAGAACAGGTGTTTATGTTTTTGTTGATTTCGCCCTCTGGAATTTCTAAAACTTCAAATGACTGATTAAATGATTTTTTTTCAATAAAAAGAGGTAAACAATATTCTTTAGTATTGGTGTCTACTATAATAAAAACGTTAGAAGGGTTTATTTCCTTAATTCTATTATTCAGAGAATCCCAATTATTTGAACTACAATAAACAGATCCTTTATTTTTAATAATTTCTTTCATATAATCAGAAATTGAAATATATATTCATTTCAAATCTAATTATATTTTATGTTAAAATCACCATCTGCTTCTACTATTTAAAATGCAATTTTATAGCTACTTTATAAATTAACAAAAAGCAAAATTAGTTATCTTTGATGTTTAAATATAACATACGCTTATGGCTTCAAATTCTATTTTTGACAATACAGAGACTGCTTTTAGACTTAAAAGTGATTCTGAGCTTGAACGCGCTTATTTTCTTTTTAAAATGATATCAATTGAGCCCTTGGTTAAAATTGGTACCGCCGCTACAAAATTCGCATTAAATATGCGTTTACCAGTAGAAGGCTTGATTAGGTCTACGGTTTTTGATCATTTTTGTGGCGGAGTTAATGAGAGTGATTGTATGCCAGTTGTTGATAATCTTTATGATGTTGGAGTATTTTCGGTATTGGATTATTCTGTTGAAGGTAAAGAAGGGAATGATCAATTAGATTCAACATTAAATAAAATATTGGAGTTGACAGATTTTTCTGAAACTAAAAAAGCAATGCCTTTTTCTGTATTTAAGCCAACAGGTCTGGGTCGTTTTGAATTGTATCAAAAAATTTCTGAAAATATTGAACTCTCTGAAGAAGAAGTCAATGAATGGGAGCGAGTTGTAAATAGATTTGATAAAGCTTGTAAGGCAGCTTTAAATGCTAATATTACATTATTAATAGATGCTGAAGAATCTTGGATGCAAAATGCTGCAGACCAACTTTGCGAAAAAATGATGCTTGCCTATAATAAAGAGCGTGCGGTTGTATTTAACACATTACAATGTTATAGATGGGATCGTTTCGATTATCTTAAAGAAGCGCATAGAAAAGCAAAAGAAGGTGGATATAAATTAGGTTATAAAATTGTTCGAGGGGCTTATTTAGAAAAAGAAAATGATAGAGCAGAAGAAAAAGGATATACATCTCCAATGCATAAAAGTAAACAAGCTACCGATGATTGTTTCAATAAGATTTTAAATTATATATTAAGCAATATAGGTGATATAGAATTATTTATTGGAACACATAATGAAGAGAGCGTTTATTTAGCAATGGACTTAATGAAAGAAAAAAATATTGCAATTAACGATTCTAGAATTTGGTTTGGGCAATTATACGGTATGAGTGATCATATTTCATTTAACTTAGGGGTTTTGGGTTATAATATTGCTAAATACATACCCTTTGGTCCAGTTAAAGACGTAATGCCTTACTTAATACGGCGAGCTGAAGAAAACACTTCTGTTGCTGGTCAAACTAGTAGGGAGCTTTCTTTATTGAAAAGGGAAAAAGAAAGAAGGAAAGTATAAATTACTTGATGATAGATATTTTTTGAATAGTCGCTTTTTTGTTGCAATTTTCAACTGAAATTTTCAGTTTCTCTTTTGGCTTTCCTTTATAAGCTCCTTCTATTACATAAACATCACAAGAATCTAGCTTTGTATTGCTTTGAGAGAATAAAACATCACCCTTCAATAATAAATTAGAAATATCAGAAGTATCTATTTGATTGTTTTTTAGCGCATCTAAAGCTTCGTTTGTATATACACGCTTTTTTAGTCTAATGTTTTTTAATGTTCTTGAATTTGGGCCATAATCATATTCGCAGGAAGCTCCACTTCCACCAATAAAAAAATATAAAAGAATAAGACCAATAGCAAATCCTCCAAAATAGAATGCAAATCGTTTTAAAAGACTCATTTGATAATCAGGGGTTCAATAATTAATATAAATGTGATTCGTTTATTCTTTAAAATATTAAAATATTGAGATCACTATAGGGTATTCCGTACCAATCAGCAACAGCTTTATTGGTTAAAATACCACGGTAAAAATACAACCCATTTTTTAAACCACTATCAAAACGTATGGCATTTTCTAATCCACCTGACTCAGCAATATTTAAAAGATATGGAGTAAAAATATTACTTATAGATATAGAAGCTGTTTTTGGATACCTGGCAGGAATATTAGGAACACCATAATGGATAACTCCATGTTTAATCCTTGTTGGATTATCATGACTAGTGACTTCAGTAGTTTCAAAACACCCACCCATATCTACACTAACATCAATGATAACAGCACCTTTTTTCATTTTTTCGACCATCGTCTCTGTTACTACTACTGGAGATCTATTTGAGCCTTTTAAGGCACCAATTGCGACATCACATCTCCTAAGTGCTTTCATAAGGTATTTTGGTTGTAGGGTAGAGGTAAATAATGGTCTTCCAGCTTTTATTTGTAAATTCCTTAATCTAGTTAAGGAGCTATCAAACACCTTGACATTTGCACCTAAACCCAATGCAGATCTAGTTGCAAATTCACCCACTGTTCCAGCTCCAATAATAACAACCTCAACTGGCGGAACCCCACTAATATTACCAAATAGCATACCGTTGCTTATTTCATTATTTGCCATTAATTCAGAAGCGATTAAAACAGAAGCGGTTCCAGCAATTTCACTAAGTGCTTTTACGGCTGGATAGCTATGGGCCTCATCTTTAATAAACTCAAAAGCTAAGGCTGTAATTTTCTTTTTTGCTAAAGCTTCAAAATATTCTTTAGTTCTTGTTTTTAATTGAAGAGCAGTAATTAAAATCGTTTTGGGATTAATGAGCGCTATCTCATCTATAGAAGGTGGTTCTACTTTCAATATGATAGGACAACCAAATACTTTATTAATATCCTTTGTTAATTCAGCGCCAGCTTCATTATAATCAGCATCTGTAAAACCTGCTTTTTCGCCAGCTCCATTTTCTATCAAAACTCGATGATCATTGGCAACTATTGCTGCAACCGCATCAGGGGTTAAGCATATTCTTTTTTCTTGAAAATGAGTTTCTTTCGGAATTCCAATAAATAATTCACCTTTTTCTTTAGTAATTTCAAGGGTTTCTTCTTGAGGTAGTAATTGAGCTTTGGTAAAAGGAGATTTTATTTCAGACATTTGTGAATTGTTAGAAGCACTAAATTACGTAAATAAATATCAATTATAAAAATAGATGATTATCTAAATAAATCTTTACTTTGTTGATAGGTACTCTTTTTTGAGAGAGCTACTCTTCAAAGGGTTTTAATCATCTAAATCTATTTCACGGTATAATATTTAATGTTCTACTTCCATTTTTATTTTTAGTTAGTTCTATTTTCGTGCTATTTGCAGGTAAAAGATTAGTTACTTTTTGAGGCCATTCTATTAAATTCCAATAGCTTGAAAAAAAATACTCTTCAATTCCTATATCCATAGCCTCTTCTTCATTATTAATTCTATAAAAATCAAAATGATACACCTTATCGTCTTTAATTTCATATTCGTTTACCAATGCAAATGTTGGGCTATTAATTACTCCTTTTACTCCTAATTGTTTTGCAATTTCCTTTATAAGTGTCGTTTTTCCAACCCCCATATCTCCATAAAAAAGGAGAATCTTATTAGGAACCTCTGTTAGCAGTTGTTTTGCAACTGATGGCAAATCTTTTAAATTAAAAATATATTCCATAATAAACTTAAAAACAAACATACAAATTAATACAGATAATCAATAAAAAATATCAGTAAGGACATAATAAAAAAAATATTAATTATGACTGTTTTGGGTCTAAAACAATGAATGGAATTAAAACTTCCTCCATCGATATGCCACCATGTTGATAGGTATTTCTAAAATAGTGTACGAAATGATTGTATCTATTAGGGTACGCAAAAAACATATCTCCTTTTGCAAAAATAAATGAGCTGCTCATGTTAATAGAGGGTAAGCATATGTTTTTAGGGTTTTTAGATACTAATACGTCTTTTTCCTCATAGGATAAGCTTTTTCCTGTTTTATACCTTAAATTAGAGCTAATGTTTTTATCACCAATTACTTTAGTTGGGTTTTTAACATTAATAGTTCCGTGATCTGTAGTGATAATTAATTTAAACCCTAAGGCAGAAGCTTGTTGGATAATATCAAGTAATGGTGAGTTTTTAAACCAACTTTGTGTTAAAGATCTATAAGATTTATCTGTGGAAGCTAATTCTTTTATCACTTCCATTTCAGTTTTTGAATGTGAAAGCATATCTACAAAATTATAAACCAACGCGATTAAATCTTCGTTTTTATGTGATTTAAAATTGGCTGATAATTTTTTGCCTTGTCTTAAACTTGTAATTTTATGATAACTCCAATTTAAATTTTTCCCTAATCTTTTTAATTGAGTTTCTAAAAATTCCTTTTCGAACATGTTTTTCCCTCCTTCATCAGTGTCATTTAGCCAATAATTAGGGTAAAGTTTTTCCATTTCACTAGGCATTAATCCTGAAAATATTGAATTTCTTGCATACTGAGTTGCGGTAGGTAAAATACTATAATAAAGCTCTTCACTGCTTTTCTTAAAACTACTATTTAAAAAAGGTTCGAATGCTTTCCATTGATCATATCGTAAATTATCTACCACTATAAATAGTGTTTTTTGTGTTTCTATAACGGGTAAAACTTTCTCTTTAAATAACGTGTGTGACATTGTTGGTGTATCTTCATTGCTATTAAACCAATCTGGATAGTTTTTTTCTATGAATTTACAAAACTGTATATTAGCTTCATTTTTTTGAGATTCTAAAATTTCAAACATACCAGAGTCATCAATGTTTTCTAGTTCCAATTCCCAGTAAACAAGTTTTTTATACATTTCCATCCATTCCTCATAAGAGTTGATCATGGATAGATCCATTGCTATTTTTCTAAATTCTTGTTGGTATGAAGATGTTGTTTTTTGAGAAACCAACCTTGAATGGTCTAAATTCTTTTTTAAACTTAATAATATTTGATTTGGATTAACAGGTTTAATAAGGTAATCTGCAATTTTAGAGCCTATAGCTTCTTCCATAATATACTCTTCTTCGCTCTTAGTGATCATTACAACAGGAAGATTAGCTTGATGTTCTTTAATTTCGGCTAAAGTTTCAATACCAGTTAGGCCTGGCATATTTTCATCTAAAAAAACAATATCGAAATTTTGTTTTTTAATTTCTTCTAGAGCTTCCATACCACTTAGGGCTTTTGTAACACTATAATTTCTTTTTTCAAGGAATATAATGTGTGGTTTTAATAATTCTATTTCGTCATCAACCCAAAGTACTTTTATTTCGCTCATATATGTATATTTGTTAATTAATTGAAATTTTAAAAAGAAGTTTCAATGTGTACAGCAAAAATAATTCCGAAGTACCTATTAAAATAATTTTTATTAATAAAAAAAATCAAAGATTGAATTCGCAAAACAAACTCAAAATAATAAACGATCCAATCTATGGTTTTATTACGATACCAAGTCCACTTATTTTTGAATTAATTGAGCATCGATATTTTCAACGATTGCGTAGAATTTCACAAATGGGTATGTCGTATATGGTTTATCCTGGAGCCCATCACACTCGTTTCCATCATGCTTTAGGCGCCATGCATTTAATGCAAAAAGCGGTTCAAGTACTTCGTTTTAAAGGTGTTGAAATTAGTAAAGAAGAGTCTGAAGCTCTTTATATAGCTATTTTACTTCATGATATAGGGCATGGTCCGTTTTCGCATGCGATGGAACATAGTATTGTTGAAAACATGGATCATGAGTTTATTTCGTTGCTTTTTATGGATGAATTAAATAAAGAATTTAGCTTTAGATTAACGCTTGCTATTCAAATTTTCAAGAATGAATACCCTAGGAAGTTCCTTTATCAATTAATTTCTGGACAATTGGATATGGATCGAATGGACTATTTAAGGAGAGACAGTTTTTACACTGGTGTTTCTGAAG
>Ga0307985_10001298_pt1 | contig 14140 bp, 14 predicted proteins | sample EllFjometageno80_FD_203155 | JGI IMG/M metagenome (GOLD analysis project Ga0307985, IMG submission 203155) | Marine microbial communities from Ellis Fjord, Antarctic Ocean - #80 | ecosystem: Environmental > Aquatic > Marine > Unclassified | place: Southern Ocean | collected 2014-10-09 | reverse complement strand
ACGGCCAGTACAACCCCTCGTCTCCCGCCACACCCCTCCCCTCCCCCAACACCGACGACATAATATCCGCCCTCCTCCCTCTCTACATAACCACCAACCCCCCCCTCCTTACCTCCCTCTTCCACGCGCTCACCGCCTACGGCGTAGATACGTTCGCGACGACTAACAACGTGACGCCGATTGACGTGGCGAGCGGCGTGAGGGGATATGCGTGGGCTACGGCGAGTGCGGCTTGGGAGTACTTGGCGGGGGTTGGGGGTGGAGTAAGGTATGAGAACATATTAGGGGGGGTTAGACGGATTAAGACGGGGGGGGGGGGCGTTGGTGTTAAGGGGGAGGAGTTGAGGGTCAGGACGCCGGGGGGCATGACGATATTAGGCGTCGCCGTTACCAACTTTTCTCGGAACAGCGACGCGTTCTACGAGGTCATCGCAGCGGGCGCCAACGTGAATCAAAGAATGGGCGTGTACTACGACGTGGAGATCGCAGGCCGGTCCTGGGGCGGCGTGACGCCGCTCATTCTGAGCGTTGCGACGCAGTGTCCAGTCGAGGTTGTTGCCGAGTTGCTAAAAAAGGGGGCAGCACGATCAGCGAAGGACTGGAGGGGGGATACGGCGTTGATTACGGCGGAGCGGATGCATCTTGAGACGGTTGTGAGCGGGAAAAGTGCTACTGCCGCCAACGACGCGATCAAAGACGTCGTGGGGTTACTGAAAACGGACCCGCTACTCGTCGAGGTTTGCGAGGCGAGCATGCGTCAAGACTTCAAGACTGTTCGGTGGCTTTCAATGCAGGAAGCGGACTTGAATGCAGTTAGTGACGACGGTGGGTTCACGGCGCTCATATGTTGCGTTTATTTCAACCGCTTCGAGGGAGCCTCGCTGATCATTAAGTGGGGGGCGAACCTCAACGCCCCCAACGCCGACGAAGAAGTCCCAGTTCATTTCCTCAACATGCAGCCCTCCAACGACACGAAGGAGCGACTTGCTATGGCCAAGCTGTTGCTCGACAACGGCGCTGATCTAACAGCAATCGACGGGGCGGGCAAGACGGCTTGCGATAAAGCCATTGCCACACACAGGACACTTCTGAGCAGCTTCCTGGAGTATTACGGCACGGCGCAGTGCATCCATGATCTTGCCAAGGATGAGAATTGGAAGGGCGTTCAGGGCGTTCTATTGAACGGGGGGGGCGCAAACTTGCCGCACAAGGAGTTGATGTATACGCCGCTTATCGCGGCGGTTTACAACGACGATGTTCAAACGGCCACGGTTCTGCTCAACCTCGCTCTCGTCCCAAATGACGACGACTCCTCGCTCATCGAGTCCATGCGAATTAACGACAAGCTGGCGGATGTCAACTTCAAGGGAAGGAACGACATGACCGCCCTGCACTACGCCGCGCAGCAGGTGAGGCGAGCGAAGCGAAGCGAGCCGTGCAGTGAAGGATGCGAAGGCCGGCGAAGGATGCGAAGACCGGCGGCGTTGACATCACCTCGTTCGCCCCTTTGTTCACACATGTGTGTGTCAGAATTCCAGCGCCATGACGGTCCTTCTCCTCAACTCTGGCGCGAGGAGAAAGACTCAGGACTCGGCCCACCGGACGCCGGTTGATATTGCGATTGGCAAGGACCACAAAGCGGTTCTCAAGCTGCTGGAAAACGACCCCGCCACTTCGAGTGTTTGCGCGGCCGTGGCCCTCGGGGACTGGGCGGACGTAGACGCGTTGCTGCGGCAGAATGCCAGCGCGAACTCGCGGCACGTCGTTCTGGCGAGCAACCTGGCGCAGTTGCAGTGGAGGGAGTTCGAGTTCTCCGAGTTCCCCCCTGACTCCCCCATCCCCCTGAATCCCCCCGCCAACTCTCGCCATGAGTTGTTCACGCCATTGATCGCAGCGTGTTCGCATAACCGGCCCGAAATTCTCGACAAACTGCTGAAAATTGACGGCATTGCCGTCAACGCTATCAACTTGCACTCGCAGACGGCGCTCATGTACGCGGCGGCCTGCGGGAACCTGCGACTGATTCTGCTACTGCTCGAGGCGGGCGCGGGCCGGAGCGTTGTGGATAAAAAGGGGCGATCGGCTGTCGATTGGGCCATGCTCAAGGGCATGAAAATGGCGGGCGAGGTCATTAGGTGCGATCCTCGTGCGTACACTCTGGTTGATTGCGCCAGGAACGACGACGCAGAGGGTGTCGAGGCGCTCGTCATTCAGGGGTTTGACGTGAACCGGAAGGACTATGGCGAGCCCGCAGTCGTGGCGGCCGCCAAGGCCGCGAGTTTAGGTGTGCTTGGGCGCCTCGCCAAGAGCTCGGGCTTGGATTTCGAGGGCTGCGACGACAACGGGGAGACGGCGCTCGTCGCGGCGTGTCGGCTCGGACACGTCGACGTGGTGCTGTTCCTGCTCAAACTCGGAGCGAAAAGGTCACCCGAGGCGAGCGCGCTTGCGGCCGAGAAGGGGCATGTGCTGTGCGGCGTGATTGTGAACACCGATTTTCACCTCGTAGTGCTGCACGATGCGTGCGCGCTGGGCAAGTTGCTGCAGGTGGAGGCGCTGCTCATGCAGGGAGTGAGGGTCAACGCGGCGGACCAGCGCGCGGGCAGGAGCGCGTCGACCCCTCTCATGGCGGCGGCGGCGTGCGCGGGCGGAGGGCGGAGAGGAAAGGCTGTTAGGATAGTCGTCGACAGGCTGCTGAGGGAGCCCGGGGTCAAGATCAACGCCAAGAACAGCCAGGGAGCCACGTGCCTGATGATCGCAGCGGCCAACGGCAGCATGGAGCTGTGCAAGACGCTGATCAGGGAGGGCGCGGACAAGAACAGCAAGGACAGCAGAGGGAGGGGGGCTGTCTGGTGGGCCTATAATGGAACCAGTGGCAGTAGCAGTGAACCTGGAGGAGAAGGGGACGCGAATTTGGTGAAGAGCGGCATGAAGAACGCCAGCAACTACTTGAGGATCTCTGCGTTCGTAAGGCAGGGGGTGGGGAGGGGGGAGGGAGCCGTGGGCGAGGAGTACAGGAGGAGTATTCAGGAGAGGCGGCGGAGCAGCGTCAGGAGATGATTTGATAATAACAATGAATGCAATTATTTGTGACCAAATGTCCCCAACAGCAGCTTGGGGACGAAGCAGGCGAACACGAGCACTTTGTGAGTGCATGAGCACTAGTGACGGAAAGTGGAGCAAGTTGAGATTCATCTCGCCAGCAAGTCCCACTTTTGCGGCGTGCAATCCCTCGAGAAAAGCCGCAATCTCCGGCCCATCGCCGCGTCGTACGCTCCTCCAGACACCCCGCACCCCCTCCTCTCTCCCCTAGCCCCGCGCCGCCCTCTACCGTCTTCGCTTGCCGCCGTCCCAATGACCTCCCTCACTGTTCTCTGGACAGCCTTCCTCCAGACCCCCCCAACACCCAAGTCAATCCGTCGCTTCTTCACCAAACTCATCGCCGTCCCCGCGGCCGCCCCTGACCCCGTCGCAACCCCAATCAACCCCAAAGCCACCCCCTGCCTCCTTCTACGAAAACGACAATGCTACTGGCACAAGGCCTCCAAACTTCCCAAGTCAACCCTTAATGATGGTCTCAAGTACTCATCCCACTTCACCAACACCCTCTCCAACCCAACAATCAACGTCGTCACCTTCGTCACTGCTATCGACACTGAAGGAGAGCGCTGGTACCGCACTGAGTACTTTCTTCCAAGCATTGAGGGCGTCACAATATGCGTTTACACTCACAACAACCCCATCGCAGTGTCACTCGCGCCTCCTCCCACTTCCACAGGCCCTACCGTAACCGCGCCCATCCACATCGAAACATACACTGAGACCGTCACCGTCTACCTCACTCGTTCCTCCCTCGCCGCCTCGTGGGGCGTAACCCTCGCGAAGGAAGTCCCCGGCGGCTGTACGTACGTTGTAATTGACAAGGTGTCCACCGCTCGATCAGTGACGCCGGACTCGAACGGTCGTAACGTTAAGGCAGGTGACCGCGTGATCAAAATGAACGGAGATCACTACGGGTCTCAGGCGCAGTTGCATTCGACGATGCAACGGAGCATGAGCATTGATTTGGAGGTGGAGAGAGATGTTTGGGTGAAGGTGGACGAGGAGGGTGTAGTGTCTCGTGTGAAGGCGAAGAATGTCCCTGTAGTTGACGAAGCGGGCGTTGTTAGAGGGGAGCTCATTCGGCTGGAGCTTGATTTGACGAGCGCGAACTTGGTGTTGGACAACGCCGTCGCGATGCAGAGTGAGGCGGAGAGAACGGCTGACGCGTACAATGCGGGCATCAGGTGAGTTGCGCGCACGCGCGAGGCGACGAGCGCTTTACGTACCGGCGAAAACGAGCGCGCCGTGCCCTCTCTGTTCTCGTCGTGTTTGTGTTCTTTGTTAACACGTCTGTGCGTTAGGCGGCTGTTGAAGGAGGGGGATAAGGAAGTTGTATACAAGCGTCTGGACGAGTTGGATGCAGCCGCGAAAGAGAGCGAGCAGAATAGGGTTCTGAAGGAGGGCATCGTCAAGAGATTGATGGACAGGATTGAGGAGGCGAAGACGAGCTTGAGGGCGATTGAGAGGAGGAACGGAACCGAGGCGCAGAGGATGTCTTCGGCGTCTGGCAGCAGCAGCAGCAGCTGCAGCAGCAGCAGCAGCAGCAGCAGCAGCAGCAGCAGCAGCAGCAGCAGCAGCAGCAGCAGCAGCAGCAGCAGTGGCAGGGTCGATCCGCTGCACAATTTGGGCCAAGCGAAGCCGCCGGTGAAGAGCAGGATGCTGGACGAGAGCAGGTTCAAGGGGCGGACCAGCTTGGTTTTCGGGAACTCGCAAATGGATGAACCTGTCTACATGGTGGAAGACGAGGCGGTCACGCCGCCAACGAAGAAGGCTAAGACTACGAAGCGCCGAGTTCCCGACGACGACGACGACGATGACGATTCCTCCATGGATCTGAGCCAGCCGCCGCCGCCACTCCCCAAACCGCCATCCCGCTCGCCCCTCCAGCAGCTTGAAGACTTCCCGTTCGAGGATCCCGAGGACGCCGAGGACGCTGAGATGATCTGCATTCCAACGAACCCCGGCTCTGACCCTGAGCTCTTTGGAGGCGACGTTGACGACGAGGAGATCGCCGTTGACGACGACAACGATGACGACGACTCCTCCGATTTCGATGAGGAGATCATCGACTCGATCACTCACGTCAACCCCTCTCCCCCCCCCTCTCCTCCCACCTCCTCGGACAACGACGACGACGACTCGTCGATCGAGGCCGTCGAGAGGCCACGGGCCCCCGACCCAGCCGTCGTGGACTTGACAGACGACTCTCCTCCTCCCCGCACACCACCTGCCCCGCCGCGTGCCCCGGTGCGTGCCGCACCGCGCGCTGAGCCGACGACTGCTGGGTTCCTGCCCGCGCCAACGCAAATCACGGACGCGTACAACGGTGACACGTGGAAGTACGCGAGGAACGTCCTGAGAGGAGTGCAGGCGCAGCGAAGGGGTCGGGGCGGGAGTAGCGAAAGAAGGTGAGCGCGCGCCCAGTCACGGAAAAACAACGGCGGCAATATACGAGGCCACGACGCCTTTGTTAACACCGCCGCTCCTTTGTTCACACATGTGTGGCTCGGCAGGACAACACCACTTGCTGCGTCGTTTGATACGGCTGTTGACTACTTCAAGTTCTTTTCTGCCCTTCTGACCAAAGAGGCGCTGGCCTGCGTCGCCGCCGACCGCCTGAATTCTGCGCAGACGATTGAGATGAAGGTTGAGTCAATCCACGAACCGTTCGCGGACACGAGTGAGAAATCGGAGGGTATGTTGACGCAACACGTTACGTTTCTGACAAACAGAGCGTTCCTGTGGCCTCATGATGTCGTAACGATTGATGGGAAGATGGCCGTCGTTGCCACTCTGGACGAGACTGACAGGACGAGGGTTACTTGCCTCATTGTGAGGCAGAAGGAGAAGGGGGTTGCGAGGGATGGCACGGGAGTTTGGAGCAGAAAGAATTTTGAGAAGTTTGCGGGGAAGTCGAGGCATTCGGAATGGACGGTGAAAGTGGCGAGGATTGGCTGCCTGCTGCAGCAGTTCAGGGAGTACCAGGCGATACTATCGTGCGCGAATGAGCTCATCAAGAAAGACAAGAATGAGGTTCTGCTGGGCAAGAGTGTCAAGCGGCGCTGCCCGGCTGTCAACGGACTGACGAACCTTTCCGACTCGCTGGTGGGGCAACTGAAGAAATCGCTGAACGAGATGCAGGTGAGAATTAAGCCTTGGGAGCAGTTTGAAGCGAGCGAGCCAGCGGGCGAACTGTTGAGACGATGCGTTGCGCTACGACATACGTCCCGTTGTTCACACCGCCTTCCCCATTTGTTCTCACGTGTGTGTGGCGTAGTTCAAGGCGGTTGAGCACTGCTGCGAGGCCGACGGCGTCGGGATCAAGCTGATTCAGGGTCCGCCGGGGACGGGGAAGACTCTAACCATTCTGTCGATCTTGTCGGTGTATCTTGGCGGCGCGCTGTCGCCCTTCATCGCTCCTCAGGGGCAACAGCTCATCAACGCGTCCAGCGCCTCGAGCGGCTTGACAAGGATTCTCGTGTGCGCCCCCAGCAACGCCGCGGTTGACGAACTCATGCTGCGGCTGCTGAACAAGCAGTGTGTTGACAGGCTGGGGAAGTACTTCACGCCGACGTTCTGCAGGGTTCAGGGAAGAGGGAGCGGGGAGGAGGAGGGCGATGGTTGCAGGTGAGTGAAGCACAGGAGCGAGGGTGGAGAGGACAGGTGGGCGCGTTTGTTTCATTCGTTCACACACACGCACACACGCACGCATGTGTGTGTATGACCCTTTGTTCACACATGTGTATGACAGGAGCAAGGCAATGTCGGAGGCTGAGTTGAGGCGAATCGATGAGCACACTCTTGATTACAAGATTAAAGCTCTCGAGAAGAGAGAGAGTGGCGAGATGGAATTGCAGGGGAGAAGCGGGCGGAGGGTGTTGAGGGGCTGCTCCCCCGCGACGGAAATTCTACGCGGCTGCCAGGTGAGGAGGAAGCGAGCGAAGCGCTGAGAGACTATTGAGAACGATCTTTCCGCTCACAAACAGCGCCGCCCTTTGTTCACGCCGCCACCCCTTTGTTCACTCAGTTGTGTGACTGCCAGATCGTGTTCTGCACATTACACATGGCGTCGGCAACGAAGCTAATTGATGCGAAGGATCCCTCACGGCAGCACATCTTCGACGCGGTAATCATGGACGAGGCGTGCCAGGCGAGCGAACCGCAGTCGTGCATTCCGCTTCGGCTGAAACCACCCGTGACAGTGTTAGTGGGCGACCCAAGGCAGCTCCCGCCCTTTGTGCAGTCGAAGAGCGCCGAACTTGGGCGGAGCATGTTCGAGCGGATGTTAGGATCATTGGAGGAGAAGAGCGTGATGCTTGAGCAGCAGTACAGGATGGCGCCGGAGATCGTTGCGTGGCCTTCAAAGCAGTTTTACGGGGGGCAGTTAGCGAACGACGCGAGCGTTCAGGGAAGGTCGGGGGGATACACACTTGTCAACGTTGCGAACGGCGTCATGACGAAGGCGGGTTCGTCGTTCATGAACAGAGAGGAGGTGGCGGAGGTTAAGAAGTGGTTGGTGGCGGCTCAGGCAAAGCCCGACTTCAGGAGCAAGAGCGTTGGCGTTGTGAGTTATTACAAGGCGCAGGTCAATGCGCTCACAGACGAGCTGAGGTCTCTTGGGGCTGACAATATTGAAGTCTCGACCGTCGATGGCTTTCAAGGGCGCGAGAAAGACGTTATCTTGCTGAGCTGTGTGAGGGCTGGCGGGGTGAGCGTGGGCTTTCTCGATGACGAGAAGAGGCTCAACGTCGCGCTGACTCGTGCGAAGTCGCAGCTCGTTGTTTTCGGATGCTTCAAAGTGCTGGAGAAGGACAAGGTGTACAGAGAGTTGCTTCTGGACGGAGCTAGGAGAGGTGTGCTGCGGGGCGATCCGTGGCAGCCAACTAGCGAAGGCGAGAGACGGAAGAAGAACAAGGGTGCCTGTTATGATTGGATGAACAACAACGGTTCTTGCAGCCGGGGTGACAAGTGCAAGTTCTGGCACGATCCGAAGTATGGGGGGGGCGGGCAGAGCCGGGAGGGAGGGAAGAGCCAGTCAGGAGGGGGAGCGAAGGCGTCAAGCAAGATGCAGGCGAGCGCGGCAGTCACACCTGCGGCACCGCAACGTGGTGTCACGGCGGACAACTTCGCCCGTCCCCCCTCCCCGCTGGTGCAGAGACGCAGTGTTTCTGATGGTCAGCGCCCGCAGCCTCCGATGAATGGCGGCCAGCATTTGCGCCTGCCTGAGCAGTTCGGGAACGGCCGGCAGCAGCATGCACCGCCACCGCAGTTCGGGATCATGCAGCAGCAGCCGAACTACAACGGCCCGGGCGGGAACGGACAGGTGCAGCAGCCGAGCTATGGCCACTACGGCAATCAACCGCAGCAGCAACAGAACTTCGGGCAGTACGGCCAGCAGCAGCAGCAGCAGCAGCAGCAGCAGCAGCAGCAGCAGCAGCAGCACGCGCCGCGGCTGCAGCAACGGACACAGACCGCGAGGGCGCGGACGGGGTTTGCGGCGGCGTTTGGAGCTGCGGGGACTTTAGGGGGGAGGGGGAGGTAGCGTGTGAGCGCCGTTTAATATAGGGTTAGGAATTGGTTGTACTCACTCGTTGCTTTGCGGTACACGTTGAGCGTCGCCATGTCGGCGCAAAACCATACATTCGATCGTAACCCTCGCCTTTCTGAACCGCATCGGCTCTCGCAAACGCATCCCACCGCACCCTCCAGCTCATTCCCTGCTCTTTCCCTTTTGTTCACACTGCGCCACTTACCGTTCCGCGAGCTACCCCCTCATCCGGTTGACTACCTGATTTATTATTCATTGTTCACGCTGGCACATCAAGTTAACGCATGCTCACACATACAGCACAGATCACAGCCTCACTCTCTTCACTCATCGTAACTCTCGCCCATCAGCTTTCGCTCTCGCCATGGACGCTTATCGAAAAAAGCAGCGCGCGGCCGAGAAGAAGAAGAATAAGGCACAGCGTACCACAAAGCGCGACGCCGATCTCGTGACTGCCGCCACTGCCTCCGCGTCCACCGGCGCCACTCTCTCCGCGACCCTCTCCGTGGAGCTAGCTAACTTGATGACGTTACACTCGAAGAACGCGCTGGATGCGAAACAGACAAAGCGAATGGAGCAGGTGAAGAAACAGGTTAAAATGGCACAGGAGGCCGAGTTAAAGCAACAGACTTTAGAGAAGGAGGAGGCGGCCGCCGAGGAGTTGAACGTTACATCCAAGAAAGCCCCAGCTGCCGCTGCAATCGAAGCCATGGCTCTCAAGAAGTCTGGTTACGTCGACCCGCTGCTCTCGTATTACTATGACGCGGATTTCAACAAATACGGCTCCAATCCCCCCGGCGTGGCCGGCTGCGTATACCGCGACGTCTGCGGTAAGATGACTCGTGATTACCTTCAAGCGTGTCTCCCGGACGCGACTGTGCCGTTCGCGGTGCAGCAGCAGCAGGAGAACGCGATCAAGGCGTCTTTTGTGCCGCCGCCGCCTATGGCGCCGCCTATGGCGCCGCCTATGGCGCCCCCTCCTCCCCCGCTGACATCGCCGCCGGCTGAAGCAACGAAGCCCGAGCCTACCGGTGAGTGTCATGTGAAATGGCAACGAGACATACGTTTGATATCACCCCTAACACTCCCTTCCCTCAGTCTACAAGCCCGGCCTCGGCATCCCCCCTCCTCCGCCTCCTCCCAAAGCCCCTAAACAATCTCCCAAATCCGCCAAACCGACCATGCCCCCTCTCTACACGCCCAACTCCAACATCCCCCCCCCCCCCCCACCCCCGCCCACTGCCGATAGCGACGACTCGGACGCTGAATCCGTCGCATCCGATGATCCTTGGGCCATGCCCTCCGAGGTTGTTACACAGAAGGTCACTCGAGTGGCACAGGGGAGTGGGAAGAGTCGCGGCAACGGCGGTCGTGGCGATAGTAGAGTGAACTTTGGGGCGGGTGGGAAGGGTGTGGATGATCCGATGCATCCTGATTACAGGGGACCTGAGCGGGTGAGTGCCACGCTTGCATCCTTTGTCATAACACCATCGTACTAACTCTGTCGCAGGTCGTAAGAGTGAAGCCGTTGGTTTATCACTACGAGGATATGCAGGGCAACGTACAGGGCCCGTTCAGGGGGGAGCAGATGAGGCAGTGGATTGGCATGGGGATGTTTCCGGGGGAGATCAGGGTGAAGGTTGGGGACTCGAGTTCGCAAGCCCGGGCGGAATGGAGGGGGATTAGGGAGTGGCAGTATTCTGAGGCGGACAGGAGCAAACCTGTCCCGCCGCCGCCGCCGCCGCCGCCGCCGCCGCCGCCAGCAGAGGAGGCTGAGGAGGTTGAGTCGGCGCCCGTGGTTGAGGAGCCACCTGTGGTTGAAGAGGCGTTGCCGTCTGTCGACTACGCGCCTGCTGCGCCGCACGACGCGTACCCGGCCGACGACGCTTATCCCGCCGACGAAGCGTATCCGTATGACGATGGTTATCCCGCTGACGATGGTTATCCCGCGGACGATGGTTATCCTGCGGACGATGACTATCCGGGGGGCGACGACATTGCGTATCCTGGAGGCGACGAGATTGCTTACCCAGGGGGGAACGACGTTGCGTATCCCGGTGGCGATGAGGTGGAGCTTGCCATGAAGGTTGTTAAGAAGAAGTTCGGTGAGTCAAGTGATCGAACGCGACGTTCCCGCTCCTCCCTCTCTCATACTAACACAGCTTCCCTCCCTCAGATGGCGACAAAAGCAAGCTGTTCAATCCGGGAAAGAAGCGGAAGGCAGCGCCGGCGAAGACGATAAAGAAGAAGGTCAAGGCTGCCGTTGTTGAGGAGAAGATGGTCGAGGAGAAGGCAGGAGAGAAAGTTGAGGACTTCGATTCGTTCATGGACCAGATTAACGACATAGCGTGATATGCAAGTATATGAAGTATAGGCTATTGTTTGATGTTGTAACTATTGCTCGCAAAAAGGTATAGCTGTGTCTGATACCCGAGACTGGAGAGCAGACGGTGTCCTTCCCCGTTAGCCAAGAGGCAGATGATTCGACGGCATACAGCGGGTAGAGAGGCAGTTAAAAGCAGGTGAGATGCAGATGAGATGCAGGTGGGGGTATGTCAGGTTTTGACAATGTTACGACCCGAATTTGGTGACTCAGGAGGATGAGGCGGAGCGACCGGCGACACCCAGCCGCGTCTATCTGCTTCGTTTTTCGAAAGAGGAATACAACGCCCCCCACAGGGTAGGTAAAGATATAGCTAAGTTCACCGAGAAACAATTCATCGACGAGGAAATTACGTGTTGTTGGGTGGAGATAAGGCTTGCGAATTATTGTTGGCGGCTGAGGGGGGGATACTTGTGGCCACGAGCAACGCAAGAACGAATCATAGCTGTGCTTGCATACACGCGTCAGTAACAACGCACACTATCGTGCTTTTAAGCGCACCCGCTCTACCCCGTCAGACCTCGCGCAAACCTTGCCAACCAGCTGCTTGCCCTCTCTGTTGTTGCCCAGTCGCCCTTTAAGCTTTCCACTTTCCACCATGGCTCTCGTAATGCACGATGTCGAAGTCGGTTCCGCCCCTCTTGGCTCCGCCCCCTCCACCCGCGCCTCCTCAGTCTCCTTTCACGAACTTACCATGACCGTCGCAACCGGTCCCACAACCAAGACCCTTCTTAACAAGGTTCATAGTACAGTTGATGCTAGTTCACTTACGTGCATTATGGGACCGTCGGGAGGTACGTTGAGAGGATAGGCGAAGCGGGAGTGGTCGACTTCGACGTATTTCACCGTGTGTTTCCGCCAACTGTTCAATTCTTTATTCTCATTACACTTTTCCCACATCTCCGGTGTCTCAAACACCCCTCTCAATTCCTAACCCCCCTCCCAGCCGGCAAATCATCCCTCCTCAACGTAATCGCCGGCCGCATAGCGTCCACGAAAACCCTAACTATCATCGGCGACGTGCTCATTGGTGGCGAGAAGATAGACCCTGTCAAGTACAAGCAGAATATTGCGTATGTTATGCAGGATGATGCTATTACGCCGACTAGTACGGTTAGGTGAGCAGAGGAACACGCATTTACATTTATATGCATACATGAACGCATCACGTATAAAACGTGGCCGTTGTTCCTTGCTCACACCACCAAACGCTCTTAACAGGGAGGCCCTCCGCTTCTCCGCCGCCCTCCGCCGCGGTCTCAACGAGACGCCCGCCGAGATCGAGGCCCTTGTCACGTCCATGATCTCGGACCTCGGCCTGGAGAGTTGCGCCGACACCTTCGTCGGCGGCGAGCTCATCAAGGGAATCAGCGGGGGTGAGCGCAAGCGTACCAGCATTGGCGTGGAGCTCATCACGGACCCGTCCCTCGTCTTCCTTGACGAGCCCACGTCTGGCCTTGACTCGTACTCCGCCTTCAAGATCGTGGAGCTGCTCAAGTCCCTCAGCCACTCCGGCCGCTGCACTGTCATGTGCACCATCCACCAACCCTCCAGCGAAGTCTTCCTCCTCTTCGACAACTGCATCCTCCTCAAGTCCGGCCACATCACGTACACCGGTCCCGTCACCGCCATGGGCACCCACTTCAACGCCTGCGGATACCCCGTCCCCGCCAACACGAACCTCGCCGACCACGCCATGTTCGTCGTCCAGCAAGCTGCCGTCGACGAGTTACAGAAGAAGGGCATGCTTATGCCCGACGCAGCCCCGCTCACAACCACCCCTCCTGTCATGGCGGATCCTAAACCGGCGAGGACGACGGGCGGAGCGACGCAGTTCGTGTGGCTGATGCACCGCGAGTTGCAGGCGACGAAGCGCGACAAGGGCGCGTTAATCGGTCGTTTCGGCATCACAATCTTCCTCAACACGTTGTTCGGGATCATCTTTTACGGGGCAGGGAATAAGGATGACACGGTGGGGAGTAACTTCGGCGATCACTTCGGCGCGCTGACGATGATCGCCATCAGTTCCATGTTCGGGAGCGCGCAGCCCGTCCTCATCGCGTTCCCTGCCCAGCGCCCCATTTTCCTCCGCGAGTACGCCACGGGAACGTACTCCGTCATCCCCTACTTCTTCTCCAAGCTCTTCTTCGAGCTGCCCATGAGTCTCCTGCAGGCCGCCGTCCAATGGCTCGTCGTCTACTTCATGATCCAGTTCCAGGCGAACTACTTCAGCCTCATGCTCTCGTCATTCGCCATCGCGAGCGCCGCCGCGTCCGTCGCGGCGCTGCTCGGCAGCGTCGTCGCGGACATCAAGACGGCGACGGAGATGCTGCCGCTGGTCCTCGTGCCTCAACTGGTAAGCCCGCACTTGTGGGCACCCTCGTTGCAGGGCTCTTCTAACACACACTCTCTCAGCTCTTCGCGGGATTCTTCATCAAGACGGAGAACATCCCCGCGTTCATCCGCTGGGCGGAGTACTTGTGCAGCCTGAAGTATGGCATGAACCTGCTCCTCATCGTGGAGTTCAGCGGCGACGCGTGCAAGAAGGGAGGCGCCGCCACGGTGGCGCAGTGCGATGCGTTGCTCGACGCGAACGGCGTGTACTTGGACCAGACGTGGGTCTACATCGCGGTTCTCTTCTCGCTCTTCGTTGGGTTCAGGGTGTGGGGCGCGTACATGCTCATGACGAAAGCCAAGACGGTGTTCTAGGATGCGAGTGAGGTTGAAGAAGAGCGGCAAACTATAGAAACGCTCAGTAGTACAAACATGATCGTCGGAGTTAGTATCGTTCGAATGCGTAGTCAGACCCCGACCTTAATGTGTCCATCAGTAGCCGTCGCCGTCATTCACGCACCCCTTTGTCACAAGAATCTTTCCTTCTCAGCGCCTCGCGTACGCGTACACGTTACTCGTACACGTTACTCGTACACGTTACTCGTACACGTTACTCGTACACGTTACTCGTACACGTTACTCGTACACGTTACTCGTACGTGTTACTAGTACGCGTTACTCGTACGCGTTACTTCCCCTCCTCCTCCTCCTCCTCCTCCTCCCTCCTGAGCTTGAAGTCCTTAAACACGCCCGTCCCATTAACTTCATCAGTCTGC
>Ga0307985_10001295_pt1 | contig 14144 bp, 14 predicted proteins | sample EllFjometageno80_FD_203155 | JGI IMG/M metagenome (GOLD analysis project Ga0307985, IMG submission 203155) | Marine microbial communities from Ellis Fjord, Antarctic Ocean - #80 | ecosystem: Environmental > Aquatic > Marine > Unclassified | place: Southern Ocean | collected 2014-10-09 | reverse complement strand
GCTCCTTGACTCCCTCAAAGAACACCGGATAAAGGGAAAAGGAGCATTGGTGATCGGGGTTGGTAGAAGACAGGACTGGCGTGGCAGGGCCTGTATTGTCGTGGATTGGGCGTGTCCGGGGCGTTCTTGGGGAGGTGATAGCGCTTGCATTGACTCACGTTCTTAATAGGCTAGAAGTTGTTTGAGAGTTTAACTGGTGACTGCTGGTGAAGAAGGGTTCGAGCAAATGAATTATCGTCGGAACTCTACGAAATGAAACGAAGACTTTGAGAAAGTGCTGCCAGACAAAATATGCTAGCCCGATAAATTAGCGGCTTGCGCAATTCGCGAGCCGAACACCATGTAAACATCCCCGCCACTCCAGTCGTCAAACTGGCACTCCGTCACCCTCTCATCCGAGCAATTCCACCACCTTCCGCCCCACAACTTATAGCACACAAAGTGGCCGCTCGATTCCGACCCGCGATGCGCAATCACAGCGTTGACGAGGTACGTGACGGGACCTACGAACGTCTCGAGCGAGAAGTATTTTGTGACAAGGATAGCCGTACGATCCTTGGTCATACCGCCTACTCGTGTGAACACTCGGCGGTTGATGTGAAGAGCGATGGTCGCTGGTGTCTTGGTCACCATGAGTCGCTTCCGTTTCATTGTGCGCGGAGGATCGAGGATTTCCGTATCCAAGAGCGCGTTGGCAGCCGAAACAACTCTCTCTCTAACCACTTCATCACTCGGCTCCGCTCCCCTCAACATTCCCACCTCCTCTTCCACCCCATAACACTCCTCCTCTAATTTCGCCGACAGCATGTTGAAGTGGCACTTGACGCACTCTACGCCCGTGACGAGCTCGGTGGCCATGAAGTGTTGCAAGGATTTTGTTAAAGTGGAGCGAGGGGAAAGGGAGATTGAGTCGAAGGGCGTTGGGGTTATGGGGGAGGTGGTTGAGCAGACGGTGCAGGTTAGGATGGACGAGGTCGTGCCAGTGAATGAGTTTTGGGCGGGGGGAGGGAGCAGGTGAGAGAGGGAAGGAGGGGTGGAGGGGTAAAGGAAAGGAAAGAGTGCGGTGAAGAACTCGTGTGTGTCTTGTTGAGCGTGTTGACCAGCGAAAAAGGTGGGGAGGAGGGACAGGACCGGGTTGCAGGAGAGGACGCGGGAGGAGGGCGTGTTGAGGTTCGATAAGAGAGCGGGAAGCGGAGAAGAGGCAGGAGGAGTGAGGATGGGTGTCAATGAAGATAGAGCCTGGAGGAGGGAATTGAGGTAACAGAGAGTGCAAGGAGCATTCCGCAGGCCGGGGAGCGAGGTGGAGGGTGGAGATGTGGAGGGTGGGAACGTTAAGGTTTCGTGGAATGTGTCATGGCGGGATATTGAAGAGGAGAGGGCGGAGGAGGAGGAGAGGGAGGGGAGGGAGTTGAGTGTATCGAGGGAGTTGAGTGTAGCTAGGGAGTTGAGTGTAGCGAGGGAGGCGCGAGTTCCGGGAGTGTCGTCTTTGAGGAAAGACCACAATAAACTGAGAGCACCGACTGCGCAAAGAGCAGCGGCAGTAGCGGCAGTGGTGTCTTTCGACATGGCCTGGTAGTCGCTCGCTCTTGGAGAGAGGGGATGCGATGGCGGGTACAACTGTAGATCGGACGCAACAATTCTGCACCGAGTGAGCGCCACCCTCTATATCTACCATCATAGTTTTCAAGGCGTAGTTTTCATGAGAACTCTCTCTCAACAGTTGTATTACTCTTCTCTCGCTCCATATCCCCGCCCGCTGACGCCCAGCCCCCCCGCCTCCACCCGCTCCCTCTGCTCCTTCTCCTCAGCTTTGATGCCTGCTAGCACGCTGACCTTCTCTCCCGTCCGAGCCGGCTTCGGCCCGCGTCGACTCCCTCCCGTTCCTCTCATCCCGCCCGGCGCCGACCCTGGCTTCTTCTTGTTTGTGTTGAGCATGAGCATGAGCTTTCTGTTGTTCATGGAGCTCTTCTTCTGCGACTTCGCGAGCATCTTCTTCATTTTGTTGGGGCTCATGGTCGTCGTGTCCCAAATATCTCCCCCGCCCTTCGTGTTAGACCCGAACGACTGATCCATAGCTAGCTGACCGCTCTTGATCAGCTCCTCCAGCTGCTCCTTGGTGCTTTTCTGCGGCCGCGGCTTGTTGAGCGGGAATCCCATCTGGTCGACGAATTCCTGTTCCGGCAAAGCCTCGCTCACGTCGATCGCCTCCCCGCTGGCCAGGAACGGGTACTTCGTGGTGTGTTTCATTGGAAAGTCCCCCCCGTACTTCGTCCTCTTGATAACGAGGGGCTTCAGCGCGCCCTTGTCCTCCTTCTCACCCACGTCTGCGTCCTTCTTCCACATGGCGTCCACTAGCGCCTGCTGCGCCTCCTTTGACCTCGTCCTCCACTTCTGCGCGTCCACTTGCATCACCATGATAGTGTTCATGATCTCCTTCTGCACGTCCTCCATCCCGTCACGCGTCGCCTCCATCTCCTTTATCTTCAGGCTCTTGTCCTTCAGCTGCGCCATCAACCACTTGTTCCGCTCCGCATGCGCTTGCGTCTCAATCTCCGCCTCCGCCACCCTCCCCTCCACACTCTCCAAAAACGCCGACTTCTCCGTCAACTTCTCCTCAATCCCCACCCTCGCCTCGAAGATCGCCTCCTCCTTGTCGTCGGAGTCGCGGAGCGCGCTGCAGTCGGGCCGCTTGCACGGGCCTTGGTCGACGTCACCATCACCCGAGGAGGCGGCGGCGGCGGCGGCTGCCGCCGCAGCTGCCGCTGCGGCGGCTGCCTTGGCCTTCTTCTGCGCCTTCAGCATGGCCACTATTCTGGGGGGGGAGACGCGTGGGTGAGCAATGGGTCGGGGAGGTGAAAGGGGGGAGGGGGGGGGAGATTATGGCAGGCAGAATCATGGCAAGCAGAATGATGGCAAGCAATCCGGGACAACTCATCTCCAGCAACACATCTCCGGTGCAAAACAATCCTCGTTCTCCCGACCCCCCAACCATCCCATCAAAAACTCACTTCGCCTGCTGCTCAATCTTAAGCTGCTCCAAATCCGTCCCGTCATTCCCCAACGCCAACGCGAACTCCTGATGAACCGGTGTACTAAGGTGAGCAAAGTCGCTGTACGCCGTGTGAGTTGACTGAGCGCCCCATCCGTTCGGGGAGGGCTTGGGAGATTTACCCATGGGGGGAGGAGGGGGGAGGGGGGGGAGATGAAAAGGAGGGGGAGGGGGGGCGGGTGAAGGAGAGGTTGTGGAAGAGGAAGGTAAGTGGACCGCGTTGCATGGGCAGTTGCGGCGGCAGCGTCGGTTTCGGCTACAACAACTGTACCAGTACCTAGTTCCTTAGTTCGACAGAGATGCGGGGGGCGCGGCGGCGGAAGCCGCTGGATTGTGCGAGGCAGTTGCGGTCGCGCGTCGAGCAGCCAGGCCGTCAATCACGAGTGTCCGTCAATTACGAGCGTCCGTCAATCACGAGTGTCCGTCAATCACGAGCGTCCGTCAATCACGAGCGCCCGTCAATCACGAGCATCCGCCAACATGTGAGCATTGAAACACGGGGATTGCGACGACGTACCCAACCCTAACAGAATGGCATGTTGGACGTTAAGGTAAGGGGAAGCGATGGGGAGGGAGAAGCTGTGGGACGAGTATAAGGCATATTAATTAACCCTACATCCTACAGTTTGTAACAGACGTTAACAGAAGTTCGTGCAGGTTATGGGTTCTTGATTCTGACTAGGACCTCGAGTATAGCGCTAGATAGTTACACGCGCTGAGACCCGCTTGCTGGGTGGTATTTATAACTGAAAAGCCAAACCTTCCCCGAGACAAAATAAAACAACGCCAAGAGACAACTAACTGTCCTCCCCTCCATGAGCTCCGATAATGCCGAAGCGGCCCCCTGGGATGAGAAATCCCACAACTCGTGGGACCAATACGAAGGCCCTTCCCCCTCCTACTCCTCCCTCTTCTTCTCCTCCTGGATCTCCTTCGTCTTCCTCTGGCGCTGCTGGCTCCTCCTAGAGTCACACCATGGCATGCACACGGAGTTCACGCGCCGTGTGAGCTCTCTCGATATTGTTATTGCGCATATTGGTATATGCATGTCTTTTATACCCATGAGGTGAGATTGCTGCAGGAATGCCATTGTATAATTCAGAGAACGCGATGTTATTAACACATTTATATTGCAGGTTCCTCTATTATGCTCCCACGGCGCTCTACAACGGCATTCTCGTCACCATGTTCGTCTTCTACACCATCGCCTTCATCCTCTTCATCATTGTCCTCAAGCTGAGTTCCAACAAACTAAACATGCTCATCGCCGGCGTGGTATACGCGCTTTACCTCTGTGTGTACTTCGGGTCCAACGCACTAGCGAACAAAATCATCCAGTCCGGCTTCCCCCACTGCGTGTGGATGTTCCTCAACTTCACCGTAATTCTACTCATCGTGTTTCACGAAAGGTACCGCGTGGCCCACAGTGATCCCCTCGACTACAACTACACGCACGATCAGAAGCGGCGTTTGCGGCATTTCGAGGGCGGGATGAGAGCGGATGTGAGTAGTAGGAAAGTGAGTAGCCCGAGCTTGGAGTTCGGGTCGGCTGCGAACGCGGCGGCGAAGATGCAGAAGGGGGGGAGCGGGAAGAGCCCGAACGGTGGGAGTCGGCCGTTCTCGATGGGAAGGCCGAAGAGCACGCCGAAGAAATATGGGGGGGCGTATTATAATAAGCACTAGGTATTGCCGAACCTTACAATAAAGAGTTGGACTTCTGGAACGAGAGGATCTCCGACCACATGTCCTTCGGAAGAATCGCGTGGGCGCTGCGGACGAGGGAGTCGGGGGTCGCGGGGGTGGTATCGTAGGTGAGGCGACGGAGGCAGATGAGGATGTTAGTGCGGGTGAGGAGGCGGAGCCCGAGGATGGCGAGGTTGATGGCGCGAGGGGTGGTGTGGACGACGAAGGCTGCGAGGGCGGGGTAGGAGCGGGCGGTGAGGGCGGCGGCGGTGAGGAGGGAGAGGATCGGGGCGGGGCGGTTAGTGGCGTACTACAGGGGAGTGCGGCCGCTGTTACTGGTTGCGCTCAGCGCCAGAGGGTGCTCGCGGATCAAGAGCTCGAACAAGGCGAGGTCGATGTGGGAGTAAGCAGCCTCGTGAAGGGCCGTCCATTCTCATGCGTGTAGAAGAGTAGATCGACCGCGTCACCGTCTGCGAGGGATTTGATATGGGTGGTGGCGGGTGATGGCCACCTGCCACTCCCTGCTGTACACGAGCTAGTACAGGGCACTCGTCGTCCTGCGCGAGCGGCGAGGGTGAACGTGAGGAGTGGAGGTGTTTGCTTGTCGCTGGTTTGAAGGTTTGCAGTATCGCAGAAAGGGGGGCAGGGGGCGGCCGTACCAGCTCCCGTCGGTTAGCTAAGAGGGTGGGGGGTGGTGGCTGAGTAAGTACAGTGTGGTTGGCGAGGATTTGCAGCTCTCGCGTAGATGCCTCACTCGTTACTTTGCGGTGCTTGTTGAGCGCGCGTTGCCGGTGAGATGGCGATTTTCGCCAATCATCATAACCTGCGACGGCCGCTTCTCACTACCCCATCCGCTCATCCGCTTCTTCCAGACCTCCCCGACCTACCGGTTATTCGGCCCTAGTCGCCTACAACGCTAAGCTCCTTCCGTCCCCTTCAACGGCCAATCTTAATCCGTTAGGGTAGTTCAAGCCCCTTCTCCCAACTCCCTCCCGCCCCCCCCCTCTTCCGTCGGTTCCCTACAATGTCATCCACACAACGCCCCACATCGTCCCTAAACTTGCCCTCCCTATCAACTGTCGTAGAAGTTCCGTCTCCGCTCTTCAAACCAAAGCCGGTCCCCACCACTACCCTTCCTCGCCCCCTAGACCTCAACGCCGCGCTTAATCCTGACTGTCCGAGCACATCAGCCAATTACATGGACTCCGCCCCAATCTCTCCCATGTACCGACTAAAGCGCAACTCCATCGCAGCCTGGCAATCCCTCGTGCCAACGAAGCTGCCAGTGCGCGACCAACTCCGCAAAATCGCCCCCCTCCGCTTCTGGGTCTCCCTCCTCGCCCTCCTCTTAATAGTAGTCTCCCTCCTCCTCATCATCATAGTCCGCGAAGACCGCCTCCTCTCCCAAACACTAACAACCATGAACACCCAAAAGTCCTGGCGTAAGACGCTCACGTCCCCCGCGGCCGTCACGAGCTACGTCGCGGTCGTCATCACGGCCGGCAACGCGTACCTGCTCAACACCGCGATGAAAACTTCCGCTGCGCGATCGTCGTTTCTCGCGAGGGAGCTCGCCGTGCCCCCCCCCACTTGGATGGAGCGGCAGTTCCCTGCTCTCGCCGCAATCAGCCCGAGTGATCAGCATGAGATGGTCTTGTACTCGATTAACGCGCTCATGGTGTACCAGGGGTTCAGCGTGTGGCGGAACTGGAAGCTGAGTCCGGCGCGCGCGGCGGTGGTGAAGTGGCAGCAGTCGTGGGTGAGCAAGATGTTGCGGAATAGGGAGCTGAGGAAGATCCAGGTTCGGGCGGCGAGGGAGCTTGCTTCAAACGTTGGTCGAGGCGGGGCAACGACGGGTTTGCGCCAGTTTAAGGGGCGAGCGCTCAAGCTCATAAGTCGGAGAGTATCGTCCCTCTTCAAACATCCTGCGGCTCATCCAGCGGCGATAGAGAGCCTATTTTGATTGAATGTGAATGGCTATTTTACCACCAAGAAGTCGCTGTACACCTCCGTGATTCCATGTTCGTCCTGCAGCGTCTTAAGTACCGCAGGGTCATTGATCGTATGCGTCATAACCTTCAGTCCCGCCTGCCCACACCGGACTGAGAATCCACTCTCAGCGCGGGCTTGGGGAATTGTGACGCACGTTAACTCCATCTTAGCGAGTTCAGCCAGCGCGTCATCGTCGCTCCCAGCGTAGTTGTACAGCGTCCAAATGATGTTCTTGAAGCCGAGTGCGACGATGGGTTCGTATTCCTCTGGTTGGTAGATCTGTGGGATGATACGGTCGGCGTAGCAGGTGGGCATCGATGCTTTGATGAGGGCGAGGGCTTCGACGTTTTCGCTCTTGACGTCCGTGACGACGCACATCTTCGGAAACTCCATCATGAGTGCGTAAAGTTGCTCCAAAGAAAGATTCTCCGTGTCGCCAAGCTTGGCAGGATCCGCCAGATTCTCATCCTTGGCGTTGTAGTACCCCCCGGTCGTGGACGACGTCACGGCGGCCCGCTCGGCATCTGTGTTCAGCGTTCTGGGACCAGTGGTGGACCATATGAAGTCCAGCTCAAACCACGTAAAGTTCCCCTGATTGTGCCGGAGCGCCTTCTCGCTATTGTTGTAGATGCGATCGTGGAGACCGCCGCCGGCGTGAGCGATGCGGAGAGGGGCAAGGGGCATGGTTCTGTGCGCACACACAGGTCTCAGGGACAGGGGCTTACTGAAAGGTCGTGCAGCCGTCGTGTTAGTACAAACATGAGTAAACACCTGATCATCCTCTCGCTGCTGCTCATCCTCCTCATCTGATCCTCGCCCTACGGAAATTTCGCCCATGTTGCAAGACCAATAGCCTGGCTCCAATGTGCAAGATTACAAGCCGGTTGGTTATGGGTTAATTTGTCGACCTCCTCAACGCCGCAGTTGTCGCCAACATAACGCTCAGGAACCGTCGCAATGGGGCAGTGCTTGAACCGTGTCGGCAGTGCCTTGAATTACGTACACTGCGCGTCTGTTAGGCGGAATAATCTACCATGACACGGCTGGGTGAGTTAAAAAAAATCCAGACGGGAAAAACGCGTTTACTTGATCCGACTGTGCGGCCAGCAACACATTTCAGGAAAGACCGTGTCTTGCGGCCTGCTTCTATCATTCTTGCTCTGTTCGTCCGTATAAATATTCACTTGGTACTCATCATGGCGGCGTACGATGGCCCTGCGCAATCCTCCATCTAATGCGCCGCGTTGCCTCACACGGTACACCTCACGGCTTATTCAAGGACAAAGGCTGGCCGACACAAGCTGCACCCTTACAAGCGCCGCTGCCGCGAGACGACTACACTGTCGACGCAGTCGAAGCACCGCCACTTGTTAGACCAGCGCATACGTTTACACAACCTCAGCAGCATTTACCAGCATTTAGCATTTGGGAGCAGCATTTCGTGAGGCGACACATCGTACTCGCGTAGCTTGCTTTCTCCCAGAATCGCCTTAGCCCTGCAGTTCTCAGCCATGCTCTCCCCCCTCCTCCTCCTCCTCTCCCTCTCCCTCTCCTCCCCATTCCTCCTCCCCTCATCCACCCTCCCCCACCCTGTCAGCCATCTCCAAATACTAGGCGACCGAGTGGAAGCGGTTGTTAACGATAAGAAGTTTGGGTTACTGGATAAGAGTAACACGGATAGGGCGGAGCTGGGGCCGCAGATCAAGATCCCGAACGAGCAGAAGATGCGAGTCGGCATTATTGGCGCCGGTCTCGCTGGCATGGTGACGGCCATGGACCTTTCCGAAGTCGGCCACGACGTGACCATCTTCGAATCGCGCCCCTTCGTCGGCGGCAAGGTGTCATCCTGGATCGACAAGGACGGTAATCACATCGAGATGGGGCTGCACGTGTTCTTCGGGTGTTACTACAACCTGTTTGGAATTTTGAGAAGGTTGAAGACGATGGATAAGAGCTTGAGGTTGAAGGTTCACGAACACACGTGAGTGAAGAAAGACGGAGAGTAAGGGAGGAGGAGGGGAATGGGGAGAAGCTGTGGATGGCACACCGTGTGTGTGCCACCGTGTCTGCCCCCGTGTCTGCCCCCGTGTGCCCCAATTGCCCCCCACTTTCCTCACCACCCCCCACAGTTTCGTGAACAAGGGCGGCGAGCTGGGTTCCCTTGACTTCCGCCTCCCCGGCGGCATCGGCGCGCCGATCAACGGCCTGGTCGCCTTCGCTCGCACCAAGCAGCTCAACATTGTCTCCAAGATCAGCAACGCCGTGGCGATCGCCACGTCCCCCGTCGTCCGCGCCCTCGTGGACTTCGACGGCGCGATGGGAGACATCCGTGCGCTCGACAACGTTTCGTTCACGGATTGGTGGTTTAGCAAGGGCGGGAACAGGGATAGCTTGAACCGCATGTGGGATCCGATTGCGTACGCGCTTGGGTTTATCGACTGTGACAACATCTCGGCGAGGTGCATGCTCACTATTTTTAACTTGTTCGCGGTAAGGAGTGAGGCGAGCGTGCTGAGGATGTGCGAGGGCAGCCCAAACGAATACATGCACAAGCCGATTGTCAAGTATTTGGAGGAGAGGAATGTCAAGATTGAGTGCGACGCGAGGATTGGGGAAATTGTGCATACGCTGGGAGCGGACGGGAAGCCGACCGCGGTGCAGTCCATGAAGGTCCTCCGGCGCGTTGGCGAGCCGAGCGTGGAGGAGTTCGACATCATCGTCGCCGCGTGTGACGTGCCGGGCATCAAGAAGCTGCTCCCTGAGACGTTCCGCACGCACGAGATGTTCGACAATATTTACAAGCTGGACGCGGTTCCGGTGGCGACTGTGCAGCTCAGGTGAGTCGCGCATGCGCCTCTGACCCAGAACTTCAAGGCGAATGTGAACTTCGCTGCGAACGAACGCGCCCGAGCAGGGCCCACAGACACTGCGTGAACAAGGAGCGAGCGAGTGCGCAACGAGTGGCTCAAAACGCGCTTCGAGCGGCCCAAAATGCATCACGAGCTGCTCGAAACGCGCGGCGCTCCTCGCACACCGCAGACAACCCTACCCTTTGTTCACACATGTGTGTGGTCGACGGCTGGTCGCTCAGGTTCGACGGATGGGTGACGGAGCTCGACGACATGGACAAGATGAAGCAGGTGCAGGGAGACCTGAGCAACGGCAGGGCCCACGGGATCGACAATCTGCTGTATTCCGCGGACGCCGACTTCTCGTGCTTCGCCGATCTCGCCGTGACGAGCCCCGCCGACTACTACAAGGAGGGCGAGGGCAGTCTGCTGCAGTGCGTGCTGACGCCCGCCGACAAGTACATGGGCATGCCGGTCGAGGACGTCGCCGCGGCCACGCTGGAGCAGGTGTACGATCTGTTCCCGAGCGCGAGAGGGCTCAAGTGCACGTGGACCAACGTCGTCAAGCTCGGGCAGAGCTTGTACCGCGAGAGCCCGGGCATGGACGTATACAGGCCCACGCAAAAGACGCCCATCGGCAACTTCTTCCTGGCGGGCAGCTACACGTACCAGGATTACATTGACTCGATGGAGGGCGCCACGAAGAGCGGGCTGGCGTGCGCGAACGTCATCATCCAGGAGACGCCCAGGCTCGCCAAGGAGACGAGGGCGAGGGAGGCGGCGGCGGTGTGAGAAGTGAGTGACAGAGAGTCTTTAATAGGATCCGATTGCGCATGGAACTGCTACCCGGTACACAACCATTCCAGGCACACAACCCTGAATCGTGCGCGCAAACCCGAAGTCATCTCCGCCACAAATAGTTCACCTCGTTTCGCAGCCATGTCGCCGACAACAAAGACGTCCGATGAAGACATAGCCATCCAGCACGCCGCCTCTGTCGCCCTCCTGAAAACCTTCACCGCAGTCGCTCCCCCATCAATCGGCGAGATCCCCCTCTCTGCCAAGCAAATCCCCCTAGCAGCCCTTCTAGCTACCAATGACCCAACCCTAAACCAAGTCCCCTGCCTTTCAACCCGCGGGTGCGTGGATGTCACCGTCCTAAAAACCCTCATCCATCGCGGCCACGGTTACACCGACCTCCTCCCCGCCCCACCCAAACCAATCACAAAAGGCAAGTCCGGTGGCAAGCCCAAACCGGACCTCTCCTTCCTAGACGCTTCACTGGCGCCCAAGAAGAAGATCAAATCCGTCAAAAGGGTGCCCTCCCCCCCCTCAATATGGGACATCCCCTACGCAACCTCCCACAACGTCTCCGTAACCCGTCCCTCCCACGACGCGTGGGGAATCAAGTCCGTTGTGTTGTTATTCTGCGACGACTTCCTCACCACGGTGTATGAGATGCCGTGGTGGCATGATCAGGGGAGTCTGGGGGGGTACGTGGGGAACGAGGGGGGTATGACGTTCAAGGAGGCTGTTGAACCGATATTGAAAACGTTGGGGTTGGGTAAGGAGACAGTACATGAGCGATATGGTGCTGTGATGTTGCCGATGATGCGATGTTGCCGATGATGCGATGCTGCCGATGATGCGATGCTGCCGATGATGCGATGCTGCCGATGATGCGATGCTGCCGATGAAGCGATGCTGCCACTGAAGCGACGCTGCCACCCCCGCTCAGCTGCCACCCCCGCCCTGCCGCCACTCCCGCCCTTCCGCCACTCCCGCTCTGCCGCTTCCCCGCTCACACGCCCCCCAGACGGCCCCACCGGCTCTCGCCGGATCGTTCGCATGTTGCTCGCGTCGATGCCCCCCGGCGTGACCATCCCCGTACACCACGACACGGGTGAGTGGGTCGCCAAGAGTCACCGGGTGCACGTTCCGATTATTACGACGCCCGCTGAGGTCATGTTCAGGTGTGGGGGGGGGGAGGCGGATGGGAAGGGGATGTCTAGGGTGCAGTGCGATGAGGGGAGAGTGTTCGAGATGAATAATCAGGCGAAGCATGCGGTTAGTAACTGTTCGAGTGATTATCGTGTGCATTTGATTCTCGATTATGTGGATGAGTGCGATGTTGAGGCGATTGTTAAGAGGAGGGTTAAGTTGGAGGCGGGAGAGACGGTTTATCAGACGAGGAGGAGTATTGACAGGGAGCGTGATAGGGGGAGGAGGGAGACGCCTAGCTTTCTTATTCTTGGGGCGCAGAAGGCGGGGACTACGAGCATGTACGAGTATTTGATGATGCATCCGCTGTGTGTTAGTGGAAAGAGGAGGGAGACGCACTTCTTTGACTGGAGGTGGCAGCAGGAGGGGGGGGGGGTGAAACGGCAGAGGGCGGCGTTCAACAAATATTTTTTCTACGACGAGTTGCAGGTGAGGGGAGCGCGCAACTACCGGCGAACGAGCGAGCGAGGAGAGCAAGGTGACCGGCGAAAGAACGCGCCATCGCCATTGACCCACGAGCGAACGCGCTATGAGCGCACGACCATCTGCGAACGAACGAATGAACGAACGAGGAGAGCAAAACGTCGGGCGAAAGAACGCGATGTTGGCCGCCCGTTGACCGTAGCGCTATTGGCGCTCTATTGGCTCGCTCATCTTCCAAACTCACTTGCCCAACCCCCCTTCCCTTCCCCACCTTCCCCACCTTCCCCTCACCATCTACGCCCCCCACAGCGCCACCCGAGCTGCATGACCGGCGACAGCACGCCCTCGTACCTCCTGCACTCCTCCCTCGTGATCCCTCGCGTCAAGGCCGTCTGCCCTTGGGTGAAGCTCATTGTGATGCTCCGCGATCCCGTGAAGCGCGCGCACTCGCACTACGTCATGGTGACGTCCGCTGATGGGACCGAGGCGCAGAAGAAGACGAGGGGGGATGCGTGGTGGGGGAAGACGTTTGAGGAGGTGGTGGATGAGGAGCTAGCGATGCTAGAGGAAGCGGGGTTGAGGGAGGAGGGGTTGAGCGAGGGGGTGCGTGCGCGAGCGAAGCGAGCACTTCTCATTTACGAGACGCTCACCTTGCGACCCTCCCATCAACCCTGGCTCGCGTTCTTTATGCGCGCTCGCTATGCTCCCCTCCCATCAACCCTCGCTCGCGTTCTTTACTCGCTCTCGCTATGCTCCCCTCCCATCAACCCTCGCTTGCGCTCTTTATCCACACTCACGCTCGCTTCGCTCGCAGGAGGAGAATTTGCGGTTTGTTGAGCATCTTGATACTCTTCCGATGAACACGGGGAGTCACAGCCTGCTCAGTCGGGGCATGTACGAACTGCAGTTGCGGCAGTGGATGGCCGCGTTCGAGCCGTCGCGGTTCCTCGTGGTGAAGATGGAGGACATGAGGAGGGATGGGATCCAGAAGGCGGTCGGTGAGGCGTTTGAGTTCCTGGATCTGCCGGCGTTCGAGATTGCGGACGAGGGGGCGAAGAACAGCAGGAGCTATGAGGGGATGGGGGACGAGGTGAGGGTGAAGCTGGAGCGGTTTTACGAAGAGTACGACAGGAAGCTGTTTGCTAAACTCGGCTGGACCGGCTGGAAGTAAAGCAAGATTGCAGAGCGCACTGTTTGCTTAGGTAGCCTGCATATTTGAGCGTTTCTGATCATGAATCATTCGTTGTAGTTATCTTTAGCCGAACTTCTCCTTCAGCTGCTCCATAACGACGAACGCGATCACCACCCTCGGTCCGACCCTCGCCCACGCCGGCAGGAATCCTTTCCAGAGCGCTGCCACCCCCTCGTTCTTCACCGTCTTTCCAAGAACGTCAATCATGCCCTTGTACTCGTTGCCCCCGTTCATCAACCGGCTCTTGGCCACGTCAAACGGGTTCGCCACGAAGGCCGCGATGAAGCCGGCGCCGTTGGCGGTGGTCAGATGCAGCGCGAGGCCGTCGACGCCGAACTGCTCCTGCACAAACGGCTTCAGCGTGTCATACGACGCCATCTCCGCCGCCGCCAGTGTGCTCGCCCTCGCCACGTTCGCGCTAAGTCCGGAGTACAACCCTCGAACACCGTCCTCCTTCGCTATCGTCGCGAGCGCGCCGAGGAACCAGCGGTACCTGGGCTTGGTCCCGCCCATCCCGTCCGCCTGCATGCGCACCTTGACGAGGTCACACGGGTTCGCGACCGCCTGCGCGATAGTTCCACTAAGGCCGCCAGCTAGGATCTTGATGTGGAGCGGCAGCTCGGTCTGGCCGGGAGCGAGCTGGTTCTTGATGGGCGCGTAGAGACCGTAGCGGAGGCCGCCGTAGGAGCACTGCCGCCACATGGCCGGCTCGATTCCTTTCCACAGGGCGCCAACACCTTCCTTCTTAACTGTGGATTTCAGGCAATCAAAGAAACCGGAGTAGGCGGCTGAGCCGCCCATTCCGGAGAGCTGGAGGCGGGTCTTAGTCACGTCGACGGGCATTGTTACGATGTCGCCGATCATCGAGGCCGTTGAGCCGTAGGCTAAGCCTTTCCAGATTGACTTGGATTCCATAGCTGCTGTTGGGGGTTAGAAAATTGTTGGGTCGAGGGGG
>Ga0307985_10001292_pt1 | contig 14172 bp, 10 predicted proteins | sample EllFjometageno80_FD_203155 | JGI IMG/M metagenome (GOLD analysis project Ga0307985, IMG submission 203155) | Marine microbial communities from Ellis Fjord, Antarctic Ocean - #80 | ecosystem: Environmental > Aquatic > Marine > Unclassified | place: Southern Ocean | collected 2014-10-09 | reverse complement strand
AGCCCCACAACCCTCTACACACAACCCTCTACACACAACCCTCTACAACACACCTCCCTACTCTTTACACCATATGCCCTCTTCTCCCAAGCAAACAGTGCCCATGCTAGACTCCATTGTTGAGGGCACGCCAAAGCAAGGATCCGGCAGCACAGTCGCGCACGACACAGACAGCCCGCAGGACGAGCCAGGGAGCGCCTCTCACGGGAGCGCCTCTCCCGACGGCGACGACGACGAGTCCTCCGTCCGGTCCAAGGGAGACTCGGGGAGGGGAGACTCAGGAAGGAGCCTGTCCAAGTCTGGACGAATCAGGCAGTCGGGCAGGTCGACGCCCCGCGAGCGGAAGAGCGCGCGCGAGGACCCTAACAGACAGGGGGGGAAGCGGCGTGGGCAGATGATGTCTGCCGATCAGCTGGATCACGCTGATGGAGGGAACGGGGCTGAGAAGAACCAGAACATCAAAAGGAGAAGGTCGTACGACTCCACCCTGTTTGGGCTGGACGTCTTCGAGGGGCTGCAGGTGGACTACGAGGCCAAGCGCAACCGGATGGAGGGACAGCACTGGCTGCTGCACTACGTCCCCGTGATTATGCCCACGTGGAAGTTCCAGCAAGTGAGAGACTTGGTCTCAGTCTTCGTCATTCTCTACTCCGTGTACACGTCCGCGTTTGAGCTAGTGTTCACTCCTGACAATCCGCTGTCCGGCGAGTACCTCTCGATTCTCATTCTGGACACTCTTTCCACGTCGTACTTCTGGATAGACCTCCTACTCCAGTTCACCTCGGCTTACTACGACGAAGAGGAGGTGAGTGAAGCGACCCGCGAGATGAGAAGCGACCCGAGAGAAGCGACAGAACGCGGCGGTGTGCACAAAGGGCAGCTCTGTTTGCGAGCGTGGAGAGCGCTGGTTGCGGCGTGAAGATCGCCGTTCGTGGCGTGTAGAGCGCCGTTTGTGAGCATGTTACGCCGAGATTGTTGGCGCTCTAGCGCGCTCGTTCACACCGCCGCTCTCCTTTGTTCACATCGTTCACACCGCCGCTGTGTGGCTCACACTGGTGTTTGTTTGGCACAGGACATCGTGATGGACCGGCGGAAAATCGCCAAGGAGTATTTGCGGTGGTGGTTTTGGATCGATTTCGTGTCCAACCTGGACGTCGCCGGCGCCATGTCGCTCCTCAAGATGCTGCGCCTGGCTCGCTTCCCGCGCCTCTTCGTCCGCTGGGCCAACCTTGGCGTCTCCACCATGGCTCTGAACCTGTTCAAGATCTCCATCCTCACGCTCACGGCCGGGCACTTCCTCGCGTGCGCTTTCTTCGCGGTGGCGGACCACGAGAAGCACACTGACGACAACTGGACGCGCAAGGACTTTGGCGAGTACACGCTGTTTGAGGAGGTCGAGGTGTCCTGCAACGGCACCATCCCGGGCTCCGACGCCGGCTTCGACATCACTTCTCCGCAAGGCGTCTGCCTCGAAGTGCAGGTGCAGCAAAACCTCCTCACCGTTTACATCGCCTCCCTCTACTTCGCGTACGCCACCCTCACTACTGTCGGGTACGGCGACATTGCGGCCACCACCACCTCCGAGCGCGCCATTGCGCTCGTGGCGCTCACGGTGGGATCTGCCATCTTTGCAGGTATCGTCGGAATGATGTCTCAGCTGCTCGAGACCATGGACGAGCTGGAGGAGCTCAAGCTCAAGAAGCTCAAGCACATCCAGCAATTTATCAAGTCGCACCACTTCCCCGACGCTACCAAGGACCGGATAAGGAGGTACGTGCGCGAGCAAACCGAGCGCGTGCACGCGAAGCGAACGTATGAGTCGAGTTTCGCGGGATATCCGGCGAGGCACGCTGAACGACCGCCTCAGAGCGCTCTTGTTTCGTGGGATGGCCGGCCCAGAACGCGCCCTCTTCGCTCGCCGTTCATTTGCTCGCACCCGCCTCGTTCGACTCGCCTTGCTCCCCTCGCTCACGCTCGCTTCGCTCGTAGGTACTACGACCTCCACTTCCTATACCTCAAGAAGGAGCTCGACATGCTTAACGAGCTCAGCCCGGCGCTCCGGCACGAGTGTATGCACCACATCTACGCGCGCATCTTGGAGAAAGTGCCGTTCCTCCGAGACTCGCCGCAGATCATCCAGAGCACTGTGATTGCGAGCGTGACGCCGATTCTGTGCTGCGAGAAGGACTACCTGGTCATCGAGGGGCAGGTTCTGAATCACATGTTCCTCGTTGCGAGCGGCGCGGTGGAGGTCATCAACAACAAGGGCCTCGTCGTGCGCACTTACGGAGTCGGGTCGTTCTTTGGCGAGAAGTGCGCGTTCCACGCCCACTACCTGTCGGCAGTGAGCTACCGAGCCAAGGTCGACCTCGAAGTGCTCACCATCGAGCGCGCGGTCTTCGTGGACATTTTGAACACGTACGAGGAGTTCGCGGAGACATTCGTCATGATCTGCCAGAAGAGGGAGGAGCACAAGAAGGGCGGCGACGGGTCGTCGAAGATGACGAGCAAGCTTGCCAAGTCGGCAGAGTCCATGGTGCGGCCGGTCACGCCGCCTCCGGGCACCACGTGGAAGAAGCCTATAAACGGAAGCGTGCACGAGAATCAGCACAGAGAAACGTCGTTCTACAGCAAGGACGACGAGAAGCGGCGAAGTAGATCGGGGCCCCACGTCAGCGAGTTCTTCGAAGACAACTCGGTCCCGGCACTGCTCGACAAGCTACAGTACAACCTCACCATGCAGATAGACGAAGTCATGGACCATTTAGAGGACGTGGAGGATCGGTTGGACGAAATGGAGGATGGGGAAGAGAGCGATGAAGACATCTGGGGCGGCGACAGCAGCGCGGCCAGAGACGCCATGCTGGTGGGCCAGAACAGCTTGCTCGAGATCCAGAAGCAGATAGGGGAGGAGGAAGGAGGGGGAGGAGGAGAGACGCCCCCTCCCCCCACCGGTGTGGGGGGGGGCGTGGGGGGCGAGAGCGCCTTCGTGGGCGTTATCCCGGGACAGATGGAGTTCACCGAAACGGAGGAGGACACGAAGTGCTTGTCGTTGGAGGAGGCGGCCAAAGCAGCGGAAAGCAGCGTGCGGAAGTCTCCCAAGCCAATGGGGAGACGCATCACTTCTTCGCCCCCCAGGGCCGCAGTGAAACGGGCCAGCGGAATAAGCACCGAACAGTCCACTGTCCCGGAGCTTCAGCGGTTCGAGAGCCGGCGGAAGCAGCGCATGGAAAGGAAAACCCATGACAAGAGCACGAAGCAGATCAGGCACGAGCGGCGAGAGAGCAACCGCTTCAGGAAACTTCACAGCGAGCGACATTTGAACGGCGGCAGTCCGCACGAGTTTTAGCTTAGCGCAAGAATTTATTTGCAACGTGCACACACACACACACCTCTGGGACAAGCTTGTCACCGCTTTCTCGTTCGCCGGACGGGTTCGGGTTCGGACGGGTTCTTCCTCTCGTCTTACTGCTCGTTTTAGCACTATATTACGAGCTGCAAATGCTGTAGCAAGTTACTCTACTACCTCCTCAAAACTGCGTCACTGCTCTGGAGAGCGTCTGACTTTGAGATAGCTGTTCTCGCAGCAAATCGCATCCAACGCAAATATGAAATAGACGCGGTTCCGGCAATGTCTCCCCAAACGAATATGGGGAGAAATTGCCAGAAGCCGTTCCCCCTTCCTTTGCTACCCAAGAAAAGCCTCCTCATCCTCCCAGATTCCTCTGTTTGTGTCTATCACAAGTCTATTACATTACCTCCGAATTCACACGCCACATACAGCGTATATAGGGGGAAACCTGACTAGCCGAGCCCATCGGTTTGACCCAAAACGGCGCATGACCCACTTCCTGAGCCCTCAAATGTTTTCCGGATGGCACAGAATATTGTAATAAATGCCGTCAAGACCTTGCTCAAACACATCGCCATTACGTAAATCTACTCAGATGCCCCCCTTACATGCTCCCAAAAAGGTCCGACTCTTCTAGCGCCGACTTATGCCATGATCCAACTTATTGCATCTTACATGAGATAGTGGGGAGGGTGGGGCTCAATCCTGGTACGTCCAGTTCATGTTTTGCGGAGTAACTCGAGGGCGACGCGAGAGGCAACCGTCAGCTCCAATAGCTCGCCCATAGCAGCCGCTGCGGCCGTGGCTAAACCTTATTCTGCCTGTGATGAGAGGTTTGACAATCTCAATTTCTGCTCACCTGGAATTTCGTGTTCCCCCACATATCACGCGTATTACGCCACCCCAAGAACTTCCAAAATCCAACTTGAGTAACTCGGTTCACTGGCCAAGAATTTTTCTTCGGATTTCCTGCCAACGGCGCATGGCCCCACTATTTTGGCTCCCGGAGCTCTCCAGTTGAGACAAAGAATTGTAATTAACGGTGTTAATGACATGTGTGTACAACATCGCCATCAACCATAGCTACTAGGCTCGGTCTGGTACCGACGCTCGAACAACTCCCACTCTTCTAGCCCCCTCCGTTCCTGACTTATCCCATGTGGATAAAAAGCTAAGAAATAGGGGGAACTGGGGTGGTCTGAAAGGGGGTAGGGCCGTAAGCCGCCGGTATATCCAGTCCAGACGACGTCGTGTTGGGTGGGGGGGCGACGGATTATTTGATGGCCGTTGCATCAGAGTCTCTGGTGCAGCTAACGGCGGTCTCCAGCAAATGACAATATGCTATCAGTAAATCGCCCCACGCTAAGCTACCGCTTGAAACACAAATCCTCTCGGGGACAAAATAAGGAAAATAAGGACCTCCTGCCTCTCGTGCATTCCTCTACTTTGTGATACTGGGCGAGCAGCACGCCAAGTAAGTTCTTGTCGTTGCATCAATTTCGTCGCTGTCAACGCCCTGCTCTTCCCAAAACCTCCCCCCCTAGCCTCCCTCTCCCCCCCCCCAACTTTCCCAAGGACCTAATCAATATACGAATCTATGTTGGCTTTGGACATCTTCGGGGACGACTCCTCGAGCGACGATGGGCTCGATTCGTCGCAACCAGCTTGGGTCCAGCATCCCCCAGCTTCTGCGCCTTTGGAATTGATGTTCAAGATGGTTCTATCCGTCGAAACAGACGGAGGTGCCGGACTTCAAGCAACCTCCAGCATCCCTGCAAACACAGAGTTCCACCGAGAGGCGCCGGCTCTGCGCTGCCCGAACGGGCATCCGGCGGAAAGTTACGAGGAAGCGCTGCAGCTGCACCGCGCTTGCGTCGAGTCCCGCTTCAATCTTCTGCCCCCATCAACACAAGCTGACCTGAGACTGCTCTTTGCCCTCCCGGCCTACAACAACGCTGACAATGAACCAGATAGTTATGGCATCTACCAGACGAACTCGGTGAGGCTTACAGGGCCCGACAAGGCCGACGGCGGTGTGTTTCTCACGCACTGCCGCATGAACCACAGTTGCGAGCCGAACGTAACCCACATATGGCGGTCGGATCTACAGATGCTCACGCTCATAACCATCAGGGACATTGAGGTGGGCGAGGAGCTGTACACGACGTACGGCGGTTTGAGCGGCGTGCACGGGATGAATTCGACCAAGGCGAGGCGCGAGCATCTGATGAAGGAGTTCGGGTTCCACTGCATGTGCAGCCTGTGCAAGGCGGAGGACGACAAAGACAAGAAGGCTGACGACAAAGCCAAGGTTGAACAATGGGAGCGGGAGGAGCAGGAAAGGGGGCTGGTGGAGAACGAGGACGACCTAATTTATGTTATGAATGGGCTTTAAATATGCGCAAATATGCTGTTCTGCTGCGACTTCTCAAGACGGCAACGTCAACCGTGGCATCTTTCTATAGCAACAGAGCAACAGCATACTTAATCTCCTTTAATCCGCCCCTGTGATGAGCAGACTCCCCAGCACGAAGACCACCAAAACGAGCCCGAACGCGCCCACAGCAAACGTCATGCTGTCGTCGCTCCAGAACTGGGTGGAATACTCGTTCGTAGCACTCATCCCCTTCTCAACCGCCGCCTTCTTACTGTAGTAATGCAGCGCCGCAGGGAACGTGAAAGCGATAAGAAACCCCGTGATGCCCGTGTAGTCCGTAATCTTGTTGATATTGTTCCACTTGGAAGCGCAAAGAATGGGCGGCACAGCCACCGCTAACCGGAACAGGTTCGTGATCCTTTTGTCGTTTTCGTGCTCCCCCACCTTGTCCCCGTAGTACATGACCATCAGATTGTTGCCAAGCGTTATCCCGTTGAGCGGAAATGCAGACACGACGTCCAACGCGGGAAAGCAGACGACGAACACTGAGATTATCGACACCCACCACGCGCGATCGACCCAGTCCCCAGCGTCGTTCTTGTGCCCAGTCCCAGCGTGGTACTCGCTCCAGTTAATGTTGGCGCCCTTGACTTTCACCATGTCGCCGAAGTACCACGCAACGGTCCCGCCGATGAGAGAGTACGCGAACATCCCGAACGCGAACGTGACGCCGAAGATGAAACCGAGCTTGGACTTGTCGGCGACGGGCATGCTCAATCCGGGGATGGAGTGGTGGTAGATGTTAGCGTAGACAGCGATGGGTATCATCTTGTACAGTCCCTGGATGTTTGCGAGGGGGGCAGTGTTGGCCGACGTCTGGTCGCCGAACTGTCCGTTGTCGTCTTCCCCGTCGGCGCTCATCGCGGCCACAGTCGTCCCCACCATGAGAATCACCATGGCAAACCTAGCCATCGACAGCACCACCTGCACCCCCATCTGCTCCCTCAACTCCATACAAGTAAGCGGCACCACAACGACCGAGAATACCGCCACCCAAATCAAGTAATCCGTCTCCACAACCCCGACGACTTGAACAGTCGACGCCATCGCGTGCCCGAACACGGTCGTGTACACCCACAACGTACCGAACATGTACAGGCCGAGCGTGGCCATGTAGGCGCGGCGAGCGTTGCCGCCGAGGAAGAGGGTGCACATTTCGACGATTTCGAACTTGCGGGTGGAGACGCGCTGGGAGGTGGTTGCGGGGACGAGGCGGGAGGTTTCGGCGGCGCCGTAGGAGGAGGAGGAGGATTCGGTGGGCGAGGTGTCGGTCTTGCGAGGCGAGGCGAGCGCGTTGGCGCGGCACATGGCCTCGAGTATATAGTTCTTGCTCACGTTCGAGAGGAAACATACCAGTCCAAGAGCGACAACAGACAACATAATGCCAGCCTCAGAGAAGGCGAGGGGTAGTGTGAGGAAACCAGTGCCCATGATGTAGTTGACAGTGAAGCACATGGCCACGAAGGGGGTGAAGCCGGGCGCTTCAGGGATGGCGGTGGTGCCGATGGAGGGGAGGAGGGAGTTGGAGGGGGAGATGCGACCCATGGTGGATGGAGGTGGGGGTGGTGCTATAGAAGAAGAGGGTTAGTAGGCAGAAGAGTGAGTTTGAGAAGAACTTGTGGGCTGGTTTGCAGTGTACAAATCGGCGAAAAAAAGTCAGCAACGTCCCCGCCCCCATCACACACACCCCGCGCTGCTTCAATGCCCCTCAATCCCCTCCCTGTTAGACTCTCCCTCATCGATACCATAATTTCATAGCCATGTCTCCGGGAAGAAGATTGTCCATTGCGGCTGCTCCCCAGTCGCTTTCGCAAGGTTTCCAATCATTGGGACGTCGCGATATGCTCGCTCAAGCAATATGCATCACGTTGGCAATGCATGCATGGTTGGTGGATGGTGGCACGCACAACAAGTTAGGGAGGTGATGGAGGGTAGGTTGGCAGCGAGCTTAGCACAAACCACACGCGAGCTAGAGAGGGAAATGGGTGCTCCACGCAGCGGCTCAGAAGGGGGATGGACAGTTTGCTCATGTGTCGAGAACCATGTTTTACACTCTCCGGTAGCTATCCTTGTCTGCTAAAATGTCTTCCGTCTCGAATTGGTTGGACGCATTGCGCAAGTGTTGCTAAGACGATAAACTCACTCAACAAAACGGGCGACACTACAACCCTGCAGTATTTCTCCCTTCTCCTGCACGTGTGGCACCGTCCGTCCTGTGGGCGTCGTATGTCGTCGACGTTTCGTAGAAGTTGAGGACATAAAACGAAAACGAGGGGGAAGGAGGGATAGCAGGGGTACTCTACTGGCATCCACACGCGATAGCCTGAACCGAGGTGACTACCGATTTAACAGGATCTGAGCATTCTGTATCCCCCTCTGATTGTAGCAATTTGTCTCGCCATCGCCCCCTTTTTTAATTCTTCCACTAACCCCCCTCCTTCTCGCTTCTCAGTCCCTCCAGACGTTCCCCTTCCACTCCCAATGATCCTCCCAGTCTCCCACCTCCCCGTCTTCCTAACCCAACTACAAGCCGACTCTCTCCTCGCCCCCTCGCCTCTCCTCCTCCTTCTCTACCCCACTGTCGACTCCCTCTGCGCTCTCTCCCTTTTAACTGAGCTCCTGAAACCACTCCATATTACTTACACTGTCAAATATATACACAATATACCCCAACTAAAACACGAACTCATCAACTTGCCGAAAGGAGACGATGACAAGGCCATGACTATCAACAATGTCGTATGCCTCAACGTCGGCGTAAGCATCCCGCTCGCTGGATTGTTACCAGAGTGTACTGCCACGAGGTGAGAGCGCTTTTGAGCGGGACGGAAGGAAGGGAGCGGATGTTGAGCGCTTTTTACTGCTGGTTACTGCACATGTTACCACGTGTGCAGGGACCTTGGCGACGACGTTGTTCGCGCTGCGTTTTTGCGCCCGTAGTACCCCTTGGTACCCCTTTGTTCACACCATTATTGCGGCACTGCGTTTCAGAAAGGCTCACATGCAGTATCCCCCAGGATCTCGAAAGTGTACGTGTTCGACAGCCGCCGGCCCGTGAATTTGAGCAACGTGCACGTGGGCGGCGCGAACGTGGACAGTCCCAAGTACGTGCTGGGAGGAAGCTTGGGGAATGTGGTGGCGTGCGTTTTGGGGGAGTGTGAGCAGGGGGGGTATGAGTGTATTAGTGATGGGGAGGGGTGTGATGAGGAGGAGAGTGATGAGGAGGAGGAGGAGGAGAGCGATAGTGATGAGGATGGTGCGTCCAATTCGGATTCGGACGAAGAGAACGCCATTGACTACACTGGGGAGGGCGACGAGGAGGAGGAAGCCGATTTTGGTGATGTTGAGGGAAGTAATGAGCTTTCCAAGAACTCCAAGCGTCGTAGGCTGGAGGAGCTCACGGAGGCGGAGGAGGGAGGCGAGGAGGGAGGAGAGGAGGGCGGGGAGGAGGGAGAGGACGATGGGGAGGACGACGGCGTCGCTTCATCGCCCAACCCTAACGACGCCGACGAGGCCGCCGATGACGACAACGACGCCGAGAACGACGCCGAGAACGACGCCGAGAACGACGCCGAGAACGACGCCGAGAACGACGCCGACGACGCCGCGGCCAAGGCCCCGCTCGACCCCGTCGCGTACATGGAGGAACGCAAGCACCGCATTCTCGCGTACTATTCCGCCGGCACGAGCCACTCCAAGCCGACGTCGTACGTTCTCTACCAGCTCGTGCTCGCGACGAGGAGCAGGGACGAGGCGAGGCACTTGTGGACGTGCATTGTGGGATGTACGGCGGAGATGCTGGGGGGGAATATTTCGGCGCAACAGTACAACTCGCTGCAGCTCAGGTGAGTCCCCTGTGCCCCGCGCTGTGCTGTTCAGCCCCCTTCTTCGCCCCTTTTCCTTCTCCTCTTCCCCCCTCCACCCCTTGCTCACCCTGTGTTTGCGGCAGCCTCGAGCGCGAGTCCTCTCGGCTCAAGCCGCGCCAGGAGCAGTACATGACGGACGACCGCACCGTGGTGGCCGCGAGCAGGGCCGGCGAGATCATCCCGCAGGACGAGTGGCGGCTGTACCTGCTCAACAACTGGTCGTTCTACGAGTCCGTCATCCACTCGGACTACTGCTTCGCCAAGCTGGAGCTGCACAAGTCGCGCGACAAGATGCACGAGCTCATGGCCAAGATGGGCATCCCGCTCGCGGAGGCGAGGCAGCCGTACGCGTTCATGAAGCCGCAGTTCCGGAGCACGCTCAAGACGCAGCTCAAGCAGTACGCGCAGGACTACGGGCTGTCCGATCTCACGTACAAGGGCTTCAACCTCGTCACGGGGTACGCGTCCAACGTCGCGGCGTCGGATGTCTGCTACGCCATGATGGCAATCATGGAGACGGGCAAGGGCGAGGACGACAAGGCCAGGATCAACATGGCCCTCGACTGCATGAGCAACAAGGGCGGCGCCAAGGAGGGGTCCGATCTGAGCAACTTGGTCAACGGCGGCACCGTGGGGCAGTCGGGCTTGAGCTACGGCATCAACATCGCCAAGAGCAACCAGATGGCCATCATGAGCGCCGCTATCAGCCTGGTCGAGAAGCAGTCGATCGTGACTTACAAGCACTTCCGGTGAGCGCTGCAGCGACGAGCGAAGCGAGAGCGCGAATAATGCGACGAGAGCGCGAACCGGTCAATTAGCGCGTATGGCAAGCCTTTGTTTGCTCGCTCACAGCTAACAAACAATTCGACAGCTTCGCGTACCTGCACGCCACCTCTGCCGGCGTGAACAGCAGCAGCCTGCGCCCCGAGGCGCTCGAGACCAAAGCGTCGAACCCGTTCGCTAACCCCAGCGTACTGCACAAGCTGTCCGCGTTTCTCATGGAGATGCACCGCGCGAGCGGCAAGTGGGGGGGAAGGAAGGCCAAGCCGCTCGTGCTGCTGGCGGAGGTGCCCCAGAACCAGAGCTACACCGTCAGCGCCTACAACTGCACCGAGTCGCGGAGCGCGGTGAGCAGCAACAGGTTTGGCAGGCGATTCGAGATCGCCGCCAAGCAGACCGGCAGAGAGGGAGAGATCAGCGTCAAGTGCGAGCGCTTCGACGACTGGATCGTGGAGGTGCCCAGGAGACTCGTCAACGACTTCATTCAGCAGCTGCACCTGGTCATGGAGCAGTAAGTGCGGCCGTGGGGAGGGGGAGGGGAGGGCGAGACGCGTAAAGAGACGCGAGAAGCGAGGGTGAGGATGTAAAGTTGAAAGACTTCGGTTGTCTTGAGAAACCACGCACTGACACTTCATATCTTAAATTGCACATTTACTCATCACATCATGATAAGCTCGTTGGTACAGGTTTCTCAACCCCAAGCAGTCCCCCCTCGCCATTCCCCCGCCCCCCTCTCGCCTCTCTCTCGCCTCTCTCTCTCCCCTTCGCCCCCCGTTCCCCATGACGAACGCACTCCCGATGAGCTTCCGTTCCAAAGGCGGCGCTCGCTACCCCCCCAGACAGCCTGCCCCAACTTCCAGGCTGGAAGGTCCCCATCACGACGCGTACTCCGCCATGAAGCTCTCTCTCTCTACCACCCCCGCCGCCCTGTCCATCACCAGCCCCGCCGGCAAGACGGTCGGCATGTCAGCTCGTCTCTCGTCCCGGCGCGTGAACAAGTTGCAGACACTTATATCCGGACAGGACAACAGTGCTGCCCTCCAGAAGCAGCGCTGTATCGCCGAGCAGAAGTTCGTGACGATGTTCTGCGCCATCAGCGACCGCGCCACCAAGACTGCCACTGTCCGCTGCGTGAAACGAATGGTGGAGCTCTTCTTCCAAAGGGAAAATTTGCCATCCATCTCTGAGATTGAGTCTCTGGAGACCAAAATTCGGGCCGCCTGCGAGGCGGTTCCGTTCGAGGTAGCCGAGTACAAGAAGTCGTTCGGCGCCGGGAACAACCCCCGCGTCCGTCCCCCGGTGCCGGCGTTGTCCCTCAACGCTGAGGCAAACAGGTGAGGGGGCGCTACGAAGATGCGCTGTTCGCGACAGAGCGGAAAGGGGCAAAGGAACACCATATCAGACGCGCACTCAGTGCGGCGGCTGTGGCGCCATTGCGTTGTGCCATGCGCTCCTTTGTTCACACCGCCCGCCCCCTTTGTTCACACGTGTGTGTGGCGCCCCTTTGTTCACACATGTGTATGGGAAGCCGATCTATGACCCTCCCGAAGAACATTACCAACGACTGGGAGGCGCTCACTATAGCGAACGCGATTGACTTCGAGGAGAACAAGGTCAGAGAAAAGCAGAACCTCAAGAAGAAGCGGCTGGCCAACAGGGCCGAGCTAGACAAGCTCAGGCTGTCTCACGAGGAGAAGGCGCGGCAGGAAAACGATGCTCTGATGAAGGACAGGAGGGCTGACAAGGCGGCGCACGAGGAGTGGGTGCTGCAGGAAGAGGCGCTAAAAGTCAAGAAGCAGAAGGAGCACGATGATCTGAGGGAGATGTACGAATCGCAGATCGCTAAGAGGAAAGTGATCAAGGATGCCGAGAAGGCGAGGTTGAAGGAGGAGGCGTCGCTGGAGGTGGCTCGGATGGAGAGACAGATGAAGAACGCTGCCGACGGGGCTCATCGGCGCAAGATCGAGGAGAAGATTCGGTACCAAGGCATGATCGAGGAGAGCAAGAGGAGCAACGAGGTGAAGGCGATCGCCAAGGGCAGGGAGGCATTGGACGAAGTGAAATTGCAGGCGGAGATCAAGCTGAGGCTGCAGAGGGAGGAGGACACGAAGCAGAAGGCGCTCGCCGACAAGGCGAGGAGGTACGACGGCATCGGGAAGCAGTACGAGACGCAGGGCACTGGCAAGGAGAAGGCCGAGGCAGAGAAGAAAATCCTGGACATAATCTCCAAGGAGGCAAAGCTCAAGGAGGCCCGGGACGACGCCAGGCTGGTGAGGGACAAGGAGAAGATTGAGGAGGGCAAGGTGCTCTTCCACAAGTACAACTCGCAGCTCATGAACGAGAGGCGGGAGAGAGAGACGGAGGAGGCGAGGATCGAGGCGGAGTATTCGAAAAAGATGCTCGATGCGAACAGAGATGCGATCGACGCGGAGAACAGAAAGGTGGAGAAGCGGAAGAACGACGCTGTCGACTACAAGAGAAGACTGGTGGAGCAGCAGAAGGAGCAGCGGATGGCGGCGCAGAAGATGGAGACGGACTACGCCGTGAGCGCCACCGAGAGGGCGCTGAACAAGAACCTCTTTGCCAAACTTCTGAGCGACGAGGAGCTCATCGGCAAGATCCAGACCAAGTTCACGGTGGCGCCGCCGGCGGCGAGGCAGGCGCAAAGCGTAAGCGACAGGGGATGCGTGGCAGGCTTGATGGCTGATTTTCAGGGCACGGCGGCGAGCCCCAACAAGCAGCGGAGGAAGGGAAACACCAAGGCCAAGAGCTCGCGGAGAACCGGGAGGCACTGAGGAGGCGGCGAGAGGGGAGAGGGAGGAGGATGGTGGCTGGCTGGCTGGCTGGGCGGGTAACATGAAGGGACTGTTATTTGAAAGAAAATATTCAAGAAGAAAAACTAGAGTGTTCGCGTTTGTTAATTAGGCGAGGCACACTGACCAGGTCAAAAGTATTTAATTAAGAGAATTTACCCGAACCATTTTCTTCTGGCCTGCCGTCGCTGTTTTTCTGCCGGGAAGCTTCGAAGAGGTGAAAGAGAGGGAGGGAGATATTTCTAGCGAGAGCACTGCGTCCCACTTACCTTGTTTTTGGCCTTCCCTCTCCTCCCAGTGTGTGTGACAGTGTGTGTGACTATGGAGGAAATTCCCTGTTCCGTCTGCGGCCTGGTAGAAAACTTATCCAAAACGTTACTCTGCGACGGTTGTGACCGCGAGTACCACATGTACTGCCTCCAACCCCCCATGTCCCGGCTTCCTGTGGGTGACTGGTTCTGCCCGGAGTGTAGGCCGGGGAGGAAGAGGGAGTTGTTGAAGGAGGTTATGGAGTCGGGAACGCCGGAGGGGTGGGGAGAGACGGCGAGTGCAAAGGACAGGATGGCAGTTTTTGACGATTTTTTCTGCTTGCTTCCGCTCCCGTCTGGCAGCACCGGGCCCACCTTTGCGACCGACTTGAGCTTACGGCCAGCAGTCTCTCTCGCTCTCTCACTGCTTCATCCTCTCGGCGTCAACCGTGACCAGCTCAAGACGTACAACAAGTGCGACATCGCCGTGGAGAGGTATAACAACGTGACGACTTTGAACCTCGACAAGGCCGGCGTGCCCCTAGGCATTGCTGAGGACGAGATTGAGAGGATTGAGATGGAGCAGGGAGCGTTGAGGAAGGCTATGGTGACAATGGGAGGGGAGGGGACGGGGTTGGGATTGAAGAGGGTTGCGGGGCGTGTGGGGGTGCGTGTG
>Ga0307985_10001290_pt1 | contig 14206 bp, 22 predicted proteins | sample EllFjometageno80_FD_203155 | JGI IMG/M metagenome (GOLD analysis project Ga0307985, IMG submission 203155) | Marine microbial communities from Ellis Fjord, Antarctic Ocean - #80 | ecosystem: Environmental > Aquatic > Marine > Unclassified | place: Southern Ocean | collected 2014-10-09 | reverse complement strand
TAACATATACAGGTACAGGTGTGACTGCAAGCGCAGGAGGTTATTTCTATCTTGATCAAACAGGAGGTAGCCGAACATTTAATATACAACAACTGAGTACCCAAGATAATGACTGGCTTAAAATACTTTCTACTGGTTCTGGCGGTACTGTGTGTGTCATTCAAAACGATCAAGGTACAAGCCTCTCTTGCTAAGATTGGTGGTGTGTCTGAGGTATCTGGATACGCACAAATTAAAAGAGAACAAGCACCCCTTGTCGCAGACTTAAAGTTTTCCGTTCAGACCAACGATCAAGCAGTAACCGCGAATGGCAGGATGGCTATTACGTTTCTTGATGACTCAGTTGTAAAGCTTACAGAGCATTCACAGCTAACAATAGATAAGTACATATATGATCCTGACCCAAGCAAGTCTAAGATGGCTCTTACGTTTGGACTAGGAACTGCGAGGTTTATAAGCGGTAAGCTAGGCCAGATAGATAAAAGAAATATAAAGTTAAGAACTCCTACGGCAGATATTGCAATTCGCGGCACGGACTTTACGGCCACAGTAGACGAATTAGGCCGCAGTTTGATTATACTTCTGCCCGATAAGTTTGGTGTGTCAAGCGGAGAGATAGAAGTGTTAACAGCTACAGGCAGTGTGTTGTTGAACAAGCCCTACCAAGCAACAACGGTGTCGGTGTTTGAGTCAGCGCCCTCTAAGCCTGTAATACTAGACTTAACTCTAGACTTTATTGATAACATGCTTATTGTTACACCGCCAAAAGAAGAAGTAGTGGTCACTGAAGAAAGAGTTGCAAAGACAGCAAACATTCTAGACTTTAATGAGCTAGACATAGACTACCTAGACGAAGACTTTTTAGAAGATGACAGCCTTGAGTTTACTGAGCTAGATATAAATTTTCTAGATGTTAATTACCTTGAAGACTTGTTAAACATATTAGATGTGTTGGCTGTACAAGAAGAGAAGGATGGTTTAGCACAGGTTTCAGGCGTAACTATATCAGGAACATCTTTAGGTACAGACCCTGAAACACAGATAACTGCTCTTATAACAGGACAGATAATAAGCCTGATTAGAAACGTAAGTGAGTACACGCGATTAGATTTAGACACTACAGGGGGCTACACAGTGATACTGATTCAAGATGGGATCTCTAATACTGTGAAGATCAACGGAGGTGATTCTGTAATTAGAATTACGCAGGAAGGATAATGAAGAAAATAATTATAGGGCTTGTTGTTGCGCTTTTGTTTGCGGCCTTAGTATATCAGCCCACACTGGTTGAGGTTATAAAGCTCAGAACCTTTGATGCCCTTGTTAAGACTGAGGAGCCTACAGGAAATATAGTCCTGCTCAACTTGACAGAAGAAGATATACATAACGAGGGTGGTTGGCCGTTTCCCAGAGAAAGGTTGGCTGAGATCCACGTAGACCTACTGAATGCAGGGGCCGCGTCTGTTGCATGGGTTGCAGTCTTCAGTGAGCCAGACAGGTTTGGCGGTGATGGTATTTTTGCAAGAGCTTTGTCGTATTATCCTTCAGTAATTGCTATGTTTGAAACTGAGGGCTATAAAGAAATACCTCAAACAGAAGGCACAGTGATACTAGGTGATGACGTTGGCGGCATAGAAGCTACAGGAGTTACGCAAAACATTAAAGTCCTTAGAGACGTATCGTTGCAAGGGATAGTATCAGCGCCAGTAGATGTAGATAACTTAGTCAGACGTATGCCGCTACTAATGAGAAGTCCAGACGGTTGGATGGCAAGCTTCGGTACGCAGTTACTCAAGGCGGTTACAGGAACAAACACCTACGTTATTAAAACTAGCGTCAGTGGAATACAAGAGGTGCGCGTCAAGCAGTTAAACCCTATACCCACAGACAGATACGGCAGAGTATGGGTAAACTGGGTAGAGGCAGACAGCACTACCCTAGATAAGATGGATGTAGAAGGAAAGATGGTGATAGTAGGAACCACCGCTAAGGGGATACTTCCGCAGGTTGCTACTCCTAAAGGGCTGTTGTATCCGCACCAGATACAGGCGGCGTTAGTTGAAACTGTACTACACGCCTCCAATAAACGTATGCCCGCTATCCCGCCTATCGCTGTGTTTTGTGAGGCAGTGGTTTTTTTAGTAGGAGTGTTCTTAGTTTTTCTAGCTCTTAATTACTTAGGAGTCTATGCAGGTTTAATTTTATCTGTAGGTGTCATGTCTAGTACTGCACTGCTAGGAGTTTACCTGATACGAAACGGAATACTAATTGATGTTACATGGCCGCTGATCTCTGAGTTTGTAGTAGCTTCAACAACATTCTACCTCAACTACAAAGAACAGTACAAACTACGGCAACAGATCAAGAAGCAATTTGAGCATTACCTAGACCCACGACAGGTCAAACGCTTGCAAGATAACCCAGAGTTACTAAAGCTTGGGGGCGAGAAGAGGTACTGTACGTTCTTGTTCACAGATGTAAGAGGTTTCACAGCCCTATCAGAGAGCGTAACCCCAGAAGAAGTAACCTACATTATGAACAGAGCTTTGACGGCCCAACAATCAGCGGTTTCAAAATTTTCAGGCACAGTAGATAAATACATCGGAGACGCGATGATGGCTATCTTCGGAGCGCCACTAGACTTAGAAGGCCACGAAGACAAAGCCATAGAGTGTGCTAAACAAATAGCAATAAACATGGAAGAGTTGAACGTAGAGTTTGCGGCCAAGGGGTTGCCTCCAATTAAGATAGGGATAGGAATTAATAGCGGCGAGGCTATCATTGGTAACATGGGATCAGAGCAGAGGTTTGATTACACTGCTATAGGTGACGCAGTTAATATTGCGGCGCGTTTAGAGTCAGGTACTAAGGCGGCAGGTGTAGATGTGTTGATAGGATTTAGTACTAGGAAAGGTTCTAATATTAAACTAAAGCCACTGTCGCCGATTGAGGCTAAAGGGAAAGCACAGAAGTTAAAAGTATACACTCTTAACTAGGAGTCATTATTGTGGCGTACAGTGAAAAAGTTATAGATCATTATGAAAACCCAAGGAATGTGGGCCAACTAGATGAGTCATCTAAAAATGTAGGCACTGGAATGGTAGGCGCTCCCGCTTGCGGCGATGTAATGCGCTTACAAATCCGTGTTAATGATGAAGGTATTATTGAAGATGCAAAGTTTAAGACTTACGGCTGTGGTTCAGCCATTGCATCGAGTTCGCTTTTAACTGAATGGGTTAAAGGTAAGCATATAGATGAAGCTGAAAAGATAGAGAACACGCATATCGCCGAAGAATTGGCGCTTCCTCCAGTTAAGATACACTGCTCTGTACTTGCTGAAGATGCAATCAAAACAGCAGTGCGTGACGTTAGAGCAAAGCAAGGAAGATAATTAAATAAGAGAGAGGAATTACTAATGGCTACTCCCAGAAAAGGTAAAGCAAAAGTAAAGGTTACAGCCAGTGGTAAAAAGGTTAGTTATGGTCAAGCAGGAAAAGCAAAGGGCGGTGGGCCTAGAGTAAAACCCGGAACAAGTAAAGGCGATAGCTACTGCGCGAGAAGTCTGGGTATAAAGAAGGGGCTTCCTAAGAAAAAACAAAACGACCCTAACACTCCGAACAACTTGTCGCGAAAGCGTTGGAAGTGTTCGGGTGCTAAGTCTAAAAAGTAAATATTAATGGTGAGTAATGAAAAAGTTTTGGAAACTGTGGGCTTTGAGCCTAGGCGAGAAAGTGGGAGACACAGATTCCGAAGCTAATGCCGTGGCTGTTATACGGACAACGCTAGTCACTATTAATTTAATTTGTTGCTTTTGTATAATGGCTAATATCTTACTGCATTAAGAGGTCATATGATTTAGGGCGTTGAGTTCATCCTCCAAGAACTTATGTAACGCCTCTAGTTTTGGTTTCGTAAGATGTACAATGTTTCTTATAATTAACAATTCATCATCTTTAAAGGCTAAGTGAAGATCCTTTTCGGGGATGCCGCTCATCTCTGTAACGACATGTCCCCGATCATTCACCAGTATCTTAAACCCTAAGATGTTAGCCTCTGTCTTCTTAAACAATTTCACATGCACCACCTACACAAGCTAACTCCTGTGAGCCTGTAGTGTTGTCCTCCATTTCATACTGTTCTAGGTCACTCCAATCAACATCCTTGGGCATCGCTTCTACTAACTCTTTGTACTTCTCAGCACTGATATCTTCATAGGGTGCTTGCTGATACACATGATCACTGACAGGCAGTAAGCTAATGCCGCTACAGATATCAAAGTTATCCCATATCCACTGCGCTACTTGCAGGAACTCATCGTCAGTGTAGTACACCGTGATGCTTGGTTTGTGTTCACACCAACTGTTCTGGTATGTTTTCCAGAGAGCCAACTGTTGCATTGCTCCAACTTGTTTAACTGTTGTACTAGTCTTAGGAGACTTAACAGGGAAACTATACACCAGAGATGCAGGACTCATTGTGTCTTGCTCTACTGGGAATCCTGCGGTTGACATGAACTGAGCCAACGGGTCTTTAGCGTCTGAACGTACTCTTCTAATATAGTGCTTAGAGAAACGAGGGTGAATGCCAGAGGCAGAATCAACAAGCTGAGATACAGTACCGCTTGGCTTAACACATGTAATAGCCACAGACTGAGTGATACCAAGTTTCTCAGCCCACTTTTTATTTGTTTTAATAGCAACAAGTTTTAACTCCTCTAGCCACTGTGCTGTTTTATCTGATGACACTCCAATAACAGGGTGATCCATGATACCTGTCAGGCTTAAACCTAACAGTGCTTCTTCTTCGGTGTTGCGCTTCCAAAGGTTTCGTAAGTATCGGAAGTCTGTAAGCGTAGCTTGAAGAGTGCCAATGATAGCGGCAGTCTCAACCTTCTTCTTGAGTGTGGCTAGTGTATCGTCTGCTCGTACTACTACCTCCGATAAATTGCAAAACTGGTTACTGCGTAAAATTATCTCACTGCAAGGATTTGTGCCGAACTCATGGTCAGCATCTCTACGACCATTGCGACCTGCAATCTTCTGTGCCGCGACACGACTGAAGATCCCTCGTTCCCCTGCCTTGCTCTCGTACATGGTCTGCATCTCAGATAGGAAGGACTCAAAGTCAGGCTTCTCAGTGTACGCTACGCTGTTATTGGCTAAGCGTCTATGACCCTCGTTCCTCCACCAATCTCCCGACTTAGCTTTAGACATACGCTGATCAGATAAATTAGATAAACTTATTAATGCTGAACGCCTAACACCACCAACAACTACGATGTCAGCTATCTTACAGCACACATCATGGCACTCAATGCTTGTCAGCTTACGCCCTTTAGCTTTCTGAAAAACCTCTACGCAGAAATTAAACAAATCAACCAACGGCTCTGGCCCTGATGCACGACCACCAAAGGTTTTAAGCCTCTCTCCTGAGCCTCTCACCCTGCTCACATCCCACTGCGGTATCTTACCTGCGTACAGCATGGCAATTAACTCACGGAACGCTGATGCCCAACCAATCTTGCTGTCAGACACTACTATAAGACTGTCAGTTTGATGAAAGCTCTCAGCAATCTCTGGTAGTTTGTTAATGAAGTTGCGCTCAACGCTGAACCCTACACCTGTACCGCACATAAGAACATACATCAACTCATCAAAGGATCGCGGTGAATCTATATGCAGGTAACTACAGTTAAACCCTGCTACGTTATCTTTATCTAGTGCCTTACCTGCTGTCATCATGCAACGCATAGAGGGCATGACTTCAAGGTTGTGTATTGCATCGTACAGTTTCTGTCCTTCCTTAACTGTGATCTGCTCACGATCCCTCCAGAATGAAACATAACGAAAGACTGTTTCGCTCCATGTTTCTCTACGGCTATGCTCTGGAATCCATCGTGCGTAGCGTGACTTGTGTATAAATTGTTGATACTGATCCATTAAGTGTTCTCCTCAGTGACGACTAATGTTAGTTTATTTAAATACCATGTGGCTTTGTTCAAGTCCTCTACCTGTTTCCCTTTGTAATCATAACGCCAAAGGTACTTCAAACAGTTGCCCTTGAGATAGCCCTTGAAAGCTACTGAAGACATAGACTCTTCAATGGCTTCGATGCATTCTATATTGCCAGTGTTGTAGTGCGAAGGCTTATTAACTACATCCTCTTCCCATTCAAGGTCAAGAGTACAACCTTCTTCTATTAACATATCATGTGCTTCTTGCATAGCCATGCTAATGTACGGCTTGTAGTCTTTTAAAGAACTTTTAGGTGTTCTCTCTATAGCAGGGCGTGCTTTACGAACTCTATCCCAATCTTCGGGTGTTGCATCATTTAGTCTCATCAGTGTCTCTCTCTTGTTCTTGGTGGCTTTCTTCTATCCTCTCTTCGGTAGGTCTTTTGGAAAATTCCTCCCAAACTATTTGCCTTCCTTTTTCTGTCTTCATAAGCTCAGCCATCCATGTGGGGTTTTTTGGGGTTGCGTTATTTAGTTGTTTGTTCATGGTCTACCTCAATATCATAGTTAATGTTGGGTTCTTTACGCTTAGTTTCTTTTAATTTAGAAGCTGTTGTTATCTTCTTGAACTTCTTCTTCCTTAAAAACCTATCGCGCCTCTCGTCTTTTCGGCTGATGTCAGTCAAAATTCTCCCTCTTCTTTGGGTTAATCCAACTGTCGGGGATGCTGTCCTCGCTAAACCATCTGAAGTTGTTAGCACTTGCCCACTCTCCGTGGCTTCTTTTAGTGCCATCCTTTCTACGTTTGGCTTGAGGCATTGGCGCACTGGGGTTAGCAAAAAGAAACACTAACTCAGTATCTTCAGGCAATGTCTTACTGATCCATATGTACTTACTGAACTCAGCGTAGTCCCAGAACCTACCTTTAGCTTCAAGCAAAATCTTCTTGCCTTCAATCACCCGTAAAAAATCAGGGTGATAGTTATGCGAAACGGTATAGGGAACTTTGTCAGTGTGGAAACTCCAGTTGTCTAAGATACCGCTGTGTAACTCGTACTCCCAGTTGGAGTCATAGCCCTTAACAAGATCCTTCTCTACTGGACGCTTGACTCGTGGTTTCCTGTATCCTTTCTTTATCTTGTTCAATGTGTGGTTGCCTCTCTGCGCTCTAGCTCTGCATCTATTAACAACCGAAGGTCACTAAGAAACTCCTCGTCTATATCTATAATAGAGTTACCTGAGATACCTGCGTTGTAAAGGTAACTGCCTGTAGCTATGATCATCTGTTCTATGTTCATCGGGATGTCTTCCATTGAATGTCCTCCAAAGTAATCTCTTCTATAGAACGATCAGGGAAGATAGCAAGCAGTTGATTGATCTTATTAACTATCCACTTAGGATGGTATGCATTAAGGTGCATGGTTCGTTGCGCCATGAAGTGAGTCTGAGTAGGCATGAAGTCTGTATAGTTCTCAGTAGTTATCTTCTGTCCTTCCTCTTCGCTAAGTAAAGTTCGTAGCCAGTTGACTATTATAACTCCTGAATGTTTTCTAATTCGCTTAGCTTTCCTTCCGTTCATAGTAGCTCCTCTACTTTGGGTTCAACTACAACCTCTGTTAAATAAGTAAATCCATTTGAGTATTTAAAAGTGCGTAAACCTTGACCATCGTTGGAGTCTTTGTAACAGTCGTGCTTATACTTACACCAGTTACAACCCTTAGCAAGTTTCATGTTACCTTTCTTGCCATCAGGGATGGGATTATAGCACAGTTCGGGTGGCGTGTCAAGCTCTAGCGCGGGTAAAAGATTACTGATAGAGGCTTTAATGTTAGGCTTATCAAGATCATCAGGCACATACATGCATAGCTCACCGCTCTCTTTGTTCAACACTAAGAAGCCACCGTTCTCTGTACCCTCTGCGGCCTCGTACCCTGCAAGCTGACCAAGGTATCCGAAGGGATCATCTTGAGATAAGCGCCCGTCCCTGAACTTGTTGAACGCAAAGCGAGAAGCTGTCTTAACGTCTACTACTTCGCCGTTAATCTTGCAGTCCATGTGTCCTACGATACCATCAACTACAACTTCTTTCTGCTCGTCTGTTACTTTGTGTCCTGCCATGCGTACAAGCATCAACACAATCTCTTCAAGCAAGTGACCGTACAGGAACTTGATCTGCGTAGCCCCATCAATACCGCCACGACCCTGCGGATCACGCTTCTCATACCACAACTGACGAGCAGGTTTACCTACGTTGGACATACGCACCGTGAAATTACTGTCGCGTTCTCTGGGTGTAGCCCAAGATACTAATGCTTCTCTCATGCCCACCAAGGTCTTATCAATCTCTTCTTCTGTAAGCGGCAGAGGTGTACCGTCTGATAGCTTCTCAAGGTGCTTGTAGATGTCGGGTACTAATGTATTTAATTCCATCATGATCTTTTTCCTGTTAGGGGTTTCAGTTTTATGCGCTATAAAGTGTGATAGTTCTACAGTTTTTGGCGCATATTAATGTTGTTGGATGACAGATTTTATATCAGTGAGCGATCCTCGAAACCACTCACCGCGCCTCTCTATTTTTTGTTCAGCTAATTTAGTGTGTATGTTCTGTTCAGATTCTCTGCGATCTTCAAAGTACTTACAGTATTCTACCGTATAATCCCGGAAAGGCGAAGAGGTTTGATACCCCGAACATCTATCATAAGCATCAATAGCCATGCCAACCTTAAACCATCCCTCCCATGCAGGATTAGATACTATATATACATAGCCCTCCTTAACATTAGAGTAGTTGTTTAATGAAGCGAATGCCGCGCCCTCTAAAGTTCTGTATCTACCTGCTGTATGTAGAGGATCGAACTTCGAGATTTCTTTATTATTAACATACATGCGCCTAGCATCTCTAGCCTTTACTGCTTCAGGGTTATCCTTGTAGTAGTATGGCTTCCCTGTACGTGGGTTAATATTTAGTTCAGTTTCAATGTGTTTCACTCTAATTCTCCTTTTAGGTCAGGCCGATACTTAGCATTAAACTTATCTTGCTGTTTTTTTATGTCTGCTAGTTCTTCGTCCATAAGCGCATCCATTTTCTGCTCTGCAAACTCGTCTCCGTCTGGGATAGCATCCCACCTTTCTTCAAGATATTCCTCAGACCACCCAATAGACCAACCTCCTACTACTTCTTCGTAGTCATAGTGATAGTCTCCGTGGTTTGCTATAAAAATTTCGCATCTATAAAAATTTCCTCTATAAAACCACTCCGGTATATACATACCATCAGAAGCATATACATCTCCATACACAGCATACTTTTTAGTGTGTTTCACTCCAGTTCTCCCCGACTTTGTAAGCCCCATCTAAAGGGCAGTTAAGTTTAAACATGCAACCCGCTTCTCTAAGAGCGAGGACACCCAGTTTACCAACGTCTACTGCATCATCAATGCTACACTCTATCTGCCATTCGTCATGTACATTAGCTACAAACTTAGCATCGTAGCCGTGCTTAGTTATCTTGTTGTTCAAGACAATCAAGGCTTGCTTCATTACTATAGACCCTGCTCCTTGCAGTAGTGTGTTTAGTGCCGCGTGTTCGGAGCGCACTGTAAGCTTACGTCCGTCTAGTCCTTTAACGAATCCGCTTTTAGCTTCTCTTTGTACTCTATCTGTAAGCTTTTTAAATGCAGGGAGATTATCAAAGAAGCGTTGTCTAAGTCCTTTCCCAACCGCTCTACCTCGTCCAACCACAGACCCAAGCTTTGCATCTCCGGCTCCGTATAGTAACGCATAGATGAAAGTCTTTGCCTTATCTCTTGATTCAAGCTCAGCAAGCCGTTGATTAGTGGTGTGTATGTCTCCGTTAAGTATTTCATTAGTGTAGTCCTTATCGTTTAAGTAGTGCGCTAACATTCTAAGCTCAAGCTGAGCGGCATCAATACCTACGAGCCTATGGTTCTCAGGTACTGTCCAACAAGATCGGCAATCTTCGCCGTATGGTGACGAACTACTAGGAATCTGAGCCATGTTAGGATGTGAGTGAGTCATGCGTGAAGTCACTGCGCCGTTAGGATTTACATATCCATGCACTCTGCCTGTCTCTTCGTCAAGTTCCTTGATCCAACTCTTAGTTTGAGCCAAGCGTTTCTGTAACATAAGATACTTAGCAATCATGGCGGCCTGTGGAATACCTTTAACTCTATTTAAAGTTGACTCATCTACAATGGGTTGGCCTGTAGGTGTATGCTTCTGAGGCTTCCAACCAAAACGAATTAGGTACTCGCCAATCTGTTTACGTGAGCCTAAGTTAAAAGGTGTTTCAGTTTTACGTGCGATGGGCTTAGAGTCCATGTCACAAAGTATACGTTCATACTCTTCGTCTGTTAGCCGTGTGCCTTTACCGTGTTGATCGGTTGCTGTCTTAGCTACTGCACCTGTCGATATAAACTTAGGTGTTAGTATCTGAGTAGTAACTACAGGTCGGAACTCTTCCTGAACCTCTTGCTCTAAGTCGTGTAGCTTAGTTTCAAACATAGCCATCAAGCCCATAACTTTCTGCACATCTAATAAGAAACCGTTAGTGCGTTGCTGATCAATGATCTTAGCTACTGCGTGTTCTATCTGTACTGACTGCGGTGTGAACCCACGGCTCTCAAGCTTCAGAGATTCATAGACTTTAGTGTTGAGCAACACATCGTTCTTGCAGTACTCTAACATCTCAGGTGTGTACGAACTCCAAGCATCCTCCTGCTGACCGAAGTCACCCTTCTTAAAACCCAACCTGTAGCCCCATCCTTCAAGGCCGTGGTTGCCTTCGCGTGTAGGGTTGAAGAGCCGTGATAGCACCAAGGTATCAACAATCTTCTTATCAAACAAATCAATACCTGTTAACTTCTTTATCACTGGGATGTCATAGCCTATCACATTGTGACCTATCAGTTTAGTTGCTGAGCGCAGTAGCCCATAACCTTTCTCCAACTGAGTGTTGTCAAACGTGAACACATCCATAGTGTCTACGTCTTGAGCCACGATGCAATGAATCTTAGAAGGATCTAAGCCATCTGTTTCTATATCAAATACTAAGTTACTCATATGATCTCTCCGTCAAACTGCGATTCGTCATAGTCGTCTAGCTCTCTGAGCCTACCTGTCTTGTTATCATATAGTAGGTGAGAAGCAACACCAACATCTCCAGTGTATCTAGACTTCAGTACCCTGACCTTAGTGGTCGAGGCTTCTATCTGATCCTCTGACTGTTGGTTACGCTCCAAGGAGATCACGCAGTCTGATAACTGAGCAATACTTTGTGAACCTCTGAGATGATTAAGCCCTGTCTCGATGCCGTTCTCGTGGCCCCTGTTGCCCTCTACTCTACGCAAGTGTGACACCAGTATCATACCACAGCCTGTCTCTTCTACCATAGTTCTGAGCCGATGCATGATGCCGTCAATAGCTTTACGCTCGTCATTCTCTAGAGTAGATAGGACTAACATATGCAAGTGATCAACTACAATCCATTTACAATCCAGACCTATGATCATGTAGCGTAGCTTACTGAAGATGTCTTCTAGATTATTAACACCGTGGTGTGCATGAATCCAGACACGGCCATCGTTGTCACCCATAAATACTTTCTTGAAGCAATCATCTAACTCTTCGTCAGTAAACTCAGCCTTAACACTATCAAGGTGAAGCTTAGCGTTAGCCTCCACTGCCATGATACCTTCGGCAGTACGTGACCAGTTCTCTTCAAGGGCTATGACACCCACGTTATCTTCTGTGTTGTTGATCAACCAGTGTTCAATCTCTCTGGTTACTGAGGACTTGCCCAAGCCTGTGCCGCCAGTAAGTGTAACTAACTCACCTGCTCTAAGACCTTCTAGCTTTTTGTTAAGCCCCGCCCAAGGATAGGGGATGGCTGTCTTCTTCTCTAGCCGTAGCTTTTGATAGGCTTCAAACTGATCAGATAGGTTTAGTACACCCGATGGCGTATAGACTTTAGCATCCCAGAAAGCACTGACGTATGCGGCGTGTCTACCTTGGCGTAACATGTCGTTAGCATCTTTGTAGTCCACGGGCATTGTCATGATCTTAGCTTTCTTAGGAGTCAGTAGCTTTGCAATTGCTTGCGCCGCTTCCTTACCGTGCTTATCATTGTCAAAATTAATGACTACAGAATCGAATGACTCAAGGTACTCAAGGCTTTGTTTAACATCACGAACGCCTCCTTGCGCTCCTGATTTTATAGATACGACAGGCCACTTGCTACCCATAAGTTCATAAGCGGCCATCGCATCACACTCGCCTTCTGTTAATGTTATAAACTTACCACCTGCTTTGAACAGGTTCTCTCCAAACAATCCTACTTCCTTAGAGCTACCTGTCCACGCAAACTCTTTATCCTGTTTACGTATCTTAGTACCCGCTAACTCATGTCCATTGTAGTAAGGGTAGTAGTGCTTATCTATCTTGCCGCCTATCATGCTTGACTTAACACCGTACTTCTTAGCTGTAGCTAAGCTTATCTTGCGGTCAGTTAACTCATTGAATGAAGCGGATGGATTCTCTTCCATCTTGCTGTTCCTTTGATACACTTCAAAGTCCGTTATGGTATCAGGTTGTTGCACTTCCGCTGTGCTGTAGTTTGGTAAGTATGTGTTGCAAGAGAAGCACCACCCAGTACCGTTATCGTTAACCGATACTGGGTCGCTACCTCCACAAGCAGGACAAGGTTGCTTATGTTTAACAAAAGGCATTCGCCTTACTCCTCAGTTGCTTCAACTTCCTCTGTTGCTAATGCCTCATCCGTGAGGTGGTTAGATTTAAGATTAGCCATGAGTGTAACTGTTGCGGCTTGCATTAAACCAACAGTCAGTGTAGCTTCTCTAAGGTTTTTATCTGCTTCCATTAGGTGAGTGAGTACAGCCCGCCCCTCATCTGAGATCAGATCTGACTCGTAGTTCACATCATCTACTGTTACTATAGCCATTACAGTTCATCCTCCATGTCACTTTCAGCCGCTTCAAACTCAGCACCATCAGGGCTACCAACTTCAACAAGGTCTAGTACTTGCATAGCTTGGAAGTCTAAGCCTTTGAAAGAGCCGTACTTGTTAGTGGTTTCCCACTCATTGTACTGCACCTTAACTACAGAACCATTACCTACTTTAGCATCAAGAGGGTTCTTGTACTGGTCAACAAGTCTAGGTGCTGATCGTACTGTCCCGTCCTTGCCATCGACCTTACGTTTAATCACAATGGATGGGCCTTCGTCCATCTCTTTAATACTAAATCCACGAGCCTTAAAATCTGCGGCAGTGGCCTCATCTACAACTAAGTTTACTGAGTACGTGGGTTCAAAGGTTGTGTTCGGTGTAGTGACCGATGCCCAGTACGCTGTGCCTTCTAATATAGCCATGTTACTTTCCTCTTTGGTGGTTAAAATTAATTGTGGAGTATACCACAGTTGTTCAAGCCTGTCAATCTTTATTTGTTACCGACTGAATCCGTGTCCTTGTTACCGTTGATTATGTCAAGCGTTGTTTCGTACTCAGTCTTATCAATGATGTACTGTATGACTGCCTGTTCCTTCACGCCGTACTGCTTACAGGCTACGCTTAAAAGAATCTTGCCATCTGCCACATCTCTTGCCGCCTTAGATGTAGCTACTGCTTGCGGTGATGGGTCTGCGCTAAACATCTCTTCAAACATTGCGATCATCCTCCCGTTCTTTCTTGAGTTCGTCTATCATTAATTCAGATTCGTATAGCAATCTAATGCCACACCCCAGTGCTATCAGCACCAACACCCCTAGAATTATATCAAGCATAGCTTACCCCTTTAAAACTAAAATAACATTTATAAGAACTAGAACACATGACAATACAACAGCAGTTCTTATTGTTTTTATAAACCTTGATTCAAACTTGCTCTTCATTACTATTGTTTCTTTCTCCACCCAGTTGGTCACCCTTTGCAGGGCGCTCACTGTTAGCTTCTTTACTTTCTCCATCTACTGCCTCCGTCTGTTGTTTGTTAAAGATCGCATCGTAGTTATCGTTAAACCTATTTAAGTTTACGCTCCTTGCACGATCACCTTTGCCGCCATGTGTTGCATTGCTCATACAGTTTTCTCCACTGCTTTTAAATACAGGTTGCCTTCTTCAGTAACCTCTACTTCAAAGAGATCACTGACATCATAACCTGCGGGGACTTTCATGTCCTGAAACTCAATGCCCTTATCATCTACCTCAAACTTGTAACC
>Ga0307985_10001288_pt1 | contig 14227 bp, 13 predicted proteins | sample EllFjometageno80_FD_203155 | JGI IMG/M metagenome (GOLD analysis project Ga0307985, IMG submission 203155) | Marine microbial communities from Ellis Fjord, Antarctic Ocean - #80 | ecosystem: Environmental > Aquatic > Marine > Unclassified | place: Southern Ocean | collected 2014-10-09 | reverse complement strand
CGGAGAGGGTCGTTGCGAGGATTGAGCGGGTGAGCGCCGCTGTTATCTTGGGTATTTGAGGGGGGAGGGGGAGGGAGGGAACAGGGTTGTTTGCAATGTAGTCGACGGCGGCGGATAGTGGCGTTGTTGGAATGGGCACGGGGGTGATGGCGTCGAGGAAGGCCGATGAAACCGGCATTGGAGATGGGCTCCAAGGTACAGCAGGCAGAGGAGTAGCCAGAGGTTTCACCACTGGCAATAGCAGGGCAATGAGAAGCGCAAGTACTGCGAGCATGGTTGGCGCCGCGGATGGAGAGAGAGAGAGAGGGCTTGATCTAGTCGTTGAGAGAGGGCGGCTGTTGGTTTGCAGGAATATCAGGTAGATCTGAGGCCGAGAAGGATTGGCCGTTGAGGGGGACGGAAGGAGCGTCGCGAAGTAGGCGACAAGGGTCGGAAAACCGGTAGGTCAGGGAGGTCCGACAGAAGCGGATGAGCGGATGGGGTAGTGAGTAGCGGCCGACGCAGTGTTGATGATTGGCGAAAATCGCCATCTCGCCGACACCGCGACGCTCAACAAGCACCGCAAAGTAACGAGTGAGCCATCTACGCGAGAGCTGTCAATCCTCGCCAACCACACGCTACTTGACCTCTACCCCACACTCCCCTAGCTAACCAAGTGGAGCTGGTACGGCCGCCCCCTGCCCCCCTTTCAGTGACACTGCAAACCTTCAAACGAGCGACAAGCAAACACCTCCACTCCTCACCCTCACCCTCGCCGCTCCCGCAGGACTATGGCGCTGGACGATTTGTACATGCTCGTGGCAAACCAGCAGTGGACATGACTGTTTCGGCAGAAGCACAAGCGACTTCATTTCTCGCGTTGGTTTTGGGCGCGCGGATATATTTCATTTCCCGGCGCCCTGGCGGCACACTCGCACCACCTATATAGCTTAGACCGACCTCCTTGCAACCTTGACCACTCAAACACCCACCGTCTTCCTCCCCCCCCTTCCTCGGCGGCTACACCCCACACCTCCACACCCTCCCCCATCCTTCTCTCTTCCCTCCGACATCCCTCATGACCTCTACCCCCTCTTTCGACGTCTCGGCTTTGGTCATGGTGACAGACACGCCCCACGCACCTGCCACCCAAATCTCCATCGCCACCATAATGTCCTACGACTCAACCGCAACAAACGCCGTCGTAAAATGGTCGACAGCCGGGTACACCGAGTCCGTCGCAGTTTCTCGAATCGTCTCGAACGTGATGGACATGCCGAGGCAGGGCCGTGCTCGCGCGCCTGCCACCAAGTTTTCCGCGCCGGCCACCAAGTTTTCCGCGCCGGCCGCGCCGGTCAAGAAGAAGGCGAGGAAGAAGGTGGTTGCGAAGGAGCCGGTTGTCAAGGCGAAACACGCCAAGCCCAAGAACGCCAAGAAGGCGGTTGTAGCTACGAAGAGACGTGCGACGAGTGGCGGGCAGCCTGAGAAGAAGATGTCGGCGTTGAAGAAAAGCAGAAAGGAGGGTGGGAGCTGCTCGCACAGCGGCGGCAGTGTGAGCGTGAATGGCTACAAGAGAAGTGCTTTGAAAGGCTGTGGTAGTGGAGGGGGCGTGGTGAACGACCAATTGAGGCATCCGAGAGGGCAGCCGCAAGTTACGTGGCAGCACATTCATGAGAGGTATGTGGAATGTTATAGGAGAGAGGAGGGGATGGCCGAGGAGATGGAAAACTATTGTGATTGGATTGAGAAGAGTGGGGGGCTGTCGGGGAGCATGACGCCGAACGATGTTAGAAAGAAGGTCGGACTGGGTGATTTCGGGGGCGACTGCAATACTGCGTTGGCGGCGCTCTTCGTGGCGTATGATACCGAGCAGGGGGCCTGGGATAACGGATGGAGGTGGCTGCCGCTCCCGCACGCCGGGACGGGGGAGCACTGCTCGCAGTTTTATCCGCCGCTCCCTGTCGACACGTGCATCGCGCCGAGGAAGGTCGCGAAGATGCTCTTTGTGGAGGGGGGTGAGGGGAAGGGGGGGGAGGAGAAGGCGGTGGAGGAGGAGGAGGAGTATGGGGAGTACGAGTTTGGGGAGACGGGAGAGGGAGAGGGATTTGGCGAAGCTTGTGCGTTCGCGAGTGATAGCAGCGCTCTAACATAGCCCCGCCATTTGAACCAATACGCAATTAATGCTGCCAGCTAATACGCCGGCGCTACGCGTAATAGACAGCGCAAGGAGAGCGAGAGCGAGAGAGACACAGGAAGAGTACTGCTGATGCTGAAGCACCGACAGGTTAAGAGGGTATACTACAATATTCCTTCTAGCGCCTCCTTCTCTCTGGTACTTTAGAGCGCGTGCTGATGCGTGACGCGTAGGCCAAGCATCGACAGGAAGACGGCTCTCAACAAGGCCGCACGGCGTCCCTTCCTTTCGTTACAATATCAACAGACTGATAGTCATCCAAACCAGCATCGTAAAAGTCCCCATAGCGTACTGCCACATAAAACCCCTCGCCACAACCCCCTCCCCCTCCGGGAATTGCATCTGCACCATGGTAATAATTTGGAAGGCCGGGGGCGGCGTTGACTCGAGGAAAAGGATGGCTGCGAGGAGCTTGTCGGCGGGGAAGAAGGTCTTGTACGCGAAGTAGATCAGCGGGTACGTCATTGCCGGCACAACGAGTAGTCGAGTGACGACGATGGCCGCCACGAGGCTCATGTAGAGCGAGGAGAGGCGAGTAAGGCCGCAGAAAATCCCAAAGAGCGTAACGAGAATTGGTGGCGGGATGAGGGAAACGAGCGCTTTCGTCTCAGCCCACCGTCGCCTTAGCAGCGTCGGTAATTTCTGCTCATCTGGCCACTCCACATCAGTCAGCACTCGCAGTTCGCCTTCCTCAACAGTCGTCTTCGCCGCTCCCCCCGCCGCACTCGCCTTCCCCTTAGCAGCCAGTTCCCTCAACTTCCTCGCACACAACCGGGCTCAAACACGCGATGTAAAGACTCACGTACCCGATGCCGCGCTTCGCGCACACGCCCCCCTCATCAGAATCGATGAGGAGGTGGGAGGAGGAAGTGCAAAGGGAGGCGATTAGGGCGAACGGCATGGCGCCGGAGTTGGGGAAGGCGACGCAGGCGGTGTATACCGTTTCGTAGACTTGTCGATGCACGTCGTTGTGAAGCGGGTCGTTGCGAAGCGGGTATAGCAGATGGTACAGACGGAAACCTAGGGACGCGGCGACGTGCCCGGATGCGATTATTATGAGGGAGCCATAAGTGCTGGGGTTGAGGAACTGCCTATGGCGTAGGAAACGTTGATGAATAACAGACAGGGCATACCCGCGGTGACGACGATTTTGGATATGCCGGAACGTATGTCGCTGTTGTAGTGCCCGGATCTGTGTAGTAGTATGCCAATGAGGGAGGGGAATGCTGTCTTCCAGACGGAGGCGAGGGAGGCGATGAAGAGTTGGAAGAGGGGGGCAGTCATGGGAGTGGGAGGGAGGAGGCGAAGACGAAAGGGAACCGGGGCTGTGGCGACGCTTAAGAAAGGCGAAGTAGTAACAAGAAAGTGTCGACAAAAAAAGGCTCAACAAGCTGTACAGTTGTACTGTCTTCCTGTACTGTCTTCCTGTACTGCAGCTGCTGTACTGTCTTCTTGCAGTTTATTGAAACGTTCGACCTTCTTACGTCCTTATTCATTCCGCCTTCTTCCCCCCCCCGAACCGGTCCGGCACCTTGAGATCCTTGCAAGTCTCCACAATCCTCGCCACGAAGACGTCAAACTCCTGATCAGCGGACGCCTTACCGCCGATTATCGTCTGGACGGAGAGCTCGGGACGCACATCGACGGTGCTGTTGCCCTTCGCGTCGGTGGGGAGGGGCTTGAAGGTGGAGAGACCGACTGCGGCAAGGAGGGGGGTGGTGACCGGCAAGGCGAGGTTCAGAGCGCCGGCGAGGTACGGAGTGACGTAGGGGAGCGTGGGGGTGGCGAGGGGCTTGACGACGTTGGTGTAAGCGGCCTTGGTGAGGCTGTAAGGGTTGCCGATGAGAGGGATGTTGGTGCCGAGGATGGCGGGCACGAAGGCGCGGTCGGTTGCGGGGGCAGTCATCTGGGGGGAGAAAAGGAGTAAGAGAAAGAAGAGAGGAGAGAGATGCGATAACACACACAGAAAGGACGTTTACGCGATAGAAATAGTCACTGTATGTGCAGTCACTGTATGTGCAGTCACTGTATGAGCAGTCACTGTATGGGCCGCCATGCACATCCTTCAGATGCCGGGAATAAGAGTGAATCTGGAGAGTGAATCTGGAGAGTGAATCTGGAGAGTGAATCTGGAGAGTGAATCTGGAGAGGGAATCTGGAACACTGACAAGTAAACACACATAGAACGACGTTTATGATTTGGAAAGGTCACAGTATGCGCCACCATTCACACCCTTCAAACACGATAGGCAGCTGTCCAGTCTCTCAGTGTCGTTCGCCTTAAACCACTGCAGGGATGCCGAGAACAAAAGCAACAATGGAGTTTACTGAGGGGGAGGGGTCGGGGTATCGGTGCAATCAGATTCAGACGGTGGGGGGATTGGGGGGAGGGGTCGATGAAAATTCACAAAAACAAATCGGCGCGGCGCCGGTCGTACCGTTAACGTCGGGCAAAGATGGAAAGATGGTCGACTTGCAAACAACTTTCTTCATCCCGCCCCTGCGTCGTCTTCGAAACGGCTCGATCGCCAACCAAGCTGCGGCGCCGCTGCGTCGCGAGGGTTGACAAATCAACGTCGGCTCCCGCGCGCTCAACGCAAGCCTTTCCCGCAGCCATCGTACCGATTCTCGTCGACCCCGAATGACTGTGTCCATTACGATCAGTTGATACATGACAAATCTTGTGAGAGCACGTGTTGTGAACAGCACGGCGCTGAAATGTACTGACGTAAGGCATGCGAAGTTACCCCGTTCTGTCCCATGAAAGATGAAACCGTCCGTCAACCTACTACTGTACCTCCTGTTGTACACTGTACCTCCTGTTGTACACTGTACCTCGTACATCGTACACGTACAAATGTGTTGTACCTCCAATTAGCTCTGTAGCGAGTGAACATCCTGGAACACTTTGTTAAAGCGCTATGGAACTCACTCAGGCACAGAAGTTTTATGACACCATACAGAAGCTGAAGCCCAATGTGAGATGCCACAACATTTTTTTTGCCCTTTTATTACAACCTTTCCCTGCTATTTCTATCCACCGGAAGCATTAGCAAGTTTTCAGCAACGTTAGGGTGAAGGCCCAATGGCGAATGAATGTGTTTCACGAGGCGCAGAGAACGTACAATCCTCAAGGACGAGCCCCAGGACTCTTGAGTGCTTATATCACTCTCAACACTTACAAAACTAGCCCCCTTGTTCACACAGTGTATGCTTGTTCACACAAGTGTATGCTTGTTCACACAGTGTATGTAGCCCCAAACATTCACATCTCCTAACCCCGTACTATCCTGCCCCCTTTCTTCAGGGCAAGCAGGGCATGGGCCGCAGCAGTTCCCAGATCGCCATGAAGGACGGCGTGCGCACCGACGGTCTCCCCTCCAATGACTTGTACTCTAATTTTGTCAAGGAAGGGGGTTTGGACTTAAACGATCATGGGGAGAAGCGGGGGGCGAATTATGCGAAGTATGATAGTGATGGGGAGTTGGTTGAGGAGAAGAAGAAGAAGGAGAAGAAGGAGGGGAGTAAGGAGGAGCGGAAGGCGGCGAGGTTGGCAGAGAAGAAGGCGGTTGCCATGGCGGAGAAGAAGGCGGCGAAGAAGAGAGCGAAGGCTGCGGCGGTTGCTGAGGAGGCGACTCCTGTTGCTACGGAGGAGCCGGCGAAGAAGAAGTGCAAGAAGGAGAAGAAGGAGGTGGTCGAGGAGATCAAAGTTGAGGAGGTGAAGGTTGAGGAGGTCGAGAAAAGTAAGAAGGAGAAGAAGGAGAAGAAGGAGAAGAAGGAGAAGCGGAATCGAGACTGATTGTTGCAAATGAATGAACCGCTAAGCGTTCTTACACGCACGCTTCCTGCCACGTCAAGCGTCTGCGCTGCGGCGTCGCACCGGCTCTGCCAGCGTCGTGTCAAGTGTGAGCGAAGGGTGGTTATGGCGACCCGTGGCGAGGCTGGAACTCTACCAGACGTGGCTGAGATGAGTACAGGTATGCTCAACGACAACAAGCGTACGTGGGTTTCTATCTACCCCCAAGTGAATGACTTCGCGCTATGGCCAACTGGTCGCGCTGGACTGAAGACCAGCCCGAGTGGTTCACGGCGAACTTCATCAAGCGCGTACCACCCGACATGATCCCGATGGGCTTTCAGGACGACGCGTGCTTTCAGGAAGAAGCGGATTCAGTACGAGAGAGCGTCCGCGAGAAGACAGTGCTTGGTGCGAAAGTGAGCCCAGAGCGTGAGGCGGAACCGGGCGACGAAGAAAACGGTGAGGGCGCATGAGTAAAATAGACGCAAACTCGACGCAGGTGCAAGCTCGAGGCTTTATGCAACGAATTCGGTAGGCGTAATAGCGCCTCGTGACCGCACCATCGACATGCCGTTGTGGCTCATCAAACCTACAATACACGTCACTAATTTCACATACACTGTCCGCCTACACCTACATTCCCCCTCTTACGTGAACAACTGCTTCATGTCCTCACTTGTGAGCTTCGTCAAGCTCGCCTGATCCCCGCCAATCGTGCCGTCGAACACCAGCCGCTTCTTCTCCTGCAGCTGGATAATCCTCTCCTCCACCGTGTTTAAGCACACCAATCTCACCGCCTTGATCGCCCTCGTCTGTCCCAGCCGGTGCGTCCTATCGATCGCCTGCATCTCCGCCGCCGGATTCCACCAAGGGTCGCACAGGAAAATGTGGTTCGCGTTTGTCAAGTTGAGCGCGACGCCGCCGGCCTTGAGGGAGATGCACAGAACCCGGCAATTGGGATCCTCCCTGAACTCGCGGAGAACCGAGTCCCTCTGCTTGACGTCCATCGACCCCTGGAGACAACGAACTCCCAGCCCCCCCTCCTCCAAGTACGGATCCGTGCTGATCCTGAACCTGACCAAGTCGAGAAAGTTGACGAACTGCGAGAACACAATCGCCTTGCTCCCGGGGCTCTCCGCCCGCATCTTCATCAGGCTCTGCACGAGCACCTCGATCTTGGAGCTCGTCGCGAAGCGAGCCAAGTCGATGCGCTTGAGGATGGAGTTGGTCGGGATGTGGCCCAGGGAGCTCTTGAGGTCCATGCCCATGCCGGCGAGGGAAGCGTCGCCGACCGAGACGGCTTCCATCTTGGGGAACTTCTTGGGCGGCGTGGTAACGTCCTGAAATACGCATGTGTGAGCCACACACATTTGCCGCACACAAGTGTGAACAAAGGGGGGGCAGTGTGAACAGAGGGGGACAGTGTGAACAGATGGACAAATGGCGCTACGCAAAGGCAACGCAAAGACGCAAAGCAACGCCTCCAGCAGCGCGGTTCATCGCCGCCTAAGCTCTGGGCCAGAGGTGTGTGTATGTGGGCGCCCTCACCTCTTCCTCCTCGACCTCCGCCTCCTCCACCTCCTGGTCCAAGTCGATCGTGAAGGGCGCCCTGCAGGACGGGCACTCGATGGCGCCGCCGAGCGCAGCGGCGGTGTCGATGAAGTCGCGCGCGCACGAGCGACAGAACGAGTAGGCGGTGTCGGCGCTGCAGCACTCTGACGCGATGGCGTCCTGGCACGGCTCGTGGCAGATGGCGCACGAGGACTCTGCCGACGGCAAGGCTGAGACGGTCGTCTCGCCCTGCAGCGAATGAGTTGTGAGTGTCGGTCGCGTGAACTAGCAACGGGGGATAAGCCATCAAATCACGCCGATCAAAGCGAACAACAAAACATGCTGCCACCTTGTTCACGCACACCTCCTTATAAGTTCTGCCATCGGTGGGACCATCGACGGGGACCATCGGCTCGTGTGTGTGACATGCTCGCGGGCGTGGCTTACCTGCTGCTCGCGCAACTCGATCGCGCGCGCGCTGTGCAGTACGAGGTAAGGGTGGTTCACCGTCTGGCGCATGCGCATGAGGAGGTCGAAGATGTGAGCGTAGTTGTTCAGGAGCGTGCCGGAGGCGGTGTACTCGTCGAACTGCGTGCGGCCCTGCGTGTACAACGACGAGTAGAAGTCCTCCTCGATTGGGTGCAGCTGGACGTACTTGATCTCGACGAGGCGCGGTGGCAGCGCGAGCTCGGCCTCCTTGTTGGCCTTCGTGCGGCGCAGCACGAACTTGTCCAGGAACTCCTTCTTGAGCACGAGCAGCCCCTGTCGACCGTCGCCAATGAAGCCGGAGCGCTGGATGGGGTTCATGACAAACTTGTTGAAGTACGCCCAGTGCTGCATGGACGAGTGGCCGCACTGGTCGCACCTAGAGTCCGTGAAGGCGTAGTGGAGCGACTTGCACTTGCACGTACCCTTGTCGGCCTTGCAGAAGTACTGGCCCATCGGAGTGACGCGCAGGAAGCGGATCTGCGAGTAGATCTCGGAGACGCGGTTCTGCACGAGAGAAAGAAGAGTGTGTGAGAATGCATACAGCGGTGTGGTGCATACATGCGGTGTGGACAAAGGCATATGTGCTCGACTCACCTGCAGGGGCGTGCCGGAGAGGCACCAGCGGTGGCAGGCGGAGAGCATGCACGCGGCCTTGGCCGTGGACGACGAGCGTGTCTTGATCATGTGAGCCTCGTCGAGCACAATGCGCCAGAAGACGAGCGCGTGCAGCGGGGACGTCTTGGCGCCCTTCATCGCGTTCTTCGTGAGCTTGGCGATGTCGACCACGGGGAGGGCTCTCGGCTTGTCCGTCATTTCGTCGTCGTCGGAGAAGTCGTCCTCGGAGGAGAAGATCGCGTCCGACTCCGAGTCAAACTTCTTGCGCTTGCCGCTCTTGGTCTTGGCCTTGGGGAACTCCTTCAGTTGCTGAAGAAGTTTCGCCTTACCGGACACCTTCTTCGGAGGCATCGTCTTCGCGGGCATCGTCTTCGGAGGCATCATCTTCGGAGGTATCGTCTTCGTGACCGGGAACGATTTCGCCTTCTTGCCGCCCCAGCCACCGCCCCGCACCTGCTTAGACTGCGCCTCCGTGCGCTCGGCGGACTCGCCGCAGAAGTACTGGAGGTGCTGCTTGAGTTTGTCCGGCTGATACTTGTTGCCGCAGTTCGGGCACGCCACCTTGTTCGGGTTCGTCATCTTGCGCGCGTCTTGCTCGATTGTCTGGTACGTAGTGAGGATCACGTCGTACTTGGAGAGCGTGAGGGCATCAAACTTCTCGCGGGAAGGACCGTGGTAGGTCAGCACGGAGAGCGAGTTGGGCTTGACGAACTTCTCGATCTCAGTGCGCCACTGTGTCATAGCGATCAGCGGGCAAACCACGAGCGTGCCGGCCTTCACCGGACCGTTCTTGGGCTGCACGCGAGCGAAGCGAGTGTGAGAGGTGCCCACACACGAAGGCCACAATCGAAGGCCACCCACTGGGTGCGAACAAAGGAGGCGGCGAGAAAGAGAGAGTTACGCACGAGTGCGGCACAAGTCGCATCGAACTCCCCTACAACCCCCCATCGCATCACTTCTCGCGCCTCACCTGCAAGGAGTCCAGGATCTTGTTCACTTTGATCTCGTCTTGCCACTCGCTCTTCGCGGTGGCCCAGAGATCCTTCTCGGTGGCCGTTGAAGTGGACGGCCCATTCGCAGACGCAGTGGGGAGGCACAGCTGGACCGGGAACGGCGAGCTCTGGAGCTTTGGCTTGTTGGTCAGAATGCACGTGATCGTCTGCGCGGGGGGTGAGCACACACGTGTGAACAGGGGTGTGTGCGGACCAAGGCGACTAAAAATGCAGGGCAGCACTAACAGAGCACGCCGCCAGTCAAGACTCGCTCGCGCTATCCTCTCACCTGCAGCGTCTTGCCCATGCCCATCTCGTCCGCCAGCAGACCGCCGCGGGGGCAGGGGGGGGAAAGCGAGGGCTTCTCCTGGCCAACCATCCAGCTGTGGCCCTGCTTCTGGTACGGAAGCAGAGTGACGCCGGCGTTCAACTCGGGCGGGTCGGGCAGGAGCGGGCCGGAGTACTCGAAGGGCTGCATAAACAAGTGTGAACGAAGGGAGACCATGCACAAGTGTGAACAACGGGAGGAGGCGGCGCTGCTCGTGTTGGAACCAGCGTTGCTTCCTTACCTGCAAGTCGTCGGGCGAAACTTCCTGGTTCTCCTTCGCCCACTCGTTGGCCGAGTCCGCGATGCCCTTGTCGAGTGCCTTGCGAGCGGGCTCGTCGAGCACCTCGTAGTCCGTGCAGTCAAGGTGGCTGCGCACGCCCTGGGAGAAGGTCGTGCAGTCCACGTGATTGTAAATCACGAAGCCTGGCTTGCCGCGGAAGAGCGGGCGAGTGCCGATGCGCGGCGAGTTCTTGGCGATCCTGACGTCGCAACGCTTGCACGTCGAGCGGTCGGTGGAGGCGAGCGACACGGTGTAATAAGAGGGCTGGGGCAGCGCAGAGGAGGCGAGGGCGGAAGGGGCCAGCGAGGGAAACTTGGCGAGAAACGCCTCCTCGTACGACTCCGTACTCTCCTGCTGCTTCAACAGATACTCCGCCTGCTTGTCCGCGTTCAACCCATTGAAGGAGGTCACGATTGCCTTGTGGTGCTTGGTCAACGCGCTCGCGCTGGCGGGGGATGCCGTGAGGGCCGGATAGGTCTCAAGGAAAAACTGGTGCGCAGACTTTGAGAAGGGGGGGTAGTGGGTGGAGGAGTCGGCGTTGGTGGGGTGGAGCAGGAGCACAGGACGGGGGGTCGACGGGGACTTGGAGGCAGACTTGGGGGGAGCGGGCTTGATCGAGATAATCGTGACAGAGTCGTCGGAGTCGTCGTCGGAGTAGGAGTCGCTGTCGAGGGACGCGGAGGCGGGGCGCTTGGTAGGTTGTTTGGGTTTGGCAGCTGACTTGGCGGCTGACTTGGCGGCGGGCTTGGCGGCGGGCTTGGCGGCGGGCTTGGCGACGGGCTTGGTTGCGGAGACGAAGATGGGCTCGTCGTCTGAGGAGGAATCGGGGGGAGCGGGGGGGGCGACGGGGGGGATATAGCTCTCCATCTCCTTCTCGTACCGGACCTTATCAGCCTTCGCCATCCTCTCAAACCCCGCCTTCTCCTCCCCCTCAACCTCCTTCCACTGCCTCGCAATCTCCTTCGCGATCTCACTGAAGGATAGGGAAGAGTGGGATACTTTCAAGAGAGGGCGGAGGTGGGCCGAGTAGAACAAGTATGCGGATTGGGGGCGCTTGGGGTGGTTGGGGTCCTTCTTGGGCTTCTTGGCGGTCTTTTTGGAGGAAGAGGCGGCTGGTTTCTTCTTGGTCGGGGCGGGCGTGGGAGGGGGGAAGTCAACCTCGTCGTCGTCAGAGTCAAACACGTTACGCTGTGTGGTTGGTGTCGAGGGTTGGGTTAGTGAGAGGCTTGGGAGGGCGCCACAAACACACCTCTGGCCCAGAACATATAAGTCGATGTGAACAAGGGGGCAGCAAGTTTTGATAGCGAATAGCGTGTTTCGAGCAGCTCGTAGAGCGTTAGAGTGGCTCGTTGCGCGTTTTGGGGCCGCTGATTGTGCATTTTGAGCCGCTCGTGGCGCATTTTGAGCCGGTGAAGGGCAGATCGTTTTAAGTCGGTCGTTTGAGCGTCCTGAGCCGGTCGTTTGAGGTCGACGGAGGTGCATGTATGAGTTTGGTCCTCAGGTTTCACGATTGCGCACTCTAGGGGCTTACGCATAGCGCTGGTCGCCGCCACACACGTAGTGTGTGTATCCTGCCAGTCGCATTATGGTAGAAGCTGTGGTTTACGCTATATATAATCACGTTCACCATCCAAAACCCCCTCTACATTGTCCAGCGGACTCACCTCCTCCTCCGGCTTAAAGTCCAGCCTCCTCGCCCAGTCTTTCAGGAACTTGTATATCTCGTCGCACTGTTCCGGTATGGAAAGCCTCAGCGTTCCGTTGGGACGCGTGAGAGAGAGGGCGTAGGAGAGGGAGAGGTGGTGGAGGGTGATGGCGGTGGTCAGGGAGGTTTTGTTGGTTGCGGGGGTGGAGGTGGGGCTGGTGAAGTGGGAGGGGTGTTTGGTGCCCTTGCCGGAGAGGAGGGGGGGAGAGGGAGAGGGAGAGGGAGGGGGAGAGGGGGAGGGAGAAGGAGAGGGGTCTGCGCGTTTGCGCTCGGTCGAGGGATCTGCGCGTTTGCGTGATGGCTTCGGGGATGGGGATGGCTCAGAATCCGTGGGCGGCGAGTATCGGTTGGTGCGACCACGGCCACGGCGGGAGGAGAGGTTGGGGTCTTCCTTCCTGAGCCGTTCACTTGGGAGCCACTCGGTGCCGGATGAGATCTGCCATTTTATCTCAAAGAAGTTACCGGCGTCGTCAACGGTGAGGATCTTGGCGGGCTGGCAGTCGCTGTTGGTTGCGGTAACGGTCGCCCACACCATGTCGCCCTTGGAGAACATTGTTGAGCTTGCAAGTTTGGAAGTAGAGAGCGGTGAGAGGTATCTTGCCAGAGACGTGGGCGTGGGGGCGTCGGCGTCGTGCGGCGTCCGAATGCGAAAGGCAGGCGATTAGGTAGAAGGAATTGGGTGCTGGAACGTTCAACGATGGACGTCTTGACACTGGTTTGCAGCTCGCAGCAAAGTGCCTCTGACTCCTTGTGCGCTGTGATTTGCAGGTAGATTCAACCGACTCGATTGCCGGGTGCGGCGTCGCGGCTCAGAATGCGCTTCTCGCTCGCAAGTGTTGTTTTGAATTTTTGTTTGTGTTGCTCCTCTCTAATCGTTACAGACTGGAGTACGCATCGAGGTCAGCGACAATGGTCTCCATTAGGTCTAGCACTTCGTAAACGCCGTTCTCCGTCTTGAGCTTGTTCGTCGTCGTGGGAACCGAGTTGGTGACGTAGAACTTGTCGAACACGTTGCGGTCCCCGCCCTTGTCGAACCTCTTGTAGCTCTCGTTGGGAAACACGGCGTGCGCGACGAACGCGGACACGGACGCAGACCCCGCCTCCGCAAGCACCTTCCCAGTCTCGTACAAAGTGCCCCCCGTCTGCACGAGATCGTCAACAATAATCACGTGCTTGCCCCGCACGTCGCCCTCCTGGATCTTCACGGTGCGCTTGTCGCCTTCTCCGCGTGTCTTGCCGCAGATGACAATCTCCGCGTTCAAGTCCCCGAACAGGTCGCCGAATCTCTTCGCCGCGCCGTCGTCCGGAAACGCGACGCAGTCGACCTTAGTCGTCTTCAAGCGCTCGATGAGCAACGGGATCGTCGTGTGCAGCGACGCGATGGCGTGGTTGTGGAGGTAGAAGCGATTTTGGAGGGTGTGGAGATCGTAGACCATGAGGCGCGTCGGCTGGCCGCAGTTGGGGAGGGAGGAGAAGAGGTGGGCGTAAGTGGAGGCCGTTGCCACTGTGCCCTCTTTGGTGACTCTTTCCATTGTTCCGACGGGGTAATACGGGAGAACCGTCGTGAGGGACTTGACGAACGACTGCAGCAGCACGATCATGACCTGCCAAACACATGCACGAGCGAAGCGAGTGTTAGGCACTCACGTGTGAACAAAAGGGGCCACTTAGACAGTGTGAAAAAAGGGGAGGCGTTGTGAAAAAAGGGGGAGGCGCCACACACATGTGTGAACAAAAGGGGAGGCGTTGTGAACAAAGGGGCTCGCGGTGCTCGCGCCACACACGCAGTGCTCGCTCCTCGCGCTCGCGTTTTCGTAGCGCCTTCACCCACCCACGCGGCCACCCACGTACCTGGTACTGAGAGAGCGTGACGTCGTTGTCGTGAAAGCTCGCGAGGAAGAGAACGTGTTCGCCCGAGATGAGGTTGTATGGCGTGAAGCCTGAGATGACAATGTTGTCGGTGTTGTCGGGGAACTTGCCCCAGGAGGTGGGGTGGTAGGTGAAGCGGTCGGGGAAGGTGGCGGCGAGGCGCTGGGCGAGGGGCGCGCAGGCTTCTGCTGCGACAATTTGGTACTTCATAGAGGACCTCTCTCTGAGGTGGTTAGTGTACATTATCTTTTTTATCTGAGCAGAGGCGTCATTACCAGAGGCGTCACTGGCGCTGCCGAACAGGGTGGTGGGGGCATGGAGTGGCTTTGTGAAGAGGTAGCTGGAGGAGGAGAGGAGGAGAGAAGTGAACATCAGCAGGGCAAGTGCAAACATGGTGTTGCAGGGGGGGGGAGGAAGCTGGGGAGG
>Ga0307985_10001287_pt1 | contig 14229 bp, 14 predicted proteins | sample EllFjometageno80_FD_203155 | JGI IMG/M metagenome (GOLD analysis project Ga0307985, IMG submission 203155) | Marine microbial communities from Ellis Fjord, Antarctic Ocean - #80 | ecosystem: Environmental > Aquatic > Marine > Unclassified | place: Southern Ocean | collected 2014-10-09 | reverse complement strand
CTTTTAAAACAAAAATATCATGCAAAAAAATTATTTTTTAGTAGCAATTTTATCATTATTTGTTACGGTAACAATGAACGCTCAGTTCGATGACGACATGGAATCTTACACAGTAGGTGAACCAATATTTGAAGGACACTGGACTGATTGGGGTTGTGGTGGTGGACCAGGATGTGCAATAATGTCATCTGCTGCTGAAGCTCAAGGTGGATCACAATCTGGGCTTGTTCCAGATGATGGTACTACTGATGCTGTATTAGATTTAGGCAACCAAATATTTAGTGAATGGGGATTATCATTCTGGATGTTTGTACCTGAAAACCAAGAAGCTTATTGGAACTTACAAGGAGCGGTACCAATTGGTTCTGGTGAATGGACTGTAGGTAACATATTCTTTAATCAAGCTCTAGGAACACCTGGTCTAGGTGTAATAGACAATACTGCTAATGGTGCAGTAGAATTTGAATTTCCTCATGGTGAGTGGTTTAATATTACGATGAACTGGGATATTAATGCTGGTATTTCATTAGCAACTTGGGATATGACAGTAAATGGTGTTAATGTTGTTCCTGCTGGAACTCCTTACACAGATTCTGCTGGAACAACAGCATCTGCTCTTGGTGGAATTGATTTCTTTTCTATATCTTCAACACACATAGCTTATTATGATACTTTCACTTATATAGAGGGGGTATTAGCTAATGACGATTTTTCATCTAAAGGATTTAGATCAGCAATGAATAACGGTACTTTAACATTAAAAGCTCAAGAAAACATTAACTCTGTAGCTATTTACAATATGTTAGGTCAACAAGTTTATAACGCTAATGTAAATGCAATGCGATCTACAGTAGATATGTCTAACTTATCTAACGGTACTTACATTGTAAAAGTTAACATTAACGGAACTGAAGGTTCTGTAAAAGTTATCAGATAATACAATAGGTTTTTATAAATATAAAAAAGACTGTCTTTATAAGACAGTCTTTTTTTTTATCATTATATTTCATATAATATGACAAATAAACAAAATACGATATTCGGTATACATCCTATATTAGAAGCATTAGATTCTGATATAGTAATTGATAAATTATTTATTCAAAAAGATTCGATAAATCCTAAAATTGAAGAAATAATTAAAAAAATAGAATCAAGTGACGTTACAGTAAATCATGTTCCAATTGAAAAACTAAATAGATTAACTCATGGAAATCATCAAGGTATTATTGCAATCACCTCTCCTATTCCGTTTTATCCATTAGAAGAAATTGTAGAGAAAATACTTTCAGAGAAAGAAAAACCTTTATTTATTATATTAGATCAAATTAGTGATGTGCGAAATTTTGGCGCCATTATTAGAACCGCTGAATGTACTGGCGTAGATGCCATTATAATACAAAAAAAAGGAGGTGCACCGGTAACAGGAGATACAGTTAAAACATCGGCTGGAGCTATATTTAAAATACCTATTTGTAAAGTTGATCACATAAAAGATGCTATCTTTTATTTAAAGGCTTCAAATATCACTACCGTTTCAGCTACAGAAAAAACTGAAAATACAGTTTATGATTTAGATTTAAACAAACCACTTGCTATTATTATGGGTTCTGAAGGAAAAGGTGTTTCTAAATCAGTTTTAAACATTGTTGATCATAGGGCGTCATTGCCTCTTTTAGGAGATGTAAACTCTTTAAATGTTTCTGTAGCTTGTGGAGCATTTTTGTATGAAGCTATAAGACAACGATCTTTATAAATCTTTCTTCTCTTTAGTAATTGATTTTTTAAAAATATATTTTATTGAAGTAGATTCTATTTGAGGCTCAATAACTTCTGTTTCAGATATAGTTTCTATAAAATTTCCATCTTTATCAAAATTTTTCATAAAAGGATCATTATCTGGATTATAATCTTCTTTTTCCCAAACATATTTTTTAACTGGAAGTGTTTGCTTATTAAATATTAAAGCAAAAATTATTCCTACTATAAAACCTGACAAATGACCTTCCCAAGATATGTTAGGGTCTGTTGGAAATATATACCAAATAAAACCACCATATAAAAATATAACACTAAATGACAATGCGGTTAGTTGATAGTGTTTTGATAATATACCTCTAAACATTAAAAATGCTGTTAACATATAAATTACACCACTAGCTCCAATGTGTATACTTGACCTTCCTATTATCCAAGTAAATAAACCTGTTAATAACAAACCATATATTAAAACCTTCCATCTTATTCTTCTATAAAAATAAAATAAAGCAGAAGTTAATACCAATAATGGTATAGCGTTGTTAAATAAGTGTTTAACATCTCCATGTATAAATGGACTACATATGATTCCTATTAAGCCTTCTATTTTTCTTGGATAAATCCCTAAATAATTTAAATTAATATTGAAATGTGATTCTATCCAAAAAACAATTACGATCGTTAGCAAAAAAAGTAATGGAAATAATAGTACATCATTAGAAAAATATAAGTTATTTTTTTTAGTCATAATCATTCAATTTCAAAAAACAATCCCTTTTTCAAATTTCGGTTAAATTGTCAGTACAAGCACGTTAATAAAATTGTATTTTTACACCTATGAGTATTCCCTTAGCTGAGCGCATAAGACCTAAGTCCTTAAATGACTATTTAAGTCAAAAACATTTAGTTGGCGAAAATGGCGCTATAAAGTCTCAATTAGATTCTCAGATGCTATCCTCTATGATATTTTGGGGACCTCCAGGAACAGGAAAAACAACACTTGCTATGATTCTTGCAGAAGAATCAAAAAGGCCTTTCTACATGTTAAGCGCTATTGATAGTGGTGTAGCTGCAATTAGAGAAGTTATTGAAAAAGCTAAAAAAAGCGATACTCTCTTTAGTACAAAGAATCCAATTTTATTTATTGATGAAATTCATCGATTTAGTAAATCTCAACAAGATTCACTCCTGAAAGCTGTAGAAAAAGGGTGGATTACCTTATTTGGAGCAACTACAGAGAATCCAAGCTTTGAGGTAATACCTGCACTTTTATCTCGCTGTCAAGTTTATGTCCTCGAATCATTCAGTAGAACCGATTTAGAAGCACTTTTAAAGCGCGCTATAGATAAAGACGAATATTTATCTAAAAAGAAAGTAACTCTTAAAGAAACGGAAGCTATTTTAAGATTATCTGGCGGAGATGCAAGAAAACTTTTAAATATACTTGAATTGGTCGTTCTTTCAGAAAATTCAGATGCTGTTACCATTACTAATGAGATGGTATTACAAAAAGTTCAAAAAAATACTGTTTTATATGATAAAACAGGAGAACAGCATTATGATATCATATCTGCTTTTATAAAATCAATCCGTGGCAGCGACCCAAATGCAGCTGTTTATTGGCTTGCAAGAATGATTGAAGGTGGAGAGGATTTAAAATTTATTGCAAGAAGATTAGTGATATTAGCTTCCGAAGATATTGGAAATGCAAACCCAACTGCATTAGTCCTAGCCAATACAACTTTTCAATCTGTAAATATAATTGGCTATCCAGAGTCTAGAATTATTTTAAGCCAATGCGTTATATATCTTGCTACTTCTCCAAAAAGTAACGCCTCTTACCTCGCTATTAAGGATGCTCAAAAAATTGTAAAACAAACAGGAGATCTATCGGTGCCAATTGCAATAAGAAATGCTCCCACAAAATTGATGAAAGAATTGGGGCACGGACAAGAATACCAATATGCCCATGATTTTGATAATAATTTTGTTACACAGGAATTCCTGCCAAATGAAATAAAAGGAACAAGAATTTATACTCCAGGAAACAATAGTAAAGAAAATATTTTTAAAAAATATTTAAAAAATCTGTGGAAGGATAAATATGGTTATTAATTAATATATTATAATTTACATATCATTTAATTTCCTATATTATTGACAGTTGCAAGCTTTTTAGTTTTTAAGCCAAGTAGATGTATTTTTACATTATTGTATAAAAAAAGGCTATCAAATTAATGATAACCTTTTAATATTTTAAAAAATATCAAATATTATTCCTTATCAAAAACTATAATATCAGCCTCCGTACCATCTGAAACTTCTTTATAAGCTCTAAATTGGTTACATCCAAGGAATTGGTAAACCTCACCTATAGTCGAATCATAACCATTAAGAGTTAATGTACCCTCTTTATTTGCATCAAAATCTACATCTCTTACATCTACCCAAGTAAAAGTATTATAGGTTTCAGAATCAAGTTCACCCACTGTAGCTATACTACCAGTTGCGTCGTTGTTAAATACCAATGTAATTGTAGTCGGAGGTTCTGTGGCAGCGTCTACACCACCCCAAGTTCCTACAAATGAAGGGCTGTCCCAACAAGATGGTACCGGATTAGGATCATCACTACTACTACAAGAAACGATCAGAACGGTTAATAATAAAAAAATAATTTTTTTCATGATTTATTGTTTAAGTTTATTAATCAAAGCACAAATATATGTAAAATTAATGATTTATGTTTTATTTTTTAGGCTGTAAAAAATGGATGGGAATTAATTAATATAATTATATATCTTTCTTTTATTTCCGCTACCTATAATTAAATGGTTAGATGTATCAAAAAAGGCCTCAACTATTTTATCCTTTTTATTTTTGAAATTAATTTTTGAATTTTTCACATCAACCTTTCCAATTAATAATAAATCATCATCAGCGTCTATTAATTCTTGATAAAGTGTATAACCTATAGCTGTTTTTCGCAATAAAAAAGTTTTCCCCATATACTTATAATTGGTATATTTATTTAAAGGAAGATTTAACTTTATTGTTTTCTCTATTGTTGGTTCAACTTTTTTTAATGGCTCTTTCTTTATAGAATTTATAGCGACTATAGAAGTTTCAACAATAGGTGGATTTTTAGTGTTTTCAGATAAAATTTGAGGGTTTGAAATTATTACTATACCTACGTCTTCAATTTCTTTTTGGATTATATTAAGATTAATTATATCATCAAAAGCATTTCTAACAGATTCATAATATGCTTTTTTATAATCTTTAACTTTACTTTTTCCATAGTTAGTTCTAAAAATTTCTTCTCCAGCACAATCTCTTAAAACCAATTGGACTTTAGTCATAATAAACCCAGGTGTCCCTTCAGCTTCAGCCCACAGCCCATCGCATCTAACCACATTTAAGGGAACTTCTCTATCAAAATAAGCATGAAATCCATATTTGTTAAATAGAAATTTAATTAATGAATTTAATTGATATTGATCCTTTTCTTGTTGAAATTCAAATTGTTCTGATACAATAACATAACTATAGTCACTTAAGGATTTTTGGGAAAAACTTTTAGATATTATACCAATAAAAAGAAATATTCCTAAAACTAATTTATTCATTTTTGTCTATTATAATATTAAACCCGAACTGTAAAGATACACTTTTAGCCTTTGCTAAATTAGAGTACCATTGTAGATTATCAGCTACTATATAGAAATTAACCATCTTAATATTAGTTATTAAACCCAATCCAACATTTGAATAAGAATAGGAATCTGCAGAATAGGTTGCTTTTACGGAAAAATAATCTGACAATCGGTGATAATAAAATAAAGTTGCAGCGATTTGTGGCCCTTTGGGTCTAATAATACTAAAATACTGAAAACCAATAGATTGATTGTATTTTTGATTTTCTCCCATTTTTAAACAATTACAAGTTTTATCACCTCCTATCGCTTGACCAAAATTATATTTAACAGAAGCATACATTTTAACAGGGCGCATTTGAATATAAGAATTATAAATAGTATCTACTGTAAAGGCTGCCCCAATATCATCAATTAAATCTTCGTAATAAGGCAGTGAAGAATCTCCATTACCTAAAGGTGGAAATAATAATTCTATTCCGTCCAAGTTATATTCGCCACTTACTTGATAAGATTCAACATTTTTTTTATGAAATATAGCGCCTAAATCGAGTATACTAGCACTTGCAGTCCATTTTTCATTTATTTCGTAAGTTGTGCCTAAATCAACTCCAATACCTAAATTTCCTCCAAAAAATGCCCTTCCTAGGAGTTTGTTTATTACTTGAGTCCTAGTATCTAAATCACTTAAAGAAGTGATCCCTGAAGTATTTACATTTATAGTTGCATTACGTACTATATGCTCATAAATATTATCTCCAGATTCACTAGGTATTGTCACAAAAGTACCCGAATTACTAGTGCTGCTAAAACTTAGCATACTGGAATATAATTTTGCTCTAGCTCCAACAGTAATTTTTTTATTTATTTTTTTATTTACCCCAAAATGATATACCGTTAATAAATCTCCTGAAGCATTTATTTCACCTAAGTCAAATTCTTTTCCAATATAATTAGCATTCCCTTTCCAAGCTAAAATTGCTAAATCTTTAGGAAAATATAATACAAAATCAAATTCTTGGTAAATACCTCCTGAAAAATAATAATCTTTTTTATTTTTCCAGCCAACATTTAATATCTCTAATTGTTGAGTTGCAGTAAAAAAATCTGTATTTTCTAATTCGAATATTTTATTACTAATGCGAGTATTAATATCTACACTTGATTCTTGAAATATATCATATACTGAAACACCAGATGAACCACCATTAACATGGATATGAGATAAAAGCGGAACTCCAAAATGATACTCATAAGAGATTCTACTCCCTGGATTTAAGAGCATCGCTTGTGGGGTTTCTTCTAAGCCATAAAGCACTTCTTTGTTTTGAGAAAGCAATGAAACTATCCAAAACATGAAAACACATGTAATTAGGTATTTCATTGTTCAAGACTTAAGTAATAGATAGTTTTAGATTGTAAATTTAGCATTCCATCAAGATTATCTAAGGAAGAAGGTGCTATTACATTAACAACCACTTTATCAGCCTTAGTTAAATTAACGATAGTACCTTCTTCAATGATTTCGATATGCTCAGTAATTACAGGATTGCTTAGAGAACCTGAATTTACTGGAATTAGAATTTCATAGTATACATCATTATTTTCATCTAGAAACTGATATTGAGTACTTAATTGAATCGGAAAACTATTTGTGTTTTTAAAATAAAAATCGGCTTTTATTAAATTGTCAATCGTAAAATCTTCTATTAATAAATCAAAAAAAGTAGTGTCTGATACCACTAAATTATTAACACCTATGTCCGTAAAATTTTCAGAACTTAGATTAAAAAAAAGAAAATCGAGTACTACTGCAGGTGTTATTAAAATATCATCTGATTGGTTAAAATCAGTATCTTTCACACAAGCCGTAAATAATAAAATAACAGCTGTGAATAAGAAAAGCAGGTGTGATTTCTTTTTCATTGATGAGGGGATTTAATAGATAACGGAGTAATGCTGTGGATATTACTACTACAAGTAAGATTTAATCTCGGATAGAAAATTAATTATTTTATATCCATTTGGTATTTTTTCATTTCGATAATTGAAGAAAATCGTTTCCATACCAATATTTTTAGCACCTAATATATCTGCTTCAAAAGAATCTCCAATCATTACACTATGATTTGCGCTTGTACTGGCTTTTTCTAATGCTTTCATAAATACTATTGGATTCGGTTTTTTTAAACCAACTTCTTCAGAGGTAGTGATCGTCGAAAAATAATGAAAAATACCACTGTTCTTTAATTTTTTATATTGTACTTCTTCAAAACCATTAGTTATTATATGAAGTTTGTACTTTTCAGTTAAATAGTCTAAAATATGTAAAGTTCCATCAAAAAGATGGTTGTCCAATGGAAGCTCTTCAATATAAGCATCTGCTAATTTATCTATAATAAGAGTAGTGTATTTTTTATTAAACATTTTAAAGGAATCTATAAGCCTACCTCTACGTAACACTTCTTTCGTAACTCTTTCTTCTCTATATTTTTTCCAATATTCTAGATTAATTGGCTCGTATATTTTAATAAAACGCTCAAATTCTACATCAATTTTAAATTGCTTAAAGACTCTTTTATATGCAAGCTTTGAATTTTTATCAAAATCCCATAAGGTGTGATCTAGGTCAAAAAAAACATCTTTTACCAGTAAGCTATTTGCCATTAAAATCTATTTATTAATTTCAGGAAAATTGTTTTCAAAATAGTATTTTTTCTACTATTCATGAAGTTATAATTGTAAAATATCATCGAAAAAGTACCGTTTACTTTTTTAACAGATTCCATCATTTTTTGAATGGCATCTGTTTTTTTTGAAGTAGCTATTTTATTTAATCCTTTTGTAACCAAGGCTATTGGATGTATTTTTAATGGAGTAACAATTTCATAATCCAAATCGTAAAACAGAAAAGGAGAACAGGTACTTGCCCGAAAACCCATTACATTTTCGTACACCATTGTATAATCCGTTGCAATTTCTAATTCTATTAAATTTCGGTAGTTATGAGGTAAACTTACTAAATAATCATTATTCATGGAACGCACTAAAGCTCTATTTGTAATGGCTTCTATTTTTTCTTTTTCTTTATTTAGAATCACTAAATCTTTTAATGCTTCATCCGAAAATATCAAACCTATTTCTTGATAATCTGAAACATTTTTAACCAATAATTTAAAATATTTTTTTTGAGAATTTAAACTTTCTTCAAAATTTTTAGATGCTCCTAATAAAAAGAAAACGGTCAATTTAGACTTACTGTTTTTTGCCGAATTTATAATCCAATTAAACGTATTAAACGGATCTTTTCTAAACCCAAATAATACACTACTTCTATCAAAAATACTTTTTAAATTAAAGCTGAACAAATCATTAAAAAATCCAATTATTGTTCTTAACAAACCTTTGTTTTTATATAATGATGGTTGGTTTGCATTGATAATAGTATGAACAATAGCCTTCCTTATTAAAAATTTAATATCGGGAAAACTTTGCAGTAATAAATTCTTGAACTTATAAGCCCAAATATCAACTACAGGATCTTGTAAAAAACCAGATTTAAAAGCGATACTTTCTGAAGCTAAAAAACGTCCTTTTTCATCTTTAACCTGTGGCAAATACTCTTCATATCTAGATAATAGATAGAAACTGGCAGAAAAAATATCAAATGGCAAGGAGCTATTCTTTCCCACAGCAAAGAAACATTTTGTGTCTTCCCAATCTTTAACAGTAATATCAATACTTTCAAACCCTTCTTGCATTAATAATTCGGAACTTTGAATAAATAATTCATTACCTAATTCTTTCTTACCGTAGGATAATTTTGGTCCAGAGTAGGCTATAAACTCTTCTATTGTAGAGGTAAACTTTACTTCAATACCTAAAATTCTAAAGCAAATATGCTTAAAAATATAGGTAATTCGTTGTGTCGTTTTAAGAGAGTAAATTAATAACATAAACAGTACTATAGCAGGTTTTCATCAGCAAAGCTAAAATACGCTTTTTCAGTAATAATTAGATGATCCAACACTTTTATGTCTATACTTTCACTTGCAATTTTTAATTTTTGAGTGATATTTTTATCTGCTTGGCTTGGCACGAGCGTACCAGAGGGATGGTTATGAGTTAAAATAAGGCCAATTGCGCCAATTTGCAAAGCAGTTTTTAACACTAACCTAACATCAACTAATGTACCTGTGATACCTCCTTTGCTTAACTGTATTTTTTGCAATACTTTATTTGAATTATTTAAATAAACAATCCAAAATTCCTCGTGAGGTAATTCACCAATAATAGGCTGCATTAATTCAAAAACTGAAGAACTGGATGTTATTTTTTTCTTTTCTAATGCTTCTTCTCCCCTATGCCTTCTTCCTAATTCTAATGCTGCTAGGATGGTTATAGCTTTTGCTTCTCCAATACCTTTAAATTTCATCAGGTCTTTTATCGATAATTTACCGAGTTCATTTAAGTTGATAGCTACAGAAGCTAGTATTCGTTTACTCAAGGCTACTGCACTTTCTTCTCTATTACCAGAGTTAATTAGTATGGCAATTAGTTCTGCGTGGCTTAATGCATTTTTGCCTTTTAGCAATAATTTTTCTCTAGGACGGTCATCTTCACACCATTGCTTTATAGAAAAAGAGGGTTTGTATTCTTTCAAAATGAATGATTTTTATTACCGGGGAGTCATTAAAGATAATGATGTATATGTAAACTGAAAAATATTTTTATATGAAATCAGAGAATTTGTAGTATGTCTATAAAAACGCTTTTGGTTATTATGTAGACTGGATAGTTTTATTTTAAAAATAGAGATCAACCATTTAATATTGCTATGCTATCAAATTTTTTAGCTCATCAAAATCCAATCCTCCATAATCCCCACTACTCATTAGCAACAGCGAAGTTTCATTAAATTTTTGAGAAAATAAAAATGTTTTAAACGCTGTTGGGTTAGTATAAATAATTAAATTTTCTCTTTGAAAAGCATTGGCAATTTGCTCACTGCTAATAGCTTTTAGTTTTTTAATTTCTACTGCATGGGGTGAGTAAAAAACAACAGCTACATCTGCAGCATCCAAAGCTCCTTTATATTCTTTTAAAAACTCAGGATTTAAACTACTATAGGTATGCAACTCTAAACAAGCAATCAATTTTCTATTTGGATATTGATTTTTTAAAGCATTAGTTGTTGCTAATACTTTTGATGGAGAATGTGCAAAATCTTTATAAGCAATGCTTTTTTTAGTTTCTGCAATTTTCTCTAATCGCTTACTCGCGCCTTGAAATGTAGAAATTGCTTCATAAAAATCATTTTCATCAATTCCCATTTGCTGGCAAATCCATTTGGCTCCTGCTAAATTATTTAAGTTATGCTTACCAAATATTTCAACGGGCATCGACCCTTCTTCTGTTTCTAAAAGCGTAGTACCATCTTGCACTTTATAATTTGGGGTTTGATATGGAAATTTTCTAATGGTGTTTTCTGAATTCTCAACAACTTTTTTCACCTCAGCATCTTCTATATTGTAAGTAATACTTCCTCCTTCTACTATAGAATCTACAAAAACACTAAACTGTTCAACATAATTTTTCCAAGTAGGAAATACATTAATGTGATCCCAAGCGATTCCACTTAACAAAGCAATGTTTGGTTTGTAAAGATGAAATTTTGGCCGTCTATCTATCGGTGAGCTTAAATATTCGTCACCTTCTAGGATTATAAAATCATTGTGTTCTGTAAGTTTAACCATCACGTCAAATCCTTCTAATTGGGCACCTACCATATAATCTACCTCTCGATTAAAATAATGCATCACATGAAGAATCATAGAAGTAATCGTAGTTTTTCCATGACTTCCACCAATCACCACACGTGTTTTAAATTTAGACTGTTCGTATAAAAATTCCGGATACGAGTAAATTTTTAAACCTAGTTCTTGTGCTTTTAACAATTCTGGATTGTCTGCTTTTGCATGCATTCCTAAAACTATCGCATCTAATTGTGTTGTGATCTTTTCCTGAAACCATCCAAATACTTTTGGTAATATTCCGCTCGCACTTAACCTGCTTTTTGAAGGGTCAAATATTTCATCATCACTTCCGGTAATGACATCTCCTTTTAAATGTAGTGCCAAAGCCAAATTATGCATGGCAGCACCACCAATAGCTATAAAATGTATATTCATAAATAAGGTTCCTAAGAAGGAGTATTTTTAAATTAGAACTATTTTAAGTAAACGATAGTAAAGATACAGATTGATTTATTTAAATCACATTTTCTATATTAATTTTTCCTATTTCAGTATATCTAGAAAACTAAGATATTTTCTATAATTGAACTATAATTTCCTAATAAGATGTGATATTAAATTAGTATAGAGTGGGAAAACGAAATACTGTTCTTGTAAAAGTTATTGTAGTCACCGTGTGAACAGGTTTTCTGCCTTCTGATGGAGATTATATTGATTATTAAATGTTTGCTATAAAAACATTAATTATTTAACATTCCCCAAAGCTTATCTTTAAGTTCCATTAAACCTTGTTGAGCAACTGAAGAGAAAAACAGATAGGGGATTCCTTTAAAATCAACATCTAGTTCTTGCTTCATTTCAGCTTGCAATTCTTCATCCAACATATCACATTTAGAGATAGCTATCAATCGATCCTTATCAAGCATTTCTGGATTATAACGTCTTAACTCATCCAATAAAATATCGTATTGTTTTTTAATATCATCCGCATCAGCAGGAATTAAAAATAACAATGTAGAATTACGTTCAATATGTCTTAAAAAATAATGCCCCAAACCTTTTCCTTCTGCTGCTCCTTCAATAATTCCAGGAATATCTGCCATCACAAACGTTTGATGATCACGGTATTTTACAATACCAAGATTAGGCTTCAAAGTTGTAAACTCATAATTCGCAATTTTTGGTTTTGCTGCAGTAACAACTGAAAGCAAAGTCGATTTTCCTGCATTAGGAAAACCTACTAAGCCAACATCTGCCAACACCTTTAATTCTAAAGTGATATCTACTTCTACTCCATCTAATCCAGGTTGAGCATAACGAGGAGTTTGATTCGTTGAACTTTTAAAATGATCATTTCCTAATCCACCTTTACCACCTCTAGCAATAATAAATTCCTGACCATCTTCAGTAATTTCAAGAATTATATTTTGAGTTTCGGAGTCTCTCACTACAGTTCCTAATGGCACTTCAACAATTACATCTTCCCCGTCGGCACCAGTACTGGTTTGTTTGCTTCCAGCCCCTCCATAACCCGCCTTATAATGTCTTTTAAATTTTAAATGATAAAGTGTCCAAAGATTGGGATTGCCCCGTAAAATTATATGACCTCCACGACCTCCATCACCTCCATCAGGCCCACCTTTTGGAATATATTTCTCACGGCGTAAATGCGCACTACCTTGCCCTCCTTTACCAGAGGTAAGGTGCATTTTTACATAATCTACAAAATTTCCTTCCGTCATAATTAATACCGTGAATTTATACTATAATCTATTTATATTAGTTACTAAAGTATATCAATAACTTTACATAACCTTTCTGTAATATCTTCAATACTACCTATTCCATCAACTCCAAAATACTTATCTTGATCTTGGTAATAATCTTTTAATACCGCCGTTTTTGTTTCGTACTCATTAAAACGGTTTCTAATTTTACATTCGTCTTGATCATCTGATCTCCCACTTGTCTCTCCTCTTTTTAACAAACGAGCAACTAATAAATTTTCAGCTACTTCTAAAGCAACCATAGCATTAACTCCCTCTCCCTTTTCAGCTAAAAAAGCATCTAATGCTGCAGCTTGAGAATGAGTTCTTGGAAATCCGTCAAAAACAAAACCTTTAGCATCTGTATTTTTATCTACTTCAGCTTTAAGCATATCTATTGTTAGCTTATCTGGAACTAAATCGCCTTTATCCATATAAGATTTGGCTAATATTCCCAAATCAGTTTTATTCTTTATATTGTATCTAAATACATCACCAGTAGAAATATGTATCAGATTGTATTTAACTTTTAAATATTCTGCTTGAGTTCCTTTTCCTGCACCTGGAGGACCAAATAAAACGATATTTTTCATTTTTCGAGGTTTTAACTTATAAATAGTATTCAAATTTCTTCCTAAACCATTATAATCCAATCCATATCCAACAATAAAATCATTTTCAATTTCCATTCCTATATAATCAACCTTATACGATTTTGTAAATGCAAGAGGCTTATAAAACATGCTAGCAATTTTATAGCTTTTAACTTCTACTTTTTCAAGTATTTTTAAAATAGCTGCTATCGTATTACCAGAATCTACAATATCTTCAATAATAATTACATCACGCCCTTTTAAAGAAGGATCTACTCCCATAACTGTAGACACATTTCCTGTTGATTGTGTTCCTTCGTAGGAAGCAACTTTTATAAAGCTCATTTCACAATTTCCATTAAATTTTTTAATGATATCTGCACCAAAAAAGAAAGCACCATTTAATACAATTAAAAAAACCGGGGTCTTCTCTTTATAATCATCATTTATTTTAACTACAACACCATTAACTGCTTGATTAATCTGTGTTTTTGAAATAAATTTTTTGAAAAATAAATCGTGTAATTGAATCATTTTAGAATCTAATTTTTATAATAACTAGCCAGAAAAATTAGCACTGACAAATAAAGATGCAAAGATACATATTAACTTATTATTTCTTGTAAACTTCTCTATCTGATTAGAATGATTTATTTTTGCATTTAATTACAAACCTATGACTCATTATTTCTCTTCAGAATTT
>Ga0307985_10001286_pt1 | contig 14232 bp, 19 predicted proteins | sample EllFjometageno80_FD_203155 | JGI IMG/M metagenome (GOLD analysis project Ga0307985, IMG submission 203155) | Marine microbial communities from Ellis Fjord, Antarctic Ocean - #80 | ecosystem: Environmental > Aquatic > Marine > Unclassified | place: Southern Ocean | collected 2014-10-09 | reverse complement strand
GGAGAAGTTGTAGAGCTGCTGGGCAATCGTCGCGTTGGGGCCGGGGAAGACGCTGTAGCCGGAGCAGTCCACCTGCAGAAGGGGGAGAGTCAGCCACACGAACAGCCACACGCACACACACAAGACAGGTGTGCCGCCCAGGACACGCGAACGAGATGTCTTCGCGAGTTCTTAGCAATGCAGCCGAAGACGACGTGAATCTGCTCCCGCGCAGTTTGCGAGGCCGCTCTCTCATCCCTTGCCGTCCGCTCCTCTAATCTCGCTTCGCTCGCTCGGCGCGCTTACCGTGGGATACTGGAACTCGGCCTCGGCCTGCGCCACCTGTCCCTTGTAGATCAAGATGAACGAGGCGGCGAGGAACGCCAGAGTGATGACGGAGGTGAAGGTCAGGCGGAAGACGCGGGAGAGGGGGGTGACGTCGAGGTTCTCCCAGATGATCTCTGCCGGCTCGGGCGCGGGCTTGATGATGAGCCTGGTGCCGCCGAAGAACTTCGTGAACGCATTGCCCTGGTCGGTCATCCTCTGCCACCTGGAGTACGTGAGCCTGTAAAGGAAGCCAAGGTTGGGGTAGATGTTGCGGCACCGGACGTAACCGGCCTCGGACGAGAACGTGACGAAGGCGGCGGTGGCGTGGCGTTTCTTCACCTTCTTCCCTTCCTTCTCGCAAATGGCGGCGTCGAACGAGTCCTCGATGAGCTCGAGCTGCTCGTTGCACTTGTCGAACTTCGCCTGCAGCGTCTTGTGCTGCTTGAGCATCTGAGTTGGGGAGTGTTAGAATTGTTCAAACACACGTGTGAACAAATAGGACGGCGGTGGAACAAAACGGCCACGTTTTGCGCGTCCTGAGCACACCTGAGCAGCGTGTTCTGAGCCGGTCGTTCGGCGCCTCTTTTTCCAGCCTGTACTGCGAGCGGCGCTCGTTCCGCTGCTCACCTTCGTCTTGACCTTGTCCGTGTACTTGCCGAACTGGTTGAGCCAGTAGACCTCGTTCTCCATCTTGTCCTTGGTGCGCGCCAAGTGGCCGCGCGCCTTCTTGATCTTGATCTCATACCTGTTGTTCTGGGCAAAGTTGATGTCGAAGATGGACAAGTCTTCGGGCGCCTTGTCATCGGACTTGTCGTTGTCGTAGTTGGTCTGCAGGGTCTTCCCCAAGTGCTCGCGGAGGATGACCTCGAGCTCCTCGAAGGACTCGTGGGGCGGCAGATTCTGGATGAAGACAGTGAAGTCGGCGGGCGAGCACAGGTTCTGGGGGACCACAAACACGGTGTGAACAAGGGGCGAGGGCGGCAAGAACAAAGGGGCAAGGGTAGGTCGAAGAGCGGCGCGTTCTGAGAAGCCGTTTCGAGTATTGACGGTATGAACAGCAAGGGTCTTTGAACTGCGCGTAGGCGCTGCCTCGCTCGCGCTGCTCACCTGGTCGGCCTCGTCAATGCTCGCCTCCTCCTTGATCCTTAGCCAGTAGATCGCGTAAAGGAACAGCACAATGACGGCAGAGTCAATGTAAGAGATGTACGAGATGATGTTCGTCTTCTCGAAGGTGTACTCCAAGTCCACTCCAGTCCACGAGGGGAGGGAGAAGGTTAAGAGCTCGTCCACGCACAGCCCAACGACGATCATCTTGTACTCAGGCTCGTCCATTGCGAGGCTGCCGCTAGTGCACTGTGTGAAGTTGGTGAACGAGTCGTTGAGGGACTGCGTGCACGTCTTGTCCACGGGGCCGGACCACACGGGGTCCACGAGCGGGTCGGCGGAGGAGGCGAACATTTCCAAGTCGCAGTGCGTCTCGTACTTGTCGCTGTAGTCCCAGTGGTACTCGTGCGCGTTGGACAGCACGAAGGTGCAGTTAGAGTTCCCCAGGCAGATCCCATCCGCAATGAACTGCGCCGCGGGACTGTGGCAGCCAAAGTTCGGCGCGATGTTGACGTCTGACAGGTCGGGAGAAATGTCCCCGTTGGCGGGATCCGTGCGCGTGTTAGCGCAGCACGTATCGTCGAGGTCCGTCACGGACTCGAAGCAGGCACCGCCGGCGCACTTGCCGCCGAGGTTGGCCCACTCGGTGGGGTACGTGATCGTGCCGGGGCAGGTGCCTGCGTCTGTGAGCTTCTGGGAGGCGGGGCAGTCGCAGCCGCCCACGGGCTCGCCCCAGTGGGCCTCGATAGACTTGAAGACGCCGGAGGCGCAAGAGAGCTCGAACGTCTGGCCCATGGTGCCTTCCATGCAGGACGCAGTGCCGGCGCCGAGGGAGCCAATGGTCGTGAAGAAGAGGGCGTTGAAGAAGGAGACCTCGATGAGCGCCTTCTTATCCTGGATCGGGATGGAGGAACCGGACCAGTAGAAGAAGATGGAAGGCATGAGAGCGAAGGACATCAGGAGGAAGATTATGGTGAGGAACTTGAGCATCTTGAAGTAGAGGACGAGACCGATGCCGTACGGCTCGAGCACGGAGGGCTTGCCGGCGTGGCAGGAGGCGCACTTGCACGTGATACGGCGGGAGCAGAACGAGGTGGGGTCGCAGCGGTGGGCGCCGAGGGTCTCGTTGAGGTCGAAGGGGACGAGGTAGTCCTGCACGAGCAAAGCACGAGCGAAGCACGAGCGAAGCGAGTGTTAAAAGAGGGGAGAATGAGAGCGAACGAAGCGAGTGTCAAAGAGGGGGGGATGAGAGGGTGGAGCGCAAGCACATTGGACGAGCGAACAATATGCACAAGCGAAGAGGGTAGAATGAGAGGGTGGAGGGCAAAGCGCATTCGACGATGGAGGAATATGTTTCAGAAGGCGACTTTGAACAGCACGGTGGAGGGCAAGCGCATTGTAAGCTGAACGACACATGGCATGTCTTGCCCAACGCTCTAACTGTACAACTCGCACAAAATCACACAGATCACACAGTCCACACAGTTCACACAGTTCACACAGGTCATTGATCCCTCAATATGCCATAAATTCACTGCTGCTTTGCTCGCTAGTCCCCCCCCCCTCTTCCTGTCCGCTCACCTTCCTCCCCGTCAAGTTAACATCCTTCAGAACCCCCACATGCTTCCCCGCAATAGTGACTTGCGCCTTCTTGTAACTCAGGAACTTTTCCCCTGGGACTTTAGAGCCGGTGGAGTTGCGGGAGTACTTGGGGCCGGTGTCGGGGGCGTAGCCGGCGAGACTGGGTGGATGTGAGGGGAAGTCGATGGGTGTAATGGGGGAGTTTGTATGTTTCGGTCTGAATAAAATGTCCGGGGACTTACCTGCCAGTGGCAAGGTGGGATTCGGCCTCGGCAAGGGAATCGCGGGGTTCGTAGCCCTCGTCGGTCTGCATTTTTTGGAAGCTAGAAGTGTTTTTTCTAGTTAGGGACGGCCTGACCATCGACTACGGAGAAGTGAGAAACGAGAAAGAAAGAGGAGGAAAGGGAGAAAGGGCATGGAGCTCAAAAATGTTTACGCGGTGCGGCAAGAGACAAGATTTTCAGGCTATAACCCTCAGCTGATAACCCTAACCTGTGGGCTTGACAATTGATACCTGTGGGCTTGACATTGGACAGACCGCACGCACGGGGGGGGCAAGCAAGTCTGTACTCTGTTTGCGTGCCGGCCCAGTAGGGAAAGTCAGTGCGGTGTACGGGAACGTTCTGCGACTGCGATTACAAGAGGGTATTTTATTTAGAGGGGCGTGACGGGGCGCGATGTGGTACACGCTATCGGGCTATGCGGGGGCGATAGAGCAGCTTGTACATTGCTGGTGCCCCTCGTGGTACATCCCCTCTGCCTGTGCGCTCTGGTGCGCTGGGTGTGAAGGAGGACTTACTGAAGAGGAGGCCCGCGAACGCGAAACCACTGAGGCCGCCTCCTTCGATTTCTTCTAAACCACTTCCCCACCCACTAAACTTTCTACAATGGTGTGTTCTACTGCTACCAACGCTACGTCATATCTAGTGCTTTGTACCCACTACCAAGCTGAAAACAGATCCCTCAAACGAACCGCCGTACGCCCACGCTGTTGCCATCAATGCATCGTAGAATTTCTCGAGATGCCGGCCGTTGGGCCACGCGAGGGCCGCTGTGGCACTCAAGTTGCTACCCTTTAATGACAAGATCGGCGGGGTGCATCATATTGTTTTTGTGCAACGCCAGGGAGTGCGGCGTCGTTGTCCCCCCACCTTACTCACTCTCTCTCTCTCTTTCTCTCTCTCTCTCTCTCTCTCTCTCTCTCTCTCTCTCTAATGTTCTCGCCTCCCCTAACCCCCCATACAGGCTGCCGAAGTCCCTGAGTTTAAGTTGATCCTCGTCGGCGATGGCGGCGTGGGCAAGACCACGTTCGTGAAGCGTCACTTGACTGGCGAGTTCGAGAAGAAGTACGTCGCCACCCTCGGCGTGGAAGTCCACCCTCTCCTCTTCCACACCAACAGGGGACCGATTAGGTTCAACGTGTGGGACACGGCTGGGCAGGAGAAGTTCGGGGGGTTGAGGGATGGTTACTACATCCAGGGACAGTGCGCTATCATCATGTTTGACGTTACGAGTAGGATTACGTACAAGGTAAGGGGCACACGAGAGCGAACCACGAGCGGAGCGAGGGCACACACGAGCGATAAGAGCAAACACGAGCGATAAGAGGGCGCACACGAGCGATAAGAGCAAACACGAGCCGATGTCGAGCAATGTGGCGTAGTGTGAACAGAGGATGCGCTCTGGATGCGCGCGAGGCGCGTTCTGGGCCGCTCTTTCCCGCACTCGCCTCGCCGCTGACAACGCGCCCCCCCCTTGTTACAAATCACCTGTAGCGGCCTTTCCTGCACGAGCCGCGAACAACGCGCCCCCCTCTTGTTACAAATCGCCTGTGGCCGCCTTTCCTGCACGAGCCGCGAACAACGCGCCGCTCACAACGCGCCCCCCCCCCCATGTTCACACGTGTGCATTACTCACTCGCCTTCTAGAACGTGCCCAACTGGCACCGCGACCTCACGCGCGTTTGCGAGAACATCCCGATTGTGCTCACGGGAAACAAGGTCGAGATCAAGGACCGCAAGGTCAAGGCCAAGCAGATCACGTTCCACCGCAAGAAGAACCTACAGGTGAGGGGCGGGGAAGGCGGGAGAGCGAGGCGAAGGCGGGAGAGCGAGGCGAAGGCGGGAGAGCGAGGCGAAGGCGAGAGCGAGGCGGCAAGCGTTGAACGAACGATGCATACACACACGACGACGACGTCCGGCGAAGAGCGATGCGCTGCTCGAAACATGCTGCTCAAACGCGCTTCTCAAAACACCTTTCGTTCGCCAACACCCTTCCTCTCCACCCTATCATTCCTCTGTCTCTCTTCCATCTTTAACACTCGCTTCGCTCGTGCAGTACTATGACATCTCCGCCAAGTCCAACTACAATTTCGAGAAGCCGTTCCTGTGGCTGGCTCGCAAGCTCTCCGGCGACAACGCGCTGTCCTTCGTGGAGGCCCCCGCTCTCCAGCCCGCCGAGTTCCAGATCGACGAGGCCACCAAGGCGAGGTGCGAGGCCGAGCTCGCCGCCGCCGCTGCTCAGCCTCTGCCCGAGGACGACGACGAGGACCTGTAAGCAATACTACTGGGAACAAACGTGTGCAGTGACCCAAGTTCGCAAGTAACGTAAGAACGTAAGAGTATGCTACCTGCCTTTATCCAAGAAAAGAAGCACGTTATCCGAGCGGTCAAGGTGAATAGCCGGCGCAGTTTCGCGCAATTCGATCAAACCGACTGGCTTCGAAGGCGCCGTTCGGCTCACGATTTCGCTGCTCATCGCACACCGTTCGCACGCTCGCACCATTTGCTTGTTCTCGTCCGGCTCGCAGAGACTATTTATTAGTTTTAGGCGTGTGCTGGTTTTTATGTGCTTCGTTAGAGAGCAGTTCTCCTTCGCCTTGTAGTCGCACCCAAGCTCAGGGCAGTCCTGCCACACTAGGTCGATGTCGTGAATCATGGCCTGTGCCGCTTCAGATTGCACTCCAGCTTCGTCCTGTAAATACACCCACCAACCTCGCGCGTCCTCCACGTCCTTCCTCTGCTCGCCTTCTCCGCAACCTCCCCCCCCTCGTCTTCCCAATCACTACCCCCTTCCTCCCCCTCAACAAAAACAACATGACCCTTTGGCACCTTTGGCATCGCAAAGACCTCAACCTTCTCGTCCGTCCGACACTGAGGCCAAGTGCCATTCCACCCTTCCCCGCACGCCCGGTGCTACATCGTCTCACATCCCTTGCAAACAAGCGCGTCAACCCCCTTCCCTCCCTCTGCAAGTCTCGAAACGAAACCTGCAACCAAGAGGTCCATCAGGATCATGCTCCACCTTCACCTTCTTCAGGGGCGGCTCAGAACTGATCATGCTGCACTCGAATAACAAACCCTGCTAGAAATTCAATCGGCAAGTCTTGCACACACTGTAACAAGTCTAGTTAGTCCGTTCTTAAAAATTGTCGTTCTCTCATCTCTCTTCGAACGAGTGCGCCAGGTGCTTCGTGCTTCTAATTTTCACTTTCTCAACTCTCTCTCTCTCTCTCGTCTGTACTCCCCACCCGAAATCACGCTCGTTTGTCGTGCCCCCTCTCGCTCCCCACCCACCTCTAGCTCGCACCCACCCCTCGCTCGCACTCACCCCTCGCTCGCACTCACCCCTCGCTCGCATCCAATTTCTCTAACACTCCTACTCCACCAAACTTAGACGTCACGCATCTCTCTCCTCTCCGCGCTATTCTCTGCAGATGACTAACCCGACTTTCTTCCCCGAGGAGTACCAAGCCCGCCTCCGCAGCGTACGCACGTCCATGCTCAACTCGCAGCTAGACGTGCTCGTATCCGTCCGCGCTGAGAATATCTTCTATTTGACGGATTTGACGGCCTACGAGATTCCAGGAGATGCCTTCACAGCGCTACTGATAACGCACTCGACGCTGCATCTCTTCATGCGCGAGCTTGAGGCAACTAACTCCTCTCGCTGCTCATCCGCCGCGCCTCAGCTCGCCGCCACGACCTACCCTGAGGACGCGAGTCCGCCGCTACAGGTTGTAGGTCTAGCTCACCTCCTCGTCTCGCTCTTCCCTACTCCCACCCCAACCAACGTGGGCTACGAGGCCGCCAGCCGCCGCATGAGCGCGTCCGAGTTCTCTCTCTTCTAGCTCTCCCTCCTGTGCACACTCCCCCCCTCCTTCGCCCTCTTCGACCACTCCACGCTCATCTCGTCCTTCCAGCTCGTCAAGTCCCCCGCCGAGATCGCGTGCATTCAAAGCGCCGCCCTCTCCTCCTTCCACGCGATCGAAGCCGGATGCCGCGTTCTCAAACCGAACGTACTCGAGACGACCGTTACCGCCACGATCACGGCCTCCCTCTTCTCGCCTCCCAACCCCTCCGGCTACTCAGCTCATCCAATCTTCCTTGGTTCCGGTTTGCGAACTCTCAAAGCGCATAACGTGACCCGAGCCCCTTCCCATCAACGACGGCATGCCCGTCTTCCTCGAAGTGGGGGCATCGAACAATCACTACCACGCGAGCCGCATGCACACCGTGTTCGTCGGAGACAATCCTCCCTCCTGGTACTTTCCGGCGGTGAAGGCCATCTTGTCCTGCTTAACGCTGGGCCGATCGGCGCTCCACCACGGAGCCATATGGGGTGACGTACACCACACTATTACCTCTTCCCTGACCGACGACCTGTCCCGCATCCGCGACCTCCCTCCCTTCAATCTCACCACGCGCCCCTTCTACGCAATCGGCCTGGGCTTCCCGATCGACTGGAGTCAGAACGACCGCTCCCCCCGAACCCGACCTCCTCGCACGCCATCTTGTGCGACAACACCATTCACCTCCTTCCTTGGCTCTTCGTCGAAGGGGTCAGCGCCATCGGCTTCTCCACCGCCGTCCTCGTCGCTCCAACAGGACCTGCTATCGACCTTTATCCCGCGAGCCACTGCACTCTCGAGTACCAGCGCACCGTCAAGTCTTTCTTCCCGCTTCCCCGCACTCTCCGCCGCCCCCTGCCCACCCTTCCGTCGCTGTCCGACGCGCTCGCTTTCCTCTCGGCGACCGCAGTCACCCCCCTCGTCCAGCTCACCCCTCACGTTGGCTTGCCCACGATCTTCGTCAAGGACGAGGGAACCAGCCTCGGCCAGCAGTCGTTCAAGGCGCTCGGCGTCTCCTACGCGCTGCACCAGATCTCCGCCGGCCATGGCACTCACGGCCACGCCATCTGCGGCTCGCGCGCTCTCGTCTCTCAGACGGACGGCAACCACGGCGCCGCTCTGGCCTTCTTCGCCCAGACCCGCAACCTGCCCTGCCACATCTTCGTGCCCAAGAACATGACGCAGGAGCGCATCGACAAGCTCGTCGACCTCAAAGCCGTCGTGCACCGCCCCGACGCCACCTACGACGAGTGCGCGATAATCATGGTCAAGGAGGCGCGCGTCAACAACTGGCTGATCATCAGCGACCAGAGCTTCCTCCCCTCGCTCCTCTTTCCGAACGGGTACACGCTCCTCTTCCTCGAGAGCGTCGACCAGATGAAGACGATGAAAACCCACGTGCTCGTCCAAATGGGCGTCGGGGGGCTGCTGAGGGCCGTAATCATCTTCTTCTCGACGTACGTGGGGCGAGCGAAGCGAGCATATCTCATAGACGAGCTCAGTCTACTCACCTGTGCTCATTCTGGCCCCCACCAACTCCCGCGAGCGAAGCGAGCATATCTGAAAGACCAGTTCGGGTCTGCACTTACCCTGTACTCACTCTCTCCTTGTTCCTCTCCCACGCAGGTACGAGCACTCGCAAGGAAGCAGTACTCCCACCAAGATCATCGCGGTCGAGCCGGTCGACGCCGCACCTGTCGCTTGGCTGCATCGACGCGGTCAATCTCAAGCCCTGCTCGGGTCGCACCGACTCCATCGCTCAGGGCCTGAACTGCGGCCTCCCGAGCCCCGCGTTGTGTGGGTTCATGCAGGCGGGAGTTGACGCGTGCGTTTGCGTCGGCGACGAGCTCATTCGCGACGCCACCAGGATGCTGTACCACAACACGAGTGGCAGAGTGCTCGCGGGAGACAGTGGCAGCGCGGGCCTCGCAGGATGCGTTGCGCTGGCTAAGGGCGGGGGCTGCGGTGATGGGAGTGACGGAGTTCGCGGCATTGGGCATGACCCGCGAAAGCGTCGTGCTTGTGATTAACACTGAGGGCGTGACGGATGGGGGGGCATTCCGTGACGCGATCAAGCATGGGCTTTAGGGCGGTAATTAAGTGGGGGAGTTAGTTTAGGTGTCACCAGCCGGATGTTTCAGCTGCGGGGATGGTCCTGACTAACAGATCGTCACTCTTGGGCAAGGAGATCCACACAACTCCAACGATTATCCACACAAACAGCATGACGAGACTGGAGTCAACCCATCTGTTGAGCAACTCGTCCAGTTCAACATCAACGCCGTCCGCTGGTGTTCCGAATATTGCGAGAAGGACCTTGTCAAGGGGGGTGCAGTTGTTCTTCCGGGAGTTGAGCCGATGGTGAGCTCTGGTTCCGTAGGAGGAGGAGAAGTTAGCACTAACGATACCAAAGTGGATGCATGGGAGGCCAAGCAGCCCTATGAAGAAGAACTGCCGAACTATCAGGTACGGTGGGGGTGATGGAGCTGCTGGCGATGAAGATCTAGTCATGGTGTGTGATAGAGAGAAGAGATTGGATTGGGAGGCTGTTGGTTTGCAGGATTGGTCTGTCGACAGTGAGAAGGGAGTAAGATTGGATTGGCCGTGGAGGGGAACAGAAAGATCTGTGCGTTGTAGGCGACTAGGGTCGGATAACTGGTAGGTCGGGGAGGTCTGGAAGAAGCGGATGAGCGGATGGGGTAGTGAGTAGCGGCCGTCGCAGTGAAAGATATGAACGAAATCGCCATCTCGCCGACAAGCGACGCTCAACAAGCACCGCAAAGCAACGAGTGAGGCATCTACGCGAGAGCTGCCAATTCTCGCCAACCACGCGCTAGTTGACCACCATCCCACACTCCCCTAGCTGACAAACGGGAGCTGGTACGGCCGCCCCCTTGCCCCCTTTCAGCGACACTGCAAACCTTCAAACGAGCGACGCTCGAACACCTCCACTCCCCACGCTCACTCTCGCCGCTCCCGCAGAACGATGAGTGTCCTGTACGAACTCGTGCTGAGCGAGCAGTGGCAGGCGGCCATCACCCATATCCAATCCCTCTCAGACAGTGACGCGGTCGAGCAGATCTTCCACCAGAGCAACACTTATGGACTGCCATCATGTTCGCCTGTCGCCACTCGGCGCCACTGGAACTCGTTCAGCTTATGATAACGAAGGCCAAGCTCGACGAGAGGAAGAGGTGCCTGCTGGCCATCACCACCAGCGATGGGAACGCTGCCCTTCATTGCGCTGCTCGCAGGCACAGCGACCCCGCCGTTGCCGAGCTCTTGATCCGCGAGCTCCCGCTGGCGCTGTGCGCAACTACTGACTATGACCGCACTCCCCTGCAGATCGCCACTCTCTACAACCGCTCCGCCCCGTTCACCTCCCTCCTCACCGACGCCACCAACTCCCTCGCCGCAAGCGACTATGCCGCCCTCGCCGCCCGAGTCCACGGCTCCGCGTTCGCCCTCCGCTGCCTCGCCTCGCCCTCCTACGCCGCCCGCATAGCCTTCTGCTCCTTGCTCCTCCTCTGCCTCAAGACCGTGCACCCCGACGTGTCCGTCACGTACGCGGAACCTCTCGACCTCCGCCTCGCCCACGCGCGTCTGTGCAAGGACGTTTGGAGTGTCATCCTCGAGTTCGTGTAGAAGCTGAGAGGAGAAGTAAGTTAAGAAGGCAGCTTTGTATGTGATCAGCACGTTATGCGACACGTTCCCGATCGTACCCCTTTATTTATGGCACTCGTTGAGGACACGAAATTGGATTACGTGAGCGGGTTTGTTTCACATTTCCCTCAACCTCTGCTTCTTACTGCCCGCGGGCGCTCAAACAGTTGCAGCAAACGAGGACCCAGCTCGCCCCCCCCCATCGCCCCCCGCCCTGTGTCTCTTCAGCAAGTTCCACCCTCTGTTCCACGTGTACCTGCTAATCTGCCTCTCCTCTTCCCCGGTCCTCTTCCAACCCTGCATCGCAGCACTTCCGATTCCTCCCGTGTCCTAGGAACCCCATGTCCCGCCCTTCTCGATCCCCCCGATCTCGTCCCCCCATCCCCCCCCCCACCTCATCCAAAATATAGCAAAATATGACCTCCCGTGGAAGCACAAACTGCCACACAAACCCTGCCGCAGCATTCATTCCATCCATAACAACGATGGTTCGCGACCAGCACACCCTCTCCAAGTCTCAGACCGACCTTGTCCACACCACCTGTGCCGCCATTGAGCGAGACATCAAACAAAACCTGCCAGCTCTATGCACCAAGAACACCCCAGGAGGGACTCCAGGGCACCAAACCGACACCGCGTCCACCGACACCTTATCCACCGACACCATGGCCGCCACCCACGCCTTCACACACCTCATAACCGTCGGCTACACGTCTTCTAATCGCCCCATCAACGCCGCAATCTCCTTCAATCTCAACCTGACTTCGACGTCCTCCCCCGCTTCCACCACCGTAACATTCACCACGCCCTTCGACACAGGTCCTACCAGTGGCACCACCGTAGACAACGCGACCAGCGCACCATCTTCTGACTCCGACGCCCCCGCGTCCACTCGACGCGCCGCCGTTCGCGCGAATGTCACTGGCGCCGTAACGATAACCCCAAGCCCGTACGAATGTGCGAGCGTCACTGGGACGTTCGAGAGCGTTGCTGAGGATGATAGGGGTGGGAAACTGATGAGTTTGGTCAAGAGTGCAACGAACGAGATGAAGGGGGTGATGACTCTCTTGAAGACGGCGCGCACTGTGAAGGCCGACGGCCAAAAACCACCAGCGCCCGCTGTTGCCGAGGTTACTGTTGCCCCGGACCAACCCCAACTAACAACGCCCGCCAATGCCGAGCCCGCGCCAAACAAGAAGCTGACCATGGCTGAACGTATGGCAGCAGCGAAGCAGGATAACAAGAATGTGAAAGGTGATTATAGCGCTCAAGTCCCTGACGACGCGCCTTCTAACTGGATCACACCCGCCGACGCTCGTACTACCGGTACTGACCCTGCCGCCACCGAGACGAAAGCGGGCACGAAGAAGGCGACAATACGCACAGTCAAGTCCACGATAAAAAACATGAAGACCGCGCTCAAGGCTCTGCGCCCCAACAAACCTCAGAACACCACCACGTGCCTTCCCTCGGCCACCGTCACCGCGATCCTCGACCACCTCCTCAACCTGACCCCCGCTCTCCACAAAAAGTACGCAAGATACGACGAGGTTGACGCGGCCATGTAAGTGCGCGAGCGAAGCGAGTGGAGACAAGTCGAGACTCTCGTCCATCAATAATAGCGAGCATAACGATGTTACGAGCCGCGAGCGCATTCCCGAGCGATCCGTTCATTTACGTGACGCGAGCCGCTCATTTACGAGACGCGAGCCGCTCATTGACGAGACGCGAGCCGCCAATTTTCTCGCTCGCCCCTCATTCCCTCGCTCGCCGCTCATTGACTCACACGAGCCTTGTTCCCTCCCGTCAACCCACTCCCGCTCACCCCTCGCTCGCCGCTCTTTCCCTCGCTCGCCCTTTTGTTCACCCCCCCTCCCCCCTTGTCCACACACGTGTGTGGCGCCCCTTTGTTCACACACGTGTTCGCAGGTACGCCCACTTCGAATCCACCATCCCCAACTCTCCGTCCATACAACCCCACGAGTCCGCCCTCGTCGAAACTTCTCTGACGTACGATGACCAGGCCCAACAACTTGAGTGGCAGGTTCTGCCCGCACAAAGAGGCATGGCTGGATTCGCCGGGGGCTGACTGGAGGCGCGTTCCCAACACCATCGCTTCCCCAGTAGCGTACTTCCAGAAATTTGACGACGACTCGTCCGCTTGGGGCAAGGCCGTCGCCACCGTTGACGCCTAGCACACCCACGTGTTCTCCTACATCTGGAACCAGCACTCGTACGACCACATGAACCGCAACGCCGACAAGGAGGGGGCAGACGCTCTCAACAAGGTCGTCTCCCCACCGGACTCCCACGGCATGCTCAGAGCGTTCATCGTGAGCTTCGGGCTGGCCGTCTCCGCGCGCGTGTTCTCGATGTGGGCGCGCCCATGGGCAACTTCAAGAGGTCCAACAGTGCCGCCGTCGAGATCAACAACGCTCTCCACGACCACGCCGCCGCTGTCGAGGCCATCCGCGGCACGGTGAAAGGCCTCTGGCCCTCTGGCGCATCAAGCCGCTCGCGCCCGAAGGTAAGCAAGTGGTGGAACGAGCGGCGGAACGAGCGGCGGAACGAGCTCGAGAACAGCGTGCAAGACCGCCGGCTTAAAGCGATCGGCTTAAAACGACCGACTCAGACCTCCACCTCTTGCCCTTTGTCCGCATCGCAGCCCCTTTGCTCACGCATGCGCGTGGCCCTCAGTCTGACAGGTCACTTACCTCGTCCAGGCACTACTCAGTGGGTCCCTACCCCGAGCTCTGCTCAACAAGCGCATCAAGAGCACCCTCTCCAGTCCACAGGATGCAGGACAAGTTCGCGAGAAACGGTAAGGTCGTCGATGGGCAAGTGCGAGCGGTACTTGATATTTGACACCCTTCCCAATGAAGATGACCTGACACCCGAGCAGCTCGCGCTTTACCGGCAGAGCCGCGCGCTAGAGGAAGACGCGGATCCGAGTGTCCCCAGTGGCGCTACAACTCGTGACTCCGTTCGCGGCTCTGTCCTCGGGTCTGTTCGCAGTTCTGCACGCAGCACCACAAAAGCGGCGGGCGCCTCGCTCCACAAGGATCTCGGCCTGAGCTCCAAGGAATCCATCTGGCTCAACCTGCTTCCCCCCTCCCCGTTCGTGACCATGGGGCTGCAGTTCAAATCCGCCGAGGCCGGCCAAGCGCCAATTGTACTCGCCGAGGCGCAAACCGTCGTTGACTGCAACTGTGAGGATGCTGACGAGGTCAACGCCCACAGCGGAACTTTCCACGTGGTCCGCCGCCTCGACTTTCTAGGAGCCCAGCCTCGCGAGTAGCTGGTGCAGTACGTCTGGAAGTGGAAGGACGAGAAGAAGGACGAGATGAGCTGGCTGTAGGGCGCATTAGTGTAACAGGTCATTTTGCACCCCAACGCTTACTGGAGCGCTTCCTGCCGCTCGGGGGGGGGGGGGGGGGGCTCAACACGGT
>Ga0307985_10001285_pt1 | contig 14235 bp, 1 predicted proteins | sample EllFjometageno80_FD_203155 | JGI IMG/M metagenome (GOLD analysis project Ga0307985, IMG submission 203155) | Marine microbial communities from Ellis Fjord, Antarctic Ocean - #80 | ecosystem: Environmental > Aquatic > Marine > Unclassified | place: Southern Ocean | collected 2014-10-09 | reverse complement strand
CGTCTCTCCCCCAGCCTCCCCCCCCCCGGTCATGCTCAAGGGGAGGTAGGTCACCTCGTAATCGACGCTGCCCTTTCCGGGCACGCTGATCTCGTCCATGCCCTTCCAGTGGACGCCCTTCATAACCGGCGTGAGCGTCCAGACCTTGTCGGTGGGGTTGCTCACGTTCACTGTCTGGACATTCTCCTTCCTGGCGCTGCTCGTGAACGCCAGAGTCTTGATGGTGTCGTCCGGCTGCGGCACGCATCCGCCGGTGCACGTGAGCGTGAGCGGGTCGGACCCGTCCACCAACAGCCGCATGCCCTCCTGCCTGACGTCGTCGCTCATGAACGTGGGCGCGAACGTGACGGTGAACGCGAACTCGCTCTGCGGGGGCACGGTGACCTCCAGCGGCTCGATCCTGAAGTTGTCGCCGAACGTGTTGTCGAGCCACTTGCACCGAGCTGGCATGTCGCCGCTGTTCTCGAAGTTGAGCTTGCGAGTCCTCATGCTGCCGGCCATGACAGTGCCGAAGGGCAGTGCGTCGGTCTCGAGCATGACCTCGAAGCCGGTGGCGCCGCCACTCAGCGTCAGTAACTTCCTGGTCTCTCCCGCGTACCTGACAAGCAAGTCCTCCGAAAAGTTCGTGAGCCTCTTCTCCGGGCTGAAAGAGAGCTGCAGAACGCAGGCCTCGTGGGGACCGAGCGTGACGGCGCCGCTCGGGAAGAACATGACGTCGTTGTACTCCATGATGCCCTTGCCGAACCCGACCTTCATCTCGTCGGCCAAGTTGAACGTCAGACTGGCGCTGCTCCTGTTCACGACCTTGACGTTCCTGCTGACGGAGTTGCCCTCCACAACGTTGCCGAACTGGATGTGGCTCTGCTGCAAGTCGACGAGCTCGAGCCTCGCGTAGACACCCTTGCCCCTGATAGCGACGTTCTGCTTGCTCGTGCCGTTGACCAAGAACGGCACGTTGAACTCGTAGTCCTTGGCCTCCCTAGGCGCGAACAAGAACGGAATCTCGAGCGAGTCTCCGGGCTCGAGCACCGTGGGCTTGCACTCAACGCCCAGCGCCCTCTGGCTCACGAAGGCACAGTCGATGCTGAGCGGGTTCTCCAGATCTCTGTTGGTGACCACCATGACGCTCTCGGCCGGCTCCAGAGCCGCGCCAGGCGCTGTGATGAACCTGCTCGCGAAGTCGAAGTCGACGTAGCTGAAGTGCAAGTTGGGGCGGACTCCCCTGCCTCCGATCTGGAACACGTAGTTGTACCGGCCGGCGATCACGCACGTGATGGTCGTGCCGTCCAGCTCCGTCTCAGTGATGGGCGCGAACTCGAGGGTGAACTCGATCCTGGATCCCTTCTTCAGACTGCCGTTCGTCTTGCCGCCAAGAATCTGGAGCATGGGGTTGTTGCTGCTCCTCGTCCAGCCGTAGTCGCAGTTGAACTTGCCGGTGTTGCTGATGCTCAGCTTCTTCGTCACCTTCTCGTTAAGGTGCACGTGGCCGAAGTCCACGTAGTTGACGCCGCGCTTGCTCTCGAGCATCTCCCTCTCGCCGCCACCTTCCTCGTCGCCGCTGCTCTCCTCCGAAAGCAACAGCTTGGTGTGCACTGCGTAGCCCTCGCCCTTCAAGTTGAGCGTCAAGTGGTTCGGCTTCTTCCTGACGTTGCAGATGAGATTGAAGTTGTGGAACTTCTCCTCGGCGGGGCTGAAGTTCACGGTGATGGGAACCCTCCCGTTGGGCGGGCACAAGCCGTGCATGGGCATGAGCTCCAACACCGGCCTCTTGAAGCCGGGGAAGACATCTCCGGCGCCGCCCATGCTCATGCCGTCGAACGAGAACGCGAACGGCAAACTCTCGTCGTTCACGAGGTGAATGACGTCCGAGCACAGCCCACCCAGCAGCTGCGCACCGAAGTCCAGCCTCTGCCTGTCGAAGGCGACGACCGGTTCGACGACGCTTCCGGTGAAGAGGAAGAGCTCGTCGACGCTCGTGCCCTCGATGTGGAACTTGAAGAAGCTCTCGGCCACGCCCGTCTCGTCGGGAGTGTAGTCGAAGATCATCTCGCCTCTCTTGCCGGGCAAGATGCTGCCCTTGATGGTGCTGCAGCTCCATGCACTGCTGGGGTTGCCCTGCGACACCCACTGGAACTGGTAGCTGTTCGCGGTGGGGTTGACAACGTGGAAGCGCTTGCTGTTGCGAACGCGCGTGCCCCTGCTCTCCATCTCAACGACCCTGACACTGCTCGCCTCGATCTGGCCGAACAGGCCAAGCTCGTTCCGCAAGCTGGTGGGCCTCCTCGCGAGGTAGTCGTTCTGGTCGCCCAGCTCGAAGTGGACGATGGGCCTGCTGGCCTTGCCCCTCATGCTCACGACGAGCTCCGTCTGATCCTCGGCGACGACCAACCCAGGCATTTTGCAGCGCGCGATGTAGCAGAAGTCGTCGACCTCACTCGGGCTGTAAGTGACGGTGAACTGCTGCTCGCTAGTGGCGGTTATGGCACCCTCGCTCGGCTCAATCGTGAACGGGCACGGAACGGCGGGACGAGCGGGCTGGTCCGCGTCCGCGGGGCGCAGGTACGCGGGAACGTTCTCCATGGACCAGTTGTAGCTGAGCTGCGTCTCGCCGTTGTTCTTGACAAAAAACCTGTGCACGCGCTTCTGGAACATGGCGGCACTCTTGAAAACGACGCTGCGAGTCTCGCACTCGAACTTGGTCACGTCCGCAATGGCAGTGCACTTGAGCGGCTGCACCCTAGGCTCGGCGCCCTCGGCCGCGTTGTAAGCGGGTTCGGGCATGCCGACTTCGATCATGCTTACGCCGTCCACCACGTCCACGACCTTGAAGCTCAGAGGAGTAGGCTCCTCGGAGCTCTTGGAGGTCTCGATTTCGGCAGACTCCTCTTCACTAGCGGGCCTGACCATGGTCATGCCGCTATCCCAGCCAGCGATACTAGGCTCAACCGTCTTCTTCTCCTCGCCCTCGCCCTCCGTGTACTCGATCTTGGTCGTGCTGAACTCAATCTCCTCGCCTTTGTACGCCTTGTTCTCGCCCTTCGTGTCGAAGTAGGCGTGCACATCAGTGCTCCCGCCCGCGATCATGTGGCCCGTCGCGGGCTTGAACGTGAAGTGCTCGTGCCCCTTGAACTCGAACCTGAGAGGCCCGTCACTCTTGCTCTTGAGAGTGAACGCGACGTGGCTCTTGGGGCTCGCGCTGTTGAGATCAACCTCGTCGAACTTCAACTCGTTGTTCTCCAAATCCTCGATACTCGCGTCGTTGCTGTACGGCGTGCCTGAGAGCAACAGAGAGTTGCTTTCGTAGCTGTTGTGCATAACGTGCATCTTGATCATCTTCTTCACCTCGACGCCCTCCTCGTTAACGGTCGGCTTGAAGTTCACAGTCAGCTGCCTCTTTTCACCAGGCTGCATGGTCTCGCTGCCTCCAGCCTTGCTGAACTCGAAGCAGTCCACGCTCTTCTTGGCCTCGGTCTCATCGGCGCCATCGACAGCGGCCTCCTCAGTCGGTAGGTCGACCATCTCGAACAGAATGGTGCAGGGCACGACGCCGTCGTTGCTCAGATGGATAGGCAGGCCGCGAGACTTGCCCATCTCGACGTTGCCGAACGGCATGAGCAGATTTCCGGCGTCGTTGGCCTCGTTGGGCAGGCTCACGTTGACGCACGGCAGGGTGCCCGCACCGCTCAGGTCAAACTTCATGATGCTGCCGGTGTTGCCCTTGCTGTCCTCCTGGCTCTCGTGAGCATCGGCCACGGTCCCCTTGAAGCCGCACCTGTAGGTGCGCATCTCCTTGGGGCGGAAGTACACGCTGACGTATCTGTACTCGTGCGCGGGGATGTCCCACGACGTGGGCTGGATGGTGAAGCAGCTCAAGTCGTCAGCCTTGCCGCCGTTCGACGCCTCGAGGGCGAAGCTGACCGTGGCGTTGACCTTGTCCGGGTTGGAGATGCGGAACTTCTCCACCGTGCCCTTGTCGGTCTCAGTGGTGCTCGAGATGACGTCGCCGTAGTTGAACAGGACGTCGTCCTCGGCGAACATGGCCTTGCCGATCGCGTTAGAGTTGCCGGCGGTCTTGTTGGTGCTGGCGTTGTTGGAGCCGGACTCGCCCACCTCGCTCATGCTGGAGATGACGGTCTGCTCCTCGAAGATGCTCCTCCAGTCATTGACGACAATGGCGGGGAAGCAAGACTCGCCGATGCACTCGTATACGGCAGCGTTGGTGATGTTACTGTCACTCTCGTCGCAGCCGGAGACGAGGATCTTGAGGTCCTCCCTGAACACCTCACTCTCCTTGGGCAGGAACTTAATCTCGATGCCCATGCTCTCCCCGGGCTGCAGCACGCCGCCGCACGGGGTGACCACGAACTGGCCGATCTGCGACTCGCCCGTGGGCACCGCGCCTCCAGGAGTCTGGCCTTCCAGCCTCAAACCCTCGGGCGTGGCCGCGACAATGGCGCCCATACTCACTTCGTCCACTTCCTGGCTGGTGACCGTGAAGGTGAACTCGAAGAGGCCCTCGTTCTTCAGATCGAACCTCCTCACCTTGGGCTCCTCGTTGTACTTGATGGCGCCGAAGTTGATGCCGCGAGCAGGCTGCAGGCGGAGGCGGGAGAAGTGCGACGTCACGGACACCGAAACGGTGAAGTTCTCCACGGCCTCGCCAGTGTGCGGCTCGGAGACGACACACTTGATGTCCCTGTTGTTCTTTAAGCTCACCTCGGCAAGACTCGTGAACGTGACGGTGACCTCCGCGGCCGCACCGGGCTCGATCTTGCCGTTGGCCGGCTCGATGACAAAGAGGTTGGAGATCCCAGGGCGCTTGAAACTGAAGTCGTACGAGATCTCGTACTTGCCGCGGTTCCTGAGAGAGAACTTGTGGTTCTCGGTGTCTCCGACGCGGAGCTGGCCAAAGTCGATAACGCCGTCGTTGCTCTCGTCGTCCTCCTCAAAGGCGACGGCCTTGATGGAGTAAGCCTCGGCCTTGATGGAGACGGCCTGGCTGTAGCACCGGATCTCGTTCTCGCTCGTGAAGCCGCCTTCGACGTCAGTGAAGTGGACGGTCACGCTGGGGTTCAGCTCCTTCTCCACGATGGCAACGAACCCGACAGCAATGCGGGCTTCCTCTCCAGGAAGCAAAGATCCCTCGGTGGGAGCGATACGGAACTCCTCCAGACCCTCGAGGTCGGCGGCGTCGATCTTCCACTCAAGGGGGATGACGCCGTTGTTGGTAAGCGAGAAGCTCTTCTCCTCGCTCCTGTTGAGGAGCAGCCGGTCGAAGTCGATGAGCGGCTCGGCGCGGATGGCAGTGGCCTGCTCGATCAGCGCGGCCTTCTCGGAGACGAGCGCCGGATCAGGAGCAGGGGCGTCCTTCTCTTTGCCCTCCTCGTCGAACTCGGGCTCGACGGGGGGAATCAGGCCCTCGGCCTTGATCTCGAGGAGCTCGGCCTCGTCCGTCCACATGCCGGTGAGGTCGAGCTTCGGCGCGGCGCCGAGACTCGAGACAGCAAATTTGGTCTCGAAGGGCGAGTTCTTGAGCACCGCAACGAGAGAGTCGTCGTACAGCTTCTCGTTGTCGGGGGGGAACGACCAGACCTTGATGTCGCTAGTGTCGCCCTCCTCGAGCTCCAAGTGAGCGGGCTCAACGTGGAAGATGCCCACGCTGGGGTGAGGATCGCCCTCGGCGCGAGACGACTCGAAGAGGAAGTCAATCACGGTGGGGAACGAGCCGTTGTTGGAGATGCGGAAGCTCTCGCAGTTCGTGGCGAGGGCGGTCTCCTTGAGCGCCTTACTCACGTCACTCTCGCCCTCGGCGACAGGCTCCTTGAGAGAGGCCTCCTTCCACGTGAGGAGAGGACCGAACTCGTACACGTCCCTCGACATGATGTACTTCTTCGACACAGGCGGCGATGTCTCTAACCTCGCCTTGGCCCTGTTCATGAAGACGTTTCTAGGGTCAGCGTTGATGGTCGGGACCTCGCAGTGGCCGACGCACGGCAGCATGAAGGGCCTGGCGCCTCCACCGACAACCTCGAAGTTCAGGCAGGCGTCCAAGCGGTGAATCTCGTTGGAGTGGAACTTGACCACGAACTTGACGGATGAGTTGGCCTCCACGACCCAGCGCGTCTTCCTTCCGAGCGACGAAGCGTTCGTCGGCTCCTCGCCCTCCACGGGCTCGGGAGTGTTGGCTGCGGCAGCCTCGGCAGCCGCAGTGGCCTCCTTCGAGCCTTCCTCGTAGTACGGAAGGATTTCGAAGCCCTTGGTCTCGGTGAAAACGGGGGTGATGTCCATGCGCGGGTAGGGGCGGCGGACAATCTGCCTGATCGTCGGCTTGGGGGTGAGCATGGCTCCGGGCTCGGGGGGATCGATGAGGGGCTTGGGAATGATGGTGACGAGGTGGTCGATCATGACGTCCGCTCCGGCGGCAGCGTCCTTGGGCGCGTAAGAGAGTACGCCTCCGGGCTGGACATTGGTCGCGACCAGTGCCACGGGGGTTTCCTCTTCAACAACCTCTTCCTCGGGAGCTGGGGCCTCTTCGTCGCCGTCAGCGACCTCGACAGGGGCCTCGGCCTTGGCGAAGAGGGATCTGTACTTCTGGTTCTCCTCGACGAAGTCGAAGTAAGTGGGTACCTTCTCCGCGATGAGCGTCGCCTCCTCAGCGGCGGCGGCGACATCGCCCTCGGCAGCTGGAGCCGCCTCCTCGGTCTTCTTTTCCTCCTCAGCGGCGGCAGCGGCGGCCTCGTCGCCCTCTGCAGCGGGAGCAGCCTCCTCGGTCTTCTTGATGCCGTCCTCAGCCGACCAGACGCCATCAATCCTGGTGACAACATCCATCGCCCGCCCGTACCGCCACTTGCGGTTGGCGTCGCGGCAGGTCCAGTAGTGCCTCTTGGCCTGCTCGGTGAGCATGAACAAGTCCATGTCATCGAGCTCGGTGAAGCTCTCAATGTCTGCCAAGCTTACAGGGATCTCGGTCATGTTGGTCATGGGAGTCATAGGAGGGTTAGCGCGATTCGGCGCCTTGACGGGCGTCATGAGCTCGCGCGGCGCCAAATCGTCGCCGGCGAAGTCAGCGGCGGCATCGCCCTCGGGAAGCTCGGCGTACTCGCCCTTGAGCTCTCCAATATCCTCCGATGCCTCGGCGAAAAGCGCCTGCATCTTCTTGGCGTATTCCTCCTCGTTCAGAGCGATCTCGACGAGGGTGATCTCCGGAACGACCTTCTTGATGACGGCGGCGGCTTCCTCGGCAGAGATGTACTTGTTTACGAGGCCATCGAAGATGGAGCCGTAGCCGCATCCGTCGCTCTCGATCTTCCACTGCACGATCTCCTCCATGAGAGTAGCGCTGGGGCCAGTGGGGTTTTGCAGAGAAGTGAGCTCGAGCTGGGCCGCAGTGGGCTCAGGGTCAGCAGCGGGCTCCTCGGCGCCCTTCTTCTTGCCCTTGGACGCAGCTGCGAGCGCGGCGGCGGCTGCCTCAGCCTCCTCGGCGACGATGGTGTTGAGCTCGGTAATGCGGCGTGCCGTGAGCTTCTCCTCCGCGGCGCTGCGCTTTCCCAGAGACGACCTGACTTTCTTGCCCAGCTCGGACTTCTTGACCACGATCTCGTCCACGACGGCGTCGAGGGTAAGGACGGGGTAGCCGAAGCGCGAAGACAGCTTCTTCGCAATTGTGGTCTTGCCGGAGAGGGGCGGTCCTACGAAAAGGTAGTCGGTGCTCTGCCCCTCGCTTCGCGAGGTGGTCGCCATCTCGAAGCGGGGGGTGGCGGGCACCAAGCCGACGGTGTCGTCCATCTCGTCATCGTCGAACTCGTCCTCCTCCTCCTCCGCCTCCGCGGCATCGTCGGCGGAGATCTCAGTGCCGTCGGCGGCGGCGGCCTCGGCAGCCGCTTGCTTGGCCGCGATCCGCTCCTCCTTGAGGCGCAGCCTCTCCTCCTTGGCGAGGCGCTTCTCGTTCGCCTCGAGGATGTGGGGCGCGAGGGACTCACCCGCCAGGCGGACGGGCAGCAGCATGACGCCGTCCTCCTTGTATCCAGTCGCCTTCATGAGGACCTCCTCCTCAACCTTGAAAGCGCTGTCGAAGTCGACGGAATAGACCTCGACGGCCTTGCTGCTCTCGTTGGTGAGCGTGATGATCTGGGAAGTACCGCCCTCGGTCTTCGGGAGGATGGGCCCGAACTCGGCGAGGGAAGGCGAGAGCTTGAGCTCGACCTGCTCTCCGAGGCCGGTGAAGAGGATGTTTTTGGCCTTGTTCCCGTTGGCGATCTTGAGAGGCACCTTAAGAGCGTGAGGGCGATCCTCGGCGGGCATGAACTCGACGCTCACGTTGGTGCACTGGCCCGGAGCAAGAGAGCCACCCCGTGGCTCGATCTTGAACTTGAGTTCGTCCTTCGTGTTGCCCATGGCCTTCTTGATGTCCCATTCGGCGTTGACGGGAGAGACGTTCTTAAGCTGCAGGAAGACGCGCTTGACGCAGCCGACCCACACGGCGCCGAAGTCGACGGCGTCCTGAGAAATGGTGAGCTCGGGAACGGTGACGTTGGCGCGGAGGATGATAATCATGGAGGCGCCGTTCTTGACCTCGAGGGGCACGATGACCTCGCGCTCGCCGAGGGCGAAGTTCTTCTTGGCGGAGAAGGTCACGTTGAACGATACAGCCTGGTCCTCCGGAAGGCGGACGACCTTCTCGGGCTCGAGAGAGAAGCCAGTGCCGGCGAGGAGGTTCTTGTCGAATATCCACGAGAGCTGGCCGACGGCGGACGTGTTGGTGACCTTGAAGGTGCGCTTGCGCGTCTGGCCGAGAACCACATGGCCGAAGTCGGAGACGTGCCTCGCGATGATGAACTCATCCTTCTTCTCTTTGCCCTTGTCCTTCTTCGCGGAGGCGGTGGAGGGAACGGGGGGGAGGTCGTCCTTCTTCTCCTCGGTGATGGACACCGTGGCGGCGCCGGTGGTGGAAGCGGGATCTAGAGGCGGCGCGGGCTCGGCGAGAGATTTGAGGTGCTTCATGAAAATGAGACGGTTGGCCTCCATCTCGATCTCGATGTGGGTGGGCTCTTTCATGGGCGCGGCGGTGTTCTCGAACGTTGGATAGGCGTCGAGAATCGGGAACGGGTTGGCAGTGGAGCCAGGGCGGGAAGGAGAATCGCCCATGCCCACCGAACCGCGGGTATTGGGGCGGGTGGATTCGCCCATCGAAGACATGGAGCCGGGGGAGGAGAGGGCCTGGGAGGCGCCAGTCATGGGGCGTGAGGCGGTGCCTCCCATGGTGCTTGCGGTCATGGGGGGGATGAGATTGGACGGCGCGTCGGAGGTGGCGTTGGGGGGAGGAGGGAGGGTGTCTTCGGTGGGGGGAGCAAGCTTCGGGTCGGGATCGACGAGGTTGCAGCGAGCCTCCTCGAGCATCTCGGGCCACGAGGGCATGCCGGATGAGAGAGGGAGACCCCACGGGTTGACGTTCTCGTCGCGGGGAAGAGTGACGTGGAGCTGGCAGTAAATTCCTTCGCCGTAGATGGGGAACTCCACCGGATCGAAGTGAGCGATCTCGAGGACGAGCTTCTCGAAGACCTTCTCGGGCAGACCCGGCTTGAACTTGACCGTGATCTTCTGCTTCTCGTGGGGGAACACCTTGCCGTGGGGCACCGAGATGTCGAAGAGATCGGGGCGCGACACGAGGTGAGTCGAGATGGAGAAGTTGAACGCCACCTTGCCCGTGTTGATGATGCAGAAGTCGCGCTCCTCGGACTTGGTGTGGAGGACCTTGCCGAAGTCGATGAGCGAGTGGTCGAGCTTGAAGCCGACCTGGGAAGCCTCGCCGAGCAGGGAGATCTCGTACTCGGGTCCGCCCTCGACCTCGCACACGGTGAGGCCCTTGAAGCGGCGGTTGCTGTGGCCGTAGTACACGAACTCAATGTCCTCGGACTCTCCAGGCTTGAGGCACGAGCGGATGGGAAGAATGTCGAAGACCTGGTTGACGGGAATGTACGGCTTCTTGGTCGTGGCTGTGTTCTTGGCCTGGTCCTCATCCTCGACGAAGGACCAAGAGAAGGCCGTGTCGACAGTGGACGAGTTGGTGACCTTGACGAGCATCGTCTTGGTCGTGTCGTTGAGGACGCAACCGAAGTTGATGACGGTGTACTCGAAGTCGAGGTTCGGGAAGTTGATGTCGCCGAGGAGCTCGATGTTGTCGCGCTGAGGGTGGCCGCGGTAGACAGCGGTGAGTGCGGAGGGGGCCTTGTGGGACTGGCGATCGGACTTGTAGCCAGGGTCGAACTCGACCATGATGGTGGACGACTGCTGGGGGGCGAGGGAGTGCTCGCAGTTGTCGAGCGAGAAGGGCACTAGAGACTTGAGGACGAAGTCGAGGGGAAGGGGCGTCTTGTTCGTCATGGTGAGAGGCAGCGAGATGGTCTGGATGGGAACATCCTTCTGCCACGTGTACGAGAAGTCCAGGTTGGGCTGGGAGAGATCGAGCAGAGGGTTCATGAAGTCCGCGGTGACCTCCGTGTCGAACACGATGCGGGACTGCTTGTCCTTGAGGACCTTGGTCTCGAGCAGGAGGCGCTCCGACATCTTGCCCTTGTGCTTCGTGTGGCCGATCAGGTGGAACCTGATGTGCGTGCGGGGGGGCAGCTCGATCTCGGCGGGGTTCACAATGAAGACAGGGTCGAGGGACATCTGCTTGCCCTTCTTGCCGTCCTCCTTGCCCTTGTTCTTGGCGGCCTGGGACATGGTGCGGTCCTTGATCGTCTGGTTGATCCACTTGAGAGACTGGGGGCGGCGCCCCTTGTTCTCAATAGTGATGAACTTCTGGCACTGCTGATTGGTGAACGTGGCCCCGAAGTCAATAATCTTAAGATCCTCGTGCGCGTAAAGCGTCGTCCCCATTCCCTTCGCCGCCAGCGGCACCATCAAGTTGTCCCCCTCGCTCACGATTACATGCAGCTGGTCCTTGTGCACGATGGTGTCGTCGAGGTTCGCGATGACGTGCACGACGACAGACTCGCGGGGAGAAAGGACGCCGTCGCGCACGTCGACGCGGAACTTGGAGCGAGCGTTTTTGAGGAAGAGCTTGAAGGGAGCGGGGATCTCGGAGTCGTTCGTCATAATGAGGTCGCGGGGGGCGTCGATGAGGCAAGTGGTCGGGCCCCACTTGATGTCGGCGTGGGAAAGGGAGATCTTGGGGCCGACGACTTGGGCGAGGAGGGCGGCTTGGAGGGGCGGCTCGATGGACCCGGCGATGGAGATCATGATGGGCAACCTGAACTGCCCGAGCTTCTCGCCGACGGTGCGGATCTTGATGGCCGTCTCGGAGTTGGGCGGGACGGAACCGACGGGCGGGATGGCCTCGTATGCCGCGATCATGGTGGTGCCGGGATCCTGGGAGATGACCTCGTACGACGCGGAGAGGTGCGGGTCGTTGTTCACGAGGATGAGCTCCTGTGTGTACGGGAACCGAATGAACGAGTCGCCGTAGTCCACCTCCTTGTTCTTGACGGTGATCTGAGGGACCTTGCAGTCAGCGACGATGGGCAGAGAGAGGAGGTTCTCGCCGACGCCCTCGATCGAGACGGTGAGAGCGTAGTCGTACGCCTTGACGGTCGTCGAGATGAGGTCCATCTGGACGAGCTGACTCTGCCCGGGCTCGAGCGTGCCGTTGGAGGGGGAGATGTCGAACTCCTTCTTGACGAACTTGCCGTCCTGAGGCACGTTGAGTGTATACGTCATGGGGATCTCCGACGTGTTGTACAGCATGATCTGCTTCGAGTGCAGGAACTCGTACGAGATGAGCCCGAAGTCGATCGTGTCGACGTCGAAGTGGAACGTGGGGCCGACGATGCAGCCCTTGAACCGGCACGAGAGGGTTTCGTCGGATCCGTTGAGCTTGAACTGGAAGATCTCGTCGAACGGACCGAGCTTGACGGTGGACGAGAGCGTGATCGGGATGTTCTCGGAGGCGTCGACGGGAAGAGAGCCCTCGGTGGTGTCGAACGTGATGATGTCCGCCATGTGCGTGTCCGGAATAATAAGCTCCCACTCGCAGGGAATGTCCCCGCGGTTGTCAATCGCAATCTCATACCGGTGGATCGAGTTGATGAACAGATCTCCGAGGTCCAAAGAGTCAAACGTAAGGCCCGCCTTCGGGCCGACTCCGGCCCCGTTGATCCAGAGATGGAGCCGCTCGTCCCTCCCCACAACATCCAGGTACGCCACCGCCTCGTAATCCGCGCTCACGTGCGGCTTGAACGTGACGGTGATCTCGATCTCCGAATTCGCCCAAATCTCGCCCACGGCTGGCTGAATTGTGTAGTTCTCGTGCGCGAACGCCATCTCGTCCTCCTACACATGCATATGTGTGAGCCAAAAGCAGCCATCAGTCATACGCATGTGTGAACAAAGGAAAGGGAGAAGGCGGCGAGAACGTAGGGGTACAGTGAAGTTGGGCAAGAGAGCGAGAGCGAGCGGACGGCGTTCTTACCTGCAGCGCGTGCTTGAGGTGCCGGTACTTCTGGCGGAGCGCGGCCCTCGCCGCGCGGACCTTGGGCGGCACCATGCCCTCATCGCCGGACAGACTCGCGTCAGAGTCCTCGGGGTTCGCGTCCCTATCGTCGTCGACAGCCGCGTCGAGCTGGTCGTTGAGCTCGGCTTCTTCGAGGGACTGCATCTCGTCCAATTCCGCGAGGAGTCTCGCCCGCTCCATCTCTTCGTCCTGCGTCGTATGGAACGCTCTCCAGTCAAACCTCACCGGTATCTCGCTCCTGTTGCACACCTTAACGGTCTTTTGTGAGCTGAGAGAGATGTACGTCGGCTCTTGGAGGATGTTTGGGTGGGAGAGGAACACCTCCACGTTGTCGGCTTCGCCGGTCAGACTAACGTAGCTCGTCTTCTGCGTAACGTCCTGCCCATGGTACTCAATCTTGAGCTCGCCGTTGAACGTCGTCGCCGTGGTGGGCGTGAACGATATCGTCACCATGACCGTCTGACCTACTTCCACTAGGCCGTCGGAGGGGGACGCGGAGAACACATTGAGGGTTCCTTGATCGGCGTCGGCCGTGTTCTCTTCGGCGAACGTCATCGCGTCCAGGTTGAAGTGCGCCACTTCACTGCCGACATTCCTTACAATGAGCGTCTTCTCGAGCTCGTTCTTGACGGCGGCGGTGCCGAAGTTGATGTCGTCGGGGAAGTCGAGGACGGGGCGGGGGCCCATGGCGATGACGGGGATGACGAAGGACTCGCGCTCGGTGCGGCAGACGAGGTCGCACTTGTACTCGCGGTGCTCTTGTGGCTTGAACTTGACTATGAACATGACTTCCATGCCGGCGCCGACGGTGGACTGCTTGAGCTCGGCGCCATTGGGATCGCGGGCGGCGGAGACTTCGAAGTATGGGGAGTCGGGCTGGAGGACCTTGATTCGGCGGTTGACGTTGTCGTTGTTGCGGAAGAAGATCTGTTCGGTGATGGAGCCAAAGGGCTGGTAGGTGGTAATTTGGAGCTGGGAGGGGAAGGGCTGGAAGATGGGGACCTGGACGGAGACTACGGAGGTGGTGGCGCAGGTGGTGTCCTCCATGTTGAAGAACTCAATTATTTTAGGAATGGCGGGGGCCAGGGAGGAGGGGGCGGAGGTCAGCTCGGCGAGGAGAGTGGAAGGTTTGGGTTTGGTTTCCTAAGGGGTAAGTAAGGGGGAGGGTTAGATTAGAGCACACATTGTGATGGGGGGAGGAGTGTTCGTGTAGAGAAAGCAGTAAAGGGCAAGCAGTGCCTGGACTTGCATCAGTGTCTGGACGTGGTAGTGTCCGGGCTCCTGCGGCAATAATAATATGTTGCTCAACAGGGTTGACTCGCGGCGTCGCTCTTGGGGCACATCGTTCAACTCGCGTCGTTCGTCGAGCGCAAGTCGAGCAGTGTCCGGGCTCCCAGGGCAAAAATAATATGATTGTGAAACAGGGTTGACTCTTGGCGTGGCCTCTTGGGGCGCAGTTTACTCTTGTCGTCGGCTGCGTATCGCGGGGGGCGCGCGCTTGGTAGTCTTAGACAGTGTGTTCGTTTCGCGGTGTGAAGCACAGGGGGTCACACGGCCACATTGGTCAGGCAGGTAGACGGTGGCTCGTACCATTGCGGCGGCTTGTTGGCGAGTTTGCTTCGTGAGGTATTTCAGATGGATGGGGGTCTTGGTGGACTTCTTCTTGGAAGTCTTGGCCATGTCGGTTGCACCCTCCATGGTTAGAGGGGTGGGAGGGGGGATGG
>Ga0307985_10001284_pt1 | contig 14239 bp, 14 predicted proteins | sample EllFjometageno80_FD_203155 | JGI IMG/M metagenome (GOLD analysis project Ga0307985, IMG submission 203155) | Marine microbial communities from Ellis Fjord, Antarctic Ocean - #80 | ecosystem: Environmental > Aquatic > Marine > Unclassified | place: Southern Ocean | collected 2014-10-09 | reverse complement strand
CTCCTTAATGCGATTGTTGCTGAGCCTCAGTAGTTCGAGATGTTTAAGGTTGGCGAAGGAGGGTGGGATGGCGGTGAGGTTGTTGTGGGAGAGCATTAGTTTGAGGAGGGTTGAGGGGAGTTGGGGGAGGGTTGTGAGGGTGTTGTTGGTGGCAATGAGGGACTGAAGGTTGGGAGGAAGTGAGTTTGGTGGGATGGTGGTGAGGTTGCATGACTTGACGGCGAGGATGCGAAGGGTTGTTAACGTGTTAAATGACATGGGAATGGTATTTATGGAATTGTCTGATAGGTAGAGGATCTCGAGGGAGGGAAGCGAGTAGGCGAGATCTTTGGGGAATGAGTTGGTCGTAAGATTGCACTCTGACAAGTTGAGCAGCGTCATTCTGTTGAGCGATTCAGTCAGAGTGTGCCTAGTAGGACTCCTGAATCTAGTGAAAAGGGCGGAAGCGCCCTCATCGAGAGACAAGAGATGGGTAAGCTTGGCAGAGTCTGAGGTGTCGGCGGCGGCCGCTTTCCTTTCGGACGAGCGGGTCGGCGTCTGCATGGTGAGTCGGTAAAGACGTAGGGCACAAAGGCACTTTATAATGACGAACACCGTGTGACGAGCTGATGTAGTGTGTTCAACACGGCAAAACACACCGCAATCACACAACCCTAACCCTCTGGCCTAAAGCAACATTGCTGGCTATTCATCGTTGCTATTCATCGTTGCTATTCATCGTTGCTTTTCATCGTTGACCACAAACTCTTACCTAGCCGGACATAGCCGGACCTTGGCAATGACAATACCAGATCATTTAACAGTTCGTTAACCAGTTCATTAATTTTAACACGCAGAGTTTGCGATAAAACTCACACCAGACATTGTCTTGCCCTGCCACGCACACATAGAGTTAGGGGTTGCACATACCGGCGTTCCCAGCGCGCCGAGAGACAGGAAATCAAAACATAAAATCTTAATAACTGATCCACTGAATCTGCCTCCACTACCGCCACCCACCTCATGTCACTCTCAATAGCCCAGATAGATGTGCTCCAGACCTTGGCGACCCTCACAAGCCTGCTCTCGATGGCCGGTTCCTGCACCATCATCTACAACATCAACTCCAAGCGATCCTCCTCATCCCTGCTCAGGCTCGACACAATTGAGAGCTTAGTCCTGACCATGAGCGTCCTCGACATTTTCTCCTCCCTCTCCTTCTCCTTCGGCACCCTCCCCCACTCCATCGGCGGTCCTGATTCCTTCGTCTGTCAGCTCCAAGCCTTCTCCATCGAGCTCTTTGCCCTATCCACTGTGTTCTGGAACGCGTGCATGGCTCACAATCTGTACCTCTGGGTTGTGTGCAAGCGATCGCTCATTTCCCTCCGCATGAACATCAAGTACTACCTCCTCGTCTCCATCGGCCTCCCCCTGTGCTTCGCCATCGGTCTCACCATCTCCAAAGACTTTGGCTTCGCCACCCTCTGGTGCTGGATCTCCGGCCCGGCCCAAACCCTCCGCTTCACGCTCTTCTACATGTTCGTCGTCGCTGCGTGGCTCTTCAACATGCTCGTCTACATCCTAGTGCGCCGCTCGCACGCCAAGGGCGGCGGGGCAACGTCCACGGCGCTCCAAGCTCAGAGCGCGGTGCAGGTACGAAGCACGCTGCGACGATTATAGCCGCATCGCAAGCGCAGGAGTGAGCTCCGCTGCCCCATTGTTCACGTGTGTGTGTGTGTGCGTGTGCGTGGCGACACGAGCTCGCTGTGTGTCGGCGCTTCACTCTTCACACTTCCCTGTGTTCACACAACCCGCTCCCCCCTTCGTTCACACCGCTACCCCATTGTTCACACATGTTGTTTGGCGCCGCCCCTCACACCGTTCGTGCCCCCCCGCAGAAGAAAATGGCGCAGTATATCACCATCTTCGGCGTCGTCTGGTTCTTCGGGCTGCTCAACCGCACGATTCAAGACCTGGCGTACACGACTCAATTCTGGGCACTGACTCTCCACGTGCTCTTCGTTCCCCTCCAGGGCTTCCTCAACGCGATCGTGTACGGCGGCCTCTTCGAGACGAAGGCGTACAAGGACCTCAAATCCAGGATCAAGAGTTTGTGCTGCAAGAGCAACCCCAGCTGCCTGAACAGCAACAGTAACAACGCACCGCTCCTCGCCGACGCCCGCCCCGCCTCCTACTCCATGCAGGCGCGCAGGCGCGCCACCCCCTGGCGCCCCCTCCCCGCCTCCTCGAAGAAGTCGCTCTCGCTCTTCGTGTCCACGTACAACCTGGCCGAGAGGGAGATCGCCGACCTGACCGACTTGCAGCACTGGCTGCCCCCGGACCCTTCCGTCCACGACGTGTACGCCATCGGCGTCCAGGAGTGCATGTGCCTCCCCGCGCTCAGGAGCGCGTTACACGCCCAGCTCGGCGGCCCCGAGAGGTTCACCATGTTCGTTGCCGAGATTGGAAGCACGAACACGGCGCTGGGGTTCCACGGAATGATCGCAGTCACGGTGAGAAACGCTGACATTGAAGACGGGCGAAGAGCGCGGTTAGAGCGGGCCCTCTCCTTCCCCTCGTCCGCTCCTTTCCCTTGTCCGTCCGCTCCCTCCCGCCTCCTTTTGTCACACATTGCTCGTAGCTCACCCCACTCTTCGCAGGTGTTCGCTCGCACCGAAGACGTCAAGTCCGGCGCGTTCCAGATGGTCGCCGCCCAGTCCTCCGAGATCAAGAAGGGCGCCGACCTGTTCGTGACCACCGCCCCGAACAAGGGCGCGGTGGGCCTGCCCTTTATTTACCACGACACGTCGCTCGCGTTCTTCACCGGCCACTTCGCCGCGAACAGGTGAGCGCGACTCGCGCACGCGGCAGACAGCGCCCCCTCTTTTCACCTCTTTTCACACATGTGTGTGGCACTAACACTAGCTCGCATGTTCGCAGCAAGGGCCGCAACCGCCTCACCGCGCGCCTCTCGGACTCCCGCGACACTCTGTCCAAGGCCGTTCTGACGGAAGACGATATCGGCTTCGACACGCACCTGTGCCACAACCACGTGTTTGTTTTCGGCGATCTCAACTACCGCTGCACCAGCAGCCCCACCATGGTTCTGGAGCTCGTCACGAGCGCGGCTAAACTGGAGCGCGACACAATCTGGGGCGGCGCGAAGAATCACAGAGAGCTCGCGTACAGGGGCACGCACCAGAGGCAGCCTTTCCGAGCCAAGCAGCTCCCGGACAGCGTCGAGACGGCGTGGAACAAGATCGTTTCGTTGGACGAGCTGCAGCTGGTCATGGGAGAGGGCGAGGTATTTTTTGACTTTAACGAGCCGGGCGGCACTCCCAAGTTCCCGCCTAGCTTCAGGAGGAAGATGGGGGCCGCTGGAGAGTGCGGCGATTACACAGATTTGGCCATGCTTGAGGGCGCGTACACCACTATCGTCAAGGAGAAATTGAAGGGGGGGAGCGGCAAGGACGCCGTCAAGGATGACGGCCAGGACGGCAAGGACGGCGCGGACGAGGACGCATGGGAGGAGGAGGGGGCGAGGAGCTTGGACGCGAGAGCCACGGGAGCCACGGCGACGCAGATGAGTATGTCGGTTGTTCTGAAACCGGGCGAGAGAATTCCGTCTTACACCGATCGCGTGCTGTACCACACGCTCGTCGACAGCAGGGGCGCGATCAATGGCGGAGTGTACGAGGTGTGCGACCAGGTGGTGCAGAGCGACCACAGGCCCGTAACGGCGACCTTTGGGCTGCTCGTGGACGAGAGGGTCATAAGGGGCAAGGCGGAGGGCGAGGAGGCGTTGGTGAAGCTCAGCATGAGCGACATGGTGCTCAGCGGGGGACTCGGAGCGGAGGGGGTCAACGCGTCCGAGGTCGTCATGGTGTTTCCCATCCCCACGGAGGATCCGCTGGTGGAAGAGCGCAGAGTGCAGGCTGTTGCGAGCGCTCTGTTCACAGGAGACATGAACGAGGGCGACGCGGTGTTCAGCACCGGCGACGGCGGGAGCAGCGTCGTCGTCAACAAGAGGGATATCATGAAAAGCGAGGCGCGCGTGGCGTGGGGGAAAGAATGCGAAATGGTCAGCGAGTGCCGCCCCGACATCGGCTGCCACGCGCTCGTGAAGGTGTGCGACAGCTCGGGAGCGAGCTTGGGGCAGGGCGTCGTGGGCCTCGGCGCGTTCATGGAGAGGGTGCTGGCGGGGGCGGAGTGCAGGGAGGAGGTGGCCGTGGAGATGAGCATGGGCGGCAAGCTCGTGGGAGAGCTAAAGGGCTTGGTCAAGCTGGTGGAGCTGTGGGAGGTCGAGGCGGGGGGGGGTGCGAACATTGTTTAACTAATTCATGTACTGAGTTGCAGTCCCAACGGACAAGGCGTGTTGAAGTCGCATGGTGATAAGGCGAAGGGAAGGCATTCCAGAGCAAGGCGCACGAGTTACGAGAAACCTCGACCTCAACGTTCATTGTCCACCCTCCCCTGCATCCAGTCTAGCTAGCAGCCTCTTGCATCGCCCTCAGCGAGGCCCCACTCCGCCCATGTCGAGCTCCATCCCCTCTTCCCCTCCCGCCCCCTCCTCCCCCTCCCCCGCCCCCTCCGAGATCTCGCTGCTCCGATCCGAGGTCGCCAGTCTCAAGGACATTGTCGCCACTTTCTCCGAAACGCTCGCCGCAAAGCTGGACGGTATCGCCCGCCAGCTCCAGTCCGTGACGAGCAAAAAAAACGCCACTCGCGCCACGCTGGCGAGGCTGAAGGCGACGGTGCCGTACGACGCGGTTCTTGACGGTGAGTAAGCGGTTGCGCTAGAGGGGATACTGGATGGTTCAGTGATGATATATAAAGTAAGAGTGTGGTGATACTGGCACGATCGGCGACCAGCGCTATGCGTAAACCCCAGACGCCGAGAAGGGCGCCAATAGTGAAACATGAGGACCGACAGCACGCGCGCCTCTCCGTTGCCTTCCCTAGCCTCGCACTAATCCACCCCCTCAGGTGAAAAGAACCCCACCCCCAACAAGGAGCCCGCCGCGAAGAGGAGGAAGTTCGTCGTGGGGGCGCTGGAGCTGAGCGTTGGAGACTACGTGAAGGTGAAGTGGTGAGTGCGCTAAGCGCTATCCGTAAACCCCAGATGATCAGAAGGGTGCCAATAGCGAAACATGAGGACTAAGCCAACACAACCTTCTCCTCACTCTGTCTGTGCCCCCCTCTAACCCACCGGTTCCGCCTCCTAGGGGCACCAAGGTGTACGACGCCACGATCGAGGAGCTCGTGATCGACAAGGGCCACTACACCGTCATGTTCACGGCCGGCGGGCAGCTTGGAATGAAGATCAAGCCCTCGCAGATCGTGTCCGTGTACGGCAACGACGGGCGCGACCAGTACGACTACTTGCCGGTGTCCTCTGTCGTTACTACGACGGGTAACGAGGATGGTTTCTTCGCTTGGCAGCTGAACGAGTTTTCGCCTCACGAGGAGACGACGTGCGTGGCGGCCGAGATGGTGGTTGAGAAGGTGGTTGAGGCCAGCAGTGGCAGCAGCGAGGGGGAGGGGGGGATGGAGGAGAAGCGAAAGGTTATCGCCGAGGACTTCCCGAGCGACTGGATAATTACGAGAGGCGCGAAGAACTGGGAGTTCAAGCTCCTCGACGGGACCAGGATCAGGAGCATCTCGGCCGCGAAGGCTCACCTCTCCAAGCTCGCAGTCATTGAATCTTAGCAAACTAGCACAACTAATTGACCCACACGCATGCCCACAGCTCAATATCTGTCAAACCAGTCTCGTTAACATTATCTCTCTCTCCCCTCCTCCCCACCTCTCTCCAGCACCTCGCTCACACCTTCGAGTTCTTGTTCGTGTTGACCCTAGACAAGTACGGCGCCGCGGCCGCGAAGTACTGCCCGCCGCTGTACACCGTGAGGAACGTGGAGAAGAAGAACAGCCCGAAGCCAGTCTGGTACAGCATCGCCCAACTCTGCGGGTTCAGAAGCGGCTTCTGCATGTGGTTGAGCGGGTACGTGGGCGGAACGAGGAGGATCATGGCGATGGAGATCATGGAAAGCGCCGTCTTGAGCTTGCCAATGAACTTAACCTTGACGACCGCGCGGATCTGGCGTTCCGCCATGAACTCGCGGAGCGCGCTCACAGCGATCTCGCGCATGAGAATGATGGACGTGGGCACCGCGACAATCGCGCCGTACTGTCCCGACATGCAGACGAGGCACGCCGCGACGAGGAGCTTGTCGGCGACGGGGTCGAGGAACGCGCCGAACGCGGTGCTGACCTGCCACCTGCGCGCGAAGTACCCGTCGAGGTAGTCCGTGTAACTCGCGAGGCCGAACAGGATCGCACAGACCCAGTTGGAGTACGGGTTTGGGGAGTAGAAGGACCACATCATGCCGGGGATCATTATGATGCGAGAAAAGGTCAGAATGTCAGGGAGTGCAGCCCAGGGAAGGTTGGGGAAGGCCCGGCGGATCATGCCGGGCTAAGGAAGGAATGAAGGAATGAAGGGTTAGTCGGTAGTAACAGAAGTAACAGTAGTAACGGTATAACAGTAGTAACGGTATAACAGTAGTAACGGTATAACAGTAGTAACGGTCCAATATATTGCCTCAATGGTGGCTCAACTTACAGGCCTCGACACCGGAGCTTGCTCGCCGCCCCTCGCCACGATCTCAATCGCTCCCTTCTTCTTGGGCTTGATGATCTCCGTAACCGGCGACGACGTCTTCGCAGCAGTTCTCTTGGAAGGTGTAGCGGAACGGCCCCTGGACGATGTCCTTTTCACGGGAGTCTTGGAGCGGGAAGAGGTGCGTGGGGGCATGGTTAAGTGTAGAGTGTGTGTTGTGAATGAAGTCGCGAAGGAAAGTGCTAGGAGTGATAAGAGTAAGACGTGGGTCAGACAACGCATCAACAGAAGTGAAAACGCGAACAACCGCATTACCTCTGTTCAACTGCGCTGTGCGCGCGCGGGGGGCTGCGATAGCGTTGGATTTTGTACCAACCATAACCACAAGGACACAACTGGACACACGAATACACCTGTAACCCTAACCACACGAATCTACCATCACTAGCAGTGTGCGTCACCAATCCGTAGCGCCAATGCCCGTCATTATCAAATTTCTTTTCCCCCCGCCATCGTTTCTCACATACCCTATCCGCTTACCTATCTTAGCGCAACATGCCTTGCATTGCAACTCCCTTGTTACCTAGTCTCTCAGCTCTGTTGTGTCGAACCCTAATAGTTGGGTGGCACTGCCATCCCGGCAAGCGACTGTTGAACACGAAGGACGCGGCGAGGCGTGGCGAGGCGTGGTGAGCACTTTCCGACATGTAAGAAGGCGTTTTACCGATCCGCATTACGGGCAATCGATGAGATAGGAGCGTTGTGGTTTAGTTGTTTTGTTGTTTTGTTGTTGACGCTGAATAAAAACTTGAGGACTGGCAAACAAACATGAGAACGAGAGAGCACGGCATGGTCACATTAGCCATGAAAACAGCAAAAAACCCTGCTGCTACTGTTCACCGTATACTGCGACGACCGCGCTGCCACATTTGTTCACTGGAAACTGTGACTCGCGTATTGTGTTCGTAGCGGCCGATGTGTCGCTTACTAACCTCCCCCAGCCCTCCGCCTCATCAATGCACTCCCTCCTCCTCCTCTTCCTCCTCCCCCTAGTAACCTCCTTCACCCTCCTCCCTCCCCCCACCCCCACCACCGCGCTCTCCGCCCGCATCGCCGTCTTCGGTGCGTCCGGCCTCCTCGCGTCCGAGTGCATCTACCAGTCCCTCGCCGCCGGCGACACCGTCGTCGGCCTCACTCGCAACCCCGCAAACTGCGTCATCCCCACCGGCTCCGGCGGCGTTAAAGCCGGCAAGCCCCTCGCCAACCCCAACCTAACCCTCATCGCCGGCTCCGCGTCCGACCCAGGCGACGTCGCGAAGGTGTTCGCAACCGGGCCGGTGGACGGCGTCATCGTCGCGCTCGGTGGCAAGACCAAGGATGTAGGGCCGACGATGTTGGCGGATAGCACCAAGGTGGTCTTGGAGGCGATGGAGAAGAATGGGGTCAAGGTGAGTGGGAGGGGGGGGGGGGGCAGAGCGCACTGCCGGCTAAGGCAACTGAACAGCGTGTTTTGGACCGGCCGGTGACAAGCAAGCGAATAGAGCGCCGCCGTTCTGTCGGCACAGCGAGCGTGCTCTAATCCTGGCGTACAGCGCGGCGAGCGTCCCTAGCCGCCCATTCGGAGCACCTCATTTGTTCGCACGGCGTGAGTGCCTTTGTTCAACCCACTCATGCGCCCTTTGTTCACACTCTTGCGTGGCAGCGCGTGGCCGTGGTGACGAGCATCGGCGCCGGCGACTCCAAGAGCCAGGCCCCCCTCATGTTCAAGATCCTCATGTCCACCGTCATGAGCAGCATTTTCAAGGACAAGAACGCACAGGAGGATATCGTCGTCAAGTCCCCGCTCGAGTGGTGCATCGTGAGGCCGGGTGGCCTGACGGTCGAGGCGCCGACGGGCGTGATCAACGTGATTGACGGCGAAGCGGGGAGTATCTCGAGAGCGGACGTGGCCCAGTTCTGTCTAGATGCGGTCATGGTTACGGACTTCCCGTACTTGAGGAAGACGCCGTGTATATCGAGCGTGGGCGGGACGAGTTGGGTCAAGGATAGGAGTGCGGCCGCCAGGGAGGGGATGGTGGAGAAGTAAGCTGAACGGGAGCTGTTTGCACTACCTGCTGTACTGCTGTGCACGACTCTGTGGAGAAGTAAGCTGAAGGGGAGATGCTTTGGGGTGACTATGATGCGCGTTGGATGGGTTTTCGTGATCGCATTGCTCGTTCTTTTGTATGCAAAACGTGTTAGGAACTGGGGTTAACATTGTTAGTGCACCTGGATGAAGAAGCTCTCTACCCCAGAACTGCAAGCGTTGGGGGTCGACGCGTGCAGGACTTATTTGCTGTCGGCCTGGATACCATGTGACGACATTGACGCCATGGATGATTTAATAGCAATTCACAATGAGCACTTTGATTCAGTTGTGCCAACCGCGCTGCCGATATACGAAAAAAGGGAGGGTCGGGGATTGCTACAGTGCGCTCGTGTAGGCTGCTTTCGTAGCGAAGACGGAAGTCTCGAGAACGCCTTCCAACGGTGTAGCGGCTGCAAGGCTCCTTGTTATTGTGGAGTTGAGTGCCAGCGTTTGCACTGGACGTCGGGCCATAAGGCGGTGTGCAAGAAGAAGCGGGACGACTTGATGGCGAAGATCTTTGGCGGAATGGAAGGCGTGTTATAGCATTAATTGCACACACACAATAACAGCGGAATTCGAGCTCCATATTATATTCCGTGCTCTGGCCCGGCGTTCACGCTCATGTCCAGCGTTCATGCTCATGTCCAGCGTTTATGCTCATGTCCATCGTGCATGCTCATGTCCAGCGTCCATGCTCTGGCTTATGTTTAATGCTCTGGTTCAGCGTTATGCGATGGCCCGGCGTTCATGCTCAGGACCAGCGTTCATGCTCATGTCCAGCGTTAATGCTCGGGCCCGGCGTTCATGCTCTGGCTCAGCGTTAATGCACTGGCCCGGCGCTCGTGCTCATGACCAGCGTTCACGCTCATGTCCAGCGTTCGTGTACAGGGGCGGCCTGCAAAAGCCGTCGCCCCCACTCTCGCTACTAGCCGCACTGCTCCTCGTGCTTCCGGACGATAGGGAATCTCGGGCGGTCTCTGGGCGTCGTGGAGCGTAACTAACGAGCTGCGCATGGAGTGGGGGACGGACATGAACTGAGCGGCGAGCGAGGAAGAGGCGGCCATGCTAGTGGGAGCAACAACTGATGCCTGCGCGCAACAAGAGCGCGTTGAGGGGCGCGGCTCTTGCAACTGCGTTTTACGTCAGCTTTTCCTCTTAAGTCAGCTTCTCGAAAGTCCGTCGGCGTAAGGGCGCCCTCTCAATGTCTGCACGAACGACTGTCTGGCAGTCGCTACCAGCCCCGTGCCGACCAAACTTTCCCCAACCCCGCTGCCCCCCTTCCCCCTTCTTCAACAGCACCTCCTAACCCTTCCAGACCCCTCAGTAACCAAAGCCCCTGATGAAGCTTCTCCTCGTCACCACCATCCTCCTTCCGCTCTCGGCATTATCCTTCTCGCTCTCTCCCCCGCTCTCCGCCTCTTTGCTACCCGCCCGAGGCACAACTGTCACAACCCTTACTGCAACAGTGGATGACTCTTCAGCATTTGCCGACTACATGGTGAAGAGCAGCGAACAGAAGCTCAAGCTCGAGAAGCAGATCGCGGACTTGAAGAAGCAGGTCGACGGCGTCCCCACCGGCGCCCCCGGGGGCGCAACCGATTCTGAAATGTCCGCCAAGATTGGTGACTATGAGACTTTCATCAGCAAGTACATCGTCAACGCCGCCGCCGAGAAAGCGAGGGCCGTGAAGGACGCCGAGGAGGGGGCCAGGGCCAAGTACAAGGCGTTGCTGGAGCAGTTTGCTGGTGGGGGCGGAGCAGGATTGGAGTTGGAGCCGGTCGGCGGGGTTGAGGTGAGCGCAAGCAGCGAGCGTGTTGCTCGGAATGGCCGGCTGAGAGCGCGCTGTTTTCGAGCGACACACACAACGACCAACTCAGAACGACACATGCCATGCACTTGCGCACAACGCTAACTAACACGCGCGTATATGCCCATCCCAGAGTGCCTTCGAGCGGCGTAATAGGGCGATCGCGGATGCCGGCTCGATGTCTCGGTGGGGGCCCGCGGAGATCGAGGTCGCAAAAGCCGCCGTCAGTTTGAGGGAGAGTTTGATGAAGGGCTTGCCGCAAGCGAAGCCGGTCGCGGCGGCGCCGCCACCGGCCGCGACGCAGGGTAGGAAGGGTGTGAACTTTGGAGCGACGTTGATTGGGGACAGGCCGGCGGCGAGTGGGAACAGTGGGGGTAGTGGGAGCAAGCAGGTGATCAACTTTGGGGCGGCGCTGATTGCCAAGTAACTAAGTGAGCAAGTCTGTGAGCACTAGAATGACTGCCTCTCACGCGCATGGGCTACTTCTATGTGCTGCTTTCACATCGCAAACAGTTGTTTATTTCCTGCTACTCAATCCACCGCCTTTCCTTATGAACTGCTGCAGGTTGGTCACCTCCTTGTCTATATCGCTCCTGTACATCTTACTCTCCCACATCAATCTATCCCCACCGTCCGTAATCCAGAAGTGGCTGGTATCAATGGTGTCGTCCGGCAACCCCGGGTGCCCGAACTGCTGGTACTTGACACCGTGCTCGTCCGGCGTCGCCAGCTTGATCTTAAACGGCTTCCCCCACAGATTGAAATCGTCCCTCATGACGCCGTACGGGTGGGTCTGGATGCTCGTCCCGAACAAGTGCAGCGTGAAAATGAACGTGAAATCGGTCACTGTCTGAGTTAGCTGTACGTCTTTGATCAGCCGTGCCGACCGCTTCAGGATCTTGCGGAACATCCACGGGCACTTTCCTGAGGGGGGGGTTAGCGCAAACAAAGCCGCGCGCACGGGCGAGTCGGGAGGGTTAGCGAGTGCGGCGCGTTTTGCGCTGGCCGTCTTCGCCGGTCGTTCTTCGCAAGCGCGCGCAGCAGTGCGTTCGGCATGCATGCAGCACGCAATGTCACCGATTGCGTATGTCCCGCTCCCAAACCTCGTCAACTCACCATGCTCAAGCATCCGCTCAGCGCCCTCAGGGTCGTAAGAGTCCGGGTCCGCCTCCCATATGCCACTGATGTTCATGACCCCATCCTTCCCCTCGTTCTTGTCGTCAGCGGCGCGGTAAGCGTTGTCTCGACTCTCCGCCATTACGGCTAGGTTGTGCATTTGGGTTACGAACGCTGCGTATTCGGTAATGGCCATGAAGGCCGGGAAGAAGTCTGGGAGGGGAAGAAGTGTGAGGGTGTGTCACAGAGTTAAGGTTCTATAGAAGTACCAGCAGTAGAGCTGGAGCTGGACCCGGACAATCACGGGCACAGGATTGACATAAATGGACACTCGATTATCCTGGACACACTGTAGAGATGCTTACCGTCGTTGGTGCTCATAGTCTCCTCCATAGCTGCAGCCACTTCCTTAGCACTCGCGTCATTTTCCTCGCAGAACTCCTCCAGCTGGTCCTCCAGCCATTCATTGTACTCCCCAAAACCGTTCCCCCAGCTCAGCGGCTGCTCCTCCCCTTTCGGCGGCATCTCAACGTAGTCATCACATCTTCTTTTCATCCAATCTGAAAGATTGGCCTCAAAAGATGCCGATGTACCCCACTCAATAAGGCGAAAGACGAGGGGGTCGCGGATCTTCTGGGGGGGGGCGTCGGAGGCCTCATCGTCGTGCTTGGACTCGTCGCGAGGCATAAGTTTGTTTTTCGTGAGAGGTTGGGGGTGGGGAGAGGTTAATGTTATAATGTTCCAACCCGTACAGAGCTATAAGCTCTGGGTACAAATTGCCGAACCAGTTTCTTTGTATGCGCTTGGGCGTTGCGGGGTCCCCGGTATCGCTCGAGTTTGAATCGGCTTGCCGCGTCGCTCCTCGGCGCTGCTGCCGCTATACATGTTATAAGTTCACATGTTAATAACATTAAAATCGCGTAAACACAAGCTGCGCGACACCGCTCCCCCGTCCAGCACCAAGCCGGAAAGCGCCGATCGTGTGTCCCAACGTCGCCGCCAAGAAAAGCTCCTTTGGAGCTCTTGGTGACATCTTTTGAACAATCCAGACGAAAGATAGCATCACTGCTGATCACTGAGGCCCAACTACCTTCAGAAAGAACCATGGCCAAAGGCAACTATGACGCGACTTCAACTTCCGTCGGTACGTGACGCAACCCTCCTTCCCCCCTCTTTCTCGCCCGAAATGACGGCGGATTGTCGCCTCCCCCCTGCCAGCCATGACGATTGCAATCTTGTCCTGCTTACTCAGGAACAACCCCAACTCTGCAACTCAATGGCAACCTTAACCCCAACTGTCGCCTCAGGCGCCAGTCCTCGGATCAACCCCCGCCCGCAGTACCCGCCCCTGACGGAAGTCATCGCCGTGACCTTCAAGGACATTGTCTGGCAAGCAGGGGTTCTGGGAGGGTTGATGGCTCTTGCTCTGCAGCCGCTGTACCAGTGGAGCCGCGACTACTCGAAGTCCGTCGGCATCGAGGACAAGGTGTACTTCGCCATCGTCATCTCCTTCGTGCACACGTTCGTGTACCTAACAAACAACTTCTTCTGGCAGGCCTGTGATAGTTATGGCTGGTTATCTGCCTACAAGCTGGAGAGGAAGCCTTACATGATCGCGAAGCCGAAGCTGATGAAGAAGATGGCGTTCGAGGCGGCAGTCAGCCAGATGGTCACCGGCCCGATCATTGCGTACTTCCTCTATCCCATGTTCCTCTGGTTCGGCATGCCAGAGCTTGACAGTGTGTTGCCGCAGTTCGGAGGGATCATGAAGCAGCTCATGATTGGGCACATCTTCAACGACGTCGCGTTCTACTGCACGCACAGGCTCTTCCACACGAAAACGCTCTACAGGATGTTTCACAAGCAGGTGAGGTGTAACGCGACCGTGCATGCGCGGTTCTTGTTCGAAGAACGACCACGCCGCCGCCCGTGTCTTCGCACCGCCGCCCCTTTGTCCACACTGTGTGTCTTTGTGTGCGTGCTCGCCCTTGCTCCTCTAATATTCACCCGTGCTCGTCCTTGCTCCGTAGCACCACGAGTTCGCCGGCACCATCGGCTTCGCCGCGGAGTACGCCAACCCCGTTGAGACCATCGTCAGCAACCAGATCCCCACCATCGGCGGCATGCTCTTCTTCGGCGCTCACCCCATGCTCATGTTCCTCTGGATCGCCATGCGCACGCAGCAGACCTACGAGGCGCATTCCGGGTATTGCTTCGAGGGGAGTTGGATGGAGACGGTGGGTATCACGCATGCTTGCAGCACAGCACATCACGATCACCACCACACGGCGAATCAGGGGAACTTCGGCAACTTGATGGTGGACTATTTGGGCGGGACCATGGACCATTACATGCAGCTGGGGGGCAAGAAGGGGTACATCGATCTCAAGAAGGGCAAGGGGTTCGTCAAGAGGATGGAGTGAGGAAGGAGGGGGCTGCGCAATGTCAATGCAATAGAGGGAGGCGCATGCGCCTTGTTGAGTATGACATTTTGTGCTATATAATGCTCCTGTCGTTCCTGTCGTTCCCACTCCTCTTGATTGGACTGACCCCGAAGTCCTCGTCGTCCCCCTCCCCGCCCCCCCAA